>ERZ1292630.4587-Hain-H41-02um-R3-4587-length-11654-cov-4_pt1 | contig 11654 bp, 8 predicted proteins | sample MGYA00564408_ERZ1292630 | MGnify/ENA primary metagenome ERZ1292630 (study PRJEB36523, sample SAMEA6512641) | groundwater metagenome | collected 2019-01-08 | study: AquaDiva: Metagenomics assemblies of 32 groundwater samples | reverse complement strand
GTATACCTCTTTGAAGAATTCCTCGCTCACAGTGCCCTCTAATTTGTCCTGGTAGGCCTTTTTCAAACGAGTCTGAAGTTTCGAGCGCTCGGATTCCAGGACATCTCGCTGTCTCGCCAATACGATCTTTCGGTTACCATGTTCCTTGTCCAGACAAGCCTTGAAAAATTCATACCAGTCATCGGGTAGCGTGCCCCCCTTGACTATTCGAGCAAACTGCTGATCGATGACAGCTTCCGGTATATAGACGCGCTTGTGTCTGTTGCCATAACCGGTGCAGTGGTAGTAGACATATTTCCCCTTTTTGACTTCAGCCGTGACAGCGTTTCCGCAGACGCAGTCGATTTTCCTGCTGAACACGAAGTTGCGTTTCGAAAAACTGCCGTTACTCCGTCGCTTGAACACGTCCTGCACCTTGTCAAACAGCCACCTATCTACCATAGGAGGATGATCACCCTGATACAATGTATCTTTCCAATCAAACTTGCCGGTGTAGAATTCCTTTTTCAACAGCCGTTCAATTTCAGAACGGGCAATCATTCGACCAGTTCGTGGGTAGGTCAGATTTGATTTTACAGCTACTGCATGAACACTATCGACCGATTCCTCACCAGTGGCATACAATTCGAAGAGATGACGGAGAATTGGCGCTCGAGCAAGGTCCAGCTCAATGCCGCCAGACAGTTTATTGCGCAGGTAGCCAATCGGAACAACTCCCCCAGGATAACTGCCCTGCAGAGCTTTCTGTCGTTGCCCTTTCTTGATCTCCACAATCATGTTGAGGACATGGTGGCGAGCTACAGCAGTTTCAATGTCGTGAGCGAACTTTTCAGAAGGTGAGGAGTCCTTGCCTATGATCCGACCCGCCATCACAAAGTGAATATCTACGTCCAGATCCGCCACCTTCACTTGATCAAAGAAATTGCGATACATGCGGTCGGTCTTCTCTACCAGCACAACTCGAACTGATCGGTCCTTCTTGAGAAGCCCAAGCATCTCTCCAAACAGCTTGCGACCGGCCTTTCCAGCCGAATCAGCTTCAATGAACTCTCGGACTATCTCGATATCTTTGCGCTTCGCATAGGAGCGATTGGCTTCCACCTGAGCCGGTATCGAATACCCTTCACGTTGCTGATCCTTGGTGGAAACGCGATTGTAGCTGTATGCCTTGATCATGTCCATAACCTACCTACTGAACGCCAGCCGGTCAACGGGTCTTAACTCCTGAAATCTTCTTCAGGTCAGCTATCACCTCTGCGTGGAAGAAGTAACGGTATCCGTTCAGTCGATTGATATACGAACGAATCAGACCCTTCCGTGCCCATTTGCGAAGTGTCTTAGGGTCGATTCCCAGAATCCTGGCCATCTTGCCGTTAGTCTTCATTTGGTTCAATTCATGTCTCATGTATACCTCATTGTGGATAGGTTTGTTTGGAGCTGGCGCACTAATTCACCTTCGGGGTGGACGATTCGAATGCTTCTTTCCAGAACAAGGAGCCTGCCGGAACCGTGGGTCCGGGGGTGAAATTGTACAAAATGAGCTTTCCACCGCACCTGGGACAGGGGCAGCCCTTCTTCGGACGTAGGCGGAATCGGTTGTAAAGGACTCCGTAGGTGTGAATTCTTCTGATCCCAATCAGCAGGTGCAGATAGTACGCCGCGTCGAGCGGGTCATCCATCTTCTTGGGTTTCGTGACATACTTGAGGAGGTAGCCTATGCCTACTTTGGGATTGCGGACGGTTCGGATGTCGACGACAAAGCTGTCTCCGGTCAACTCCAGCCATCTCTCCGAGATCACTTTCCAGGGAACATATTCACCGAAGATCAGTGCGTGGATGTGAAGGTTGTTATTATCCCCAACCTCAAGAACTGCAAAGCCTCCGCCACCTTTCTTCTTAGGCCAGAACTCGTTGATCAGTTTTCGAGAGCAACGAAAGAGTTTCCTGACTTCGTTGCTCGTGGGGCGGTAGTTCGGGTAGGTTTTCTTCGTGAGAGTCAAAAACGCTAAACGTTTGCCATCCCTCGGAGTGAGTTCTTTTGTTATGTCCGCGATTCGAGCGCGAATCATCGCACCGAATTTGCGGCTACAGCTTTCACAGATGCGAACTTCGCATCGCTGTGGGCCAATCACGGGGCCTTTGCAGTCAAGGCACCGGACAATGGCATACTGAAGAGCACACGTTTCGTACCGTGCAGCTTGCCTTCTCAGGGTCAAGCGCTTTCTGTCAATCTCTTCATACCCATTCAAAATCCAGCACGATTCGTTGAGCGAGGCGATGTATCGCATTCCAGCAGCGACTTTGAACCTATACTCCAGTTCTTCGGGTGTCCGGTAGCGGGTCTCGGCCAGCCCAACGTCCCTACTTATTTGCTGAATCGATTGTTCTGCAATGGGTTGCACAGTTAATTGTTCCTATCCAGTAAACTAAGAAAGAAGAAGAGGGTTTTCGAAAGGGATTGCCGAGACCAAATGGATCGAGCTGTCCAGTTCACGGTAAAGCAATTGGAGTAGTCATGGAACACACTTGGCCACTCTATGGAAAACTCACAAGGATACACAGCGCGATACACTGCAGTTATAGGCAGCATTGCCGGTGCTGATTGACAACTCTGAATGCGTGAAGAAGCGGGCTTCATCGGGCAACTTCCTTGTCTTTCGTTGCCTTAGCGCGCAGGTCGGCGTCGATTTCAAGTAGCACACGACTGTACGACAGCAAGGTGTCAATACACTGCTTCGCCTCATCTTCGCTGACGGGACGACCGCACTTGCTCTCAAGAAATGCTTGTGCATCCTCAACGAGAGACATAGCGCTGAATCGCCGGCCGATCTTTTCCATAATCGAGCCGAATCTATGTCGACTAAATGGGAATCCAAGGAAAACGCGGAAAGCAAAGATTTGATGAATCTATGCTATATATAAGTCTTTGTGAGACCGAATCTTCTCAATTCAGCGTTGAAGCCAGTCTCAGCAATATAGTCTTGAACAATGCCGTGTTGGCGAAGATCGTGCAGAAAGTTGCGCCTCTTGTCGTAATCTCTGCCACCGAGGAACCACAGAAGAATGACTATAGACCACTCTACTGCGGGTTTTGTCGACTTAGCCAACAGGTCTTTCTTGATTGCTCTGGAAATAACTTCGAAAAATTCAGTGTCGTTGTTTGCAACAGCTCGCGCGATCATATTGTGCACCCATTCAGCAAGCAAGAACGCTTTGCTCAGGCGAAGCAATCGTCGGAAATCAGCGAAGACCTTTTTTCGGTTGGCCAGTAGCTCCTTTCTGGCAGTGAGATGTACTTCGAGATTTTCCTTTCGAGGATCAGGGACAGGATTAGCGTTTATTGAAGGCAATGAACAATAGGCATAGGCGCCCACTGCCAATTCCTCGATAGTTTTTCGGTGGGTTGCAAGGCAATAGAGGTTCTGGTGATTGCGGAGAAGGAACCAGAGATGTTTGTTGTAATGCTCTCCGCCACGGGCGATTTGAAAGCTCTCCTTCCATCGTTTCTTCTTCTTACGGATAAAGAGATGTTTCTTCTTGATGCCAACTGCCCAAATTTCAATGTCTGCAAAGAGCTGTTGACGGGCTTCTAGGGGATTGAGTTGCTTCACCCAGCTTCGTGTCAAGTATGGCCGGAAAGAATCTACTGCAATCGAGCTACCGCCAAAGTGTTTGAGCTGGCTAAAGAATCCTTCCCTAAGCCAGTCGATATTGTCCCATGCGATCCTGGAAATCACTCCGGATTATCGCCCTATGGCGTCGGGGAGTCAACAACTTGGGCAGTGTGGGACAAACTTAGCCTGCGGCCATGACAAGGGGGCACAAAAAAAGGCGGTCAGGAGACCGCCTTCATTCAATTTCTCTTAGACTTGGCTCACGGGCACGCCGCTGGCGGTGGGCCACCCTGAAACAGTCGCTGTACCAGGAATGTCAGATCAACTACGTTTACGGTTCCATTGCCGTTTACGTCGGCCTCGTCCTTACACGGCGGAGCGGCACCCCCTTGGAAGAGATACGCAACGAGATATGTGATATCCACAACGTTGACAGCATCGCCCGTGCTGCCATTCACGTTGCCGCGGATAGGAGGAACGCAGCAGGCTTCTGAAAATTTGGTGATGAATACGTCTTGGAAGACATTATATGTGCTGTCATAAGCGTTTCGAGTAGGGAAATTCGCTGAAGATGTGGTTCCGGCTATGTATGTATTTCCAATATTGTCAACACCAATACCAGAGTATCGATCATCGCCACTACCGCCTAAATAAGTGCTAAAAGCGAGGCTGGTCCCCAAAAAGGTGAATTTAGTTACAAAGGCGTCAAAGCCGCCATTAAAGGTAGTATCATAGGCGGTTTGCGTAGGGAAGTCAGATGAAGTTGTAACACCGCTCACATACGCGTTTCCTGATCTATCGACGGCAATGCCAAAGCAACCAGCGCCGTCACTGCCTTCCAAAAAAGTGCTGTATCCAAGACTATTTCCAGTCGCAGACAATTTGCTAACAAAGCCGGCTCCATTACTGCTATTTAAAGTATTGTCAAATGCGTTTTGGGTAGGAAAGTCGGATGATGCTGTAGAGCCAGTCACATAGGCATTCCTCGATCCGTCGACAGCAATCCCAGTGCCAACTTCATAACCACTCCCCCCCAAAAATGTGCTGTACAGCAGGCTGTTTCCGGCGGGCGAGAACTTTGTGACAAAAGCATCGTAACTGGTGTCAACGATTGTATTGTCAAATGCACTTATCGTAGGGAAGTCGGCTGAATTCGTGTAACCTGTTACATAGGCGCTTCCCAATCCATCTACAACAATTCCAAGACCTGTTTCAGCAAACGAGCCACCCAGAAATGTACTATAAACCAAACTGCTTCCATTTGGGGAGAATTCTGTGACAAACACGTCCTGGGGGTCATCCCACGTACTGTCAAACGCGTTCACAATCGGGAAATCGGAATAGCCCGTGAATCCCGTAACATAAGAGCTCCCAGCGGTATCTACAGCAATTGCGAAGGCATCGTCGAGATCACCACTCCCTAAATATGTGCTGTATATGAGACTATTACCTGAAGACGAGAGCTTAGTCACAAATGCATCGGCTCCTTCGAATTCGTCAATCATACTATCAAATGCATTCAGCGTGGGGAAATCAGCAGATCTGGTTTTTCCAACTATATACACATTACTGCTTTGGTCAATGGCAATACCATGCCCGATGTCATATTCGCCACTACCACCCAAATAGGTGCTGTACACGAGACTGTTTCCAGAAGCTGAGAGTTTCGTTACAAAAGCATCTTGTCCATACGCTGAACTATCATAGGCATTCAGAGTTGGAAAGTCAGTTGACCATGTAGAGCCGGTCAAATACACATTTCCTGATCCGTCGACTGCCAAATGATTGCCATAATGTTCAACCCAATTTTCTTCGAATGTGCCTCCCAAATACGTGCTGTAGATTAAGACGGGATCAACAACCACAGCCAGGAATGGATTCGGTTGAGCAAGTAGCTCGAAGCCGTAGGTGGTCTTATCAATTAGTATATATCGAGCGGCAAGAGCCGTTGCTTCGCTTTGCATTCCTTGGTAGGCAAACAGCCTTTGCTCTTTGAATTGACCAACGGGCGTTTCTATGACAAGATCACCAGAGACATCTATCCATAGGGAATCAGCGCCTTCATATTTGACTCGTACTTGAAGCAAATCGGAACCCGGGGTAAGGATGAAATCATAATTCAGTCGTTCTCCATCCCCGAAGTAGCGAACATCAATACCCGGATAGACTCCGCTGTATACAATTGAGTTAAAGGTCGGAACATTTGGCCGCCATTTAGTAGAATCATTGCCGAGAAAATAGTTAACGTAGTAGGTTTGCTTGTTTTCCGGTATGACCATCGGGTTTGGGTTGGCGTTGAGGAAGAGTTGTTTCAAGAGATAGGATTTGGCAGGTTTGCCCTCTTCCAATTGAGAGTCATCGAGAACGGCACTTTGTGAGGATGGAATTAAACCACCCGTTGAGCGGGGCACCAAGTCAGAAAAGGGATCGCTGCCAGAGCGGATAAACTGATGATGGGCGCCGTCGGATGCAAACCAGGTGGTGTGATTCCCACAGTTGGTTTGGTACAACGCGCGATCATCCCATTGCCCCTGATTGGGAATGAAATGAAGCCTATCCTGAGCCGAGTACGATTGCACGGATGGGCTTGGATTTGCAGTTACACTCTGCATAGTAGTTGCAGCTACCATAAGTAGAGTTATGATGGTGATTTTGGGCGCTTTCATTATTTTCCTATCACGCTTGGTTTTTTAATGCATTTAGTTTCTAAACGAACTGGAGACATTGTATGTTATCAAACAATCCGGCAACATGCCCCATGTTCTTGGTAAAGGACAACGAGCTGGATGTCATTAGATGAACCAATGGCTGTTTTTGACACGTCTGACTTTGAAAGTGGATCGATACGGCCGTGCGCGACATTCACCGCGCCGACCAGCATTGTCGCCAGAAAAATGACTTTTGCTCGCATCTTGCCCTCCTATGAGTTAGTGTCAGTATTTGAGTGCAAGGATATTTTCCTGCATTTTCCCTCACGGGCACACCGCTGGCGGTGGGCCACCCTGAAACAGTCGCTGTACCAGGAATGTCAGATCAACTACGTTTACGGTTCCATTGCCGTTTACGTCGGCCTCGTCCTTACACGGCGGAGCGGCACCCCCTTGGAAGAGATACGCAACGAGATATGTGATATCCACAACGTTGACAGCATCGCCGACACTGCCGTTAACATTTCCTCGCAAATTCAGACAACAACCAGTAACATAGACTGCGAAGGGGTGCGAGTATTCGCTCCAAACACCGCCCACCAGTTCTCTGAATCTCCAATAATAGACTGAATCCTTACCAAGCGATGTCGCTGGCGTGAAGTTAGCCGTAGCCGTTGGAATCAACTGGTCGATTCGTAGCGTCGGAAAGAGCGGATGTTCGTCAAGCTGAAACTGGAACTGCGTCGCCGACGGATTCTTGCGAAGCGTCCAATTAAATATAGGCTTGAGTGAATTTGTTGGGAGTCCCACACCAGGAAATATAGTTGAGGTGTCCTCCATCGGGAAATAGAGTACAATCGAGTCATTTGCAGTTGCGTCATACTTGTTTGCCCCTGTTCCGAACGACAACGCATTCGCGAGTAATCTATTCTGTGAGCCGTCGATACCGATAGCAATTCGCACTGCACCCGGTTTGTTTGGCTTTCTTTTCGCAACTATGCGATATTCACCCTTGACTAAATTGTAGTCCATCGACTGCTCATCGAGTGAGTCGTCGCCATCGAAATCCATTCGCCAGTAATCCGATCCCGCAACTGTTCGAAGATTTTGAGAGATAATGAGCTTCTGTGGATTCTCCACCCTGAGGGTCGCGTTGGAATAAGCCGTCACGAACATTTCCTCAGGGAGTACGGGCAAGGCGGCGCCATCATTGCTCGATACAAAAATGTTGCCTCCGCCCGCCGTGCCAGTTACCAAATCGGTATTTCCATCCCGATCCTGGTCAAGCGCGGCAGTAACCAGTGGCGTGTTAGCGCCCGCAGGCACATCGACCGAATATGGTTGGCTAAATCCCGATGAGGAGCCGCTGAAAATATCCAGTTGTCCTGTGGTAGCATTTGTTACAACAAAATCTATGCGCCCGTCGCTATTTGGATCGGCCTTGTCCATCGCATAGGCGCTACCGGTCACAATCAGGTGTTCGGTTGTTCCCACACCCGCAGTGCCATTTCCATAAAGAACATTTAGACCGCTGTTGGCTGAGCTGGCATAGTCAATTAACACCGCCGCATCCCACTTGCCGTCAGCATCGAAATCCCCAGTCATCAGTCTGGTCGGGGAAGTATTTGACGGTGTCCCAACGAGGAATTCAGCGGTCACTGTCAGAGTTGCCAAACCATCATTGGAATAGTACACCAAAGAGTCGCCGCGTATCACTGCGATGTCGTCAATGTTATCGCCGTTCACATCCGTTCGGGCAACGGCATCGAATGTGAACGGAAAGACTGGTTGAGACGATATGGCTCCAGTGCCATTTCCGCTGTACAATGACTGGGGTGACACTATGATGTCAAGATAGTCATCTCCATTGAAATAACCAGTCGTCACCGAGGGGACAGTAACCGCCTCAGGACTCTTGTTGGCGAGATTGTTCGATGAGGCCGGGAACCGAAGAACCGAATAGCTTCGATTGCCATTGTTGAGAACAACATACACGCTGTCGACGGTCGCCGCTACAATATCCAGCAGTGTGTCTGCATTCACAAAGTCGAGTTGCACTCCAGCCACAGAGATAGCAAGAATGCTTACTGGAGCTTCAAACCCTCCACCAATCTGTCCATAGGCGACAAACAGGCCGCTGTTCTGGAGACCGCAATACACAACGTCAGATGATAAATCGCGGTCGAGGTCTCCCACCCGCGCCTCGTACACATCACCGCTATCCTGAGAAGTGACAGTAAAAGCCGCAGTATCCGCTCCACCACCAATACTCTGATTAATCAGTATGCCAACATTTCCCGAAGCGCCACTTGTTACTGCCAAATCAAGTTTGCTACCCCCGTCAAAGTTACCAGCGGCTACCGAAGTCGGATTATTTCCAACGGAGTAATTATCTGCAGAAACAAAGGTTCCATTACCGTTGCCAATGAGTATGGTAATGCTGAACGAGCTCCAATTTGCTACTGCTACGTCCGGAATATTATCTCCGTTGAAGTCAGTCGAGGAGATCTGCACTGGACTCGACTGCGTTATATAGCTGACTGGCGTGGCTAATGTCCCATCACCATTGCCAAGGAATATCGATGCATCGCCTGATCCCCAATTGCCGGTTGCAACGTCAATCTTGTTGTCGCCGTTGAAATCCTTGACGCAGATACAAAATGGATTTGATCCTGAAGCGTGGGCAGTTGGTGGTCCAAATGATCCATTTCCCACTCCGAGGAGAACAGTCACGTTGCTCGCGTTAAAATTGGCGACTACGAGGTCGAGTGCGTTGTCGCCGTTCAGCTTTGCCGTTGCCACTGCGGAAGCACCACCCGCCGCCGTATAAGCAACTGCGGGACCAAATGTGCCGTTACCAATGCCCAAGAGTATGGACACGGTGCCATCGTTCCGGTTTGCCACGGCCAGATCGACCTTAATATCTCCATTGAAGTCGGCGGCAATGACAGAGTGTGGATTATTGCCAACTCCATAATTGACTGCACCTGCAAAAGTCCCATCGCCAATTCCGAGAAGGATTGAAATGTTCGCGGATCCAGCATTTGCTATCACCAAATCCAGGTTGGAATCGCCATTAAAATCTGCCGTAGCAATTGAAGTCGGACTGGTTCCTGCTCCGTAATTCACGCTTGCTCCAAATGTCCCATCCCCAATGCCGAGCAGAACGGAGACGTTTCCAGAAAATTCATTTGCGATTGCCAGATCGGCTTTGCCATCGCCATTGAAATCTCCCACACAGGTTGCCCGTGAACCGGAACCAGTGGGATAAGTGACTGGACTCAGAAACAACTGCGCTGAGACACGTGGCGCCGCAGTTGCGATGAGGCCCAGTACTAAGAAAGTTACCAATAAACGCATTTCTTTCTTCCTTCGCATCGGTGATGCTGGTATCAAATCAACAAATCAGACTCTTCTATCGACATCGTTTCATTGGCTCACGGGCACACACCGACGGAGCCACCGCTAAACAGGAAGGCTACCATCGTTGTTAGATCCACCACATTGACGGCTCCGTTGTCGGTTACATCCGCTTCATCTTTGCACGCGGCCGCTGGTCCGCCCTGAAAGAGAAATGCCACACAACCGGTGACATCAACTACGTTGACAGAACCGCCGTGATTAAAATCCCCCTCTTTCACACAGCAACCAGTAACGTCACAGGCATCACCTATGCCATCATGATCGGAGTCTATCTGGTTGGTATTTGTAACGGTCGGGCAGTTATCCAGCGCGCAGGTGTTCGCAGGGTATCCCGGATTGCCAAACCCGTCGCCGTCGGTATCAGTGCAAAGATCGCAGACGTCGCCAGCGCCAGCGCCAGCGCCATCAGAGTCAGTTTGCAAAGGATTAGCAATGCTGGGGCAATTATCACACGCATCCCCTTTACCGTCGCCATCAGCATCAAGCTGAGTTGGGTTGGATACAGTTGGACAGTTGTCACATGCATCCCCCTTTCCATCGCCGTCTGAATCTGTCTGCGAGGGATTGGCAATTGATGGGCAGTTGTCCAGTACGCAGGTATTCGCTGGGTATCCCGGATTGCCAAACCCGTCACCGTCAGTATCAGTACACACATCACACACGTCGCCAGCGCCATCTCCATCAGAGTCAGTTTGCAAAGGATTAGCAATGCTGGGGCAATTATCCAATGCGCAGGTGTTCGCAGGGTATCCCGGATTGCCAAACCCATCACCGTCGGTATCAGTACACAGATCGCAGACGTCGCCATCGCCATCGCCATCAGCATCAAGTTGAGTTGGGTTGGATACAGCTGGACAGTTATCAGTCGCATCTGGAATCCCATCACCATCAATGTCCACAATAAAAGATACTTTTGTGACAAAAGCATCATTGTAGATACCACCACCATGGGTGGCCTGGAAAGGATTTTGGGTGGGGAAGTTGGCATATTTTGTATATCCTGTTACAAAGGCATTGCCATCAGCATCGACCGCGATCCCCAAGCCACCATCACCGCTATCTGTCCCAAGATAAGTGCTGTAAATCAGTCCACTGCCGGTACTGTTGAATTTGGTGACAAGAACATCATAATAACCACTATTGGAGGCCTGGAATGAATTCAGTATGGGAAAGTTTGCGGAAGTAGTCCGACCCGTTACATATGCATTTCCCCCAGCGTCGACCGCGATGCCATTGCCTTCGTCACCAGTACTGCCCCCAAGATATGTGCTGTAGATAAGTGAACTACCCGCACTGTTTAGTTTGGTGACAAAAGCATCAAAGCCGCCGCCATGGGTGGCCTGGAAAGGATTCTGGGTAGGAAAGTCTGTGGACGCGGTTACTCCCGTTACATAGGCGTTTCCCGTGGCGTCGACCGTGATTCCAATGCCGTAATCCTCAAGACTTCCCCCTCCGAGATACGTGCTGTAGATCAATCCACTGCCGACAATGTTGAGTTTGGTGATAAAAGCATCAAGGCCGCCGCCACCACTATGGGATGCCTGAAATGGATTCAGAGTTGGGAAGTTGGTGGAGAAGGTATAGCCCGTCACATAGGCATTTCCCCCTCCTTCGACCGCGATGCCACGGCTATAATCATCGCCATTTCCTCCAAGGTAGGTGCTGTAGATTAATCCAGAGCCAGAACTGTTGAGTTTGGTGACAAACGCATCATTAACGCCACCACCATAAGTTGCTTGGAAAGGATTCAGAGTCGGAAAGTTCGTGGAGTTGGTATGGCCCGTCACATAGGCATTCTCTCCTGCATCGACCGCGATACCATTACCGTAATCATCGCCATTTCCCCCGAGAAATGTGCTGTAGATTAGTCCATTGCCGGCGCTGTTAAGTTTGACGACAAAAACATCCCAGGCGCCACCACCATAAGTGGCTTGGAAAGGATTCATAGTCGGGAAGTTTTCGGAATTTG
>ERZ1292630.4586-Hain-H41-02um-R3-4586-length-11654-cov-4_pt1 | contig 11654 bp, 9 predicted proteins | sample MGYA00564408_ERZ1292630 | MGnify/ENA primary metagenome ERZ1292630 (study PRJEB36523, sample SAMEA6512641) | groundwater metagenome | collected 2019-01-08 | study: AquaDiva: Metagenomics assemblies of 32 groundwater samples | reverse complement strand
CCCTCTCCGCGAATGACGTCGTAAATAGCGTGCATAATCACGCCGCGTTCTGGACCGAGTGACGTGCCTAAAAGAAGAAAAATCTCTGCCGGATCTAATCCGTTTTCCGCCAAAATCAATTTCACTCTCGCTTTTCGCGCGTGGGCCTGGCGAGCTTCACGTGCTGCATGTCGTTCGGGCATCGCCGCATGTTCGGCGTGAACAAAACGGTGGAACACGTCGTGCGCAATAAGTCCCATAGGACCCATACGACCTATTCCGTGATCCACAAGCGCGATGGTCAAAAGTGCATCAAGGTATCGCTCAACGTTGATTCCCGCTTTTCCTGCACGGGCCGGAAATGCCAGAAACGCCGATTCGTTTCCCGGCAAAACGAAGAAGGATGCAATGTCCCCGTGACTCCAACACAACTCCATCACAAACTTCACGTATGCCCCCTCTAATCCGCAGAATCGAACAATCGCCTCACGATCTGCGGCATATTCCGGCGCAATCACCGCACGATCCGCATCGTCAAACGTCGCTTCAATCCCCTCCGCCAACCCAGCTCGACGCATTTTATCGAACCGAATCACCTCGCTCTCGGTGCTGTATTCATTCGCTCGTCTTCCTGACCGTACAAATCCTTCTTTCTCCCCCGCCGATCCAGGATTCGCAACCAAAAGTAATCGATCAGGTTTCGCAATGTCGTGTATGAGCGCATATGCCCGAAAAAGTGCCGGCGATTCCCGCGCCGCATTCTCCGCGTCGTGCAACGCGAGAGTAATAATCGGGTCCGATCCTGCCTCTTCTGACTCCTGCACCGAGAATCCGTTCGCTATGGCATCGATAACGGTCAACATCCGAAGAACATGATCACTCACCCAAGGCCCCTCGGTATGTTTTGGTGGGGTCTGCGGTGTTGTTCGTAGTCGGGCAAGTCGCGAAATCGATTGCGCTGCGCCGTCAAAAAACTTCTGTGCGGATGCTCGGTGTTCAATCGTAAAAGCCCCATCAAGAATCTCATCAATCGACCGACGATGGCCGGGCGACGTTGTGCGCATGAAATCCATATTACCGGGTCACGATGGCCAACCGATGTGCAGCCAACACCTCTTCGAGCGACGGCAATGCACCGTCTTTTATGGCCCTTCCCCAGCATCGATTTTGACCAAATGTGAACCCTCCAAACGTTTGATGCAGCGCCAACGCGGTATCGGTTTCTTGCACGTAGATCACGCGATTCGGCTGATAGACGACGGTCACCGGGGGCGCCGGAAACTCCTCGGCAACAAGGAACGAAATGGCATCGCGAATACTCAAGTCCTTTTTATTCGACTCTACAATAATCACATCACCGTCCATCCGTCGTTTCTTCCATACCTTCTTGGCTTCCGCCTCTTCTTCCTTTCGTTTCGTCCCAAGTTTGGCGGTCTCTTCGCGATAGTACGCAATCATGCGCTTTCGATCAGCTTCTGGAACGCCTTCTTTTGCCAATTCCCACACAAACCCTCGATCGATGAGCCCGACCCCCTTCACGAGAACTGGGTCAAACCCCGCCATGGTTAAGGCGATGTCGTCGAATGCAAAGAGGGCTCGGAACTGCTCGAGTGAGCTCTCCGACTTCATGCGATCGAGCGATTCGTACCGGTGATGATCAACCACGTGAACGTCGAATCCCAGCTCGCGTAACCGATCCTCACTCGCCATACTCGGCATTTCGACAACGACGATGTCGTGCGCAATGGGATTTGCTGTACGAATACGATCAATCAAGTTTGGTTCAAGATCGAGTTTTGCCCCGTGCGCCTGCTCCGAAACCACCGTTGGCACGCCAAATCCTTCCGCGAGCTTCACAATCTCGCGAGATTCAACGTCGTTCCGGGGACAAATCAACAAACTGGTGAGTGGATCAAGAGCCATGCGCACATTGTACCGCATCCATTGACATGAACCCGTTTTTGTGAGATCTTTTAAGGCTTCCTTCTCTGCATTTTCACCTCTTTCCCGGATAGAAAAATGCCTAGACCCCGTAAGACTTCTCATGTCAGCGATCAGCAAATCGTCGACGCTGCTCGACGGTACTACGTCGACGATATCGGCCAAGCCGTACTCGCTCGCGAACTCGGTATCTCGGCGAGTTATCTCTCCCGACGCTTCCGGCTCGCCAAAGCTAGCGGCCTCATCACTGTAGGTGTGGAGACCGCGCTGTCCTCCGACATCATTGCGGCCGACGCCATTCGACACGAGCACGGACAAAGTGCTCTCGTCGTCAACGGCAGTGTCGTTCTCGCGTCCATCGACACGCGTTCGGCGACTCCGGCGACCCAACAGGTCACCATCGACGGGACGACCGTCACCTTGGTGGTGACTCGAACCTAGTCACCATCTCGGCCATACGCGAGCCGCGCCCTTCCAGAAGGGGTGCGGCTCATGCGTTTAAAACGAGGAGTAGAATAACCGAGTATGGCAAATGTCTTTCAAGATTTCTTTGCACCATCGCAACCCTATCTCGCCGCTTTCAATACGTGGGCGGAAAAGTACTCTCCCGCGGCTAGTGCCGATCACATTTGTTATAAGTGTGGAGATACGACGGAGTTTGAACGACTTCGAGCCATGTTGGAGGTCGAAAGCGCTTTCGTTTATCAATCAATAATCGCCGGACGGCGCATTGCCATCGTCAAATTTCCAATTCCGATTGAGACGCTCCTCGGACCCATTATCTTCCTTGAGCTTTCCGATCAAAAACCAGACGGAAGTCAGACAAGCGGCTTTGATCACATTGAAATCTACCCAACCTCAGGCACCATCGAACACCTCGTAAGCGACTTGGAAACCAAAGGGATGAAACTCGATAAAATCGTCCGACCCCATCACACAACGTTCGACGCCAAAATCATCGACGATTTCAAAGTTCGTCTCGAGGACGAGGCGCTAGTGGCGAAAATCAAACGAGAGGAGATGATCTAAAACACACAACCGACCATTGCTGGCCGGTTGCGGTTGGTGGGTGCCATTGGTGGACCCGACGAGAATCGAACTCGTAACTCCAGATGGCAACTCGGGTGAGGTTACCATTACCTCCACGGGCCCATAGGCACCCATAACTCGTCACAAAATGAAGCACCCCAACGCCGGAGCGATGGGGTGCTTCATTTGCCACCCGGAGTATAAGTTCTTAACGAACCTCACCTGAGTGTTTTTATACTAGCAGTACATGACTGTTTGATCAACGTATTTATCCCTCTACAAAACCCACCATTACATCTTGTTCTGCAACCCGGAAGGGTCTCTCGTATCTTATTTTTGTTCGGCGAGGAAATCAGCAAGTGCTTTCCCTTTAAGATACACATCCGTCCCCTGACCTCGACCAAAAGTGAGATACCCATGAATTTGACTGAGCTTCCCACCTTTGTATTGAACTTCCACTTCTCTCATGGTTGGTTCGGCGTTATCTTCGGGTGTACGCATCCAAAACATGTGAGTTTCTTGATCACCAGGAGAATAATGGAGTTCAGTAAGACTGTCGTAGAGCGTTATTCTTGCCCCACTTGCTCGGGCGGTATCGCGAGCTTCCGGCGATTGTTCGCGACCTATCCGACGAGTAAAGGCCAGTAGACCATCCCATCGTTCTGCTGTTTCGTCATGCCATCCCTCTTTAACGGGTTCTTGATCACTTCGTGCGCCTGCGCCTTCCTTTATATCCATAGTGTTTGCTTAATACTTCAAATACTGCACCTTTTGAATCCTACCGTCACATCCTGCTCAGCGACCCGGAAAGATTGCGACGTGGCACCCTCGGCGGCTGAGCCAAAGGTGACTGATGAAGAAAGGGTGTCTGTGCTGATCGTTTTCTGATGTTCGGCAAACATCGTTTTTACTTCTTCCGATGCTGAATCGATAGTAAGCGCGATGCGATCGGTGATTGTGAGCCCGGCATCTTTGCGCATGCCGTTTACGCGGCGAGTTACCTCACGCGCCATGCCTTCGCGAATGAGTTCGGGGGTGAGATTCGTATCAACGTCGACAGAGAGTTCGGTGCCCTTTACGACCGATGCGGTTTTCACGTTTACCTCGTCGAGGATAACGGTGAGAATTCCTGGATCGATCGCGCCGGAAGGAGTGGTGATCGTCATTTTTCCAAGTGCCTGTTTCACCGCGCGACCGGTGTTGTCGCGCACTTCCATCACACGAGAAACGATGGCACGTGCTTCGCCCATCTGAGCTAAGACCCCCTCCAGCTCCCCCTTGGTAAGGGGGAGGGACTCGCGCGTCGGCCACATCTGAAGGTGAACGGAATCGGATTCTGGTGCACCAGCTACGTCGCGATAGACCATTTCGGCCAAAAACGGCATGAATGGTGCGAGCATTTTAGAGAAAGTGACGAGGGTTGATCGAAGGGTTGCGAGCGCTTCGGCACGATCGTCTCCCGCTTCTTTCACCCGATCGCGTGAACGACGGACGTACCACGTCGAGAGGTCGGTAACGAAGGACTGCAAAGCGCGCGAGGCATCTGCGAGATCGTATCGTTCCATCGCCTCGGTTTCCGTCTGTAGTGTCTCTGTCAAACGTGCCGTTACCCACTGATCGAGCACATGCACATTCGACGGCATGCGACTGTCATCGTGTTCTTTGTAGAGTCCGTAGAAGGCGACGACGTTTTTGAGAATATTGATGAACTTTTTCGCGACTTCATCCACGCCCGCTTCGCTGAAGTTCAAGTTCTCCCCGTTCACAATCGGGTTCGACATCAGGTAGTAACGCACGGCATCGGCACCATACTTTTCGATGACGAGGGATGGATCAGGATAATTTTTCTTGGACTTACTCATCTTCGTTCCATCGGCCGCAAGCACCGTGCCGGTTGTGAGGACGTTTTCGTAGGCGTTTCGATCGAACAATGCTACCGACATCACGTGCATCACGTAAAACCACGCACGAGTCTGCGCGATGTACTCGGTGATGAACTGCGCCGGAAAAGCCTGCTCGAAAAGTTCTTTGTTCTCGAACGGTGCGTGGATGGCAGCGTACGGCATTGATCCTGCTTCCACCCAACAATCGAAGACTTCCGGAATGCGTTTCCCTCTCTTCGTTTTCGCATCGTCGACCCACACCTCGATCGGATCGAGGAACTCGCGATGGAAATCGGTCAGACTTTCGATCGCGCTCGGATCGACGGCCCATTCTTTCAGTTCGGCAAATGAACCGAGCACTCGACGCGTACCATCTTCAGCCACCCACACCGGCATTGGCGTGCCCCAATATCGGGAACGCGAGATATTCCAGTCTGGTGCGGTCTCGAGACCCTTTCCGAAACGACCCTTCTTCAAGTGTTCAGGGTGCCATTCAATCTTCTCGTTCTGTTCGAGCAATTTCGGCTTCAATGATTGCACGTCGATGAACCAGGCCGGTACGGCGTTGTAGTAGAGCGGTGTGGAGCAGCGATAACACATCGGGTATGAGTGCATCATCTTTTCGGCCAGCCAGACGAGGTTTCGACTCGTCAAATCGTCAATCACCCATTGTTCCGACTTTTTGTAGAACACGCCCGCCAACGGAGTCACCGATGGAAGGAATTTTCCTTCATCATCAAGGGTCGCGACGCACGGCAAGTCGAATTCTTGCGCGAGTTTATAGTCATCTTCACCATAAATCGCTGCCGTGTGGACGATACCCGTTCCATCATCGAGCGAAACGAATGTTGCCGGCAAGATGTAGAACGCCTTTTTCCCCTCTGTCGACATGTACGAAAAGAGCGGCTCATATTCTGCACCAAGGAGATCTGACCCCTTCACCGTTTCGACGATCTCTCCCTTTCCTTTCACGATCTCCTCAAATCGTTTCGCAGCAACCCACACAAATTCCTCACCAACCTGAACTTTCACATACTCAGCATCGCGATCAACAGCAAGACCGACGTTTCCCGGCAATGTCCACGGCGTCGTTGTCCAGGCCAAGAAATATTCCTTCTCCACACCAACGCGTTTGAACTTTACGTACAGCGAGCTATCTTCGACGTCCTTATACGAGTTGTCCATGGCAATTTCGAAGTTGCTGAGTGGGGTCGCACAGCGAGGACAATACAAAATAACCCGCTTCCCTTCGTACACCAGATCTTTTTCGTGCAATGTTTTAAACGCCCACCACACACTTTCCATGAACGAATTGTCCATGGTTTTGTACGAATTTTTGAAATCAACCCAACGAGCAACCCGTTTGATGATCACTTCCCATTCTTTATCAAAACGCAAAATAGCGGCCCGGCAGGCGGCATTAAAATTGCCGATGCCCATCTCTTCGATTCCTTTCTTTCCGCCCTTGAGATCGAGTTCTTTCTCGATCATGTTTTCGATCGGTACACCGTGGCAATCCCAACCCCAGCGACGTTCAACCCGGTAGCCCCGCATCGTCCAAAACCGTGGCACGACGTCCTTAATAATCGACACCAACAAATGGCCGTAGTGCGGCAACCCCGTGGCAAACGGCGGGCCATCGTAAAATGTATATCGTTTATCCTCCGGCCTCTCTTCCACCGACCGCTCAAAAATGCGGTGTTTGTCCCAAGTATCTAAAAGCTGTTTCTCCTGTTCGGAATGAGACAATTGCATATCAGGCAAGATGAGATCCTGGATCCCCAGGCTCGATTAAATTGTGATAGACGAATCCTACGCCAAAACAAAAATCTCCGCAAAATACGAAGATCCCCGCCGACTTGTGCCGACGAGGACCGCGTTCGTGGTGATCAGGTGCCTTCCAAAATAAATTTCACCGATCCATAGTTTCCCGAGGGCACAGAGTCGTCATGAGCTCCGATGGTGATCTCTTCGTTCCAAACCCCCACGTATGCCGAACTTCGAGCATCCTGCACCAACACGCTTCCCGGGAGATCCATAAAATGAGGTCTTCTCCCGTGCTGAACCATGATCGCGATCCCCACATGCAAAATTCCCGCGTGCAGGAGACCGGTGCACTCCTGTCGACAGTCTTCCGGAGGTCTCCAAAGATTTCCACTACCATCATCGGCAGAAACCCAATACGGACGATCCTCCCGAATGCCGTGACGCCGATCAAACGGCCTGAGCTGCCCATCGGCGAGGGCGAACTTCCCCCGCTGGCCGAGCAACGCCGCCGAGACAGAGTCTCCCCTTCGGGGATCCACCAACGTCAGCAATCTCAACTCGTACTTTGGCCCAACCGGCCTTGCGGGAGCCGACGGGACCGCCTCGAGGTAGGCTTCAAACGATGCGCCACCGGCGAACCCACGCCACCAGAAGATTGCCGCCTGGACCGTCCGAACGTCGTCAACGTCGACGACCGCCCCGGGGGTCCTTCTCAATATGAATGCGACAATCTCCGGCGAGGGGGCACGTTCCGTCTCCAACATCTCGACCAGAACCCCCAGATGAGGGTTAGAAAACGTCATTGAAGACCCCGAAACAAGCTGCGTTGATCTATCTGTGTCCGCTGTTCAGCCGGACGGTCAAAACGCAAAAAGTTGAGCTTTGGCGTTCTGACCGCCACACTCAACTTTGATAAAAACCTCGAGAAGGATCTCTAAGGGAATGCGGCAAGGCATTTCTGAGCGCTTCATCTCGGAGGCTCAAGTGTCCGGAGTCCTAAGGACTCAATTGGGAAGTTACTACTCGAGATGAATCATAGCGAAAAAATGGAAAAAAGTCAAGAAAACGCTATCTCCCATAATTAATGTTACCGTGGTTGCCATATATAACTATGGCAACAAAACACGAGATTTTGCACACTCATCTGACGTCTTGGATGGAAGCCAAGAGCAACAAGAAGGTGAGATCTGAGATCATAAAACATGTGTGTTTCGTAACTGGAATGCATCCGAAGTCCGTTCCTCGTGCCTTCCAAAGAGAGCAGCTCCGAGACAGCACTGGAATACAATGTGCTGGTCGTCCGGTCGTGTTTGGACCAGATGTCACTGCTGCCTTGTACGACATCTGGGAGGCAGCGAAATATTGCTGCGGCGAGCTTCTTCACTCGAACATTCCCGAGTTCATCGCCATTCTCAAACGCGACGGTCAATGGAGCCACACGCCAACAACCACAGAGCAACTTCTCCTCATGAAAGAACATACGGTGCGCAGGCGCGTGAGCGCGCTCCGCACCAAACATCATGGAGACAAGGGGTTGTCCGGTACAAAGCCCTCTGCACTCAAAACCATTATTCCTATCTTCAAAGGCCCGTGGAACGATCTTCCTCCCGGAAATGGTCAGCTCGACACGGTAGCACACTGCGGTTCTTCACTCGTGGGAGACTTCATTTGGAGCCTGAATTACACGGATATTACAACGTATTGGATTGTGACACGGGCACAGTGGAACAAGGGACAGCGTGCAACGCTCGACAACATGGAGTTCGTGAAACGAACGCTCCCATTTCCATGGCTCATGGGACATCCGGATTCCGGTGGTGAATTCATAAACTGGTTAGCGAAGGATTGGTTCGATACAAACAATATCCAACTCACTCGTTCACAACCCAACAAGAAGAATGACAACATGTGCGTTGAAGAGCGCAACGGTCATGTCGTCCGGAAGTACCTCTGGTATACCAGGCTCGACCACTACGATCTCGTCGATGAACTCAACGAATTCTATGCAACACTCAATCTCTACCTGAACCATTTCATTGCTGTGCGGAGAACAACAGAAAAGAAACGTGTTGGAGCAAAGTACGTCAGAAAATATGAACGAACGCCGCAGACACCGTACCGCAGAGTGCTGGCGCACTCTGCGGTCTCCGATAAAACAAAAGAGCGCCTCATGGCAATCAACGAAACGCTCAATCCCCTGACTCTGAAACGACACCTTGATACAATGATTCTGAAGGTATTTACGCTCCAACGCAGCAACCACGGAACCGGACGGGAAGATGGATTACGGTAACCGTTACTTATGGGCTAGAGCGGAAAATATCTTCTGAGGATTTCCGGGACCGGACAGACCAGTTCATAACCGCACTCTCGAGTCCCAGTATAACCGAAGATCCCGTCCGCTTGCGCGAACGGGATCCGTCGTTGAGGGTTGAATACTCGAGCAGCGCCGATGCTCGAGGTCCAAGAGCCCTCATCACTCCCGGACGAAGACCACGGAGCCGCAACGCGGAGACGTGAGGTCGATGCGTCTGAAAAAACCCAGCTCCGGCCCGTCGTCGAACGGGTCGACGCAGGCGCAGGTCCTGCGCCTGGGGCTGCCGGCAAAGACGGACCCGGGAAGGTCCATACCGTGCTTCCGAGGGCCATGCTGCAGCCAGATCGCGATCCCCACCTTGTCGACCCCGGCGAAGAAGCCGTCGACGCACTCCGCGAAGCACGTGTCCGGGCGACGGTCCAGGTTCGGACCTCCGTCGTGGGCCAGGATCCAGCGCCAGTCCCTGGGGAACCGGCACTGGTCGTCCGACGGGATGAGAATCTCGTCGCCGTCCATGTACCCGAACCCGGACCACTGGTACTTCAGCCCGGCCGCGTTCGTCGCCCGCACGTTCCCCATCCCAAACGGGACGAGGGTGAGGAGATCGAGGGTTCCGAGGCGCGTCTGGCGCGGACCGGAAAGGAACGAGGCCGAGATCTCGGGAATCTGCGGGAGGAGTTCCTCCCCGCTGATGCCAAGTGCCGTCGCCCACCGCGTTGCCTGGCGAATGCGTGTGTCGTTCTCCGTAACGGAAACAGAGTCACTATCGGAAGGAAGAATCATGTGTTTTCTCCAAGAAGCGCCTTAATAATAGCAAAAAATGACCGAAAAGTCAAGTACCTTGGCTAATGTTAGCCGATAAATGGCAGTATCGATTTAGGCTATACTGAGGCTATCGACTATGTCTTCCCTCATCTACCTTGGTGCCGATCATGCCGGATTAGCGCTCAAAGAAAGCATCAAACGACACCTACAAGGTGCAGGATTCGAAGTGGAAGATCTTGGAGCACACGAAATGGATCCCCACGACGACTACCCCGTCTATGCCGCCCGCGTCGCCAACGTCGTTCGTCACAACGCACGGTCGATTGGCATAGTATTTTGTGCGAGTGCTGAAGGCATTTGTATCGCGGCAAATAAGTTTGACGGGATTCGGGCAGGAATCGGATTCTCGATCGATGCTGCAAAGAGCCTTCGCAATGACGATCACGGAAATGTTCTTTGCTTGCCTGGAAAAATCGGCACGACGGATGACCCGATGGCCATCGTCGACGCATTCCTCGCTGCTTCCCCATCACGAGAGAAACGTCACGAACGACGCGTCAAAGAAATTGCCGAGATTGAGGAGAGAGAATAAGGTGAATGTATGCCCGATATCCTTCCTGCCATTCTTGCTACCGATGCTGCCGAATTCCAAGAACGTCTGCGGTTCCCAGGATTTTGGCAACCGGGCATGGTGGCACACATCGATATTTTGGACGGATCAATGTTTCATGCGACGTGCTTTCACCAAGCGGCATCCGTCAGTCATCTCTCGATGGTGCAAGGGATCGAGCTGCACTGCATGGTGCAGAATCCCCTACCGATTATCGAAACGTGGAAGTCGCTCGTCCCCCAGACCATTCGTGCCATCGTGCACATGGAAATTCCACGACCGATCGATCCGATGCTGCAGAGAATCAAAGAGCTCAACTTAGAAAGTGGTGTCGCGCTCTGCCCAGAAACACCGGTTGATACGCTCGAGCTTCTTTCCAAACTTCCGGATCGCGTGCTCATGATGGGTATCCATCCTGGCGCATCGGAACGTGGATTCCTTGGCGAACCTATTCTGTCGAAAATCCGTCGTCTGCAATCGCTTCATCCCGAACTCACGATTGCGATTGACGGAGGCGTTACACCCGAACTCGTTGCGGGCATGCAACAAGCAGGCGCTGACGCATTTGTGGCGGGAAGTGCAATTTGGCAAGCAAAATACCCACGTGCGGCATACGAAGCACTCACACACAGCAGTACGCTTCACGGGGAAAAAGACATTTGATACACTGTCACTAGTAAAATATCTATGACGAAACGAACTCTTTCCGTTTTCGGTTCCGCAATCTTCGTGCTAGCCATCGCTTTTGGGCTCGGGGCTATGTACACCAACCGCGTGCAGGCATCGACGTCTGTCTCGTCGGGCGACCTCATTCGCGGAACATCATTCTCGGCGGTGTATTACATGGGAGCCGACGGTTTCCGCTACGTTTTCCCGAACGATAAAACATACTTTACCTGGTATACCGATTTTGATGACGTGAAATTCCTTTCCGACGCCGACCTGGCCAAAATTCAAATGGGCGGCAACGTTACCTACAAGCCAGGCGTCAAAATGATCAAGATCAACTCTGATCCAAAGACGTACGCCGTCAGTGCCGGTGGCGAGCTTCGTCACGTTGGCAGCGAAGCATTAGCCGTTTCGCTCTATGGCAGCACCTGGAACACCAAGATTGATGACGTCCCAGATGGCTTCTTCAGCAACTACAACATTGGTGACGCGATCGATTCGGCAAGCGACTATTCGGCGACGAATGAACTTGCCGCAGCAACGAGCATCAACAATGATAAACAGCTCACCGCTCCAGAAGAAATCAGCATCACGAGTAACGGCTACAGTCCAATCGATGTCACCGTGCAGGCTGGTGAGACCGTTCGCTTCACATACAATGAGACTGGCAAGCTCACCGCAACGTCCGACGATC
>ERZ1292630.4584-Hain-H41-02um-R3-4584-length-11656-cov-7_pt1 | contig 11656 bp, 5 predicted proteins | sample MGYA00564408_ERZ1292630 | MGnify/ENA primary metagenome ERZ1292630 (study PRJEB36523, sample SAMEA6512641) | groundwater metagenome | collected 2019-01-08 | study: AquaDiva: Metagenomics assemblies of 32 groundwater samples | reverse complement strand
CCCCGAATGCAATGGGCCCAAAAAAGACCCAAAACGGATTCGCGGCGGGCGGTTCGGCCAACGAGACCGGTAAAATCGATAAGCGGGCGGCAACTTTTCAGACTGAAAGTGGTCACCAGCAGAGAGGCAGCCGCATCAAGGTGTCGGATGCGGTGTTAGTCTACCATGTCGACACCAACCGGAGCGAGGTGATCCGGATGGTGGACTTAGCGGCGCTGCAGCGGCAGCGGCGACGGTCAGCTTCCGCCCACTCACGCGCACCCGACGAAGGAAACGACGACGACGAAGAGGCCTCACGTCTTGCCGCCGTGTCGGCTGGGGACGCGGTTCTGACGTACCGCGGCCATGCTGCGGAAATACGCCGACGTACAAGACGGACAGACGGGGCGCTGTTGTCCCATCGACGCGCTTCTCTCTTATTCACACCCACAAGTCATCCCGGCGATGGAAGTCATCGCGAAAAGAGTGGCGACGTTGGAGGTGCGCTGATGGTCCGGTCGGACGCACCGGGACTCGGTAGCGATCTGCGATTGTCCGTCGCCCAGACGCTCCTTCAGACGCTGTTGGACGAAGAGGCCAGCGTCGAAGATGGGTGCGTGCCGTCCGAGGGGCGGAGGTGTCAGGACGGTCCTGCCCAACCCGACCGCAGCGGCGAGCGATGTGGTCAGATCAAGTTTGGGTTGCTTCTGTGTGCCCGCCGGCTGGCGGACATGCTGTCATCCTTAGGTGTGGATGATGGTCCGGCGGGGGCGCCGCCGCTGCACATCGACGTTCCCTCCCCGTGCTACGTCTTCGGCGACATTCATGGCTCCCTCGTCGACCTCATTTTCATCTTCGAAAAGTGCTGCCCCTTTGGTTCCCCACGACATGCGGTCGCCGACGTTTTATTTCTAGGCGATTACGTCGATCGCGGCGACTGCAGCGTGGAGGTGGTCGCGTTCCTCTTCGCGTGGAAGCTGCTCTGTCCGCAACGGGTTCATCTCCTCCGTGGCAATCACGAGGACCCTGACGTGAACGGCGATGTCGACGGCTACGGCACCGGCAGCTTCCGGTGGCAATGCGTTCGCCTCTGCGGCGGGAACGAAGCTGAGGGTCGCAGCCTCTGGGAGGAGGTGAACGCGACGTTTGCGAAGCTGCCGATCGCAGCCACCCTCGATGGCCGCATATTCGCGTGTCATGGGGGGATTCCACGGGCGGCGGTTGGCTTCGACAAAGAGGCGGGGCGGCGGGAACAACAAGGGGGCAGCAAGGACGACGACGACGACGACACACCGACCATCCGGGACCTCTTGAACTATGGGACGGGCTTGCTGGGGCACGACGACGACGACAGCACCACCAGGCGCCATTTGCCGCAGCACGGCGGCACGATGATGGGCGCGACCACGGTGTCGGGGGGGGAGGGGTCGTCGTCGTCGTCACCGTCGAGATTCGCGACGACGTTGCCGTCTTCGACGACCGCAAGCGGTGGGTCCTCGAGCGGCGGGGGCTCGACGGGTGGGGGCGGGGCGTCCGCGTTGAGCCAACATGGAGGCAGCAGACCCATCCACGGCGTCGATGCGGCTCCTGCCAACCGGACGTCAAGCCCAAGGGGGGTGCCAAGTGCTTCCGCCGGCAAAACGGGGGGACTCGCCGTGCACCGACGGGGCATCGCCTTGGTGAGTCAAAACAACGGCGTCACGTCGGCGTCGGCCGCCCGTGACGACCGCCCTCACCGCGGAGCTGTCACGACGGCGGCGGCAGACACATCCAATGCGGCCGAAAGGGGGAGGAGGAGGAGCTGGTCTGATTTGGTCAACGCCACGAGGTCCAGCGTCACTGCAATGGCCTTGACGGGTGATGGCGCGGAGGCGCGTCGGCAGGGATCCTCGTCGATCTTCGAAGCCTCTCCCAACCATGACACCGTGGTGATGACCCCTGGCGCGGTCAAGGGCGAACACGCCCCGACTCGTGCGACTGCCAGAGAGGCCTATCTGCAGGAGCAATGCCGCGCCGTGCAGCGTGAAATTTTGTGGAATGACCCTGCCCCGCCGCAACCCCGCGCCTGCGGTGGCAGCGAAACGATGACGCAAGCGGCGGCGGAGGTTGTGGGCGAGGCGGGCGCGATGGCATTCGACGCCTTCGGCTTCCGGCCCAACCTGCACCGCGGCCACCGTCTTGTTCCTGGTCTTGCGCTCTCCTCCTCCTCCGAAGTCGCCGCGGCCGCCGCCCCTGACGTGCTTGAGTTTTCGGACGTGGCCTTGGACCGCTTTTTCCGGCGCAACGGCTTCTCTCTCATGCTGCGCGCCCATCAACAAAAGGACAGCGGCTTCCAACTCGGTCACTCCACGCGGGTCATTACCCTGTTCAGCTGCAGCAACTACTGCGGTGAGCTTTCCAACCGCGCAGGCGGTTGCATTGTGGCCCACGGGCGACTGCGTCTTGTTTGCTGGCGTACACGTCTGCGTCAGAGTGGCGACGAGAGAGAGCTAGCGATGGCCGTGCCCAGCGATGGCCGCCGCCCAGCGATGTGGGGAGTTCCAGAGGTTGATGGAGATGATGATGGTTTTGACCTCGGAGGAAACGACATGATCGAAGTCGGCGACGACGCCGACGGGGCGGACCACCACGGTCACTGGCAACCGACCGATGCTGACGGAAGTGACGGCGTGACGGCGCGTGACGATGACGACGGCTTATCCTCCTACTCCACCACCCGGGACGACGACGACGACAGCAATGATGTCCGTTATCCTCCCACCCGTGCCGTAGCATCATCCGCCGGACAGCCGCTGGGAAGTCGTCGCCTTCACAACGTTGTCGAAGTCGCTATCGGCGACGACGACGTAATCAGCCACATGATGATGCATCATGAGCAAAACGCATCATCATCATCACGACATCCGCATGCCGCGTCCTCTCGTGACGACGCTATTGACACTGTCACGGCGCGAGGAGAAGGCCGTGGGGTCGTGGGGGTGGACGATGCGCCATCCTCTCCTACGATGCCCCCCCGCAGCAATGGAGCGTTGACGGCGGGGAGCTTCCCCACGCTATCGTCACTCACAAACTCGGCAAGCGGCGTTGGATTGTCAGCGGAGTCTCTGCTGTCGCCAGGCCCTGCGCCGCTTCGCCTGGCGGCGGCGTCCGTCGTCGCACCTCCGTCATCGCAACTTGCTCCGAAAGCGGGCGGCTTCAGCTCCCTCCGTGGTGTGGTGGCTCCTTCCGTGGCCTCGGCGGCCACTGCCGCTTCCGATGATGGTGAAGAGGGCGACGCGTTTGGGTGAAAGCCCCCGATCCCACTTGTCGCCCAGAAGGAATAGGTGTGTGTGTGTGTAAGCGTGTGGGTCTGGGTCCGTCATTCTCATCTGCTGCGTCGGGCCACTCGTCGGATTCATTCTTCCTTCCTCTCTCTCTCCCTCCCTCGGGCGTTTTTCAACAGCATCATCCATTCATGCGTCGTTCCCCTTATAGCATCATCTATCCTGAAAGATCTTCCCCCCTAAGAGAGAGCTCTTTTTCTCTTTATTTCCCTTCGTTGTCAAAAAGGATGCTATCGTGCCTACTTTTCACAGCGTTGGTCCTCCTACTCCTTCCGTTGTTGGCCATCGACTCATTTTGTCCCTCTGTCGATCTCTTTTTGGTTGCAAAGTGATTGCAAAGTGATTAAAATTTTGCTTCCGGACGGCAAATTGGACGAAATACTGTCGCTTGGCTCAGATACCCCCCCCCCCCTGGGGTGAGGGAGAGTTTTTGGTCGAAGAAGGGCTTCCCGCCCACTCTCACACCCAACATGACTCTGGCTTCTTGTACGGCGAGTTCTTGCACCGACCACGCAGCACCAAACCGGGGCGGACCTCGCGGGGCGCGTCGGCTTTTACATGTTGTCCTCGTCTGCCTGACAGCTGTCACGGCGATGCCCATCGCAAATCGTCAGTCGACGTTCAGTTTGTGCGCCGCGACGACGGCACCAAGGACGAACGCCCAAAGCAGCACGGCAACGACGAATGGTTCCTTCGTGCCCGTGAAGCAGCACATGACATTTCAGGACGTGACCCGGTCCAACGTGGCGGCCAACCTCACAACGGCCGCCGGCATGTTGTGCGCGTTTGGGTTACACGGTACCACGGGCCGCAGCTTGAAGTATGTGCGCTGGGAGTCACCGTGGCTCCTCTCGGCGAGCGAAGTTGAAAGGGGGGTGGATACAAGAAAACGTTCGCGGCACGCCGCCGCCTCCTGCTCCCCCGAGGCTGGAGCCCACCCATCGCAGTGCGACGCGGCCAATAGCGTCGTCACTCACGCCTCGTCGTCTGATGCTTGGACGTTACCGCCGTGGCTTTTACCGGGCCTACCTGCCGTCTGCGCGGAGCCGGGCGATGACGCCTTCATCACGCCGTGCATTGGATCCGTGTCGCCGTGGTTGTGTCACATGGGGAGTGCGCCTCCTCGGCCGCAGGGGGGGCATGGCATGACGAGTGGCGGGAGCGGAGGCGCTGGCACCAGTGTCGCTGCGGTCAGCCTTCAACAGTTGAATCGGCATCTGCCGCTCGTCGCCTTCACACGCCTCGTAGGGAGACGACGTGGCGATGACGGCAGCGACGACGGAACGGCACCCACCCGCCGCGGCGGGCACCGCAACAGCAAAAGCGTTTGGAACGCGGCTGTCCGCGACGCCATCACGGCAGTGCTGTTGCCCACGAATCAGCTGCCGGCGTCGGCGGCGACCCTGTCCGCGGAGCAGCGCGGGGTGATGCACGCCCCACCGCTTCTCACCACGACTTTTCGGGCCCATGGTGCCTTGGAGCCGCAGCGCCAACCCAGCGCGCGAGATGACGGAGAGCAGCTCAGCCAGCGGGCGGCGATGTACGTGTTGCGAAAGCAGCCTCGCCCGCAGAAACTGGGGCCGCCTGGAGGCTCCGCGATCCATTCACCTGCTTCGGAATTGCTGCTGCCGATGTATATGCCCACCGAGCTATTGCCAGGATGGCTGCTGTCCTACGCGATGCCGCTCGTTGACGACGGTCCACGTGGCATCCAACCTCTAGACGCGGACGACAACAACGACCATCCATCATCGCACGTGTTGTCGTTGCTTCACGCTGCGACGTCGTTACGTTCCACTGTTTCGGTGGACGAAGTCGCTGAACACTTAAAGAAGCAAACCACCCGTGCCGCGAACTTTGCCAATGCATTTCCCGCCGCACCGGCGTGCCGCGTGTTGTACCACAGCATCCTTCGGTGGATCGCGACGCGCATCGACGATGACGACGACCATGGTCGCCACGCAGGCGCCGACGCCTCGCCCTCCCACCGCGTACCGGTCGTGGACATCGCCGTGGGTCTCGGCGCGACGGCGGTCGCTCCGGGGTATCGCGTCATGCGAGCGGACTTGATCGTGCCGATGCAAGTTTGGATTGCCGTTTGTGGCTTTCATCTCCCTTTTTCAGACGACATGGAAAGAGCGAGTACTGCAGACTCCCCAGTCTCCCATCGAAAGGGTGCCACCTACCACGAGGGCGGCTTCTTGGGTTGGATACTGCCTCTGGAGGAGCAGGGGTGCCAGGAGATACTGGACCGCGCGGTCGCCACTCACAAACGCAACGTAACTGGCGCACCATCTTTTTCAGAACAGCCCTTCGCCGATCAAGTCGCGGCAGTGCTAGATGGGCAGCTGCTCGTCGCGCCAATGGCCTCGCGCTCAGAGATCGAACGGCTCTTCGCCGGCACGCTGTTCTCCGATACGAAGGGCGACGGGCCGCCGACCGGTCTATCTGCGCACTGTCGTTCGGCGCCGCGGGCCTTCTCCACCCCCGTTGGGAATACGGCGGGCGGGGCGACGTATCACTATTGGATGTTGCCGTGATTTCCGAAACATGCAGATCTGTGTCCCCCCGGAGCAAGCCTTTTACGACGCGGTAGGAGAGTACGAATCCCTGTCGGGTTGTTTTTTGTCTCCCTCCCTCCCTCTCTCTCTCTCTCTCTCTCTCTCTCTCTCTCTCTCTTTCCCCAAGCGGCTGCTCCCAGTTCATCATCGATGCCCATCACGTCGCCGGCCGCGGCCCAACGGCCTCAGCCAAAAAACCGCTACGATTCGGAGAACAACTGGGAGGCCATTTCCACCGTGTACCGCGAGCATCTTGTGGAGCGCGCTCGCGAGCCGCGCGGCCTCATCTGGGCGTTCATCGTGTGTGCGGCCGTGTTCGTTGCCATTCTATACATTCTCTTCTTCGACAGCGTCGCGTTCATCACGTCGTCGAAGTTGCTGTTGGCGAGCCGAGCGCAGGCGCAGTATGGCCCCTGGATTGCGGTTCTTTTCTTGTTCGCCACGTCGTGCGTGTCGTTCCTGCTCGCCCTGATCGTGTCCTACATGTTTCGGTCGGATCGATGGTCCGTGAGCGGCCGCGGATTCCCCGTCGTCGTGGCCTACCTAAACGGCATTTATTTGCCCCATTTGCGGCACGGGGGGGCGCTCGCTATCAAGTACGTGGCGACGCTACTGACCCGGGTCAGCTCGGTCCCAATGGGCGCCTTCGGACCGATTATGGAGATGGGGGCCATGATTGGCACCTTGCTCACCGGAAAAGGGCCTATTATGCGGCGTATCGGCTTCGTCCGGTTTTTTCGGAATCCGCGTGACGCTCGAATGATCGGCACGGTAGGTATCGCGGTCGCGGTGAGCGTACTGTTTCGGAGCCCCGTTGGCGGACTGCTTTTCGTCATGGAGCTAATCGCCCAGATTTTCCCGCTCAAGTTTGCGTACCTAGTCTTTTCTGGGTGCATGCTCGGCGTCTTCATCACGCAGCTCGTGATCACGTACCTGAACGGGTTTGACCCGAGGCACGGCAGTGACGTGATGGTGTCGACGACGGTCAGCTTGATCCTTCCAGCAGGCGCGCTCCGCCCTCTCGCCGAAACGCTGCAAATGGAATTTAATTTGCTATCCATTTTGCCGACGCTCGTAATATCGTTCCTCACGGCATTTGCCATCGTGCTCTTGACCCGCATGGGTGTCGCGCTGATCCGTAGGCGATTCATGACCCGCGGCCGCACTGTGTTCATCGCCACATGTTTCTTTGCCATCATGATCGCTTTGTCCGCCTTCGGATTCTCATCTCGCTGTCCCTCGTATCGCGCCGAAGACACCCTTCGCCAACTCGCGGATTATGGAGGCGCGGATCTTTTTTGTCAAGACACCCCGGCGGCGACCTCGTCGTCGCCACCGCCTTCCACAACGACGAGTGGTTCGCTGTCCGCCTCTGCGGAACCATCGTCCCCTCCTTCTTCTTCGCCGGCGGTACCCGACCGCGGAGTGAGGTACAATCCGCTGGTGGCACTGTTTCTTACTGATAGTCGGACGCTACTGAAGACGCTGACGACCCGCGACATCGACTTCGATAGCGTCGCCGTGCTTGTTTACCTTGTTGGCGTCTTCGTCGTCAGCTGCTTCCTCGCAGCGTCCGGCGAGCTGAGCGGCGATGAAATCATTCCCAGCGCGATCATCGGAGCGTCCATTGGCAGACTGGTTGGGGACGTCACGCGACTCACCATTCCCGTTTCCTCTGACCGTTCTTGGTGCGACAGTGGAGTGTTTGCCCTCGTCGGACTGGCGGGCGCCCTCGGCGGGACGACCCGACTCTGCTACTCGCTCGTGGTGCTGCTCGTGGACTTTACTGGCGACGTCCGGCATTCCGTCATCCTGATGATCGCCATCTCCATTTGCAAAGTCGTGAACGAAAAGTTCGCGCCCGTCAGCCTCACGCAGGCGTTTCTCATGGAGAAGGAGTACGCGTTACTCGACATGACGCAAAAGATTGAACGCTATGACAAAATGTCGGTGGGGGACGTCGTGCAAGGGCATAAATTGGTCGGTCTCAACGTCAAGTCAACCGTCGCGGAGCTGTTTTCACTGCTCGCCACGTCGACCCACAATGGTTTCACGGTGGTCGATGCCGAGGGTCATTTCATCGGGCTGGTTCTGCGCGAACAGATCGAATTGATCCTGTGGACGTTCACGAATCAAGTTCCTATCGATAAACTGTACAAAGGCCGCCCCAGCGGAGTCGACCGTGACGACTTGCACATCATGATGCAGTCCCTTAAGCGAGAGCGCGGGGGGCTCTTGTCAGGGGGCGAAGGATCGATTTCGCCCGACCGCGGTGGCCGCGGGCGAGGACGCGAAGAAGCCGCTTCAGCGGGCCGTCTCGCTGCGCCGTTGCTGGCCGACAGCGGTTCCCTCAACTCGACATCGACCGAGTTTCGTAGTCGACGCCAAAGCCAAGATTTGGATGGAACGTTGTCGCCAACGCGCGTGGCGAGAGACCTCCTGATCTCTCCTCGGGCGTCAGCCGGCGGCGGCGAGGCTGCGGACTCGAATGTTCCCATCACAGAGTTTGTCAAGCTGCGCGACCTCGACGACTACGTTCAACAGCAATTCAAAGGGCGCTCAGCGACGGAGTTCTTAGCGTGCGTCAGACCCGAAGATCTCTCATTGAATGTTAACTTATTGCGGTACACGGACACAAGTAGTTTCTTCTTGCGCGACTTTACGTGTCTGTCTAGGGCGTACTATCTCTTCGTGGTTCTGAGCGCCCGGCACGTCGTCGTCGTCGATCGCCATCACCGTCCTACCGGCATTATCACCCGTGCGACGTTGACCGCGAACCACATCATGGACCTCGACGCGTCATTGGATCGCCGTAACTTAGTGGACCAGTGCGTGCCGCTCACAGACGACGACGAAGAGGAGGAGGAGCAGGGCGAAAAGCGCAGTGATGGCCACACCGCGGCAGTAGCAGCTGAGGAGGGAGGTGGTGCGGAAACTTTGACCTCTACGGCTGTTGGGGGTGGCAGCAGCACGGAGCGTAATATTATGCACGCATCATTTACGGGGCGCTTCTTCGCTTCGTTTTCTGCAAGGCCACGGGGAGCGTCGATGTTTGCAGCTTCTGGTGGCCCAGCCATGCTGCGAAACGTGGAGTCGTTTGGGCAATTGCCTCCCTCTGGCTCCTTCGAGCAGCAGGCAGCGCGCAACACCAGCGCTTCCTTCGCCTCAGCCGCTGGCGGAGGCGGCAGGGCTTCCGCGCCGCTGCTGCTGCGCAACGCACCGGCTCCCAGCAGGGTGGCGGGAGGAGATTTCGAGCCCCCCAGCACACGATTATGTCAACGTGTCAGCGTGGAACCCTCGAGTCACAGCGGTGGTGACCACAAACGAGAACCAGAACAGCGCGATGATCTACATCGGCGATCTGAGGAAGGACCCGGGGCGAAATCGACGCGACGCGCCCTGATGCGAACGGTTCGTCCACCATTGTTCGTCCCGTGGGACCGAGTACCGCCTGAACTGCTCAAGCATCAGCGGCGGCAGTTGGCCCTCGCTGCGAGTCAGGCGGGGGGGGCATCCGCGCCGACAAGCACCGCCGGCGGAGTCAGAGTGGACTTATTTGGAGCGTCGGTGAATGGTGGCGGAGCCATCGCGTCATCCTCCGGCGGGATGATGACCCCCGACGTTCCGAGCATCGCGCTGATGAGCGACGACGGGTGCGCTCCGGCGATCGAGATGCGGCCCGTCGGACGATCCGCTCAAGATACTGTTGAATGAACAAAGGAGCGAGGACTCCGGGGGTGGAATGTTATTCGCTCCCTCCCAACGAACGGAGGCATGCAACCCTGCGACTGACAAACAAGTTCTGCGATGTCATTCGCTGACAAGGATCGTGTGCTGGTGGAGGGCCATCCCCATTTCCTTACAGTTGTTTCTTTTTTGTTGATTGTTTGTGCTTTGTGTGGGGGGATTCGAACCGGAATTGTATCCGATTTCCTGTCGCACCCAAGCTGTGGGTATGGCCAAGCCCCCGTCCTCCTCGATGGTCACAACGTCGTTAATGCTCGTTGACGAGACAAGAAGGAACTCGATCCGCAGTGGGGAATTCCTTTTTCTGTATTGTACCCCCCTTTCGTCTGTTTTTGTCCCTCCCTGCATGACCACCCCGCTGCTCACCATGACCCACCCCACCGACGGCACCGTCGCCTCCCCTACGCACAACGCCTTCGCCATCACGCGAACGATTGCCGACGTTGAGGTCTTTTGCCCCGCAAAGGGCCGCAGCGAGCGCATTGGTCAGCACTGGGAAGATCGGCCTTGCGTCCTCGTGCTGTTTCGCAGATGGGGATGATCCATCTGCCGCCTTGGCGCGGCGGCGATGGGGAAACTGAAACCCTATTTCGCCTCACAGGGAATCCGCCTCATTGGCATTGGAACGGATCGAGAAGGGTTTGACGAGTTCGTGGCGGGCGGATTTTTCAAAGAGGGCGACGCGCTGTATATTGATGGCAGCAAACAAATTTATCGCGCCTTAGGCTGTGCCGAAAACACGTGCTGCACCGGCTGCTGGGGCATCTTCCACGGATCCATCATGCCGCTGTACAGTAAGTCGCGGTCGCTCGGATTTGCCAACAACATGGCTGGGGACAAGGCGCAGCTCGGCGGAACCTTTGCGTTCCGGGCGGGAGGTGAGGAAGCCTACGCGTTTTTTCAGTCGACTCGCCAGATGGAGTGTGATCACGTGGCCCTATGTCACAGCCTCGGCGTTGAGTTACCTGCTGGGTATGATCCTTACGCCGGCCTTGGTGACATGTAACATCGCCATCGAGTCATCCCACAGTCGCCGGTGGCAAATCCTGACACAAGATCGGCCTTCAACCAAAGCTTCCCGCCCGGGGGTATTTTTGCTTTTTTTCAACGTTTTGCTTTTCGTGTTTTTTCGCCGCGGTATTAGCTGCGTTGTCTATCCCTTTCGTCCCTCCGTTCTGAGCGCATCTTGAGTTCAATTCCCCGGTGTTCCGTCGTTCACGCAACCGCCGCCGACGTCGCCTCACTCCACCCTTTTGACGTCGCAACACGCGCGAATCGTTGCGCTTTCCCTTTTTCCATTTTTTCCGACCCTACTACTTTCCGGCACCGCAACATCTCTCCCGCTTTTGCTTTTGGCCCGACTTAGTACCGACGATGATGAGAAAGAGAGCACGGGCACATTCGCTGCGACTGACCTTTGGAGGGAGGCCGCGCAGAGGAAAAGAGAGCGACAGAGGCGTTACTACCGGAATGGTCGGTGAGAGGGACGACACCCAGTGCTCTTCGATATCGCTCCCTTCTACAATTCCACCGTTAGTGGACGACTTTGATGGGAGCATCGGCCAAATAGGATTCGTTCGGTCTCACATTGTTTTTGGTTTCGATAGCTTTGGTTTTGTCTCTTTGTCACCTCGCCGCTCTCTCTCTCTCTCTCTCTTTCTCTCTCTCTCTCTCTTTCTCTGTACCTACCAGTTACCTTTTCACTCGTCAAATGAGCGACGCAGTGGGCATTCACTCTGAGACTCGATCGCCGCCGTTGCATCAAGTGCCGGACCACATGAAGCACCTGATGGTGAACACTCCCATCGGACACCTTCTCTCCGGTGGTGGCGGTGCGGCGGGTGCCCCTTCAACCGGAACCGTCGCGGCGCCTCCGCAGGCGGCCATGAGGTACTTTCCCGCCGACGACCGATCCGCAGCGACCCTCCATCAGATGGAGACAGATCGGGGGGACGGACGATCGGCGGGCAGGGGCCGTATGGCGGTGGCGGCCGTTGGGCCAACTTCCTCCTCGACCTCCTCGGGGTCAACGCTTCTCGCGGATGG
>ERZ1292630.2537-Hain-H41-02um-R3-2537-length-16778-cov-6_pt3 | contig 11658 bp, 13 predicted proteins | sample MGYA00564408_ERZ1292630 | MGnify/ENA primary metagenome ERZ1292630 (study PRJEB36523, sample SAMEA6512641) | groundwater metagenome | collected 2019-01-08 | study: AquaDiva: Metagenomics assemblies of 32 groundwater samples | reverse complement strand
CTGATTTGCTGACTTTGGTGAGTTCGAGTTCCTGTCCTTCCTTGAGCATGATTTTTATTTCAGGGAATTGGTCCTTGGTCATCACTTTTACTTCTCCGACGAATCCCTCTTTCTGGAGAATTTTTGCGATCGCCTCTTTGATTTTGGAATGAGGTACAGTCACACTTTCGTGGCTTGCTTTCTGTGCGTTTCGAATTTTTGTCAGAAGGTTTGCAATTGGATCCATGTAGAGAGCTAGGAGATTAGGAGTTAGGAGATCAGTTTTACCAAGAACATTTTTTGACGCCTGGGATGAATCCTGCGATGGCGTTTTCACGGAAGCAAATACGGCACATGTCGAATCTTCTCATATATCCACGGTTTCTTCCACAGAGTCTGCAACGGTTGTACACTTTTGTGGAGAACTTTGGTTTTTCTCCTTTTGCGAGTGACTTCTGAAGATTTGCCTGGAGACGTGCTGTTTTGATTCTGAGAGATTTTTTGGCCATTTGCTAGGAGGTAGGATTTAGGATGTAGGATTGGGCTGCATTCTCTTCAAAGCCTTCGGCTTTTCAGAGTGTTAGTCTTTTTTGAATGGAAATTTGAATTCTTTTAGGAGCGCCATTCCTTGTTCTTTATTTTTTGAGGATGAGCAGAAAGTGATTTGGAGACCGTGAAGCTTCACGATGTCGTCGACGTTAATTTCTGGGAATACTGTTTGTTCTGTAAGTCCGATGCTAAAATTTCCTTTTTGATCGAATCCTTTCTTCCCAAGTCCACGGAAATCGCGAACGCGAGGGAGAACGATGTTGATGAATTTGTTGAAGAAATCATACATTCTTTCGCCGCGGAGGGTTGCCACAATACCTACTGGCATACCTTCTCTTGTTTTGAAGTTTGAGATCGCTTTCTTGGCTTTTGTGACGACTGGTTTCTGTCCTGCGATGAGTTCGATGTTTTTGAGAACAGATTCGTAGTCTTTGTTGCCTTTTGTCATGATGTTTCCGATTCCGACGTGAATCAAGATTTTCTTGAGTTCCGGGACAGCCATGATGTTTTTGATGCCTAGCTCTTTTTGAAGTTTTGGTCGAACTTCTTCGAGGTAGTGTTGTCTGAGGTTATTTTTGTGTGCGAGTTTGGACATTGGTAGGAACTAGGTAAATGAATGTGAATTATTTTTTCTTTTTGGCAGCGACCTTTTTGTCTTCGATCGTTTCTTTGGTTCTTTTTGCTAATCGGACTTTTTCTCCGTTTTCGAGTTTCTTGTATCCGATGCGTGTAGGGCCTTCTGAGGTCATGAGCATCACGTTTGAAGCCTGGATAGGGCCTTCGTATTTCACGATTTCTCCTGCTTTTGCTGATGTTTTTTTGACGTGCTTTGTTCGAATTGCGACTTTCTCGACAACTACTTTGTTCGCTTTTTCGAGAATACGGATGATTTTTCCTGTTTTTCCGCGATCCTTTCCGGTAATGACTAAGACGTTATCGCCAAGTTTGAGTTTCATAGAATTTTTATAAGACTTCAGGGGCAAGAGAAATAATTTTTTGGTAGTCTTCTTTTTTCCGAAGTTCGCGACCGATCGGTCCGAAGACACGAGTTCCTTTTGGCTGGAAATCTTTGCCGATGATAACGACTGCATTGTCGTCGAATCGTACGTAACTTCCATCATTTCGGTTGACTGTTTTTCTTGTGCGAACGATGACAGCTCTTTCTACAGCTTTTTTCTTCACGATTCCGCGAGGAGCAGCTTCTTTGACAGAGATGACGATGACGTCACCGAGTTCTGCATATCTTCTTTTGCTGCCACCCAAGACCTTGATGCAGGCAACGCGTTTTGCTCCTGTGTTATCTGCGACGGTAAGAATTGAACGTGTTTGAATCATGGTTTTGGGAAGTAGTTTCTTGAATTATTGTGTGAGAGTTGGTGGTACGACTGTCCAGCATTTCGTTTTGCTGAGTGGTCTTGTTTCGTAGATGGTGACTGTTTCACCCATGTTGTGCTTCTCTTCTGGATCGTGAGCGTAGAATTTCTTGGAAATCTGATATTGTTTTTTGTACTTTGGGTGTGTTTTGTAGGATACAACTTCGACAGTGATAGTCTTTTCCATTTTGTCGCTGACGATAGTTCCTGTTTTTGTTCGCATGTGAATTCGAGAAGTTAGTAGGAGTAGTGTATGTTATTTTGACTCTTTTTCAAGTCCTTTTTTTCCCTCTGGAGATTTTGTGTTCATTTGTGTCAGAAGTCGTGCTGCGTACTTTCGTTGTTTTTTGACTTGGTCGCTTGATTTGGACTGTCCGATACTCACCTTCAGCTTTATTTCAGCATATTCGACTCGAGTAGCATCGAGTTCTTTTTGGAGTTCTGGTTGTTTTGCCTTTTTGATTTCTTCTTTGGTAAGCATGTTTTTAGAGAGAATTAATTGAGTGTCGTCATGAATTTGCACTGTACTGGAAGCTTGTAGATAGCGAGTTCGAGAGCTTCTTTTGCCATTTTTGGGTCAATACCATCCATCTCGAACAAAACTCGTCCTGGGTGAACCTGCATAGCGTAGAATTCCGGAGCACCTTTTCCACCACCCATCGGAACTTCTGCTGCTTTTCTGCTGATCGCTTTGTCTGGGAAGATTCTGATCCAGATTCTGCCTCCACGCTTGGTGTAGCGAGTAAGTACTTTACGAGCAGATTCGATTTGGCGTGAATTGATTTCTCCTGAGCTGAGCGCTTTGATTCCGAATGTTCCGAATGAGAGCGTGTTGCCTCGGTAGTCGATTCCTCCTCTTTTTCCTCGGAGGCGGTGTGATTTTCGGAATTTCTGTTTTTTTGGGGCGAGCATGTGTGGCTAGGAGATAGGATTTAGGATTTAGGATTTAGGAATCCTTGTTTACATTTGGGCTTCTGTGGACATTGTTTCGCCTTTTTTCTTGAAGACGAGTCCTCGGTAGATCCAGACTTTGATGCCGATCGCACCGTAAGCTGTGAAGGCTGGGCAAGAAGCGTAGTCAATGTCTGCACGAAGTGTCTGGAGAGGAACTTTCCCTTTTGAGAAGTATTCACTGCGAGCGATTTCTACTCCGTTCAAACGGCCTCCTGCGAAGATTTTGACTCCCATAGCGCCGGATTCCATAATCTTGTCCATCGCCATTTTTGCCGCTCTGCGGTGAGAAACTCTTTTCTCGATCTGTTTTGCGATGCTTTCTGCAACGATCCGAGCGACGAGTCCTGGTCTCTTGATTTCTTTGATGTTGACCTGGATTTTTTCACCAGTCATTTTTTCGAGTTCTTTTTTGAGTTCTTCGACCATTTGTCCCTGAATTCCGATCACATTTCCTGGTTTTGCTGTGTGGATATTGATTCCAATCTGGTTTGTGGAACGGAGAATTTCGATTTTTCCGATGACTGCTTCTACGAGTTTCTTGTTCAAGAATTTTCGAATTTCGAGATCTTGATGGAGAAGTTTCACAAATTTCTTACCACCTGCGAACCACTTTGAGTCCCAAGACCTGGTGATTCCCATGCGCAACATATTTGGATTAGCTTTTTGACCCATTCTAGGATTTAGGAGTTAGGAGATTAGGAGTTAGCGGGAGCTTTTTTTGATTTTGTGACCTTTTTTACTTTGACTTCTTCTGCAGGAGCTTCAGCTTTTTCTGCTACTTTTCCTGGAACTTTCTTGACTTCTTTCATTGGTTTTACGGCGTCTTTTGATGCGAGATAGACGGATACTTGGCATCCTCTTTTTTTGATTGGGTGTGCTCGTCCTCGTGATACTGGGTTGAATCTTTTGAGCGTTGGCTCTTTTCCCACGTAGAGAGATTCGATGATGAGATTTTCTTTCTTTTGGAGATCATTCTTTTCTGCGTTTGCCGCTGCTGATTGAATTGCTTTGTAAAGAATTGGTGCAGCTTTCTTTGGTGTGAATTTTAGAATTGCGAGCGCTTCTTCCACACTTTTGCCACGAACCATCACAGCGATGAGATTCATTTTTTTAGGAGCGATGCGGATGTTTCGGATGAAGGCTTTCACGAGTATTTAGGATTTAGGATGTAGGTGATTATTTTGCGGCTGGTGCTGGTGCGTCTGTGCCTGTGGCTTTTGCGAGTTTTCCTCCATGGCCTCTGAATTTTCTAGTGTGGGAGAATTCTCCGAGCTTGTGTCCGACCATCTGTTCTGTGACGAACACTGGATTGAACTGTTTGCCGTTGTGAACTCCGAATGTGTGTCCTACAAATTCTGGTGATATGACGCATGATCGTGACCATGTCTTGATCGGTCTTTTTTGTCCTGCTGCGTCGAGTTTTTCAACTTTCTTCACCAGTTTTGGGTCGATATATGGTCCTTTTTTTGAGCTGCGTGACATAGGATTTAGGATGTAGGATTTAGGATGTAGGGAACTTGATTATTGAGTTTTCTTGTCTTTTTTGCGGCTGATGATGTATTTGTTGCTGTATTTCTTTCTCCATCTGGTTTTGTAGCCGAGAGCAGGTTTTCCCCATGGAGTTCGAGGTCCTGGGAGACCGATAGGGGAGTGACCTTCACCTCCGCCGTGTGGATGGTCATTTGGGTTCATGGATTTTCCGAGCACTTGTGGCTTCCATCCCATGTGTCGCATTCTTCCTGCTTTTCCGATGCGGACGTTCTGGTGATCGGCATTACTGACGACTCCGATTGTCGCATAGCAATCCTTGTGAATCAAACGCACTTCGCCTGAAGGGAATTGCACGTGTGCCATTTCTCCTTCGAGAGAGACGAGTTTTGCTCCAGATCCTGCGCTGCGAACCATTTGTCCACCTTTTCCGAGATTGAGCTCTACATTGTGTATATCAAATCCTACTGGAACGTTTCGGAGTTTCATTCTGTTGCCTACTTGTGGCTTTGCTTTTACTTTTGTGACGATTTCTGAGCCTACTTCCATTCCTGCTGGAGCGATGTGGTAGCGTTTTTCTCCGTCTTTGTAGTTCACGAGCATGATGAATGCTGAGCGGCCTGGATCGTATTCGATTGCTGCTACTTTCGCTGGAATATTGAGTTTATCGACTTGTTTGAAATCAACCATGCGGTATTTCTTCAAGTATCCACCACCCTGATGACGAATCGTGATTTTTCCCTGGCTGTTTCGACCAGCGTGCTTCTTGATTCTTTTTACTAGGCTTTTTTCTGGTTTGGTCTTCGTAATTTCTTCGTACGTGAGTACGCTCATTTTTCTTCGTCCGTTCGTGGTTGGTTTGTAGATTTTGATACCCATTGTACGAGGAGATTAGAATTACTTTTTTGGTTTTTCGAATTTTAAGATGTCTACTTTCTTTCCTTTGGTGACTTTGATGACAGCTTTTTTCACTTCTGCTCTTTTTGTGAAAGGTTTTCCGCTTCCTACCATTTTTACTTTCGGTTTCACGTAGAGGATCTGCACTTTTTCTACTTTTTCTCCGTATAGCGCTTCGAAAGCGTTTTTGATGTCGATTTTCGTCGCATCTTGCACAACCACGAATGTGTATATGCCGTTTTCTTGGCTTCTAGAAGTCTTTTCTGTGATAATCGGTTTGGTGAGTACGTTGAGTTTCATAAAGAAATTATTTTTTTACTGTTACTTTCTTCGCTTTTTCTTTCGTAGATGTTGCTTTCTTTTCTTTGAAAACTTCTTCCATTTTTTTCAAGGATTCTTCGAGGAAGACGACGCGGTCATATTTTCGGAGGTCTCGAATATTGAGGTAATTGACCAGCATCGCTTTCACATTTGGCATGTTTTGTGCTGATTTTTCCAGCATTTCGTGATGTGCTGGGAGAACGAAGAGAGCTTCGAATCGAATTGGAAGCGCTTTCACCATCTTTGCGAAATCTTTGGTTTTGATCTCTTTTGCGTTGTATTGGTCGAGGACGAAGATTTCGTTTGCGCGAGCTTTTGCTGAGAGAGCTGAGAAAAGAGCTACTCGTCGCATTTTCTTTGGCATAAGTTTTTTGAAATTTCTGTTGTTTCGTGGTCCGAATGTGACACCACCACCTTTCATCTGTGGGCTTCGGCTGCTTCCCTGACGAGCTCGGCCTGTGCCTTTTTGAGCGTATGGTTTTTTGCCACCTCCGTGGACTTCTCCTTTCGTTTTTGTGTGAGCGTAGACACCTGGTCGGCGATTGCCTTCTTGTCGGATGAGAGCTTCGTGAATCAATCCACGTTTGAATTCGACCTCAAAGAACTCTGCTGGAGCTTCGACAGTTCCTGTTTTTTCGCCTTTCTGGTTGTAGAGATCGAGTTTCATGGGAAGTTTTAGGATTTTTTGATAATGATCATAGAGCCGTTAGCACCTGGGAGAGAACCTTTGAGTGCTATCAGGTTTTTGGATGGATCGACGTGCATGACTTCTACGTTCTTTTGGTTTACGGAATCGAGACCCATGCGGCCTGGCATTTTCTTGCCTCGCATAATTCTTCCTGGTTTTGCACGCATACCGACTGAACCTGGTTCACGGTGAAAGTGTGATCCGTGAGAACCTGGACCACTCCGGAAGTGATATCTCTTGATCGTTCCTTGGAAACCTTTTCCTTTTGAAACACCATCAATTTCTACTTTTTTGACTTCTTTGAACCCTTCGAGATTCAAAACATCACCTTTTTTATAGCCTTCTGTCTCTTTTTCCTCAATTTTAAATTCCCTCATCCATCGGAAAGGGACTGTTTTTCGAGGCTTTTTGAATTTTCCTGTTCCTACGACGATAGCGCTGTAGCCGTCTTTTCCTGCTGTTTTGACCTGTGTAATCGTATTTTCTTCACATAAAACCAGCGTCACTGAAACGATTCGACCATCCGGTCTTTGCATACGAGTCATGCCGATTTTTTTCCCGAGGATGCCTGACATAGAGATACTTGTTACGTGTGACTATTGACTTGTGACTGTAAAGAGGTTCGTATGCTTTTCAGATTTTCGGATGGAAACCCGAGAGCTGTTTTGAATATTTGACTATTCAAAAGTGAACTTTTACTTCAAGGCGCGGGTACTTTAAAGGTCTGTTTTGGAAAAGTCAAGAAAATGTTTTTTGAAGCCGTGCTCGTTGGTTGTTCTCGAAAAAGAGTGGGTGATTTCATTTTTGCGAAAAAGTGCTCCGGGCGCGACCAAAATGGTAGTATTTTGGTGGGGGGGGGTGAATAGCAAGCTATCCGATTTTACTTTCCTTCCTCTTCCTTTTTTCGCTTTCTATATTGTCTGACGAGCTCTGCGATCAATCCGCTTCCTAGGAGGATTATGAAGAGGTTGAAGAAAAATGGCTTGCTGGTTTTGTCCAGGGTAAAGCTGTTTTGTGGGCCTTTTTCTTTTTGGTAGGTGATGAGTCTGACGTCTTCTGTTGAGCCTTCTAGGACTTTGAATTTGATTTTCAGGACTTCGCTGACAGCGTTGTTTTCTTTCTTTATGGAGTAAATGATGACTTCGTGTGGGCCTGGTGCGAGTCTTTCTGGTGGGCGAATTTCGAAGTTTCCGGAAGAGCTGTCAGCTATGAGTGAAGCTGATCTTGCGGCACTTTTCCAGACGGTCACTACTTGGTTTCCGAAGTCAGTTTGACCTCTGAGGAGAGGGACTGTGGTATTGACGAGGATTTCGCTTTCTTTTGTTTCTGGGAGATTTCTTAATGATGTGTTTCCGAGCGAATCTGCTTCTGGAGTTTTGACGGCGAATGTGGTGTCGATTCTGACTGGTGCTGGTTCTGAGATTCTCATAATGTTGGTCTGCTGATTGATTTCTCGTGCTACGAATATGTATCTGCCGTTTTGGAGGAGGGGAGCTTGAACAATGAAAACTCCGTTTTCGGTCGCTTGTGTTTCGACAATGATGGTGTCGATTCCGAATTCATTGCGGAGAGCAATCTCTATCTTGGATCCTGGTTTTGCGATTCCTTTGAAGAGAGGATTTGGCGTCGTCACAATCTGATCTGCTGCTGGAAGGACGATTTGGACTTTGACTTCTTCTGGCAGAGTGAAGACGAGAGGATCGGTGTTGAGGTCCAGCGACTCTTCTGGATCCGTCAAATTATCTTTGTCTGTGTCTTGTTCATTAGGGTTTGTTCCTATTTGATATTCGAGTTTATCTGAGAGGCCATCTTTGTCTGTGTCTTGTTCGCCGTCTTTGACTTTGATGCTATGTCTTCTTTCCCAGACATCATCAACTTTGTTGCTGTTGTCGTCGGGGAGAATGCTTTCTGGATTGAGTGCATCAGTTTTTCCAGTTACTTCTTGTTTATCACTAAAGCCATCGCCATCAGTATCTACCTTGAGTGGGTTCGTCTTGAATTTGAGTACTTCTTCTCCATCATTGATTCCATCACCATCAGTATCTGCTTTGAGTGGGTCTGTTTTGTATTGGCTTATTTCTTCTCCATCGTTCAGAAGATCGCCATCAGTATCTGTTTTATAAGGGTTTGTTTTGTAAATCTCTTTTTCGAAAATATCGATGATGCCATCACTGTCTGTATCTTTTGTAAATTTATCTTTCAGTCCTATTTTCACTGCATATGTTTTGCTGCGATTGAGTAAGTCGGTAAATCCGATTTTTGTGAGGAAAGATTTTGGTTTGAAATTTGTGCCTTTTTTGCAATCAATGATGCCTATTTCACACGCACGATTGATAATTTTTGGATACCAGCATTTGTCGATTTTCCCTGGAGCGATGTCTGCAAATGGAGTTTCACTGTTTTGTAATTTTCTAATGGAGCCTGCCTCGCTGATAATGTCTGAGCATGTTTGTGGTTTTATCTCTTCGAGAGCGATGAGCATGACGCGTACTGCTTCTGCCTTTGTGATGTAATTTTGTGGATCGAGATTTTTGTTTTTCATCTGAGTGATTCCATCGGTGAGACCAATGTTTGCTGCAATAGCAATATTTTGATAATTGGTATTTTCTGATTTTACGTCATCGAATTTTTTTGTTGCTCTTCGGATTGAAGCGGTCGTAAGAACGTTTTTGTGCAATATTTTTAATTCAAGATCTTCGACTACTGCCGCGAGGAATTCTCCTCGCGTGATTCCGTCAATGACTCGTGGTTTTGTTGTCTTCTCATCAGGGTTTATCGCACCACCACCGGAAGCTCCACCGCCAGAAGAAGATGTATCTTTTTCCTCCTCCTCTTTTTCTTTTTCGAGAGAGATTGTTTTCCCAATTTGCAATGTGATTACTTTTGTTTCTGGTGGATATTCTGTTTCGTTCTCATTTTCTTTCGTTTCTTTTGTCTCAGTCGTTTTTTCAGATTCAGTCCTTGGATCTTCGTTGTCTTTTACTGTGTCAGTCGTTGCCAATGGTTCTCTGGTTGGGTCTTTGGTAGCGTCTCGTTTGTCTTTGTCAGCATCGTCTTTTGGATCGTCTTTTGATTTTTCTATTTCCCTATCCCTTTCTCTATCCTTTGTTGGTGTTTCAATTGTTGGCGTTTCAATTTTTATGATGCCTTCCACTAATTTTCTATCTATGGCTTTGCTCAGAATCTCCGCTCTCACCTCGAGTGGCTCTCCATCAATATTTTCCTTTTCAGTGACGGCTCGGATGCGGATCGCTATTTTTCCTTCATTGCTTTTTACGATTCTTTCGAGCTGTTTCCCTAGTACCATCCCTGCAATGCCGACGTTGTCGTATTTTCCTTCCCATACTTTGACGTATGCATTTTCCCGGAAATTATTTCCACTGTACTGCAGTTCATATTTGGTCGCTTCTCTACAGGAATTCCAATAGTGCGTGATGTTGTTTGCTTTGCTGAGATCGAACGTCAGGACTTCGCTTCCATCGAGAGGGAAGTTTTTCCCGTATTCATACAGAGTGCTGATCTTTGGCGGTTTTGTTTGGCAGTCGGTTCTTTCTTCATTCACTTTTTCTTTGTTTGCTATGATTTCACTAGGAATAATTTCTGCTCGTAATTCCAGTGGAACTCCATCAATATTTTCCTTTTCAGTGACGGCTCGGATGCGGATCGCTATTTTTCCTTCATTGCTTTTTACGATTCTTTCGAGCTGTTTCCCTAGTACCATCCCTGCAATGCCGACGTTGTCGTATTTTCCTTCCCATACTTTGACGTATGCATTTTCCCGGAAATTATTTCCACTGTACTGCAGTTCATATTTGGTCGCTTCTCTACAGGAATTCCAATAGTGCGTGATGTTGTTTGCTTTGCTGAGATCGAACGTCAGGACTTCGCTTCCATCGAGAGGGAAGTTTTTCCCGTATTCATACAGAGTGCTGATCTTCGGTGGTTTTGTTTGGCAGTCGGTTCTTTCTGTTGTTGTATTTTGTCTTGATTCTTGTCGTGCGCTGACATCGCTTGCAACTCGTGTTGGTGTTGTTATGCTTCCCCCGCCTCCTCCGCCACCAATATCGCTTGCAACTGTCATGGCGGTGAGAGCAATAGAGCTTGTTTCTGAGCCGCTCATATTTTTTGCTTTGATGGTGTAGTCATATCTTTGGCCTGGGGAGAGTCTCGTGTTTGCCCATGAATTTTCTGCGATCCATCCGGAAGTGTTTCCGTTACTATTCGTGACGAAATATCTGGTGTCGTTATTATTTCTATTGGTGCTCCATGTCACTGTGAGTGAATCTCGAGCACTGGCTCCAATTGCTGGACTCGATGGGGGATTGGCAAGTGTTTCGAATTGGGTTGTCGTCGATGCTCCATTGGTGACATCGTTATCGCCATTTTTTGCGATTGTCTGGACAGTGTAACTGGTCACAGGGACAAGATTTGTGAGTACTGGATTTGCCCAGACTGCTGCAGTTTGATATGCAGCTGTTGCTCCAATAGTTTTATCTGCCTGGAGATAGGTGAGTGTTGATGGAGTTGCGATTGCTGGAGAATCTGCAGCCACTCTTGTGACTGTGTTGATCGTGAAGGCGATAGCGTATGTCGTTTCTGCTGGATTACTATTTTCACCGATAGTGAGCGTTGCTCCGTTTGTTGTTACGCTGCTCATGGTCATGGTTGGCGCATTGACCTGTGTGTAGCGGATTGTCGTGCTGGAAGCAGCTGTTACTGATGGTGTCGGATTGATGTTTCTCGCAATCACCCCCACTGCATACGCCGTATTCGCACTCAGTCCTGTGATTGCCACTCCTGATGATCCTCCCCACGCTGCCTTTGTTTGCCAGACCTGCGTGGTATTGAGTGTTCCATTGGCCTGAACATAATTACTTCCGATTTGAATCGAAAATTCTGTTGCTGCTGGATTGCTATTTTCGTTGATGACGGCATTGATACTCGTACTCGAGACGGCGGTGACGGTGGGAGCGGTGGGGACGTTGGCGAGGGTGTATTCTGTTGTTCCTGTGGAAGTTCCGTTCGATGTGCTTCCGTCTGGATTTTTGGCAATAATTTGTATCGTGTATGACGTTGAAGGCGTGAGTCCGGTGACATTCACTGGTGCTCCCCAAACAGCGGCTGTTTGCCAAATTTGTCCTCCTGCGAGTGTTCCGTTTGCCTGTACATAACTGTCGCCAAATTGGATTGAATATTGTGCTGCAGAAGAATTTGTTGCTGTTCCGATGGTGACGCTTATTCCTGTACTCGTAATGTTTGAGAGAGTTTGCGTGGGAGTTGCGACGAGTGTTGCTGCTGTTGATCCTGGGGCACTTGATGTTGTATTTTCTGCATTTCTTCCTATAACGATAACTGTGTATGACGTTGAAGGCGTGAGTCCGGTGACATTCACTGGTGCTCCCCAAACAG
>ERZ1292630.4581-Hain-H41-02um-R3-4581-length-11660-cov-5_pt1 | contig 11660 bp, 6 predicted proteins | sample MGYA00564408_ERZ1292630 | MGnify/ENA primary metagenome ERZ1292630 (study PRJEB36523, sample SAMEA6512641) | groundwater metagenome | collected 2019-01-08 | study: AquaDiva: Metagenomics assemblies of 32 groundwater samples | reverse complement strand
ATCGCGAGTCGCTCCTGATCGCTCTCATCGAAAACGTGCAGCGGGAGAATCTGAACCCGGTGGACGAAGCGCGCGCCTACTACCGGCTGGCCGCGGAGTACGGACTGCCGCACGAGGAGATTGCGAAACGCGTTGGGAAGGATCGATCAACAGTTTCGAACATTATTAGATTCAATAACTTACCGAATGAAGTCTTGACCTTGCTGGAAGCGGGGCGCCTCTCGGCCGGGCATGGCCGGGCGCTCCTCTCCCTTGCCGCGCCGAAGCAGCAGATCGAACTCGCCACCGCCGCCAGCGCGAACGACTGGTCGGTGCGGGAACTTGAATCGCGGATCCAACGCTCCGCTTCTCCCCGCGTGGGGAAATCGCGCCGCGCGCCGCATCGGGCGTTCTCCGCCGAATTGATGGCGCTGGAGGACGAGCTCATGCGGCTGGTGGGAACTCGCGTGCGGATCACCCGGCGGCGCGGAGGGGCCGGATCGGTGTTCATCGACTATCACAACCAGGAGGAGCTGGAGCGGATCATCGACCTCCTTCGCTCCGTGGAATCGGGCCAGCAGTAATGGCATGGGCCCAACCGGGGCTATTTTGTGGATAACTTGGGGAAAACAGTGGAAAACGTGGTAACCGTAACCATCGCAATCGATTGAAAATGCGCGGCGCATACCGGCGCGCCCGGTTATGCACAGGCACGCGTCAACCCTGTAACGATGGGCACTTGCGAGGTTGGCCTTTCCGGAAAAAATCTCCGGCCAGCCCCAGGACCCTGGAAAGAGGACCTCGATGAACGAGTCCGTCGCCAGCCGCGACGTCGAGCTTCTCGATGAACTGAAGCGTGCGCGGACGGCCATCCTCGCGGAGCTCCGCAAGGTGATCGTGGGCCACGACGAGGTCGTCGATCAGCTCCTCACGGCGCTCTTCGCCAACGGCCACTGCCTCCTGGTTGGAGTCCCCGGGCTCGCGAAGACGCTCCTCGTCTCCACGGTGGCGCGCGCGCTCGACCTCGAGTTCAGCCGCATTCAGTTCACGCCCGACCTCATGCCGTCGGACATCACGGGAACGGAGATTCTCGAGGAGGACGCCTCCACGGGACGCCGCTCCTTCAAGTTCATCCGCGGGCCGATCTTCGCGAACATCGTTCTGGCCGACGAGATCAACCGGACCCCTCCGAAGACGCAGGCCGCCCTGCTCCAAGCCATGCAGGAGTACCGTGTAACCGCCGGTGGCGCGACCCATGAGCTCGCGCTGCCGTTCTTCGTCCTGGCGACGCAGAATCCGATCGAGTTCGAGGGGACCTATCCGCTCCCCGAGGCGCAGCTCGACCGCTTCATGTTCCACATCTCGGTCTCGTATCCGAGCGACGAGGAAGAACAGAAGATCGTGGCGACCACCACCAGCGCCTACGAGGCCGAGGTGTCGCGCGTCATCGGCCGCGACAGGATTCTCGAACTGCAGCGCCTGGTCCGCCGCGTTCCCGTTTCAGAGCACGTCGTTCGCTACGCCGTGAAACTTGCCCGCGCGTCGCGCCCCGGACCGGAGAGCGCATCGTTCGTGCGCGACTGGGTCTCGTGGGGCGCCGGTCCGCGCGCCGCTCAGTTCATGGTGCTCGGCGCCAAGGCGCGCGCCGCGCTCCAGGGCCGCCCGACTCCCAGCGAGGACGACGTCCGCGCCATGGCGCGCCCCGTCCTTCGCCACCGGATCATTCCGAATTTCACGGCGGAGGCGGACGGGATCTCGAGTCTCGACATCGTCGCCAAGCTCCTCGACGCCGTGCCGTCCTCGGACGGCAAGCGCGGCTAGGGCGCGCGCCCGCCGCAGGCACCGGGCCACCGACCTATCGCCATGAGCAACGACCGCGCGCGGCTTCTCGATCCGCACTTCGTCTCGAAGCTCGCCCGCCTCGATCTGCGGGCGCGTCTCGTGGTCGAAGGCTTTCTGACCGGCCTCCACCGGAGTCCGTACCACGGCTTCTCCGTGGAATTCGCCGAACATCGCCAGTACATGCCGGGCGATCCGCTCCGCCACCTCGACTGGAAGGTCCTGGCGAAGTCTGATCGGAAGTACTTGAAGCAGTACCAGGAGGAGACGAATCTCCGCGCCCATCTCCTCGTCGACACCAGCGCCAGCATGGGCTACGGATCACGCGGAGTGACCAAGCTCGACTACGCGCGGCAATTGGCCGCGTCCCTGGCCTACCTTATATTGGGTCAGCACGACGCCGTGGGACTCTTCGCCTTCGCGCAGGGACGCGGCGAGCAGATTCCGGCGCGAAGCACGATGGGGCACATGCGCCCGCTCCTTGGTTTGCTGGAGCGGATGAAGGCAAGCGGCGGAACCGACTTCACCGCCTCGCTCCACGCGCTGGCGGAACGAATCACACGCCGCGGACTCGTCATGATTCTCTCCGACCTGCTGGACGAGCCCGAAAAGGTCGCGCAGGCGATCCACCACTTCCGCCACCGCCGGCATGAGGTCCTGGTCTTCCACATCCTCGACCCCCAAGAGGTAGCGTTCGACTTCAACCGCGAGGCGGTCTACGTCGACGTGGAGGGAGGCGCGCGCGTCACCACGCGCCCCCGCGAACTCAGGGACGACTATCGCGCCCGTCTTACCGAGTGGCGCGACCGTCTTCGCGCGATCTGCATCGAGAAGCGCGCCGACTACGTGGCGCTTACCACCGACGTTCCGTACGACCGCGCGTTGCTGGAATACTTGGGGAAGCGCTCGCGCCTCCTCTAGGCAAGGGAGCCGATCAGCCGCGATGCCTCTTCTCTCATTCCTGAACCCAAGTTTTCTCTGGGCGCTTCCGGTCACGGCAATTCCGGTACTCCTGCATCTCCTGAGCCGGCGGAAACTTCCGGAAGTTCCGTTTCCCACGACCAACTTCCTGCGCATCCTGGAGCCGCGGGAGATCCGGCGTATCCGGCTCCGCGAGATCCTGCTCCTGATCCTCCGGACGTTGGCGCTCCTCCTCCTCGTACTCGCGTTTGCGCGTCCCGCCGTCACGCCGGCGAATGCCGTCACGAACGCGGCTGCGGCGGTCGGGCTCCTGCTCGACGAATCCGAGAGCATGGCGGCGATCGAGGAGCACGGGAGGCCGCGGATCACAGAAGCCAAGGGACGCGCCAGGTCGCTGATCGAAGCCTCCAGAGCGGGAGATGCCATCGCCATCGCCTACGCGTCGCGCGGGGATGAGCCGGTGGCGGAGCGGGGCGACGATCGAGTTCGCCTTCGTCGCGCGCTCGAGCGAGTGGAGGCGACGCCTCAGCCGGCGCGGATGGCCGCCGCGCTCGGCTCGCTTCGCCGCACACTGGAACGAAGTCCGCTCTCCACGCGAGAACTGTACGTCGTCAGCGACTTCCAGCGGGGCAACTGGTCAGGGGAGGCGCGTTTGGAAGTGACGCGCGCCGCCGCCGCGGGAACGCGGGTCTATCTCGTGCCGGTGACCGCGGCGAATCTGCCGAATCACGCGTTCGAGGCGATCGATCCCGACGTCCGCCCGGGGCCCGAAGGGCGCGGCATGGAACTCCGCGCGCGTCTCGTGAACCACGCCGACGCGCCGAGCGATCGAATCGCGATTCGCCTGCGGGAGGGGGATGCGCTCGTCGGGGGAGGGGACGTGTCGCTTCGCGCCGGAGAGAGACGATGGGCCGCCATGCCGATCGAACCAAAGGCGATCAGAACCGCTGCTTCAGATACCGCCTCCGCCGCCACCCGGATCACGGCCGAGATGGATGTGGATGCGCTTCCCACCGATGACGAGTGGTACGCGGTACTCGGCACTCCGCGCCGCCTCCGCGTTCTTCGCATCGTCGAGGCGCGCGGCTCGGCGCCGCCCCGCTTCGCCGCGCTCGCGCTCGATCCGTCGTCGAACGGCGCGTCGGGATTCTCGGTCGAGGACGAGTCGCCCGCGGCGCTTCTGACGCTCAACAAGGCGCGCGCCGACGTCGTCCTCCTGGAGGACGTCGCCGCGCTCTCCGGCGACGCCGAGGCAAGGCTTCGCGCGTTCCTTCGCGATGGGGGAGGGCTAGTGGTCGCGCTCGGTCCCCACTCCGATCCCGACTACTACAGCAAGCGCCTCTTCCCCGGAATGATCGATCTCGCGCTCCAGCAGCCCGAGCGCGCGCCGGAAGGGGGTGCGCTGGAACTTCGCGCTCGAGTCGCGGGACATGCCATCCTGGAAGGTCTCACCGTGGGAGTCGGCACGCCGCTTTCGCAGGCGCGCCTCACCGGCCTCGTCCGGGGCGCGGTCACCTCGCCGCGAGCCGAGGTCATCGTGCAGACGAGCGGCGGACTTCCGGTCGTGGTGGCGGCGCCGCGCGTGGCAATCTTCCTCTCGTCGCTCTCGGACGACTGGGGCGAACTGCCGTTCTCGGGCGCCTTCGTCCCGCTCGTTCGCGGGCTCGTGGGTCACGCGGCGCGCGCCGCGTCGGGCGCGCCGGCGGAAGCCGTCGTCGGCATGCCGCCACGTGCACGGCTCACGGGCGCGCCTTCGGGCGTCATTCGCGTCCGGGGTCCCGGCGATTACTCCTCCACCGCCATCGTAGAAGCGGAGGGAACCGGCTATCGCGCCGTCGCCCTCGATGCCGCGCCGTCGCCCGGCTTCTATGAGTTCGACGCGGAAAGGCGCGCGCTCGCCACCGTGGCCGTGAACCTCGATCCGATCGAAAGCGACCTGACGGTACTCCCCGTCGACTCCATTCGGTCGGCGGCCGCTCCCGCAGCGCTTTCGCGAATCGCGATCCTCTCCAGCGCCTCCGCCCTGGAACGACATCTGCGCGCCACGCGCCGCGGGGAGGAACTCTGGCTGCCGCTCCTCCTGGCCGCGGCGCTGCTCCTGGCGGGCGAACTCCTCCTCGCCAGCGCGCGGAAGCTCCGCGCATGAGTCCGAACGACGCGAAGCTGGAGACCGAAGGGCTTCACGCGAGACTCCTTGATTCGGTCGCCGCGCATCCCGCGACGCCGAAGCTCCTCGACCGGGCGAAGGCCGAGGCGGCAATCGGCGCCGGCGTGCCCCGCGCCGGCGTGCGCGTGCGCGGCACCGCTGGCAGCATGGCCGCCATCCTGACATCGCTTCTGGCGCGCGAGTCCGGCTTCCCGATCGCCGTGGTGACACCCGACCTCGATCGCGCGGAGTCGTGGCGCGACGATCTGGCCGCGTTCCTCGGTCCCGATCGCGTCGTCTATCTCCCGCCGCTCGACGTCGTGCCGTGGAGCCACCAAACGCCGACCGCCCCCGTGCGCGACGAACGCCTGGACGGCCTGGCGCGGCTCACCGATCCCTCGCCTCCGGTCGCGGTCATCCCGGCCGCGGCTCTTCATCGCCTTCTGCCACGCCCCGCGGCGCTTCGCGGCCGCGCCTTCACCATCGGGCGCGGATGGCAGGGCGACCCGCGGGACGTATTGGGCCGACTGGTACTCCTTGGCTACCGCCCGGTGAGCGAGGTGAGCGAGTCGGGGGAGATCAGCCGGCGAGGCGGAATCGTCGACGTGCATGGCCCCGGCATGGAAGAGCCGGTGCGCCTGGAGTTCGACGGCGACGAGATCGCGTCGCTCCGAAGTTTCGATCCGGCGACGCAGCGCTCCACCGGTACCCTGGAGTCGGTCCGGATCGTGCCGGCGCGGGAACTCCTCTACGCCGACGACCTGGACCAGCGGCTTCGCCCCTTCGGCCGCGGCCCCCTGGCGTCCGGAGAAGAGGCGAGGCGGCTTCGCGATCTCGTCTCCGAAGGGATCTACTTCGAAGGCGCCGAGTGGCTGGCCCCTCATCTTGGGCTCGAGCTTGGCTCGCTCCTGGAGCATCTCCCGGCGGGCACGATCCTCTGGATGGAAGAGCCGGGCGCGGTGGAGCGAGAGCTGGAGCAGGTGGAGCGGGAGGCAGAGCGGCTGGAAGCGGCCGCCCGGGAGCGGAATCCGCTCCTGCCGCCTCGCGAGGCGCTCTTCGAGGATCCGGAGCGTATCGCGGAACGACTGCGAGGCTACCCGCGCTTCGAGTCGGCGGTCACGGGGAAGGGGATCCGGGATTCCGGAGACTCCGCCGACGTGATCGGTTTCGATGCCCGCCCGCAGCCGGCGTTTGGCCGAAAACTCGATCTCCTGCGCGGAGAGCTGAAGCGGCTGGGCGAAGTCGGCTACCGCCGCTCCATCGTCTGCGACAACCGCGGACAGGCCGACCGCCTGGAGGAACTCCTCGGCGACGACCTGGCGGCGATCGAAGTCGGATCGCTGGTCGGCGGCTTCGTCCTGCCGGCCGCGCGCCTCGCGGTCTTCACCGATCACGAGATCTTCGCCCGCTACCGCCGCCGCCGTGGGCGGCGCCTGCGTCCCTCGGCCGCCGCCATGCGCGAACTCCTCACGCTGACGCCGGGCGATTTCGTCGTCCATCTCGATCACGGCATCGGCGCCTACCGCGGACTCCAGCGCCTCCAGCTGGACGGGCAGGAGACCGAGTGCATCCAGATCGACTACGCCGGCGGGGATCGCCTCTTCGTCCCGATCGATCAGCTTGGATTGATCGAACGCTACGCGGCGGAAGAGGGACACGCGCCGGCGATCCACCGGCTCGGCGGTACGACCTGGGCGCGCACCAAGGCGAAGACCATGAAGGCGATCGCCGACATGGCCGAGGAGCTCCTCCGCCATTACGCCGCGCGAAAGGCGCATCCCGGCCACGCCTATCAGTCCGACACGCCGTGGCAGCGGGAGCTGGAATCGTCCTTCGTCTACGACGAGACGCCCGACCAGCTCCGCGCCATCGACGACGTGAAGCGCGACATGGAATCGTCCCGGCCGATGGACCGGCTCATTTGCGGCGATGTCGGCTACGGCAAGACCGAGGTGGCCATTCGCGCCGCGTTCAAGGCGGTCCAGGACGGGAAGCAGGTCGCGATCCTGGTCCCGACGACGGTTCTGGCTCAACAGCATGGCGTGACGTTCAGTGAGCGGCTGGCCGACTACCCGGTGCGCATCGAGGTTCTCTCCCGCTTCCGGAACGCGAAGGAGCAGGAGGAGGTCGTGGAGCGACTGGGGCGCGGCGAGGTCGATCTCATCATCGGCACACACAGACTTCTTTCGAAGGACGTCCGCTTCACGAACCTGGGACTGGTGGTCATCGACGAGGAGCAACGCTTCGGCGTGAAGCAGAAGGAGAAGATCCGCACCCTGGTGGAGACGGTCGACGTCCTCACCCTCACGGCGACGCCGATCCCGCGCACGCTCCACCTGAGTCTTCTTGGCGCGCGCGACATGTCGGTCATGACCACGCCGCCGCGCGGCCGCTATCCGATCAAGACCGAGATCGTGGAGACGAGCCGTGAGTTGATCCAGGACGCGCTCCTGCGCGAAGCCGACCGCGGCGGACAGTCGTTCTTCGTCCACAATCGCGTCGAGACGATCGAGCAGCAGGCGCACTATCTCCAGAGCATCGTCCCGCAGCTCCGCTACGCCGTGGCGCACGGGCAGATGAAGGATACGCAGCTCGAGAAGGTGATGCTCGACTTCCTGGAGCGGCGCGTCGACGTGCTCGTCTCCACGCTCATCATCGAGTCGGGGCTCGACATTCCCACGGTGAACACCATGCTGATCAACCGCGCCGACGCGCTGGGGCTGGCGCAGATCTACCAGCTTCGCGGCCGCATCGGGCGCTCGCATCACCAGGCGTTCTGCTACCTGCTGGTGCCGCCGGGAAAGGTGCTGGCGGAGGACTCCGAGAAGCGCCTCCGCGTCATCGCCGAGAACGAGGAGCTTGGAGCGGGGCTCCAGATCGCCATGCGCGACCTGGAAATTCGCGGCGCCGGAAATCTCCTCGGTCCCCAGCAGCATGGCTTCATGACGAGCGTCGGCTTCGACCTCTACTGCCGCATGGTGGACGAGGTGGTGCAGGAGTTGAAGGGAACCGCGGTGGAGCGCCGGCCGGAGCCCGAGGTGGCGAGCGACCTCCCGGCATTCGTTCCCGAGGAGTACATCACCGATCGCGATGAGAAGCTGGATGTCTACCGTCGCCTGGCCGCCATCGGCGAGGGGGCGGCGCTCGATGCGCTGGCAACCGAGCTGCGTGACCGTTTTGGGGCGCTGCCCGCGGAGGTGGAGCAGCTCCTGGCGCTCAAGCGGCTTCGCCTCCTGGGCCGCGACGCCGGGGCGAACCGGATGCGGGTCCGCCGGGAGCGGCTGGAACTGGAGTTCAACGAGCCGCTGGCGCGTTCGCAGGCGCTTGCTCTGGTCACCTCCATCCAGGCCAAATTGGAGTTCGCCGACAGCGCCCGGATCCTCCGCGTGGCCAAACCGGCAGACCCGGTCTTGTTGGCGACAAACATCTTGCGGCAGTTGGGGCCCCTTGGTAGCGTTTCGCCTCTTCCATCTCCCCCGGGGCACCGCATGAACCGCCCGGCCTGAACGGGGTATAAGTACCAAGTGGAACCGAAGTTGCGCATCAACCACCCAGGAGACAGGGGGAGCGGATCGAGGTCGATCACTCCCGCACGGCCGTGAAGAGAAACCGCACGCGAATCAGATCGACGAGAGGGCTCGCCGCACTCACATTGTTCGTCCTCACGCTCGTTGCCGCGGCCGCGGTCCCACGCGCGGAGGCGAAGACGCCACCCGCGCTTCGTGGTCCGATCGCGACCGTGGGCGGCCGGAAGGTGGAGGCCATCGACATCGAACGAGCCGCGATGTCGCTGGGGCTGGAGCCGCCGCGAGGCATGACGGCGCGCGCTTGGCGGCGCACCCTTCTCGATCGCTGTGTCGATCGGGAACTTCTGGCGCTCGAGGCGGAGCGTCGCGGGCTGATGGACGATCGAGACGTACGCCGCGAAATCACCGAGCGCGAGCACTCCTATCTCATGGGCATGGTCTACGAGAAGGCCCTCCTCCCGGCGATCATTCCGCATGCCGCCGAGTTCGATTCGATCAAGAAGGCGGGCCGGTATCGCTGGCTCGATCTCCACTACATCCTTCTTCGCGACGATGTGTCCGGCGGACGCATGGGCGTTGCAGAGCGAATCGTCGATCGGGCGCGCCACGGTGCGCGCTGGGACTCGCTCGCGAAAATCTACAGCGGGCACCCTCCCTCGGCGGCCTCCGGCGGCCGATTCGGCCCCGTCATGGTCAAGGAGCTCGAGCCCGTCTCCCAGGACTCCATCGCTTTCGCGAAGCCGGGGGAGATCTTCGGCCCCTACGCCGGACCTTACGGACACGAGCTATATAAGGTGGGGGGGTGGATCGAAGTCGGCGACGACTCGCTGATGCGCTTTCTCGTGGAGGAGAGGACGCGCCAGATCTACCAGAACCACTACGACGCGGTGCTCCGGAAATACCACTTCGCAGCCGACTCGCTGAACGCCAGGCGGGCGATGGCGACCTTTCGGAGTGAATCGGCCGATTCCATCCTCGCGTCGCTTCGTCCCGATGGGACGCGCGCCGGCCTCGGCATCCGCCCGGCGGTCGGGATCGTGGCCCGCGCCGACGGCGTCGCCGTCACCATCGCCGACATCATTCGGTACGTTAGGCCCGGCGCGGACGCCTACGGTCGGGTTCGCGTTCACGAGTTTCGGGACATGGTGACGCTCGCGGCCCGCGTCGTCCTTCACGAGTTGATCGTCCGCGATGCCCGCGACAGGGGACTCGACAAGGATCCCCTTGTGGCACGCCGTATCAGGCTCAATCGCGACGAGGTTGCGACAATAGCGATGGTGGAGCATGCTCGCCCGGCCGACCCGAACGCCGATGCGCTTCGCGCCTACGTCGAGAAGAACGCCGCCCGTTATCAACGCCCCGCCCGGCGCGTGGCGCGTGTTGCCATGTTCTCCAGCGCCGACAGCGCGCGCGCCGCGCTGAAGGCATGGAATGGCGTTGGATTTCCTTCCGACTCCACGTTTCGCTCAATGGGATTCATGCTCCGGAACCATGTCCGGCCGGGAGGGCTTTTCCCTCGGCAAGTCGCCACCCTGTCGATCCCCGAAGCGAGCGCTGACCCGCTCGGCCTCGGCCTTCGGGCCCTTGCCGCCGGACAATTCGCGCCCGTAACGGAGACCGTCCATGGCTGGGCGCTCGCCATGATGACCGGTCGCGAAGAAGCCACCCCCCTATCCCCGGAAGAAGCCGCGCCCCGCGCACAGCGCGATTGGCGAGAGGAGATGGAGAACCAATGGGTAATCGATCAACTGGAACGGCTCCGTGCGAAGACCCCAGTCAACGTGGTCCCCGCCCGTCTCGAAGCGGTTCGCTTGGCGCCCCCCGCGCCAAGCGTCCCCTCCTCGAGGAAGCGAGCCGCCCGATGAGGTGTAACACTGAAGCCCGCCGTGGAGGCGCAGTCGTGCGCGCGGGCATGGCCGTCGCGCTGACCGCCGCCGTTCTGGCCCTCCTTCCGGATCCCAGTGTGCGTCTCGGCGCCGCGGAGCGGATCGCGGCGATCGTGAACAAGAACGTCATCCTGGCATCCGAGGTGGACGAGCGCTTTCAGCAGGCCGCGGCGCGATTCAGCGTCGATCCGCGCGATTCCGTCTCCATCGCCAAGCTCCGCCGGAACATCATCGATCAGCTAGTCGAGAACCAAGTCGTGTTGGCGGAGGCGGTCCGCCTCAGCGTCACCGTGACGCCGGCGGACGTCCAGGCGGCGGTGGACCGCGAAGTCGCCGCGCTTCGTGAGCGGCTGGGCGGCGAGGCGGGATTCCGTCGCGCGCTGGAGCAGGAGCGGATGACCGAGGCCGATCTTCGGAAGCGCTACGAGCCGGACGTTCGGGAGCAACTTCTCATCTCGCGCGTGGTAAGCCGTGAGGTGCAGAGCAAGACGACGGTGACCGACGCGGAGATCCGTGCGTTCTTCGACGCGAACCGCGACTCGATCGGAAAGCGGCCCGAACAGCTGAAGCTGGCGCACATCCTGGTCGCCTTCGAAGCGGACTCGGTCCAGGCGAAGCGCGCCCGCGCCCGCGCCGACAGCGTTCGGACGCTCATCGTGAAGGGGCGCGCTTTCGAGGAGGCGGCACGCCAATTCTCGGACGATCCCAGCGGCCAGCGCGGTGGAGACCTGGGCCCGTTCGGACATGGCGACATGGTGCCGGAGTTCGAAGCCGTCGCCTTTTCGCTCAAGCCGAACGAGATGAGCCAGCCGGTCCGCACGCGGTTCGGCTATCACATCATCAAGGTAGAATCGCATCAGGCGAAGACCGACTCCACCGAGGAGCTGGTCCGCGCCCGCCACGTCATGATCGGCGTCCGCCCGACTCCGAGCGACGAGGAGCGAGCCCGGAAGCGCGCGCTGGTCTACCGCGACTCGCTGATGCAGGGCGCCGATTTCGTGGCCATGGCACGCCGGCATTCGATGGACACCGCCACGAAGGATTCGGGCGGTATCCTGGGTGAGATCTCGGTCGCGAGCCTGCCGGAGAATCTCCGGGAAGTTCTCACCGGTCTCAGCGTGAACGAGATCAGCGTTCCGGTGAAGCGGGACGCGGGATACCACATCTTCAAGCTCCACGGACGCGTGGCCGAATCGGAGTTCAATTTCGACGAGATCAAGGAAGACCTGCGCCAGATGGTGCTGAACAAGAAACTCGAAGAGTCGTATCGGCGCTGGTACGAGCGCGTCAAGAAGACTGTCACGATCGAGATCAAGGACTAGCGCCGGGAGGCACGCACTCGTGTCGCCGCGTCGTCCCACG
>ERZ1292630.4580-Hain-H41-02um-R3-4580-length-11661-cov-5_pt1 | contig 11661 bp, 6 predicted proteins | sample MGYA00564408_ERZ1292630 | MGnify/ENA primary metagenome ERZ1292630 (study PRJEB36523, sample SAMEA6512641) | groundwater metagenome | collected 2019-01-08 | study: AquaDiva: Metagenomics assemblies of 32 groundwater samples | reverse complement strand
AAGCGAAGACTGTATGGGGCCCGTCGCTCGCGCTACGGGTTCGGATTCCTCGTTTCGCCGCCTGGGGTTTCGTCAGAACCGGGAGCGGAAGCGACCGGCCAAGACCGCTCCATGCCTGTCGCGGAACTGATTGGACCCCGCGCTGCGGCTTGGGGTTCTGTTCGAGTGCCTTACTTGTTTCGAAAGAGTTCAAACCCCGTGCGGGCGCGGATTCGCCCGGGGTCAAGCCAATCGTTAATGAACTCCCGCCAGCGGTTATCCGTCAACTGGGTGACAAGCTGGCTGCGCATGCCATTAAATTCGTCCTCGCCCGCGGGAATCGTTTCCACCCATTCGACGACCACGACCGCAGCCCGATCGGGCATCTCCATCACGGCAGTCTTTTGCGGATCGGCCGCCAGAGCGAAACAGGCGTCGACAATGTCGTTCGAAAGCTTGTCGAGTCCGCCGCCGACGAACATGCCGTCCGGCGTTCGCCCCGTTGCGGCCTGACCGCGCAGAACGCGTGAGAAAGGCGGCGGTTCGAAGAACCCGGTCTTTGCCCCCTCACCGGTCTCACGAAAAGCGACCAGCTCCGGGTCGGATTCGTAGGCGCTGCGCAACGGATCGTTCGCCGCACAGCTCCTGAGCGATTCGGCGTGTTTCTTCGCGGCCTCAAACCCTCGCCGCAGACGCAGATCGGCGATGACCCGGTCGCGAACCTGGTCCACGGATTCCGCCGGGCCGCCGGGTCTGGCCTCGATCACACGAAATACATACACATCGCCTTTACGGTAATCCGTCAGCGGATGGGAACTCGTCTGGTGCATCGCAAGATAATCGGCGGCGGCGGCGCCTTCGTCCTCCGGAACCTTGGGAATGATCGCCTCATTGCGGAAGGCGAGCGCGCCGAAATTGCGGGCGACCAGACCCTGTTCGCCCCTGACGATCGTCGCGCCGATGTCGGAAACCTTGGACGCATCGCCCTGGCTGAAAAAATCAGTGACATGCACTGTCACCGCGCCCGGATACTTCAGGGTCTGCGGCAGACGCTCCACCAATCGGTCATAATAGTCGGCGGATGCGACGTCCGCCGGGACCGACTTGTAGCCGCTGTCGCGTTTGGCCGCTGCGATCCACGCCTCGGAGGTAAATGGGATCGCCCAGTCCACGATCCGCTGGACGTTTTCGTCGGCGAACTGTTCACGAAGTTTGGTGGTTGCGGCGTCCTTGGCCTGCTCCCAGTCCACCCACGGCGTCGGCTTGGGCGCGGGCGGTCCGACGATCAGCCCCGCTTCCGCGGGATCTTGCGCATTGAGTTCCTCCGGGCTTCGCCGAAAGGCGGGATCGGTCGCCCGGCGCTCCTCGTAGTATGTTTTCGCCTTGCGTTCCAGGTTGGGAACGCCGATGTTCGCCGCGATGATGCCGCGATCAATTTTCAGATACTGGACCTTGATGCGGGGTTGCTGGTAATATCCGAAGTTAAGCCCCGTCCCTTTTTCCCGCTCGCGATGCGCCGAATACTGCGCCGCAATCTCCTCGGGCGTGAACTCCGCGTTCGGACTGACAAACGCCTCCGCCGGAAGAAGGACGGCGCGAATGCTGACCTTTTCCAGCGCATCGCGCGCGGCCCGGATCACTTCCGCTTCGCTGGGAACGGACGAACCCGCCACCGCCATCGCCGCTTGCTGAATAGACTGCAGCCTGGTCATCGCGCTGATGATGAGATCCGGCTTGACCCGCAACTGATGGGCGACCATTTGGATTTGCGACATCTGCGATTCAAAGCCCGGCGAGGTCTGCACGACGGCTTCGTCGACGAGGACGCCCAGTTTCTCAGCTTCGCGGGACAGCAGAATCCAGTCCACCGATTCGAGGGGCTTGGCGTCGCTGAAGAGCGGCCGCTGCCAGCTTTGCCCGATGGACTCGAGCAGCTTCGTCTCCTCCAGGGCTTTCTGTTGGTCGTATAGCATGATGGGCCCGAACACGGATTTGGCCATTTCGGGATTGGGCTTGGTCGTCATGAGACCTTCAAGTGCGCTGCCGCCGATGAAGACAATCATCAATAGCGTCATGAAAAAGGCGAGCAGATGCTTGTTGTATTTTCGGAAGAACTTCATCATGATAACGTAACTCCTTGTACAGGCTGAGGTTACGCAACCGTCAGCGCAGACCAATCAGTATAAGCTGGTTTGCGGCAAAATCAACGACGAATCGGGTGAAAGCAACTTGCCAAGTTTGACAGCCGTCTCCGCTCCTGTTAAAGCGTCCCCCCCATAGCACGTGCCGGGCCTATAATCGCCGTTGGAGTAATAGGACTCTGTGGTCGATAGTATCCACCGTGTCTATCGGCGGCGCCTGAAGAAACGGCTCCAGGGTAAGGATCGATGTTTTGGCAAAAAAAGCGCAACCTTCGGGAAAACAATTGGTTATCGTCGAATCGCCGGCCAAGGCGAAGACGATCAACCGCTATCTCGGCTCGGACTACGCCGTCATGGCGAGCATGGGACATGTGCGCGATCTGCCCGTCAGCGGACTCGGCGTGGATGTTGAAAACGAGTTCGAACCCGTTTACGAAGTGTTGGCCGATCGGCGAAAAACGGTCAACGCCCTGAAAAAAGCCGCCTCCTCCGCCCAGACCGTCTACCTTGCCACGGACCTTGACCGCGAAGGAGAAGCGATCGCCTGGCATCTTTGCCACGCTCTTGACCTCGACGAGGACGAGGTCAAGCGGGTGGTGTTCAACGAGATCACGAAATCCGCGATCCGGACCGCGTTCGCCAAACCGCTCCACCTCGACATGGACAAGATCAACGCCCAACAGGCACGGCGGGTGTTGGACCGGATCGTCGGATACCAGCTCAGTCCGCTCTTGCAGGCGAAACTCGGCAAGGGGCTCTCGGCCGGGCGCGTTCAGTCGGTCGCGGTGCGACTGATCGTCGATCGCGAGCAGGAAATCCGCGCGTTCGTTCCCGAGGAGTCCTGGCGTGTTTCCGGATTCTTCGCAACCCACCTCGACAAGGCGGACGCGCAGCGCGACGCGTGGGAGAAATTCCTGACCGCGGCGAAAGACGCGAAGGCCGGGAGGACGATCAAGGAACGCAACGCATGGCTCGGCAAACACGCGGCGATCTCGGCGCAATTGGTCAAGGTCGGCGGCGAGGAGTTTCGCCCCGACGGCGTTGACGGCGCGCTGAAAATCGCGGAGCAACTCGGCTTCGCACTCGTCAAGCGCAACGAATCCGACTTCGAACCCAATGTTGATAAAGGGTTGAAGACGATCGTGCTGAACGGTCGTACCGACCCCGCGAAGGCCCCGCGATTCACGATCAGCGACATCCAGACGCGGCGCACGACAAGCAAGCCGAACCCGCCGTTTACGACGGCTGCCCTCCAGCAGGCGGCGTCGAGCGCGCTGGGCTTCAGCCCGTCGCGCACGATGCGCATCGCGCAGCAGCTCTACGAAGGCGTGGACCTGGGCGGCAGCGAAGGTCCGGTCGGTTTGATTACCTACATGCGAACTGACTCGACGAACCTGAGCAAGGATTCCGTGGCTGCGGTGCGCGACCTGATCGTCAGGCGTTTCAGCGAGAAACATCTGCCGGAAAGACCGAATTTCTACGGATCGGCCAAGGGGGCGCAGGAGGCGCACGAGGCCATCCGTCCGTCGGACGTGCATCACACGCCGGAGTCGGTGAAATCAAGCCTGACCGCCGAGCAATACAAGCTGTACGACCTCATCTGGCGGCGTTTTGTGGCGTGCCAGATGACGTCGGCGGAGTGGGACAGTACGACCGTACTCATTTCGGCGCCGACGAAATCCGGTGAGGCGATCTTCCGGGCAACGGGACGCCGGCTGGTGTTCGACGGATTCCTTCGCGTGATGGGTGACGCGGAAGACGGCGAAGCGCTGCTTCCGGAACTGACGAAGGGCGCTCCGGTCGCGCCGCTGCAAATCGATCCGCAACAGCAATACACGTCCCCCCCGCCGCGGTACACCGAAGCGGCGCTGGTCAAAAAAATGGAGGCGGAGGGCATCGGGCGACCGAGCACTTATGCGGCTGTGATTCAGACGATTCAGGACCGCGCCTACGTGGAGCTTAAGGATCGCAAGCTGCACCCGACGGCGCGCGGCGAACTTGTCACGCAAAAGTTGGTCGAGCACTTCCCCAGAATCATGGACGTGAAGTTTACTTCGTATATGGAAGAAGAACTCGACAAGATCGAGGAGGCCCACCTCGACTGGGTCCACGTGCTCCGCGAGTTTTATGTGCCGTTCAAGGAATCGCTGGACAGGGCGCAGTCGGAGATGGAACGTGCGAGGTCCGAACCGAGCGCATACGTCTGTGAAAAATGCGGCAAGGCGATGGTCTACCGTCTCGGCAAGAACGGTCGGTTCCTCGCGTGCTCCGGTTATCCGGAATGTACGGCTTCGATGAACATCGACGCCGAGGGCAAAGCGGTCGCGGAAGTCGTCGCCAAAGAACCGTGCGCGAAGTGCGGAAAACCGATGGTTCTGCGCAAGAGCCGGCTCGGTCCGTTCCTCGGTTGCTCAGGTTATCCCGAGTGCAACAACACGCTGCCGAGCGACGAGCAGGGGAACCCGCTCCGCAAGGTTCGCGCGGAGGACATCCACGAAAAGTGCGCGGAGTGCGGATCGCCGATGGGAGTGAAATTCGCGCGGGGCAAGTCGTTCCTGGGATGCACGGGGTATCCCAAGTGCAAGGCGACCCAACCGGTGCCGCCCGGCGTCTACGTCGAAAAGCCCAAACCGCAGGACGCCGGTGCGCGTTGCGACAAGTGCGGGCGACCGATCGTGATTCGCAAGAGCCGTCGCGGACCGTTCCTGAGTTGTTCGGGATTTCCGCGATGCCGCAACGCCATGCCCATGGAAAAGCTCGACCACCTTCGCGATCTCGAAGCGCGCGGCGAAACGCCCCCGCCGCCGGTGGAGACGAACGGCCGCAACGGTCGCAACGGACGCGGCAAGGCTTCCGGCGCGCCCCGCGACGCCAAGGGAAAGGTTGATGTGTCGGCACTGGGTCCGCCGCCGCCGGGGTTCGCCTGGACGCGGACCGGCAAGCCCGTCGTGGAGGTCTGGCCGGAAGATCACCTCCATTGTCCGGAGTGCGGCGGTGAGGCGGTGCTTCGCAATGGTCGCTACGGGCCGTATTACGGCTGCTCGAAGTATCCGAAGTGTTCCTTCATCGCCAACCTTCGCGGCGAGGCCAAGAAGCGTGCGGAGATCGAGATGCCCAGCGCGGCGAAACCCAAGCCGATTCCTACGGACTTGCCGTGCGACGAATGCGGCGAGCCGATGCTGATCCGCACGGGTCGCACCGGTCCGTTCCTCGGTTGCAGCAAGTACCCCAAGTGCCGATTCAGCAAACCCCTCCCCGAAGGGATGAACGCCGACGCGGTCGCCGTGGGCCGATAACGATTTGTGTCACGCCTCGGCAATCCCGGAGCTCCGGCATTACTGACGGGATTCTGAAATTGATTGGTCGCGCACCATGCGTCGGCCAAGAACTGCGAACCGCGACACTGACCTCTCGCGTCAGACCGCCCTCGCACTGGCGCAGAACTCGGGTAGAATGAACCCAGGCGAACCCGCGCAAGGAGTTGGATATGGATTGGCGACAGCGAATCGAGGTGAACCCACAGATCCTCGTGGGCAAGCCGGTCATCAAGGGAACGCGCATCAGCGTTGAACTGGTGATCGACCTGCTGGCGCAAGGATACAACGCGGAACAGATCATGCAGCAATACGACCACCTTACGGCGGAGGACATTCAGGCATGCCTTGCGTACGCGAGCGATGTGCTCAGCTCGGAACGGGTGTATGCCGTGCCTACCGCGTGAGCCAAACCCATGCGCATCCTTGCGAACGAGAACTTTCCCGGACCTGTCGTTCGCGCCTTGCGTGAACTGGGGCACGATGTTCAGTGGGTCAAGGAGATCATGCGCGGCGCCAGCGACGTTGAAGTACTGTCGCGTGCGCAGGCGGAGCAGCGTATCCTGGCGACCTTCGACAGAGACTTTGGTGAGCTCGCCTTTCGATCCAGGCTTCCCGCCGAATGCGGCATCATCTTTTTTCGGCTGCGCGGAGCCAGCCCAGAAACCGACAATGCGCGGGCGATCGCTGTCCTGACAGCCGCGCAGACTGGCCGGGACATTTCGCCGTAGTGCAAGATGATCGGATTCGCCTCCGCCCACTCCCGGTGACTGGATGGCGCTAGGAATCGGGCTTCTGTCGGACCTCGACGGCGACGCCGACCTTGCGGACTTTTCGAGGTTGCAAATCGTTTTCATGAGTCAGTAGGGCCGCGCCGCATTCGGTTATCGGGCGACGATTGGCGTATGATTCGATTCATGTGTAGCGTTTTCCGTCTGCGGCGTTATAATCGACGACACTTCCAACAGGGCCGGAAGCGGAGAGAAGAACATGCGCATTCGATTTGTCATTGGTTCGTTAATCGCGCTCGCAGCCGTCGCGCCCTCGTCGGGTGCGATACCCTTCGGTACGGGCTTTACGTATCAAGGGCAGTTGAAGGAGGGCGACGTTCCGCTCAATGCGTTGGCCGATTTCCAGTTCACGCTCTGGTCTCATCCATCGGGTGGAAGCATCGTCGGGGCGACCCTGGAGCTCAACGACGTTCCCGTCGTCAACGGGCTTTTCACCGTCTTTCTCGAGTTCGATCCGCCTCCGTTTCAGGGACCGGCGGTGTATCTCGCGGTTGCTGTTAAAACTCCGCCCGGAAGCGGTACCTTCACTCCGCTCAGCCCCCGGCAGGGGCTGACGGCCGCGCCCTTCGCGGTAACGGCGCTCAGCACCGTCGGCGTCGATGGCCATTCGCTAGACGCGGCCGACGGCAATCCAACCGATGCGTTGTTCGTGGATAACGCGGGCCAGGTCGGCATCGGCACCACCGCGCCCGAGAACACGCTGCACGTTCATAAGGGGTCGGCGGGGGTGGTGACCGGGTATTCCAATGCGCCGCTCGTCATCGAGAACAGCACCCATGCCTACATCAACTTGCTCACCCCCGATGCCAGTGAGCGTGGGCTGCTCTTTGGAAGTCCGACCGAGGGTACGACGGCCGGCGGCATCATCTACAACTCCGCCACCACGCGGGAAGGTCTGCAGTTCCGTACCGGTGGAAACGTCAACCGTATGGTGATCGACTCCACCGGCAACGTCGGAATCGGCACGCAGGATCCCACGGCGCTGCTTCACCTTAAGCAGGCCACCAATCAGTACGCCATCCGAATGGAGGCCGAGCGATTTGTCTCGGAGCCAGTTTCCAATAGCGATTCGACATCCACGGTGACGCAGATCGCGGGGGATGGCTCGGGGTGGTTGAACCCCGGCTCAGCGGGCGCGCTCGACGGAGCGTCGGCCTCGACGGTGCTCACGACCCCTACCGGTGACGCCGCGTCTGACGAGCTGGACTTTCGGAATTTTGGATTCAATCTGCCCGGTGACGCGGTGATCAGAAACGTGCGGATCGCGATCAACGGCAGTCACACGGGCGGCTGCAGCACCTGTGCAGGGATTTACGCGAAACTGGTCTTCTTAAAGCAAGCGCGTCTGGCGGACGGTGCGACCTTTGGCCCCGTGCGCAGCCTCCGCGAGCAGACCGTCAGCGGCACCTTCATCAACTCCGGCAACGACTTGTGGGGACTCCCCCTCACTCCGGCGATCGTGAACTCGTCGTCGTTCGGCGTGCGCGTACGTGTGCGCATGATTCCCGTGACTACCGACCCCGGCACTTTTCCCTCTTATATCCCCTATCCCTCGGATTGCCCGACGACTTGCACCGCGAACGCCACGGCGATGATCAACGCGATCACCGTGACCATCCAGTACGGCGCCCCAACGCTCGCCCACGCCGAGTACACCGTGGGCATCGGGCCTGGCAGCACCGATTTCCGTATCTCTCCCAGCTCGGACTTCTCCGTGGTCTCCTTCGCGGTAAACCAAGACGGCATCGTCAATATCGGGCCTGTCGGATCCGGGATCATGCTCAACGTGTTTGGCGGCGCGGCTAAGAACGGCGGCGGCTCGTGGAGTTCCATATCCGACGCGCGGCTCAAGCACGACATCGTGCCGTTGCAGGGCACGCTGGACCGCCTGCTCACGCTGCGTGGGCGCAGCTACGAGTTCAACGACGACGAGGTGAAGAGCGGTAGGGCGCTCCCGGGACGACAGATCGGGCTTATCGCGCAGGAGGTGGAAGAGGTCTTCCCCGACTGGATCGACTACACCAAGGACGGATACCGCATGGTCACCGAGCGGGCGACGACGGCGCTGATGGTGGAAAGTCTTCGCGACCTCAGACGGGAAAAGGACGAGGGGTTGGCGGCCCAGCAGCATCAGATCGATGCGCTACGGCAAGAGAACGCGGAGTTACTTAAGCGTCTGGAGGCGCTGGAGGCGAGACGGCGGTAGAGGACGGCTGGGTGCTGCCTCTCGCGTGACATGTGCCCTGCCATCACCGTTGGCCGGGGCAGCTCGCGCTTCGGATATCGGGCCACGATTGGCGCATGATTGAAAATCAAGCGCTGAGTTTTCCGTTTCCGCTGTTATAACCAACGACACTTCCAACAGGGCTGGAAGTGGAGGGAAGAACATGGACACTTCCAATCCCGGCGCGCCGGGAGAAGCGGAGAGAAGAACATGCGCATTCGATTGGTCGTCGGTTCGTTGCTCGCACTCGCAGCCGTCGCACCCTCGCCGGGTGAGACGCCTCTGAGCACGGCCTTTACCTATCAGGGACAACTCAAAGAAGGCGGCGTGCCGCTGAATGGCACGGCTGATTTTCAGTTCACCTTGTGGGACGCTGCGGGAAGCGGCAATCCGCCCGTGGGGGGAACGCAGGTCGGGGACGCGCAGGCGATCAACGCCGTGCCGGTAACCGCGGGCCTGTTCACCGTCCTGGTCAACGCCCACGACGAGTTCAGGGGCGGTGCTTTCGATGGAAACGCCCGTTGGCTTCAGGTCGAGGTGAGCAGTCCTGCGGGCAGCCGAAGATTCACCACGCTGGCCCCGCGTCAGCGGCTGGCACCCGCGCCGTACGCGTTCACGGCGCTCCGCACCATCGGTTTGGATGGGTACTCCCTGGACGCGGTCGACGGCGATCCAACCGATGCGCTGTTCGTGAACAGCACGGGCCGGGTCGGCATCGGGACGACCTCGCCGGACAACACGTTGCACGTTCATAAGGGCTCGGCGGGGGTGGTGACCGGCCATGCCAACGCGGCGCTCGTCGTCGAGAACAGCACCACTGCGTACATCAACTTGCTCACCCCCGATGCCAGTGAGCGTGGGCTGCTCTTTGGAAGTCCGACCGAGGGTACGACGGCCGGCGGCATCATCTACAACTCCGCCGCCACGCCCGAAGGATTGCAGTTCCGTACCGGCGGCAACGTCAACCGCATGGTGATCGACTCAAACGGCAACGTCGGCATCGGCACGAACACCCCCGACGCCAGCCTCGAAGTCCGAGGCGACATCAAGTCCGGGCCGATTGGGCAGTATTTTGCTCCGGGCGGGACTGAGAATCTTCGCATTCTTCGTGGAGAAATCGATGGAACGGGAGATTTTGCCACGGTCGTAAACGGAGCAGGGTTTAATGCATTCAAGCTCGGGATCGGGCACTACCGGATCAGCTACTATACGCCGTTTGTGGGACGTCCATCTGTGAGCGCCAACGTGATGCACGAGACCCTTGGGCAGTTCGCAACTATCGCCGCCGATGAGGGAAACGGTTCCATAAGGATTAAAACCTGGACCAGTATGGGGGCCCCGGTGGACGCCAACTTCATGATCACGGTGATCGGCCCACGTTGAGCCGGGGCAGAATGACTGCGGTTGAAGAGTTCAGGGTCCGGTCGGTGACCGCTGCCCTGTGGGAACCACTTTCGCGAGTTGAGTCGCGGATACAGACCGGAAAGTAACAAGAGGGAAACTGATTATGAACGCTATTCCACGGAGTTGGTCGTTGGCTATCGCCGGATTTGTCTTTGGGGTCATCCTTGTCCCCGCCGCGCAGGCGCAGGTTCTTGTCGGCGCCTGTTGTCGCTCGGACGGAGTTTGCAACGTCACCGACCAGATGAACTGTGAGCGCGCGGGCAACGAGTTCGTCAGCGTAGGTACGAATTGCGACGACCGGGACATCTGCAGGGGCGCATGCTGCGCAGAAAACGGGAGTTGCAGCCTCCTCTCGCGGGCCGGCTGCGGGTCCAACGAGTTCATCGGACTCGGGACGAAATGCGGCGAACTCGATTGTGTCGGAGCATGTTGTGATCCGGATACGGGCTGTTCCGACCTCGGGACCATCCGCTGCGCGCAGGGAGGCGGCGAGTTCCGTGGACACGGCACGCGCTGCGCTTTGACGGAGTGTTTCGGAGCGTGTTGCTTGCCGGAAAAATCCTGCCTGGAGACCACCGCCGGCGCGTGCGCCCAGTTCTCCGGAGCGTATCAAGGAGACGGGACGGCGTGTCTGGAGGATTGCCCAAGCCGCCTCTCAACGGGCTTCAGCTATCAGGGCCAACTCAAGGAGAACGGACTGCCCGCAAACGGCGTCTACGACCTTCGATTCGCGCTCTACAACGTGGCGACCGGGGGCGCGGCGATCTCTACGACCGTGTGCTCCGAAGACGTGCCCGTGACCAATGGTCTGTTTTCGATAGTGGTCCCGCTGACGCTTCCACCGTCGGGATCTGCGTCGTACCTGGAGGCCCAGGTGCGCCCCGGCGTCGGGGCAACATGCGCGAGCACGACCGGCTTCTCGGTCCTCGATCCGCGCCAAAAAATCACGCCCGCGCCCATCGCCACCTTCGCCTCGGCCGTCACGAGCAACCCGCCAGCCGTCCGAGGCGCGATCCGGCTGAACACCGTCAACGGCCAGTTCGAGGGCTTCAACGGCGCCTTCTGGATACCCTTCACCACCGGCGACCCGATCCCGCCGGGCAACACCCAAGACTTCACCGTGCCAGGCACCTATGAGTTCATCGTCCCTGAAGGCTTGTTTGCCCTTGGGGTAGACCTCGGGTCCGCGGGCGGAGGCGGCGGCGGGAGCAGCAGCACGGCCGCAGCCACCTCGTGCGACAGCATCGTCGGGGGCGGTGGATCGGGCGCGGGCGGCGGGGGCGCCTTTATTCGCGCCGTCATCGACGTCGTTCCGGGAGAGTCGCTTGAAATCACGGTTGGCATCGGCGGTGCTCCCGGAGCGATCTCGACCGACGGCGGTAACGGAGGACACTCCGCGGTCGTGCGCAATAGCAACGGCCTTGCCGTAGTCCAGGCCTTCGGCGGGCAGGGCGGAGCCCGCGGGCCCCAGCTTATGAACGTGCCCATTGTGGAAGTGGTGTTTGATGGTGATTGCTTTATGGACCGCCCTCTGGCTGGGGGGGGCGGTAATGGCGGAGAGCCGCAAACCCCGCTTGCCCTTATTCTCGATATGCAGACGGGATCCACGGGCGGCAGCGGCACCGGACCGTCGTGCGCCGTTTCTTATTATCCAACAATACTAACATTCTGCTTCGCAGGCTATGGAACCAACAATCAGTTCGCCACGAGTCCGCCGCCGTTGCCAACGATCTCGGCGGGTCGAGGCGGAAGAGGTACGGGGGGGGGGGGGGGGGGGGGGGGGGGGGGGGGGGGGGGGGGGGGGGGGG
>ERZ1292630.4577-Hain-H41-02um-R3-4577-length-11670-cov-7_pt1 | contig 11670 bp, 5 predicted proteins | sample MGYA00564408_ERZ1292630 | MGnify/ENA primary metagenome ERZ1292630 (study PRJEB36523, sample SAMEA6512641) | groundwater metagenome | collected 2019-01-08 | study: AquaDiva: Metagenomics assemblies of 32 groundwater samples | reverse complement strand
CCCCCCCCCCCCCCCCCCCCCCCCCCCCCCCCCCCCCCCCCCCCCCCCCCACGTCTCAGCGCACCTGGTCTGTTGTGTTGCTCCGTGCCTAATTCGCAAGCAGCTATCCCGCACTGATTGGTCTGCAGAACAATATGGACGCCGAAACATTCCGCTCGGTCAGCGCGATGCACGTTGCGTCGGTGCTCGATGTCGCTCGTCTGGCGTTGAGTGACAACCAGTGGATGCAGCTCGACACATGCGTGTTCAGTTATCTCATCACCATGCTCGAGGGACAGACAGTGGCCGCATCCTTCCTGCCCGAGACTGTCATCGTGGAAACGCTGCAAACGTACTTCATGGAGTTTGGATGTTTCGCAACCGCCGACGCCGCCGGAACGGCGGCACGGAAAATTGTGACACTTATGGATGCAAAGGGACTCGCTGTCAAACCCAAGGTCAGCGACGGCCCGTCCAAGCTGCTCGCCCCCGTGAGCATGGGCCGGGAGTACGAGGAGAATGTTCGTCGGTCCAATGTGTTTGGAGGCCAGAAAGTGGTTGTCAATACCAACGACGAGTGGACTTGGGACATCAAGCGCGACGCGGCGAAAAACGACCGCAAACGGCGCAAGGAGGAGGAAAAGCGCGCCGAGTTGCAAGACGAGTACGAGGAGTTCCTGCGGCAACGGGGGGTGCTCAATAGCCGGCAGATCATGAAGCTGCACAAGGATGATCGCGGCGGCAACGCCTCCAATGCGCCGCAGGACATTCGCAGCGACAGCGTCACGATCCGTATGGGTAAAAACTTGCTTCTCAACAACGCCAACCTCGTGCTCAACGCAGGCCACAAGTACGGCCTCATCGGAAGAAACGGCTCTGGTAAAACCACACTCCTGCGCGCGTTAGCGGAAGGGGCCCTTGAGGGCGTGAGCCCGTTCATCCAGATTCTCCACGTCGAACAAGAGATTTCCGGAGGAACCGAAACTCCCCTGCAATGCCTTCTGGAGAGCGATGTGGAACGGACAAGCCTTCTCAAAGAAGAACGCACGCTACTGGAGGACCCGAGTGACGCCGCGAGCGTGCGGCTCGCGACGATCTACGAGCGACTCGACGCTATCGACGCCGCCGCGGCCGAGGCGCGAGCGTCGTCCATTCTACACGGGCTGAGCTTCTCGCCCGAGATGATGAACATGCCCACATCGGGCCTTTCTGGAGGATGGCGAATGCGCGTGGCGTTGGCGAGGGCGCTCTTTGTGGAGCCCGAGGTGCTACTGCTGGACGAGCCAACCAATCACTTGGACCTCTTCGCCGTCTTGTGGCTGGAGCAGCTGCTGCGTGACTGGCCGAAGACGATCGTCGTCGTGTCCCACTCTCGCAGTTTCTTGAATTCCGTTTGCACCGAGATCATTCACTTGGACCAGCAGCTGCTGACGTACTACACGGGCAACTACGACAGCTTTGAAATCACCCGCTCTGAGCAGCTGCGCTTGCAGCAGCGGCAGCACGAAGCACAGGAGAAGAAGCGGGACCACATGATGTCCTTTGTGACTCGTTTCCGCTACAACGCCAATCGCGCGAAAATGGCGCAGAGCCGCCTCAAAGCGCTGGAACGAATGGCCCTCGTTGCGCCGGTACTCGTCGACAGCACGTTTTCGTTCACTTTTCCCGATCCCGACGAAGCGCCTCAACCGTTCATCCAAATCATCGACTGTGAGTTCGGGTACTCAGCAGGCCATCCGCTCTTCACGGATGTCAATTTCAGCATCGACGCGGAATCACGCATCGCGCTCGTCGGCGCCAACGGCGCGGGAAAGACGACGTTTATGAACGTGGTCCTGGGAAAGCTCGAGCCTCGGAAGGGCCAGGTCATTCGCAATCCGAAGGTGCGCGTCGCTCACTTCTCGCAGCATCACTTGGAGTCCTTGACTCCCCACTTGACGCCTCTCGAATTCATGCGCTCAAAGTTCCCGGCAGCAACGGAACAGGCCATTCGTGCTCATCTTGGAAGCCTGGGCATCACCGGCGATCGCGCCCTGCAGCCAATCTACACCCTGTCCGGAGGTCAGAAGTCGCGTGTCGCGTTCGCGCTCATTACCTACACGAAGCCCCACCTGCTGCTGCTCGATGAGCCCACCAACCATCTGGACATGGAGACAGTCCACGCCCTGCTCGAAGCGCTGCTCGGATTCCAGGGAGGTGTCGTGGTGGTTTCTCACGACGAGCACCTGATCACGTCCCTGTGCGACGAAATTTATCTTGTAGGAGGCGGAAAGATGACCCGGTTCGAGGGCGATTTTGCCGAATACAAAGCCAACGTCGCCAAATCTCTTCGACACTAACTTTGGCCCTAATTTTGTTGACTTCCGTTAAATTTCTGGTCGTCCGTCGCACACAAGCCCCTCGACGAAAGTGGGCGTGCCCACCGCACCGTGAAGACGTCCCCTCCTTCCACTCAAAAGACCGTTTGCTTTGTCACGCTATGTCGCTGGAAGACAAGATGGCGCAGCTGTTGCGGGCATTGGACGCCAAACCCCCGCCATCCGGAGTCGCCCTTTCTGTCGACATCCGCCATGCGGCGCCACAAAGCACCGAGCTACTGCCGAACGATGACGGCGACGACGAAGAGTTCGCGGTCGTGGAGGTTGTTCGCGGGCCAAAATCAGAAGCAAGCAGCGGCGAGCTTGACGATACTGCAAAGTACATCATGTCGGAGTACTCGAAAGCAGCTCAGCTCATTGGCGCGCGGAAGCCGTCAACCGGCGACCAACCAAGTCGGGATGTTCAGTCCTCGTGGGCCGCGCTGCTCGACGACATCGACGGAATGACCGCCGACCTGGACGCTAGTGCCGCCGGCCGTTCACCGGTGCTGGGTGCCCCTGCGGGAGTGCTCATGTCGTATGTGCATCCCGACGGCACACGCACCTCGGTAACGTGGCAGGAATCGACCGGGGAGGTCTGTGCGATTCACGTCTCCGACGGCGATCGCGCCACTTGAGGCGTCGTTTCGGTGGTGAAGGTAGTGTATTTTGAGGGGCCGGGGGATGGTTGGTAGCGACGTTTCATGACACCAGGGTTGGTCTTGTTTTTCTAATCGGGACAGATACGTTGGTAGGCGTGGAATCGGTGCGTTTTTGGAGATGGACTATACTATGTTATCGACCGCCTCGATGGCCGACGAAGTCTTCTGCGATCGATTTAGAAGCCACTTTGACTTCGACAGCGATTACGGAATGCCATCGGGGTGTGGGGAGCCAACGAATATTTTCATGAAACCCACCGCGGCACCGTCGGATGTGTCGATTGCACGTCACCAAATCGACGCGGCTACACAAGGTCAATCTCAAGTGGTTTTGGATTTGTACAAGGCGATTGCCGCTGGAGATGTGCAGTCGCTGGTTCAGGTCATGTCGGGGCCCATGCGCTCCTTGTTCGACCCTGACAAAACGGACACGGCGCTGCACTTCGTGTCTTGCGGAGGGGTTGAAGTGCTTCTGGAGATCTTTCGCTCAGACTTCATTCGCATTGCCGGCAGTCGCTCGGGAGCGCGCACGATCACGACGTTGGCGGAGGTGCTTGCCGCCTCCGTTCGCGCTCTCACTGAACTTATTCTCGTGCAAGGCCGCCTTGCTTGGCTGATCGTCGGTGGGGGCGACAGGGGGGCTGCATTTGAGGCGATCATCCATATTGGCTGCCGCGTGCCACAGATGCGCGAGGACATGCTTGCTCTGATGGAGCACACACTGGCTCACGTGGGACCCATCGTCCTCCTTCGCGGCTTCCCGTCCTTTATCAAATTGCTCTCCAGTCCGAAGCAGTTGGACGTGGCGATCGCGTGCCGCGTCCTGGCGCTGCTCATCAACAACAACGAGGGCACCACCGCGCCGTTCGATGTGTTCCCGCAGTCACTCGGCCGCCTTCGCCTGCTCGAAGCCGTGGTGGACGACAACATGGGACAGGCGCTGCAAATCCCGGGGTTCATGGACAAATTGCTCTCCTTGGCTGAGATAAGGCAAAACAGCATGCGCATCAGCGATGGGAACCGCAGCATTTCGGTGGTCATGCAACCGCACGCGGACGGCGACGAGGCCTCACCGACCGCGAATGCGCCGTCGCTGCCTATGTCGTGGCCACCGCCCGGATTGCAAAACTCGACCGGTGCCACGGGCACGACCCTCAATCAAGCCGCGTGGGTCGCCGCCGCGCTGCAGCAACTCGGGCTCACCGTCCCGGAACAGTGGCAGCTCATGAACCTGCATCCCGAATTGGCCGCGGCAAGTGGCAATGGTGACGCCGGCGCCGCATCCGACGGCAGTGACGACGAAAGCGGCGCCGGAGGCGGAATGGGCGTTCCCTTCGACAGCGACATGATGTCGCAGCCGCCGCCACCGGACGTTTCCTGGTGTGTCCCATCCGGCACACAGTTCACAGTGGCATGGCGGTTCCTGCGGCCGGGTTTGCTCCGCAAATCAATGTGGAATTCGGCGGCGTTCGAAGATGTGCTGGACAGCCTTGCCAAGCTCCCAGCGAATACGGCATATCCACCGGAGACCGCAATCGTAAATGCCCAAAGCGAAGTGTTCTTCGTTTTAAATTCTTTGTTGAGTGGAATGCGGTTCCGCACCGCCTGGCGGATGCTGGAAAAGGCTGGCGTCATGTCGCGCATGCTCAAAATGTTTCCTGGTGTTTTCTCGAGCACTCCTAGCCTGACCCTGGGATCCGCGCCCCCTCAAGGTCAGTCCCCGCCGGCCGCCGCGGCAGGGCAACCGTCCACCTCAGACGGCGCGTTGGAGGAGCAAGGAGACGGCTCTGACGACGAAAGCCATGATTCCGCGTCTGTCTCTCATCAGCATGATCCCGACACCCTGCGAAAGATTGAGTACCTACGCGTCGTGCACGAATATTGGGACGCGCGGGAAATCAGCGAAGCGCTTCGCATTGCGAGAGATCCAATACAGGGTCAAGCCCGCCGCGACCTCGCGCCGCTGATCGCAGCCCGGCTCATGGAAGGGAAGGAGGACGTTTGCGTGGACAACCTCCTCTGCTTTGCGTTGGAGTCCTACGTGCGGTGCCACTGGTTTACCGACCGCGCACACGCCCAGACGCAACTCGCCCATTGCGTTCCGTTTTTGTGCCATAAAGTCCTCCTCATCAACCCGAAGTCAAGCTCCACGTTGGACGCGCGACGGCTCGAAAGCCTCGTCACTCTCCTCGCTGAGCTCATCAAGTTCAATGCCACCAACGTACTGCAAGTCGAGCAGTTTTTCGCTGAATCTCCCAGTCGGCTTGCTCACTTCCGCGCTGCCTTCGAGCACAAGCCGTACCAAACCAACTTCTTTGTTCGCGCACTCGTCCTCACGGCGGCAAGCAGCCTGCGCTGCACGGCGGCGGTTGGGGTGAGCACAACGGCGCTCGCCGCAGAGCGGCCACTTGCGGAGGCTGAAGATGCGGCGGCCATGGACACGATGGAGTCACAGTCCATCTTCACCGAGCGAGTCTATTTCGTGCGGCTGACCGTACTATCATGGTTCAAAGCCTTCGAAGACAGCCGCCGAATGCCCAGTAGTGTGGACGCCGTGACCTCGTTGGCGAACGCGCCTGCACTCGTAACCCTGCGCCGGCGCACAATGTGGTTCGATGAACGAGCGACTTGTTTCCCAGATTCCCTGATGCATGACCCGCGACTTGCGCAAAGTATGGTGGCGGCTGCCGACTGCGGCTCGTCGATCACGTACGTGAGTGAGCTCGTCACCGTTCCAGAGGCGGCAAGGTCTGCCGCGCTGCATCTAATGGCGCACGTCAAATTTGAAAAGGTCGAAACGACGGAGCGGCTCTGTGAGGTCACAACGGCCTTGACGCTGTTCATGCGAGAGTACCAACTTGGCGGGTATGAACGGGTCGATGCGTTCCTCGGCGATGTGGTGAAGCTGAGCCGTCAGTCGGTTGAAAAGGCAGTCGCGCACGCGGGGGACTCTCATGGGTTGGTTGGGTCCTGTGTCGCACGCAATTTTTATGGACTTATCTGCGTGTGGATTTCGCACTATGTGTGCCAAGAACGGTACTTCAACACCCTATTCTTTTGCACGCAGATCGATTGCCGTCACTGGCGCCACATGTGCGTGCACTTGCTCGACACACTGCCTTCTCTCTTCTCGGAGAGGAGATTGTGATGTTGACAGCACGCTCATCGACTAGGGTTTCCTCGTCGTCGTGTGATCACGCGGGGTCCCCCTGTCTAGTACTACGTGCGTGAATGCCATCTATGGTCACTATACAGTTCGCCACCACTCAAGGGGGGTTCGACGCTTTTCCCCTTTTTTCTCTCCACCACAAATGCCATCGGTCAGCCGGCTCGTCGCTAGCATCACGGTCGCCGCCGCTGTGGTCACAGCCAGTGCTGGAGTGCGAACCAACGTAGTGTTCCAGCCCCTCGATCCCAATGTCACGGCACCATCGGACTTTTGGATGCCCTTGTGGAACAACGTCCCGCAGGACTACTGCACGAACCCTCGGTATCCGATTGTTCCTACCACTGGTGGGATCGCGCTCGACGTGCTGAACCAGCTCATTCCGAACGGCACCGTGCCTTCCGTCCCGGCGAAGCCGACCAACACCTGGCTGAAGAACCTCTGGGGGTACGAGTGGAACAACACCCAGGACTGGGGAGGCGTGTATCCGTATCCGTACATCGTCTGGCCGCGACAGAACAACATCGCCATGATGTATTCCGGCGCACCCGTCAACGAGACGGGCAACCGGCAGATGCAAGTGGGCTTCGCGAAGCCCGATGGCGTGCCGCCGGACCACCCTCCGATTCACAACGCCTCGTACCCGTACATGACGATGAGCGCGGCGTGGGACGTCGTGCTGCAAATCAAAAATGGCGGCAGCCCGGTGATCACGAACCTGAATTCGTTTGGCGCGACCGTTGAATTTCGCAATCCGCAGGCCGGCAACAAGACCGTCGCGACGCTGTACATTGTGAAGGGATCACCCTTCATCAACGTTGAGTGCGACGGCGCGGAGCTCGCCCTGGGCAACCCGTCCTTCGGTGCGCCGCCCATCGTCCAGATCAACGGACAGAACCCCCCGAGCGCCGTCAACGGAACGTGGTTCACGCTGCACTCCGCCCAGGGCCCGATGCATCCCCAGGCGCGCATGTGGCACGCCTACTTCTCGAACGCGGTCACCCTCACGCTGAACAGCCCGCCCACGCTGCCAGTGACGGTGACATCGCCCTTCACAGGCTTTGTCCAGCTTGCGGCGGGTGAGATCGGAGACGAGGAAGGAACTCTCTTGAAGAAGGCAGCCGGCACGTATGCGCGCGGTGCCGAACTACAATACGACTTCGACGACACCAAGCAGAAGGCGACCGTGCGGTTCGCATGGGACAAGCAGGGCACCGGCAAGCTCATGATGCTGGCGCTGCCCCACCACCTGCGACTTTTGCCCCCTGGGACCGCCACGAAAAAGACACACTTCTGGTGCGTCAAGGGGAACCTCACCGCCGTCATTGCGGACGAGTGGAACTTGTCGTATAATTTGACCACGGTAGGCTTCGGCGACACGCTCGCCACGGACAGTCGCATGAGGATGGAGCTTCGCAGCTCCGCGCTGCTCGACTACCAACTGCGCATCGACAACTGCCCCGGAGACAACACAACGTATGGCTATCCGGGCTACATGAACATGGAGCTGTACGCCTACACGCGTGACCTCGCGCAGTACGCGGACATCGCAGCCGTCCTCGAGAACTTGGGGTTCCGCCACCATGCAGAGAACCTCACGAAGAAGGCGCTCTCGTGCCTCTCCTACGTGCTGAAGCGGCCATCGCAGGCGCCCAAGGCTTGCCCGTTTCCCATCAACAATTCGTGGCCTCCACAGTGTGTGCGCGACATGATGGACGTCTACTACGATGAGAACTGGGGTGGCCTCATCACGGGATGGTTCGACCGGTTCGCCAAGGGCTGGTGCCAGTGCGACAAGAGCGAGACCGACCCGTACGCGTGCCGTGGCTACAACTACTGCGACAACCCCAGAGCATGGGACGGATTCGCCAACTACGGCAACGCCTTTTACAACGACCATCACTTCCAGTACGGCTATGTCGTCAAATCCCTCGCCTGGGCGATCTATTTCCAGCAGACAAAGGGCGCCAAGCTCGGCCTGAACGCTACAACCCTTCACAACTACACCAAACAGGCGCTGGCCTTCGCGCGCGACGTCGCCAATCCGGATGCTACAAAGGACATGTACTTTACCTATAACCGGCACAAGGATGCCTACGATGGGCACAGCTGGGCAGAGGGGTACGACTACTCTGGCCGCATTTTGACTTGGGTCAACCAGCAGTCCGGCGGCGAAGCCGTCAACTCGTTTTACAGCATTTACTTGCTCGGACTCGCACTGAACGACACGAACGTTCGCGACTGGGGCCGCGTGAACTTGGCGATGGAAGCGGTGTCGGTGGCGCAGTATCAGCACTTGAGCAACACAACGAAGGACAAGGTCAATCAGCCAGATGACCTGATCAGCCAGTGGGGCCGGTGCCTCAGTATTCTCATCGGCAACGGGGCCAGCGGGGCGACGTACTATGGGCCGAATGCTTTGTTCCAGTGCGGTATCACCATCCTCCCCATCACGCCCTTTTCCCGCGAGTGGATCAGCCCGACGTGGTCCCGTGAGGCGGTCCAGTGGCTCAAGTGGCAAATCAACGCAACGGGGCTGTGCGTGTTTTTTGATCCTCTCACGATGGCGACAAACCCATGCGGGGGGACGTACGGACCCGACTGGACTGGCAACGAGTGGCGCTGCTGCCCCACCAACGTCAACTACACCAACAACCAATGGCGCGCGTACCCCGAGTGGTTCCCGTACATGTACGTGCTGGAGTCGCAGTACAGCCCGGCCAAGGCCTACGCGGCACTTACGTACCCCAACATTTCATTGCCGACGGCGGATCAGCCGTTTCCATACATCAACTCGTTCGGCGACGTCGTGGGATACCAGCAGGACCTCACTCGCACCGCGGCCCTATTTCACGTTGCCACTTGGAACCGAACGGGGCACTAACGTAGCGAGGAGCGTGACGCGTGTGATCCAACATCGCCCTGGCCGCCCCTTCCAATCGACTTCTTACCGCCGCTGCATTCGCCATGGAGGAGGAGGTGGTGGTGAAGGAAGAGACTGGCCTCCGCAACGTTAACGGTGTCTCGAAGGCGTTGTTCGTGACATGAAGTGTGCGTGTGTGTGTGTCGTACGATGCGACAATCGTTAATGTGTGGCCTTTAACAACGCCCCGCTCTCTTGTTGTTGGCCGCCGATACGTAGGTTGCAGCATCGAGGAATGACCAGGCTTGCCTCTCTTCCCACCTACTTCGCTGACAAGAACAGCTCAGCTTCGTGTTACAAATGCGGTCGCTGCGAAGCGGCGGTGCAAAAGAAACCAAAGCGAAACAGCAGCTTCACCTTGACTTTGGCCAACGCAGCATCGGACTGTTGACGTGCCCGTCCTGCGGCATGGTCTACGACCGCACGGCTGAGGACATGGCCACACATGGCAAATTCTGTGAATGGAGCGGCGTCCACCGTGCGCTTCGGGCACCGGCGAGCGCACCGCAACTGACCAGCTGCTTGACCGGGTTGGGCCGGGTGCTAACGTACCTGACTAGTCAATCGCCGGATTCTCCTCTCAGGCCAATCGCGGGGACGGAAGGAGGACCGTCGGCCCTGTTGGCACGCTGCTATCAACTGGAGGCACCGTGCCGCAAGACCTTGCAACCGTTGCTTCGTGCGGCTGGCATCGATGCGGCGAGACCGCCTCACAGCATTATATTTCTCGTCTGGAGCCACGCACCGACAACGCCGCTCGTGGCCGTCGGGTTCGAGCCGATTTCAGCTCCCATCACCGCGAAGCCGTTCGCACCGGAACAACATCACGCTCCTCAGCGGGAGGGTAGCCCCGCGCCTCGTCCTCCGCTCGCCACTGAAACGCCACCACGATCTGTTTCCGCTATCATCACGTTTTTGCGCTACGATCACTCCACTCTGCCTACGGAGCCGGCTGCCGCTGCTCCTCCGGCCACAAAAATTCAACCCTTGTTAAGCTTCGCGACCTCACCGGCACCGGTCACCGATCTTTTGGCCTTGCGCGTGGACCGCACAGTGGGGAAAAAGATGACTCGAGACGGCGACGCGAGGAGCTCGTGTCCCCCGTCGCTATTGGTCGCGGGAGTGCTGGACGGCGTTTGCCAGTATGGGTTGTACGGAGCGCCGTTCGAAAAATCTGCGCTGGCGTTCTCGGCCGCGTTGTCCCGCGAAATGTCGCGGTCGTCCACCATCGATACCGTGCGCGACTACTTGCACCCGTTCTCACTTGAAACCATTGATCTGGTGTAGTGACGGTACTTGGCAGGAGTGGTTCCTCCTCCCCTTTGGCCCGACGGACAATGTGAGCCGCCGCTATCCTGCCCACTGAAGCACCAAGGCTGGCATCTCACTCAAAAACACTAACGAACCAATGCTTCGTCGTTGCGTGCACTTTTCGGTTCCGTTCTTCGGCCAGAGTGCCGCACCTCGCGCCGTCAACGAACCCTTCAAGGCGTTTCTACCTGGGTCCGAGGAGTCGAAAAACCTTGCGGCCGCGCTGCGGACCGCAGACGCCGAGTCGGGCGCGGCCAACGTGATTCCATGCGTCGTCAACGGTGTGCGTTTCACGCCGGGCAAGTCGCTGCAACGCGAAGTGCCGTGCAACAACAAGCAAACCCTGCACTCGTACCACCACGCGGACGCCTCGCTCGCCGAGAACGCCGTGACTACCTCGAAGCAAAGTGCGAAAGCGTGGTCCCAGTTGCCCTTCGAGGATCGAGCGGGTGTCCTCCTTCGCGCGGCACAGCTGCTCACGAAAAAATACCGCTACGAGATGATGGCGGCGACAATGCTCAATCAGAGCAAAAATGTTTTCCAGGCGGAAATCGACTGCATCGGGGAAGCCGCCGACTTCCTCCGGTTCAACGTCGAGTACGCGGAGAGAATGTACAAGGAGCAGCCCATTTCGCCGTCACAGAGCTACTGGAACCGAGTGGAGTACAGGCCTTTGGAAGGATTCGTCTTGTCGCTGAGCCCGTTCAATTTTACCGCCATCGCCGCCAATCTCGCGACCGCGCCGATTTTAATGGGAAACACGGTAGTTTGGAAGCCGTCGGACAACTCCCTGCTTTCATCGTATCTCTTCTTCCGCATCCTCGAGGAGGCTGGCATGCCTCCGGGCGTCGTCAACTTCCTGCCGTGCGCCGCAGACGTCGCAAGCAGCTGCCTGACGAAGCACCGGGACCTGTCGGCCGTCGCCTTCACCGGATCGACCCGCACGTTCAACGCGATATTCCGCGATGTGGGAACAAACATCGATTCGTACAAAACATATCCCAGACTGACTGGCGAGACCGGAGGTAAGAATTTCCACCTCGTTCACCCGTCGGCTGACATGACGACCGTGGCGGCTCAAACGGTGCGCAGCGCCTTCGAGTACCAGGGACAAAAGTGCTCCGCCTGCTCACGCCTCTACGTGCCCGCGTCGGCATGGCATCGGCTCAAGTCGGCGCTTGCCGACGCATCGCAGCAGCTGCCGATGGGTCGAGTCAACGACTTCAAGACCATGGTCGGTGCCGTGATCGACGAGGCAGCGTTTAACAAGAC
>ERZ1292630.4574-Hain-H41-02um-R3-4574-length-11675-cov-7_pt1 | contig 11675 bp, 3 predicted proteins | sample MGYA00564408_ERZ1292630 | MGnify/ENA primary metagenome ERZ1292630 (study PRJEB36523, sample SAMEA6512641) | groundwater metagenome | collected 2019-01-08 | study: AquaDiva: Metagenomics assemblies of 32 groundwater samples | reverse complement strand
CTGACCGCAAGGCCAAGGAGGAAGCCGACAGGATCAAGGCGGAGGCTGACCGCAAAGCGAAAGAGGTAGCTGACCGCAAGGCCACAGCGGAGGCTGAGCGCAAGGCCAAGGAGGAAGCTGATAGGGTCAAGGCGGAAGCTGACCGTGCTCTGGCAGTGCCGCTGTCCGACGGCGTGGTGCGAATGCTGGAGGAGGCCATGGAATGCGTCCGGGAGGACACCGAAGAGCGAGCGTTGCTGGAGCTGCAGCAGCTGCTCATGCAGGCGCAAGCCGCAAAGGCCCGTTTGCTCCGCTCCGCCGCGAGGTGAATAGCTGCTGACGCCATGGAAAAAGTGTTCCTTATTTCACACACAACGTTTTTGTTGCGGCTGAGGGATCCTTGGTTTGGCGCCGCAAACGGCAATTTAACAACTCAAAAGGGAATCTTTTTTAGTGTTTAATTCTTCCCATCTTGTTCCATATGTCGAAAAAGGGCCCCAAGACGTCGTCCAAGCACCACGCGCAGGACCTACCGGATGAGCCGCCGATGGACCCCGCGGTGCAAGGCGTGCAGGACGCGCTGGAGGCGAACCTCACGTACTTCATGGGCAACATTGGCGCTATCATCAAGCGGTACGACGAGCATCTTGAGAAGGCCGTGCCTCCGCCGGTGCCGGCCCCTTCCTCGGCGGAGCCCGGTTCGTCGACCAAGGGCGCGTCGGCCGCCCCGCCTCCCGCCGAAGCGACGCCGGGCTCTCCGAAGAAGGAAGCGAGCAGCGCACCCACCGCATCGGCACCGGCCGCCGCCCCAGCGTCTCCCAAAGCCGATCCCGCCGCCTCATCCCCGAAAGAGGCAACGGCCGCCCCCGCGGTGGTGGAAGCGGAGGCCGTCGAGGAGGAGACCATCGAAATTGTGTTTCCCGACAACACGCCGCTCCTCGAGCAGCTCGGGCTGCTCAAGCGCGAATCGTACGCGCTATCCACTACCTTCGATGGCATTCACGACTGGATCGCGCTCAATGTGCCGGACATGCAAAAGGACGAAAGCGCCGGGGTGCAGGTGATGGGCGCCGTGATCGAACAGCTCTCCTCGCTGAACGAGGCGGTTCGCGGGGTGTACGCGCTCGAGCTCAAGTATCTTGGCGATCGCAGCGATCTAGAGCAGGCGCTCCTGAAGCTGCCGCAGAGTGAGACGCTCAAGCTTAGTCTCGAGGTCACCGACAACGACATGTGGGACGACGTGGAGCGCGGGTGGCGGACCCTCATTCGGGTGTGCCTCATCGCGTACAGTGTGTTGGCCAAGAACATGCCGCGCCTTCGCGATCCGCAGGGTGGGGCGGCCGCGCGCGCGACGGGAATGTTCATGTAAGCAAGAGAGGGAGGCATCACACATCAATAGCGAAGGTGAAGTGGCGTAAACGGCGCGGGTGGTCGTACTTTCAACACGCCCTTCTCCCCTTTCCCCCTGCCGCGCCACCTTTCTCCAGATGGCTTCTATCTCTCTCTACCCCCCATCCCAGCGAGGATTGGTCCCCCTCCAACCCTCCCCCATTCACAAAGACCAACCGAAAAAATATCGACAAACACTAACACAACGTTTCCAGCGCGGACGACGTCGGATGAACGTTGATGGTGAGCCGATCCGCTTCACATGAGGGGGCGGCACGGCATAACACACAGCAGACGTTTCTTTTTTAGTTCCACGCAATGCCCCCAAAGTCGGCGCCGAGCGGCAGCAAAGGTGGCGGCGGTGGCAACCGGCGACCAGGCAAGCTGTCCCTGCGAACCGCATGGACCGACGCGGACTCGGCGCAAGAACTGAACCGTTACACGGGCAACGATGCGTCGAAGATCCCCGTCTTACCCGAGCTAGCGTTCCTGAGCGACCAGCTCGGCGCCAATCTGGGCTTCTTCATGGCCAACGTCGGCCAGTTCATCGCCAGGTACACCTTGCAGTTGCAAAGCCTCGAAGCCCTGGATGGTCCGCTGGACAATGCGATGGCCGCACTCAAGCTGCATCCGATCCACCCGGTGGGCCGCGTGATACGCCTGAAAGTGGACCACGACGACGACGAGGAAGTGGCAACCGCCGATGTCGCCGAAGTCACCACCGCCGACGCCGCGGAGACGGCGGTGGGAGGAGAAGACGCCGCCGCCGCCGATGGCGTTGATGACGACGACGACGACAGCGATGCGGAGAGCGACGCTCCTGAGCCCAGCCCCGACGCCCCGCCCGTGTTTATTCCCGACAACACGGTGTTGCTCACGCAGCTGCGCTCACTGAAAAAGGAGGCGTACGAATTAGGCACGACTTTGGAAGGCATTCGCGACTGGATCGCCATCAACATCCCTATGCTCGATGCCGGCATTGCGGACCAAGTCGGCTTGACGGTGATGACGGGCGTGATGGAGGCCGCGACGGAGCAGAGCGGGGCCGTTCGGGGCGTCTACGATCTCGAAATGGGTTATCTGGAGGCTCGAGCGGAAGTGGAAATAACTATGGAACGCTATCCGGACTCCGCCACCCGCTCCCGGGAGATGATCGCGCTCGAAGTGACCACTTGGGACGGCGTCCGGGACGGCTGGCGGCAGCTGAATCGCTCCGCCATTCTAACCTACGAGAAGGTGCGGAAGAATTTCTCACGGCTCCGGACGCCGCTGCAGCAGAGCGAAATCACCGCCGGTGGCCTCTATGTGTGAGACACATCGTTTCTCCCCCCTGAGGACGTCGGGGCTGCGCATGTCGGTTGCCGCTCAAAAATAGTCCGACCGAGCCGCCGCTGCGTCGCTTGATGTGTCTCTTTCCCCGCTGTCTCTCACTGATCCCGTCCTGGTGCAGTTTGCTTCCCCCCAATCTCTCACAACTTGGGAGCCGCTCACCGAACGATACGGACCCAATACGACGGGGGGGACACACACGGGGACGCATGATGATGATGACGAGGAGCCCTCGGTGGAGGGGTGGGTGGAACCGCCACGGAAGGAGCAGTTTGTTGCCTCATATCGGGCGGAAGAGTCTTCCGAAGAGCACATTTTTTTATTCCCTTTTCCCCCCTCGACAAAACTGTCATGTTGATGACGTCGTCGCGGCGGCGGATGATCCAACTATTCGCTCTCTTCTGTTTCACCGCCTTGGCGATCGCATCACTTGCGATTGCCGATAGCCCCTCGACGGACACCCAGCGACCCTCCGCCGGAAATGCGCCGAAGAGGGACCGCAAGGCGATTTGCAACAGCGACACCGACTGCGTCACCTTGAACACCATGAAAGGATCCAAACTGCGGATCGACGATCTGGACTTCGACGTCGACACCGTGGAAACCATGCTCACGAAGATTCCATCGTGGTTCGGTCCGGCACGCCCAATTCACTTCATTCACCGGGGCCGTTTGCTGCAGGAAGGCATTCCCTTGCAGGAGTTCGGCATCGAAGTGGGCGACGAGGTGCAGATGTACAAGGCGGGCGCGTGGCACGAAGAGCTCTGAGGGTGCCGCCGGTGAGTGCCCATCCAATCACCCCCCGCCCCGCGCCCCGCTCAGGAGGAGGGCAAGCAGCTTCCCACCCGCCCCGCGTGCGCCGTCGTAATTTTAGGTCAGTATGACAGTACTCTAACAGTGTGACAACGCAGTGCGTCCCCCGGTCAAACGACATCTCGAGAAGGGGGAGACTCGCGCGAATATGGCGGTGGCGATCGATTACTTTTTTGCCTCTCTCCCTCCCTCTCCCCCCCGGAAAAAAATCCCCCGGAAGCATTTCTCTTCATGGCGGAGCGCGTTACCTTCGCGACGACGTCCGGCGGCGGCGTCGTGGCTGAAGCACATGGCAACAGCACATCGATCCCCACGACGGCTGCGCCCCCCGGTGTACCTTTCCCCGACGATCAGCAGCAGTCCCATCCTCAGCATCAAACAGACACGCTGCTGCCGCCACCGCCAACGAGCCGGCCACGCATGCCGGATTTCTTTTCCGCGTTGCACTGGAGACCCTCGACGATTCCCGTGGGTGCGGACCGGGAGTCTTTCTCGAGTCGGTACAGCACTTCGTTTTTCTTAGCGTCGTCGCCCTCACCGTGTCCGGATAACCAAGACGCGCCTAACCCCCGTGACAGCGGCGGCGACACGGGGCGGGGAGATCGAAGCACCTCCCACAACGGGCAGCTGACTCTCGTCACTGACTCCGTCGCGAACGCAACCACTTCCTTGTGGCGAAACACGACGCGCTTAGGACCGAACGCGGCGTTGGGCGGCACGGCACTCCCGCCGGGTTGCGCGACCCTTTTCGTGGAGTCGTTGTTCCTCAGCGGCGGATGTGTCCTCCTAGCCGGGCTGGACGACGAGCGAGGCGGGACGTGTCGTGGCACGTTGGTCGGTCCGTCCGTCAGCCACACAAGCGTCCGGCCGTCGCAACAGCATGCCAAGGCCTTGTCCTCAACGGCGGTGTCGCCGCCGCCCGCTCCCGGAAGTGACATGCCGCTCACCCCCGTCGATCAGGGGCATGGGACACACCGACCTCTTGAGCCGCCGGGGACGCAGACGACGCCAGCGATCACCGCGACGCCGCCTCAGTTGCGCTTGGCACTGCCGACCGGCGCAGACGCGCGCCCGCCAGGGGACACGCACGGCATGAGTGCGCCCGAGGCGTCGTTCTGCCCCACCGCATATTACACGACTCAGACGACGACCGGCGGCTCCGCGGGCGGTGGACCTTCGTTTCCGCCCTTCACGCCCATGACGATGACCACGATGGGCGTCTCACCCACGGCCGCGGGGGCCATTGCCGGCGGCGTACCGCCTCCTCCTCGCGCATCCCTTCTGCCGGATCGTGTCGCCCACCACCTCCCCTATAGTGGCGACGACGGGTCAGAAGGGAGAAGCTCTGAAACTCCCTCTGGTGATGGCGCCGCTATGGGCGGCCTCGATACGATGGCATCCGCGGGAGCGCATCAACGGCACTTTCCCACCCGTGGGCCCGTCGGTGGGTTGTTTCCGTCCACGGACGAGGCGGATGCCGCCGACGGGCTACCTCCACCTTCCTCCGACGCAGCTGTGTGTCCGCCTGAAGGGGCCGTGCCTTCGCCGTTGCCGACATTCCGGCTCCCGGCGAAGTCCACATCCTCGGGGCAGGACTCGGCTTCGTCGCCGACGGTTAGTGGTTCCGATTCCCTATCGATGAGGGCCCACCAGGGTAGCGACCCTTCGCTTCCACCGCCGCCGCCGGCACCGACCGTGGCGCCCCCCGTGATGACAACCAGTAAGGCTCCCTCGACGACACAGCACCGTCGAGTGTTGTCGCGGGGCAGTGCGGTGGGTGCCGAATCGTCACCGGCTCCGTTGCAAGCCTCGTGGCTCGGCGGGCGCAGCAGTTCGTCAATGCTGGGGACGCCCACCAATCCGTCGACGACCGTCTCCGCGCAGACTTTTGCGCACGACCGTGACACCGATGCGCCGGCGACGACGGTGGTGTCGCGCGTCGCGGCGTCCATCGCGGACCTCCTGGCGGCAGAGGAGGCATGTGACGGCGGCGACCTCCTCGATGAACGGCGCACCCCCACCATGGCGCTGGCGTCGGCGAGCCGAACCGGCTCGGACGCCATTGGAACTTTGTGCACATCGGCCACCACGTGGCTGCCGCTCCCCGTCGCCGCGGCCGTGGCGGGCACGCTGCGCATCGTCGACGCCCGAGGGCCCTCCGCGGTCGCCCCTGGGGTTCATCCTGCCCCGGCGCCCCTCCACTATGGTGCCCCCATCTTCTGCGACGTCAGCTTCGGCGGCTTCACGCACGGCGGCGGGGCGATTCGCAGCGGATTCACGCGCGTCGTCGTAGCCGCCGGACCATCGTCGTCGTTCCCTCCCGCGAGTCGTCGTGCGCCAGCGGCAGCAGTCGCGTCGTCATTCGATCCCTGGAACGGCATGGATGGAGGGGACCGAATGGCATCGGCGTCTTCCGTAGAGCATCCCACCGTGGTTCACCCTTGTCCCTTCACCGTGATGGCCGCCGCGTCGACGAAGCTGCGGTCAGCGTCCGCGGCCGTCTTCGACGCACGCGTCTCCTCCACCGTCGACGCGCCATCACCGCCCTGGCGCTGCAGCGCGGCAGGTGGCGGTGATGAGCTCCTGTTGGCGTTTGGCGGGCTAACGGTGGACGATTCGATGTGCTCCGGGGGACTTTCGGTCATGTACGACCATCATCGCAAACGAGCGGCCGCGGCGGCGACGAAGCCACCACCGCGGACAGACGACCTCCTTGCAGCGACAGGTGGCGATCCCGATGCCACAGCTCCATTGGTGCGCCCAGCGAAACTGGATGCGTGTTCCGTCGCGGGCCGGTCGCCGGCGTACACGAACCGTATGCTTGCGGCGTTCGCCATCGCACCCCCAGCCGCGGCGCGGTGTTCTAGCGAAAAAGATGATGACGGAGGTGATGCCAGCTCCCCCCTTGTGGAGCTCAAGGTGCAACGCGTGCTCCAGGAAGGCGACGTGCCCACCCCGCGGGCGAGTGCGGCCATGTGTCAGGCCGCGCAGATGACGCCGGAGACGTACGCCGCGCTCACCGCCGCCACTTCGTCACAACGAATGGCACCTCCTACGGTAACCACCACCGTGCGTGCATCACCTCCTACTGTATTAGGCTACGTTTGGCTATTCGGCGGACGGGACGGCAGTAGGCCGGATACCCCCGCGTCGACGGCCGTTTCCCCAGGAGGCAACAATGGGGTCAACCTCGCCGTCAAAGCAACCGCCACCCTAGCAACCGCCCTGCCGACGAGCGCTCGCGGAGACAAGGGCGACTCGCCAAGATCCGGCGTGGCGACGGACGCTGCCCAGCCCCTCGGCTCAGCCTTACCCACTAGCCCACCCTCGAGCACCACGAAGTCGTCTCACAGTAGCAGCAACTCCGCATCGGGCAGCAGCGCGGCCGGGAAGAGTCCACCTGCAAAACCACCGCCGCCATCCACCTCGGGTCACGTCAATAAACATCAACGATCTCCACCGCCGGCCGGATTTCCGATGGGAGTGGTCACGCCGAAAATAACGCGATGTGCGACGGGCATGCTACCCCCGGCGACGCACGACGACGCGATCTACTTAGGCCGCGTGGAACGGCGATACGTCGACTTGCACGATGACGACGGGGAGGATCTTCCCGTCGTCGCCCCGCAGGATCCACTCCTGGCCATGCCACCGTCACAGCTGTTTGTGACTTGGACGCGTTTGGCGCCACAAGGCGGCAAGAATGGAAGTAACCTGTCAAGATGGCCGCGGCCGCGGTTCGGGCACACGCTCCATGAACGACCTAGTGACGGCAGCTTGTGGCTCTCGGGAGGTTGCGTCGGCCCTCAAAATGCCGATGTCAATGGCCCTTCTGCGAACGCGGCGGCGGCGGCGGCGTCACCCTGCGATGATGTCTTCCTGGGAGCTCCGTGGTGCGGGAGCGACCCCCTCCTCTGGCGACTTCGCGTGTCGTCGCTGCCACCAACGGTCAGCGAAGGGGACACATCGCCGGGGGGACATCGCGGCGGTGTTTCGTCGCTCCTGCAATGGCTGCCCATTCGCGAGCCGTTGACACCGCTTGCGGCGGATCGGGTGAGGGCGCAGCTTGGGCTTACAGAACTGCTTCTCCCGCCTTTACCCGATCAGCGGGGGCTGGTGGCGTGGCCGCCGGCATCCCGCAGTGATGCGATGAGTGCTCCAGCGTCGACGATGAGCTCGCCGCTGCGGCGCGGCATCGCCCGGGCGTTTCACTGTGCCGAAATTGTCAAAGCCCCGGCCTTGGTTGCCGCCGGGTTCCAGCAGGCGCGTTGTACCGGGGGCGACGAAGATGCCGACCCGCCAGTATCGGCGAACAGCAATAAAACTGCGCCGACAGCAGCAGCCTCTTCGCACGACGATGACTGCCTCGTTCTTCTGGGCGGATTGTCAGCACGACGGATGCACTCCCCTTTTCACGACGAGGTCAACGAGGGAGGTGGTGTTGGCTCGAGCTGCTTCTCGGCGACTCCCGCGGTCACCGCCGTATCGCTTTCGCGCGCGGAGATATACGGTCACGCGGTGCTTGCATGGTGGGCGGAAGCCAAACGTTACGTGGTGGAAGCCCTGGAGAAGGCATCCGCCACAGCCATGGCTGCCGCCCCGCCACCAACACCACCCACGAAACTGCACCACGCGGCAGACGGCGCTGTCCAGTTGTTGTTGGCTACCACCGCACCGATTTCCCGGCCAACGTCCGCGGGCAAGGCGAGGGCCGTTAGCGGCGGGGCCCATCACCCGCCGCAACGCTCTCCATCACCCGGACCCTCCCACCCTGGGGCCGCGTCTCCGAAGATCGGCAGAGGGCTCGGAACCTCCCCCGCCGACTCGAGCATAGGGCCCTCGACGCCCATCGTGGTTCACTTCGCGGTCGTCGCGGTGGAGACGAAACAGGCGGTGGAGCAGCAAATACAGTGGCATCCTATCGACGCGTCGCGGTCCACGCCGTCCTCTGCAGGCGGTAGCCCCGCCACACCCCTTCTCCTAGGAGGACGACCACGCGTCTCACCACCGCCAAAAGGGCCGCATTACTTCTCGATCCCACTTGCGAGCGTTTCATGCGACGCGGTTAAAGCGACCGTGGTCGCGTGGCTGCGGCAGGTGGCCCTTGCATGGTCGCCCTTCGCCGCGGACATTGCACCGTCGTTCGCCGCCTCGCTACCAACCGACGCCGCGGAGGACGATATCATGTTGGACTACGTTGAGCCGCCGGGGATGGGCGTCCGTCGGCGGCCGCCTGGCAGCGGACTGTCGCCGCCGACGGCCCCTCAGGTCCCCCCTGCCGCGGGCGCCCCGCTTATCCAGGAGGACCTGTCGCTTGAAACGATCGAAACCTTTGAAGCGGCAAGACCACTCTCCGCACGTCGCCGACCGCTCCACCTCGTCGTCCTACTGAAGGAAGCGGTCAAACGATATCTCCACGCTGCCGTGCGACCCGCCTTGATGGGCGCCGTGATGGGGCCGGCAGCGAACAGCGCCGTGATGGCAGGGTCGCCACCCTTGGCGATGGGAGGACCCGAGGCCTCCATGAAGGTGGCAGGCGCCATTGGGGCCATCCCGCTCGTCGTCGTCTACCGCGCCACGCCGCATCAATTCAGCCTCCGAAAACCCATCGGCAAAGGCACCTTTGGCGAGGTCTTCCAGGCCATGAACGACGAGACGAGCGCGCTCTTCGCCGTGAAGCAGTGCCGGCTGCCGTCGCGCGTGAAGAACGAACCGGAGGAAGCGAAGGACGTGGCGAGGAGGCTGCTGCTCGACGAAATTCGCACCATGCGGCCCTTGTCGCACCCGAACATCGTCAAATATCTTGGCGGCCGCGCCCCCGAGAAGAAAGACTACGTTGAGATCTACATGGAGTTTATCGCCGGGGGCGGCAATCTGGACGTCTTCTGCCGCGAACACCCACTGACCGCGCGCAACGTTCAGGCCTACACGGCCCAGGTGCTGAGCGCGTTGGCGTATTTACACCAGCTCGGCATCGTGCACCGCGACGTCAAGGGCGCCAACTGCCTCCTAGACCAACACGGGGTCGTGCGCTTGAGCGACTTCGGCACGGCCGCAGCTCATTCCGGCGTCCGCAGCAGCGAGCTGCGAGCCACGAGTGCGATCGGTAGTGCCACGACCTTGGCTTCTATGGTGCTCAGGGAGGCAACGAGCGAGGGTCTGCCGCGGACGACGGCCGCCGCCGCCTCAGCCGCGACGAACGCCGATCCGTCGGACGCGGAGCTTCAGCGGCTTATGTTCACGGTGGTGCGTTCGATGGAGGCGCACGGAGGGGGGACGAGCGCCTCCTCCTCGACGTCCACCGCCTTCGGTGTCGCCCACCCATCGCACCCATCCAGCGGATCGGCGGCGACGACGACCGCGGGAGGCGGTGGCGGTGCGGACGCAGCAAGTGGCGCCTTGCCGCTAGACCAGCCGCACCAGCAAAGCGTGGCGGGCACCATTCTGTATATGGCGCCGGAAATTTTACTCGGCCGCCCTGCCACGCCCGCGTGTGACATCTGGGCCCTCGGTTGCTTCGTGGTCGAACTGGCGACCGCGAACTATCCGATGCATGAACGCGGCTTCAAACACACCTCGGCCGTGGTGAAATATGTGGCCCGCGAGCGGCGGCATGCCGCGATTCCCGACAAGCTCGGCGAGGAGGGGAGAGACTTCCTGCTGCGGTGTTTCGAATACGAGCCGGAGCGGCGGGCCACGGCCGAGGAGCTGTTGCGGCACCCCTTCATCACGAGGCAGCCGTTTCACCCCACCGCCGCCGCGACACGTGAGGCCGTGGGGGTGGTTGCCGCCGCGCCATCGGCACCCCCGCGCCACGTCTCGCCGCAACCCGCGCAGCAGCCCCTCGTAAAAGTTGCCGCGGATCCACCTCCTGCTGGAAATTCGCGTCCGGCGGGAGCGCTGCCCCGTCGGTTTGTGGGAGCCGTCGCGACTCCAGCGTCGAGGGCCCGCGGTTTCACAGGTATGTCCCAACCGAGTCAGCAGCCGCCTCAACAGACTGCTGGGTCCAAAGTAGCCGGCAGCGGCGCAGCCGCTCCGTCCAGCGGAGCTGCGGGACCGCATCGGGGGATCGCGCAACGGACCGCTGGGAACGCCGTTCCACCTTCTTCGCCGCAGCCAACGTCCCAAGCCACCTTCCCGGCAGTCGCTGAGACGTCAGGAGGGCCCCTGAGATCGACGCCTATCGCTGCCGTCCTGCTGCCACAGCCCCTCATTGCCGACCGAGTGGCGGGAGCACCGACACCGCCCCCGCAGCCAACAGCAGCTACAGCAGGGGCAGCAGCTGCATCTCAGCCGACACCGGTGATGGCCATGATGCACGACGACAGCCCTTCGCACGAAGGCAGCAGCGCTGCGCCGCCGCTCGGACGGCTGCCGTCCTTCGTGACCGGACCCGTCGTGGCGGACACGTTGGCGATGAGCAGTGGCATTTCCGGTTCGGCCGTCATCGCCGCCTCCCATGTGCACGCCACCACGGTATCGTCGCCGTCACCCACCGTGTCGAACTCCACGCGGCAGGACTCGGGCACCCTCTTGGGGGGCGGAAGCGGCTTCGCTGGCGGCGACGTGATGCTGATGATTCACGGAGCAGCGGGAGCGGTCGGCGGCGGCGAGGGGTCCCCATCGGATCGGTTTCACGGGCTGCCCCGACTCCACGTGCCGCCGCCGCCAAACTTCTTCCCGGGAGTGGGGGCGTTTGGCGGGAGCAGTGGCGTGTCGATCAGCGAGTCCGAAATGCGACAGCAGATCGCGCCGTCAATCGGACAAACGACCGCCACGGCGGGAGGCCAAGGCGGAACGTACGACTTTCTGGAAGCGTCGTCATCACAGCAACTCGCCATCCTCGTGGGGAACGGGGGTCCCCATCTACAATTTCAACAGCCCCCCTCCTTCGCGGCGTTGCCGTCCATGCGCTGGTCGCCGTCGTCGGTGCCGGTGGCCGCGGTTGGTCAGCCGCCGCAAGGCCCCCACGTGTCTGCACCGACTGACGCCTCTCCGCATTCCACGTCCGGCGCGAGTCAGAAGGCTCAAGTCCGTCGACGGTCCGCGGATGCGCTGTCGATCGCGCACGTGAACCCTACTGGGCCGCACAACGACGTGAGCCCCGCAAACCAGGGGGGACCGACAGTGGCGGCACCCGCCCCGACGCATCCGCCAGTTTACCG
>ERZ1292630.4573-Hain-H41-02um-R3-4573-length-11679-cov-4_pt1 | contig 11679 bp, 6 predicted proteins | sample MGYA00564408_ERZ1292630 | MGnify/ENA primary metagenome ERZ1292630 (study PRJEB36523, sample SAMEA6512641) | groundwater metagenome | collected 2019-01-08 | study: AquaDiva: Metagenomics assemblies of 32 groundwater samples | reverse complement strand
ACGAATGGTTAGACGGCAGGCCACCACTATCTCAAACCTTCGTCGCTGCGGCCGGCAGTGGAGGCACAGATGGAATCAGTGGAGGGTTGCTGGCCACGAACGCATCCCAACCAGCCTTCGTCTTGGCGCCGTCGAAGTGCTGAAAATTGGTGTCACCAGATGCGACGCACATCGAGTGCACACAGGTTTCGAGTGGAATGCCCTTGAAAAAGAGATGGTAAAAGGAGACGTACGCGATTGCTGCGTCCGCCCAAGCAGCGTTACCAGTATTGCCGACAAGCGCCCAGAAGTGCGGATCGTTACCGGAGTACATGGCCATCCTGCATCCGGAGGCACCGAAACAAGACGACATCGAGATCAGGAGGCCTCCATTCATCTTGCGCATCAACGGCATGAGCATCGTGCGGAGATCATCCCAATGCAAGTGCTCGCCGCTAGTAAGTCCAACACCGTACTCGTCGCCGTGCATGCTGAGGTGAAGGATCGGAAGCTTGCCACAGGCTTTCGCTGCGGCGTCTAGCCGTGGCCCGATTGACTCTTCGAGGGCGGCCTTGTCAACTGCCAGGTTGTAAGAGTAGGGAATTCCGGCAAGGCGAAGCGCCTCGCTCAGCACGCGACCTTCCGTTCTGCCATCGAGAAGGTCGGCGCTGGAGGGTGACTCGACAATATGAACGAAGGCTTTGAGTTTCAACATCGTCCGTTCTCCTGCCGTCTAGCGGATCATGAGCTGAGCGGCAACAGGGCGAAGCCCTGTTGTCCGCTCGAGCGAATTGTTAGACGGCGCGCCACAAATGGAGATGATCACCTTTTCTTGCCCACCGTTGAACGTCGCCTCAACTTCATGACTAGCTCACCAACCAAAGCGATAAGCGCAAACCAGAACGGCACACCGAATCGAAGGAAGTCGATGGCCGCCGCGGCGGGGGGCTGAGTGCCGTGATCTGAATGACCAGAGCCCCCTGGGTCTCTGGCGAAGCTCATGTACCGGCCGGAGAGGTTGGCTGGGACGAGTAACGCGACGGGAGAAACAATGATCGTGAAGACCCGAACCTCAACTTGGAGGTGCCGAGGAATACCAGTGGTCTCGCGGCCTTCAAAGTCTCGCATTGGTGTCACAAGATCCGCCCAAATGGTAGTGGCAAGAAGGCACAGGATCGTTGCGACTAAAAAGTAGATGAGAAACCGCATAGCTGATCGCGCCGTCTAACGGATCCTGAGCTCAGCCGCGCGCCCCGAAGAGGCCGAACGAGCGAAGCGAGCCACAGCGCAAGAGGCGCGTCGGCTGCAGCGAATGGTTATGCGGCAATTCTGTTCCCGTTGTCCACGCGTTTTCTCGGCCGGACGGCTCATGAAGGTTCATTGAGGAAGCTGGGGCACGATAGTCATCGCTGCGGTGAAAGGCTCGGGCGGAAAGTCGACGAAATGAAGCGTAAACGCACGTGTGCTCTTCGGAACGACAACGAGGATCAATCGTTCTTCCGTGACCGAACCATCGGGTTCCCTCCATGCCCCTGACGACAAGAGTGACGGTTCATAGCGTGCATCACCCGCCGAGAGAAAGATCTTTTCTCTTGCGGATGTTTGAAACTCTTGGAACTCGTCGATGCTGATCCCTGAGATGTTGACGACCAGCACAACGTCATCGGCTTTCTTCGCAGTTAAGTCCGTACCAGCGAGGGACCATCTGTTCGCCCTTTCAGCCGACACAATCTTGAGCTTGACCGCGGCGCCTTGGCGGCCGGAGGCCGCCTGGTCCGGCGAGACAGCAGAACTAACCGTGGACCCAACGAGCGCCGCAAGGCAGAACACGTACGTGAGCGAGTTCATCATTAGCCTCCGGTCGAGCTGCCGCGCTAAGAATCGTCCGATAACTTCCGATTCGATGCCGCATGACGGATCATGAGTTCAGCGGCAAACGGGCGCAGCCCGTTTGTCCGCTGGAGCGAATTGTTAGGCGGCAGGCCATTGCTGCTGATGGAACTCACTGCGACACCTCGCGGCCAGGAAACTCAGCGCGAAGGACTCTCTCGGCTGCAGCACGAAGGACGGGACAACTCATAGCGTTGGTCACCACGATCTCGCTCCGCCTCGCACAAGCGTGTTCAAAGGCACGACCAGTCATATAGCTCGCTTTTGAACCAAGGGTGGCGTACAGCAGTTCGTATTTGCACTCAGGGCACTTGATCCGCTTGACACTCAAGTCAGCCTAGCTCCTGCGGCCTAACGGATCATGAGTTCAGCGGCGGACGGGCGAAGCCCGGCCGTCCGCTGGAACGAATTGTTAGGCGCCCAGGCGAACATGTGCCGGGACCTCAACTACGCGAACCTTAGGGCGGAGAGGTTCCTCAAACCTAATGTCTTGAACTGGAACATACGGGACCTCAACTGTACCCGTCTCTCGGGCCTCTGCTAGAGCGGAATAGAACTCGCCTCTAAAGCCCCAGAACCATCCAGCGATTACGTCGTTGGGTTGGAAGCCTGCCTTCTGAAAAGCGCCTCCCGGGACCACTTCTGCGATTCCGAAGAGTTGCCGAGTGATGCCATTCGGGCCTTGCCACGGAATCAAGCCGCCACGAAAGCCGAACTCTTTCTCAAGAGTTGGTCCGGCCACATGAACCCAGTACCAACCTTGAACCTGTTGCCACTGGCTGCCAACTGCGACAAATCCGATCAGCAGGAAGATGAGCCCGGACAAAACGAGCCACCTAGGCCACGAGAACGTCGCGCTCCTCGGCAACGAGATTTGCGATAGCCGCGCGTTATTCATGGGCGCCTAACTACGATTCGTCGACAGTGTCGTTGATGTCGTTTGGGGTGACATTGAAGTAAGAACAGTTTTGCACAGGTGCGCTGCGGGGCGGGTGCGCTGCTTTTTCCTCTTGAGATAGAGGGGATTCTTCCGGGGAATGGCGGTGGGAAATGCGACCGCTGGGGTCGCATGAACCGAACTTCTCTCCAGGCGTGATTGCGGGGTGGGGCGTGAGGCAGGAGCGACGGCGTTGGCGGAGGAGGGCGGCGGTGGCGGCTAGGGCGCCGGCTAGGGCGGCGGCCGCCGCGAGGTCGAACGAGGCTTTGTAGCCGATGGCGTGCTGCGCCCAGACGCCGGCGATGGGGCCGAGGGCGAAGCCGAGGGAGCCGGCGACGTTGAAGCCGGCGAGGGCGCTGGCTCTGGATTCCGGCGCGGTCCATTCAGCGGTAAGGGCCATGGTCGGCGGGAAGATGACCGACGCCAGGGCTCCCAGGACGAGGAGGAGGGGGGTCATCAACATCGGATCGATGCGGCCGAGGGCGGCGAAGGCGATGGCGTAGCCGAAGCAGCCAAGGCTCAGGAGCGCGAAGGGACCGAAGCGGCGGACCAGACGGTAAGTGGCGAACTGCATGAAGGCGAAGGGGAGGAGGAACATGGCGAGGGCGCGGCCGCGAGCGGCGGGGTCGGCGTTGTGTTGCGCGATCAGCCAGAGCGGGAAGACGACGACGAACAGACCGACGGTGAAACGTTCCATCGCGTACAGGGACCAGGGTAGAAGGAGTCTGGGGCGCGAGGTGAGGGCGCGGGTGACTTCGCGGAGGGTCGGTCGAACGTGGACCGCCGGGGCTTCCGCCATCGCCAGCGAAAGGAGAGAGAGGAGAAGGAAGAGGGCGCCGGCCGCCGCCAGCGGCGCGCGCGCGCCGTAGCTCGCCGTCAGCAATCCGCCGATCGGCGCACCCAGGCCGACGCCGAGGATCAGCGAGGCGCCGGCGAAGCCGGCGAAGCGGGCGCGGTGCGCCTCACCAGCGTGATCGAAGAGCAGCGCCATCGTCGTCGACCAGCCGGCGATCGAGCTCCCCCCCTGGAAGAAGCGCAGGACCAGCAGCAGCGGGATCGAGTGGATCCCGAGGTAGGCGAGGTAGAGGAGGCCGCTCGCCGCGAAACCCGCCACGATGAACGGCCGGCGGCGGCCGGCGCGGTCCGAGAGCACCCCCCAGAGCGGCGCGAAACAGAGATAGGCGACCATCTCGACCGTGAAAAAGAGCGCGGTGTCGGCGATCGTGCCGCCCAGCTCGTCCACCACGAGCTCCTTCAAGCCCGCCACCACCAGCGTCAGATTCAGCATCGCGAGAAAAAGCGCCGCGCACGGGAGAAGCTGCGTCTTGAGCGGCGATGGGCGCGGAGAGCGCGCGGATTCGGAGGTCGTCGCCATGGGGTCCGGACGGGCTAGAATACGAGAGCTTCAGGCATAGCGGGCAGTACCGCGCGATATCAGGCACCACCAGGAGGCTAGCGGGCGTTGACCGAGCGCAACAGCGGGACGATTCTCGACGGCAAGTACGAGATCCTCGACCGCCTCGCCGCGGGCGGCATGGGCGAGGTCTGGCGGGCGCGCCATGTCCACCTCCAGGAGCTCAGGGTCATCAAGATCCTGCGCGCCGACCGGGCGACCGATCCGCACGCCCTGCAGCGCTTCGCGCAGGAGGCGCGGATCGCGACCCAGATCAAACACCCCAACGTCGCCATCCTCTACGACTACTCCCGCCTGCCCGACGGCAGCTTCTACATGGTGTCCGAACACATCGAAGGCGAGGACGTCAGCACCTGGCTCCGCTCCCGCGGCGTCTTCCCCGTCCCGCTCGCCGTCGACCTCGCCATCCAGGCGCTGCGCGGCCTCGAGGCGATCCACGCCGCCGGCGTCATCCATCGCGACATCTCCCCCGACAACCTGATGATCACCCGCGACCGCCGCGGGAAATACCAGATGAAGCTCATCGACCTGGGGCTGGCCAAGAATCTCTCGGTCCAGGCGGGGCTCGAGATCACCCAGGCCGGCATGTTCATGGGCAAGCTCATGTACTGCTCGCCCGAACAGGCCGGGGCGCTCCGCGACGAGCCGCTCGATCATCGGAGCGACCTCTACTCCTTCGCGGCGGTGCTCTACGAGATGATCACCGGCCAGCCGCCGTTCGACTCCGAGAACCAGCACGGCTTCGTGTTCAAGCGCCTGACCGAGCCAGCGCTGCCGCTCATCGGGCGCAATCCCGCGGTGACCGTGCCGGCCGAGATCAACACCGCCGTCTTGAAGGGGCTCGAGCGCGATCGCGAGCAGCGCTATCCCGACGCGCTCTCGTTCCTGCAGGCCCTGGTGCGCATCGCCGAACAGCTGCGGCAGGTCGCCACCCAGGAGATCGCGGTGCCCGAAGCGGCGCGCGCCGCGGCCGCCACGGCGACCTCGACCGTCCGCCCCTCGAGCCGGCCGGGCTCCTCCGCCGAGCTCTCGCGGGAGGAGCGCAGCGAGCTCCTGGCGCAGATCGAGCGTGCCGCGAGGAAAGTCAACGAGAGCTCGCGCCTTGCCGAGCTCGCCAACCAGGCCGTCGCTGCCCGCCGCTACGACGATGCCGCCGGCCTCCTGACCCAGCTCGAAGCCGCCTCGCCGCGCCATCCGGTGATCGCCGAGCTCAAGGAACGGCTGGCCGATGTCGGGCGGGGCCTCCAGGCGCGGTCTTCGCCCGCTTCCACCGCCGCCATCGGAGCCGTCGGAGCCACCGCCGCCATCGGAGCCACCGCCGCGACCGCCGCCACCGCCGCAGCCAGGTCCGCGCCGGCGCCCCCCGCGCCCCGACCGGCGCCCGCGGAGCTGAGTGAGGTCGAGAGAGAGCTCAACGCCAAGGCCGAGGAGGCGGAGCAACTGCTGAAGAAGTACCTGACCGAGAACAAACAGTCGCTCGCCGCTTTCGCGCTCGAGACGCTTCTCGAGCTCGCGCCCTACCACGCGCGCCGCGAGCTCTACGAGCGCGCCGTGCGCTACATGAGCGAGGACAAGGTGAAGTTCGAGGCCGCGCAGGGCGTGCTCGTCGCGGGCCGCGACGCGGTGCTCCACGGCGACCTCGCGGCGGCGCGCAAGAAGCTCGAGTTGCTCGAGAAATCCGACCCGACCCTCGAGCTCGCGGAGGCGTTGCGGCGCGAGATCTCCGGCGCCGAGCAGCAGGCGAAGTCGGACGCCGACGTCGATCGCCGGCGCGATCACCTCGAATCTCTGCTCCAGGGCCGGCGACTCGACGAGGCGGAACGCGAGCTCGCGCGACTCGCTTCGTCGGGCGTCGCCAAGGTGTCGATCGAGACCTATCGCCTGCGCATCTCCGACATCGCGGCGCTCGCCGAGCGCGAGGCCAAGGGTCGGGAGTTCGAGAAGCGCTACAAAGAGTGCGTCCAGGCCAAGGATTGGTACGGCGCCCGCGAAGTCGCCCTCGAGTTCGAGCGCACCGTTCCGGAGGCCACCCGGCCGCCGCAGCTCTTCACCGAAATCAGCCGCTTCGAAGAGGTGCACCGCAAGCAGCAGGGGATCGAGCAGGGGATCAAGCAGATGGAGGCTTTCCTCGCCCAGAAGAAGCGGCCCGAGGCCGAGCTCGCATTGAAGATCCTGCTGCAGATGGAACCCGAGCACCCGCGCCGAGCCGAGCTCACCTCGCGCCTCGCGAACCTCGCCCGATAGACGGCAAGCCTGTAGGATCCGGCGATCATGAAGGGCCCCAAGGCGCGCCTGCGCACCTACGCCTACATGAAGCTGGCGCGCGAGTTCGACGCGCGCTTCGAGGCGATGCTCCTGACCGGCCGGGTCGCCAAGTGGTACAGCGCGATCGGCAATGAAGGAATCACCGTGCCGGCGGGGTTGGCGCTCGAGCCGGGCGACGTTCTCTGCTCGCTGCACCGCGACGTCGGCGCCATCCTCTCCTTCTACCTCGATCCGGCGCGCGCCTTTCCCGGCTTCGGCTTCGGCGCCGCGGACGGCCCCGCCCGCCATCGTCCCGAACCGGACGAGCTCTTTTTCCGCCTCGCCTGCCAGGTTCTCGGCAAGGACAAGGGGTTCTCGCGCGGCATCGAGCGCTCGTACCACTACGGCTACTTCGATCTGGACGCCGGAATCCAGCACGTCGGGATGATCAGCCATCTGGGCGCGATGGTCCCGGTCGCCGCCGGCTGCGCCTTCGCGCTCAAGAAGAACGGCTCCGACCGCGTGGCGGTGAACTTCATCGGTGAGGGCGGCACCTCGACGGGAGACTTCCACGAGGGGCTCAATCTCGCCGCGGTCTGGAAGCTGCCGCTCGTCCTCGTCATCGAGAACAATCGCTACGCCTTCTCGACCCCGGCCCGGCAGCAGTACGCCTGTCTGCAGCTCTCGGACCGCGGTCCGGGCTACGGCATTCCGGCGCTCACCGTCAACGGCAACGACCCGGACGAGATGGGCGAGGCGATCGCCCGCGCCGTGGCGCGCGCCCGCGCCGGCGCCGGGCCGACGCTTCTGGAGGCGATGGTCGGGTGGCTCCGCGGCCACGCCGAAGGCGACGGCTCGATGAAGGTGGTGCCGAAGCAGGAGCTCGAGCTCTACTTGAGCCTCGATCCGGTGCCGACCTACGAGCACAGGCTCGAGGCCGAGGGAGTTCTCGACCTCGAGACGAGGGAACGGCTGACCAAGCGCGTCGCCGAGCTCGTCGAGACGGCTATCGATCGCGCGCTCGCGGAAGATCCGCCGCCGCCCGCTACCGCGCTGCGGCCGGTCTTCGCGCCCCTCGAGGCGCGGATTCATCCGCAGGTCGTGGAAACGGCGCCGAAGACGACCGGGCGTGCCGACTCGCTTCTCGAAGCGGGCGTCGACGAGAACGCCGACGACGCGACGATTCTCCTCGCGCGGCCGGCGCCGCCGGCGCGTGGCGAGGCCGCGGAGGAGTCGCCGGGTGATGAGGCGGCGGCGCCGACTGCGATGGCCGCGTTCACCGGCGCGGCGGGAGCACCGCTAGTCGCCGGCGAGGTGACCTATCTCGACGCGATCCATCAAGCGCTGAAGGAAGAGATGGAGCGCGATCCGGCGGTGGTGTTGCTCGGGCAGGACATCGCGGTTTTCGAGGGCGCCTTCCGGGTGACGAAAGGGCTCCACGCCCGCTGGCCGCAGCGCGTCCTCGACACGCCGATCTCGGAGAGCGGCACGCTCGGTCTCGCCGCCGGCGCGGCGCTCCTGGGCTATGTCCCGGTCGTCGAGATGCAGTTCGCCGACTTCGTCTCGTGCGGCTTCAACCAGATCGTCAACGTCATCGCCAAGCTTTACTATCGCTTCGAACGGCCCTGCCCGGTGATCGTGCGTCTGCCGGCGGGCGGCGGCGTCGGCGCCGGGCCGTTTCACTCGCAGAATCCGGAGGCCTGGTTCACCCATGTGGCGGGCCTGAAGGTCGTCTGCCCGGCGACCGCGGCCGACGCCAAGGGGTTGATGAAAGCGGCGATTCGCGATGCCAACCCGGTGATCTTCTGCGAGAACAAGTTCCTTTACCGACGGGTGAAAGAGATCCTGCCGCCGGGCGAGCATCTGGTGGAGATCGGCAAGGCGCGCGTCGCGCGCCTGGGGCGCGATCTCACGCTCGTGGGCTACGGCGCCTCGACCTGGACGGCGCTCGAGGCGGCGGAGGAGCTCGCCAAGGAAGGCGTCGAAGCCGAGGTCATTGACTTGCGGACGTTGGTGCCGTTCGACGAGGAGACGGTGCTCGCCTCGGTGAAGAAGACCAGCCGCGTGGTCATCGTGCACGAGGCGCCGCTCACCGGCGGCTTCGGCGGCGAGATCGCGGCGCGCATCGCCGACGCCGCCTTCCCCTACCTCGACGCGCCCGTGAAGCGGGTCGCCCATCTCGACCGCCCGAGCCCCTACGCCCGTGTCCTCGAGAGCCTGCTCCTCCCCGACAAGAACCGGCTCCTCGCCGCCGCCCGCGAGGTGCTGGCTTTCTAGCCGCCCCCCTTGCCTCGGCGGAAGATTGGGCGTAGTTTGAGAAGAACAAAAGGACGCAACCGGCCCTTCGCCGTCGAGCCCGACGACGCCACTGAGTTCTTCCACGCGAGGTATCCGATGAAAGCTCGTCCGTCCGTTTCCCGCCTGATCCAGATGATTCTCTGCCTGCCGCTTCTCGCCGGCGTCGCTCTCGCTCAGAAGAGCGAGGGCGCTTCGGGCGAGCCGTTCCCGGGTGCCCCGGCGTACTGGGATCAGCTGTCGAGCGCCGGTCAGATGCGCGCTTACCTGATCTATCTCCGGGAGAACGGGCTGCTGCCGCCCGCCGTTCCGCGGTCCCCGGTGGAGAGTCCGGACACCTCTCTCGCCAATCCGCAGGTCAACAATCCGGCCCTAGATGTGACGACGCAGGTGACGCAGAGCGAGTCGACGGTCTCGCTCGCCGGCGGGTCGAACCTGGTCGCTGCCTACAACGATTCGGGCTCTTTCCTCGGCGGTGTGCAGTCGTTCACCGGCTACTCGACCTCGACCGATTCGGGAGCGACCTGGACTGATCGCCTCAATGTTCCGGACCTGGGACCCGACAACTTCGGCGATCCGGTTCTGGCCCGCGACAACACCACCGGTCGAATCTTCCTCTCGACCCTCGCCGGTTCGACCAACGGCATCAACGTCTTCCGGTCGAGCGACAGCGGGCTGACCTGGAACGCCGTCGCGAACGGAGCTCCCGGGACCACCTCCGGCAACGGCGACAAGGAGTGGATCACGGTCGACAATTTCGGCGGCGGCGGCAACGGTAACGTCTACAACGCTTTCCGCGACTTCGTGGCGGGCGGCGGCGTTCGTTTCACGCGCTCGACCGACGGCGGCCTCACCTTCGGACCGTCACCCGGTCTGATGATCAAGGCCGAGGGCGCCTTCAACGTGCAGGGCGCGAACGTCTCGGTCGGCGCCGATCACGCGGTCTATGTCGCCTGGCTGGATCAGAGCGCGGGGGCGGGAACGGCGAATATCGTCAAGGTCAGGAAGTCGACCGATCTGGGCGCGACGTTCGCGGCCGAAGTGAACATCGCGACCCTGAACACGACGGGAGTCAACGGCAGCCTGACGATCCCGGCCGGCTACCGCTCGTCCTCCTTTCCGATCCTCGTCTCCAACCCGGCCGCCGCGGCCAACCTGTATGTCGTCTACAACGACATCAACGTCGGCGGCACCGATCGCGGCAACATTTTCTTCCGCCAGTCGACCGACGGCGGCGCCACCTGGGGCGCGGCGGTCCAGCTGAACCAGGACGCGGGACTGAACGTGCAGTCGTTCCCCACCCTCGCCGTGCGGCCGGACGGCACCGGGCTCGGCGTCATGTGGTACGACGATCGCTCCGACCCCGCGAACCTCAGGTTCGAGCGCTTCGCGCGCGTCGCGACGGTCTCCGGCACGACGGTGACCTTCTCCCACGATTTTGTGGTCAGCAGCGCCCCGTCGACGCCGGTCTTCGGCGCCGACCCGGTCGTGAATTCCGTCTACATGGGCGACTACGATCAGGCGACGGCGGACAACGCCTTCTTTTACGACACCTTCCTCGACACCCGGCTCGGCACCCAGGACGTGCGCTCCGCGCGGATCCCGGTCGCCGGTCCCGGAGTGCCGACGATCAGCTTCGTGAGCTCGAACCCGAGCACCATCGCGAACGCTCAGAACAGTTGCACGGACCTCTTCGTGACGGTGATCAATAACGGCCAGGTGATCGCCAACGGTGTCGTCGTGTCGCTCAGCTCGCCGACTCCCGGGGTCACCATCCTCGACTCGCCGCAGCCGTACGGCAACATCGCCGCGGGCGCCCAGGCGACCAACGCGACGCCGTTCCGGATCAGCATCGACGGAACCTTCGCTTGCGGCACCAATATCGTCGTCAACGGAACGACCAACACCGGCGATGCCTTCTCGTTCAACATCGCAACCGCGGGCAGCGCTTATACGGTCTCCAGCGCCGCCGGCGTCGCGATCGTCCCCGGCACGGTGAACGTCGGCAACAGCGGCGACGACGTGACGACCAACATCGCGATTCCGTTCCCGTTCCCGTTCTACGCGACGCCGTTCGCCGCCGCGAACGTGAGCTCGAACGGCAATCTCCAGTTCACCAGCAACAGCACCGCCTTCAGCAACGTCTGCCCGTTCCCGGTTGCCTCGATGAACAATCTGATGGCGGCGCACTGGGACGATCTGCGGACGGATGGAGCCGGCGGCGGGATCTTCACCTCGACCTCGGGCGTGGCGCCGAACCGCATCTTCAACATCGAATGGCGGGCGATCTACTTCGGCGGCACGACGCCGCTCAATTTCGAGATACGGCTGCACGAGACGACAGGAGTCATCGACTACATTTACGCCGTGCTCAACGGCACCGGCGGCTCGGCGTCGGTGGGGATCCAGAAGGCGAACGGAGCTGGCGGACCGTCGAACTTCGCGGTGTTCTCGTGCAACACGGCCGCTCTCTCGACCGGACTGCGGGTCACCTTCACCCCACCGGTGGGTTGCCCGCAGGGCACCGGCGCGTGCGCTGGCTGCGTTCTGACCTGCCCTGGAAACATCACCGGACCGACCGATCCGGGATTCTGCTCGGCGGTCGAGACCTACCCGGCGCCCGGAACTTCGGGCACCTGCGGCACGGTGACCTGCTCACCAGCCTCGGGCTCGACCTTCCCGCTCGGCACGACGACGGTGAACTGCAGCTCGAGTGTAGGCGGCGGACTGTGCTCGTTCACCGACACGGTGAACGACCTCGAGCTGCCGACGATCACCTGTCCGGCCGACATCGCACTCGACCTGCCTCCCTACTCGAGCGGTCAGAACGTCGACTTCCCGCCGCCGACGGTTTCGGACAACTGTCCGGGTGTCGGGGCGCCGTCGTGCGTACCGGCCTCGGGCGATCTGTTCCCGGCCG
>ERZ1292630.4572-Hain-H41-02um-R3-4572-length-11680-cov-7_pt1 | contig 11680 bp, 10 predicted proteins | sample MGYA00564408_ERZ1292630 | MGnify/ENA primary metagenome ERZ1292630 (study PRJEB36523, sample SAMEA6512641) | groundwater metagenome | collected 2019-01-08 | study: AquaDiva: Metagenomics assemblies of 32 groundwater samples | reverse complement strand
AAAAAGTCATCCCGGAAAAAACCAATCTTTTGAAAAGTATCTTTTTTTATAAGCGATCCCGAAGTTATGGCTCCAGGCACTTCAAGGGGATCGCTTCGGTGGAAAACGGGTCCTTTAGGAGTGATATAATTTGAAGCCAACATAGCTATATTTCTCTTCTTTTCGTCAGTAAAAGAAGAATACGCTTCCAGCATCTTCGGCACCATTTCTGGTCCCACCTCGCTATCATCATCAAGGGTCAAAATCCAGTCGCACTTATCTTCCCGTAGCGCAATCCTAACCCCTTGATTTAAAGCCGACGCCAATCCCACATTCTCTACATTTTCTATCAATTCAACATTCGGAAATTTTTGTTTTGTCTCTTTTAAAATTTCGCGCGTATTTTGATTAGACCCGTTATCAATAATAATAATCCGCCCTACTTGTTGATAAAGAGATTGTAGGCGTTGAATAAATTCCTTATCGGTATTATAGGTAACAATAACCGCGCAAACACTTGATTTCATAAGAGTCGATTATAATTTTAATTATTTATAGGCCTTGATAAAAGTGATGTCTCCGAAAAATTTCCATCGCAATATCTTAAAAGTTATTTTCATTGTTCATTCAATTCCTCTTTCCTTAAATCTTTTTATCAACTTTGAAGGATTTTTTAAATAAAAAGACATAACAGGAAAGGTGCAGGACTCAAAACTCCAACCCGCTCCACATTGGTTTAAGCAGCCAGAACAATTTTTTATTGTTTTTCTAATTTCTCGGGCTTCCTTGCTTTTCCAAATTTCAGTCGGCGTTTTTTCCCTCACATTGCCGGCGCTGCTTTCAAAAAGATTAAGACAGGGAACAATATCTCCATTGGTTTTTAAAGCGCAAAAAGTGTGTAGCGCGAAACAAGGAAATTTTATGAACTTCCCTTCTATTTCCATTGAAGAAAGCCAAGATTCGTAAATAAAAGACGGAGGAAGTGACTTAGCGGCATCCAATAATTTTTTGTCTGTTTTTGATAATTCTCTTCCAATATTGCTGTAAAAATTGGCTTGACTATACGGCTGAATTAAAACATCAACGCCAACTTTTTTCCCATACTCCTGGGTTTCTTTCATATAATCAACCGTTAAAGTAGAAAGTGTAAATCCAAAACCAAAATTTAGTTTATCTTTATAGATTTCTTTTAATTTAGTTAACTCCTGAACTAACCAATCAACCCTTTCAAAGTTTCCTTTTACTCCCCTCACTTTATCGTGATGTTCGCCAACACCATCAAGGGAAATTCCTATTGAAAGAGGGATGCCTCGTTTTAACAACGCTTTTGCCAAATCAACCGTTCTTTGGGGAATTAACGCATTAGTGCTTAACTGAAGATTGGCTTTTGGCAAAGCCCTGTGTTCGGCCAAGAAAATTTCTTCAAGGTCTGTCCGTAAGGTCGGCTCTCCTCCTATATTAGTGATTTCTTTTATGTTTTTAAATAGAGGGTCGCTTAGTGTTTTTTCCAATTCTTTCGGCGTTAAAGGATTATCAACGCCTTTTTGTTGCCAAATACTGCAATGAGTGCATCGCGAGTTGCATTTATCGGTAACCATAAAAACTAACCATTTCGGCTTCAAAGCGCCGTCAAAATTCCGCAGAGCCAAATTCTTAAAACTCAAAGCTGTGTTTTTCCCGATTTTCGCTATTTTTTTGAGATTTACTTTCATATAAAAGATTTGATTCTCTCGCGGTTATTATATCACCCACATTTAATTATATCAATTAAAATTCTGTTGAAAAATATTAAATTTTATGTTATATTAGTAAATATGACTCAAGAAGAAAAAATAATATTAATCGAAAAGCTAGAAATAAAGAGAAGGAAGTTTAATTTATCTAGAAAAGAAAGATTATTTAAATATCCCTTTCTTACCATAAGAGATTCTCTTGCCGCAAGAATTTTGAATCAAATATTTAGAGGTCGATTAACCATAAAAGCAGCGGCAAAATTATTTTTTGGAGAAAAAATGTATCTCACCATTCCTCCTTATTATGATATTTTATTTTACGGAGCTTTTGTGGCTACAGATCCCGAGGTTAGGTTAACAAAATTTTTTATAAATAATTTAAATGAGAACGACGTGTTCTTCGATTTAGGAGCAAATTATGGCTATTATAGTTTGCTGGCATCAAAATTAGTCGGATCTCAGGGAAAAGTTTTTTCTTTTGAGCCAGATCCAGAAAATTTCATATTTTTAAAGAAAAATAAAAGAGAAAATATATCTATTTTAAATAAAGCAGTTACGGATTTAAACGGTGTCGTTGATTTTTATACGAAACGTTTAGCTAAAGATAAGATGAATTCAGCGATTGATATAGAAAACTCAAGAATTTCTTCCAAAGACGAGCTTTATCGAAAAATTACAGTTGAATCTATAACTTTAGATGATTTTTGTTCAAAAAATAAAATATATCCTGATTTTATTAAAATTGACGTTGAGGGCGCTGAAGAAAAAGTTTTAAAAGGAGCGCAAGAAATTTTAAAAAACCAGTCTCCAATTATTGCTATGGAGGTAATTTTTGATCCTTTTACGGAAATTTATAAAAACGCCGTTAAGATTTTAACTGATAATAATTTCAAAATATTCACAATAGATAGAGAAACCGGGAAATTAAATAATTTAAAATTGGAACAAATAAGCCAGTATTCTAACGATCTCCAAAAATATTTAAGAAAAATGGGCGATGGGTCGTTCGACAATCTTATATTTTTAAAACCACACTCTCCGCTCCATCTTTAAAATTATTGTTTTTAATTATTTATAGGCCTTAATAAAAGCGATGTCTCCAAAAAATCGCCATCGCAATATCTTATAAAAAATCTTGCTTAATAATTTATTTTTTTTGAAAACCGTCTGATTATAATCATAAAATCCCGCCTCTATTTTGCCAAAACCCGATTTTTTAAATATTTTTTGGAGAAATCCCGCTGTGAATGACTCTTCATATCCGTACTTCATATGACGCGCTTTTAAAATTTTAATGTGGATAAAAGAAAAAATTTGTTTCAAAATCGGCAAATGCGGTATTGTTCCGTATCTTAAATTAAAAAGGGACGTAAAAAATGAAAGCGCTGGAACGGTCTGAAAAGTATAGCCGTTATTTTTTGTAACTCGGAATATTCCTTTGACCGATTTTCCAAAATTTTTTGAGTGTTCAATCACTCCTCCGCCAAAGGAAAAATTAAAGACGTTGCTCTTAAATGGCAAATTTAAAATATCGGCGCAGACAAAAATACCGTCAATTTTGTGTTCTTGAAAATGTTTTTTCGCGATTTTTAAAATATCCAAATCAAAATCCACGCAGAAAACCCTTATCCCTTTTTTTGCCATATCAAAAGACAAAAATGAAGGACCCGCCCCTAATTCCAAGAAAATATCTCCTTTTTTAAATAAGTCAAAATGCTTATAAATATACGGCAAATTTAACGGTTCATATTTTTCCTTTTCTTTCTCCCAATCAAAATTTTCATAAAAATGGTGCCATTTATCGAGAGCCAACTCTATGTCAAATTCCTCTTTTTTTTCCGTTAAAAATACGGGTATTCCGTCAATGATTTTATATTCTTTTAGACAATCGGGGCAACGAAAAAAATTTCCGCTTTGTTCTATGTCCTGCCGGCAATCCGGACAACAAAATATATTCGGCAGCTCGTTATTAATCATAATAATTCATTATATAATTCCAGTATCCGCTCTATTCTATTATGGTAGGTGTGATCTTTTAAAGCGCGGGCGGTTCCTTTTTCTTGAATCGCTTTTCTTTCTTTTTCATGATTAAGATAATAATCAATTTTATTAAACCAATCCTGAGGATCCAGACCGGCTATCACAACTTCGTCTTCGTTAAAATATTTTCGTAAAGCCGGAACATGGTCGCAAATCTCAAATCCGCCGCAAGCCGGAATTTTAAACGTGCGCTGATTAAGAACATTAAGCGTGGCGCCGTCTTTTTTCCGTTCGTGAAAATTTAAACAAATTTTAGCCGAAGAATATAGCTGATTTTCTTCATTTAAGGGAATAGTGATTCTAAATTTATTAAAAAAACTAACCCCTTTTTGCAATTTTATTTTTTGGCAAATTTTTTGCGCCCCGCGCAATAAATTATCCTTTAAAGTCCAACAAGGACCGAACACGCCGACGCGGTATTTTTTATTTTTAGTTAAAGGAATTAAAACGTCCGTAAATAATCGGCTTTTCATTGGCAATTTAGCTCCTAAATAAACAATATCGTATCGGTATTTTTTGACCGGTTCGGTCGGAAAATGATTTAATTTATCGGCGGCATGAGGCATAACATTGTATTTCTTGCCGGTTTTTTCTTCAAATCCCTCCATAAGTTCCGGTTCTTTTTCTCCGTAATAAACATCCGCGAAATCAGGGTCTTTCAATATGGCCAATCGCGAAACATCTTCATCAAAAAAAGTATCCACGCCGACAAACATTTTCATGCCTTTAACTTTGAATCTTTTGATAATATTTATGTCATTAGGTGTTTTTAAATAATTATCGGTTAGCGAGGTAAAGAACAAATCCGGCCTAAATTCTTCCAGTTTTTGGGCTAAATCATCCCCTTCGGAAAAAGTAAAAAACTGATGGCCATTATCTTCCCAGGCGTGTTTGTAGCCCTCATAAATAAACCGGTCCGCTCCAATTCCTTGGGGATATTTTATATGATATAAAATCTTCATATATATTTTTTAAAAATTTTTTCCAATTCCCCCGTCGCCCCCTCCCAGGTGAAATTCCTTATGCGCTTTAAAGCTTTTGCCATAATTAAATCTCTTTTGCTCTTGTTTTCTATCAGTTCAATAATATTTTTTGCCATTGCTTCAACGTCCCCCGGAAGAGAAAGCAAAACGGTTTCTCCGTCAGTCGCGTATTCTGGGAGAGCGCCCACATTGGTCGCAACGACCGGAATGCCGCAAGCCATTGCTTCCATAGGAGGCATCCCGAATCCTTCTTCCAAAGAGGAGAAGAGGAATATATCGCAAGAATTATAAATTCGCCTTAAATCGCCCTTTACCGGAGAAAAGTGATATTCCACCTCATTTTCAAGACCATAAAAATTAAGATTGTCCGCTTTTTTTCCAAACATTACAAGTTTGGCATTGGGATATTTCCGCTTAATTATTTTAAAAGTTTCTATTCCTTCTTTTGTGCCTTTCCACTGTTCGTCTCTGTATGACATCAAAATTCTAATCCTGGTTTTTTCTCTTTCCGTTTTTTCCGGAAAAAATTGCTGATGGTCCGGCGCGTGTAAAATAACGGCTTCAATTTCCGCCTTAGCTTCCTTTTGAAGAATATTTTTCAACCAATTTGAATTAACGATATTTATCAGCCCGAGTTTATAGCTATTTTCAACTTTTTCTCGGTTACCCATCCAAATTTCATAATCTTGAATAAAATAAAATTTCTTGCCTTTTGAACCGCTGTAATTTTTTACGAAATAGGCCGTTTCCCACCAGGTGGCTAAAATAATATCGGCATCGGGAATATATTTTTCATCAAGCGACGGCACGCATAATAGTTTGGCTCTAACGCCAAACCACTCAACGGGCGTTCGGCAACCCTTGGATTCTTTAGATAATCGAAGCAGTTTAGTTAAAATATTAAAAGGATTAAACCATTTATTAGCAAAAATAAATGGAGTCAACGAGCAAATAACGAAAACTTCGTGACCTCTTTTGGTTAAATTATTAGCCAATTCAAAAATAGCTTTTGTGCCGCCGGATAAGCCAAAACCGGAGGTTATAAAAGTAATACGCATATTTTTATTCAATACCCCGTTTTTTAAATCTTTCAAGTAAACGAATTGGGTGCGTTAAATAAAATAATATCCCGGGAAATGGACACGACTCAAAACTCCAACCGGACCCCCATTGGTTTAAACAACCCGAACAATTTTTTATTGTTTTTCTGATTTCTTGAGCTTCTTTGCTTTTCCAAATTTCGGTCGGCGTTTTTTCCCTGACATTGCCGGCGCTGCTTTCAAAAAGATTAAGGCAAGGGACAATATCTCCATTGGTTTTTAAAGCGCAAAAAGTGTGTAGCGCGAAACAAGGAAATTTAATGAATTTCCCCTCTATTGAAGAAAGCCAGGATTCGCGAATAAAAGACGGAGGAAGCGATTTAACGGCGTCTAATAATTTTTTATCGGTTTTTGACAATTCTCTTCCAATGTTGCTATAAAAATTTGATTGATTATACCACTGGATCAAAACATCAACGCCGATTTTTTCCCCGTACTCTTGGACTTCTTTCATATAATCAACCGTTAAACCGGAAAGCGTAAATCCCAGAACAAAATTCAGTTTATCTTTATAAATCTCTTTTAATTTAATTAACTCGTGAACCAATAAATCAACTTGTCTAAAATTACCTTTTACGCCCCGCACCTTGTCATGATGTTCGCCAACGCCGTCAAGAGAAATCCCTATTGAAAGAGGAATACCGCGTTTTAATAGGGTTTTTGCCAAATCAATCGTTCTTTGGGGAATTAACGCGTTAGTGCTTAATTGAAGATTGGCTTTTGGCAAGGCTTTGTGTTCTGCCAAGAAAATTTCTTCAAGGTCGGTTCTTAAGGTCGCTTCGCCGCCGGTATTGATAATTTCTCTTATGTCTTTAAATAAGGGGTCGCTTAATGTTTTTTCCAATTCTTTCGGCGTTAAAGGATTATCAACGCCTTTTTGCCGCCAGATATTACAATGAGTACATCGCGAGTTGCATTTATCGGTGACCATAAAAACCAGCCCTTGCGGCCTCAAAGATCCCTTTATGTTTCTTAATAATAAATTTTTCGAACCCAAAATCGTATTTTTACCGACTTTTGTAATTTTTTTAACATCTATTTTCATATATTTTATATCAATATTATATTATTTCCTTAAATATTAATCAATTTAATTTTCCGTATTTATTTCTGATTCCGTCGAAACAGCCCTTAAAAATCGCGAAGATCTTTTTGATTTTATCATTTTCAAAAAACAGTATTTTCAAAAATAAAATTTTGTTAGAAATGATATTTTTGAAAATCCAACCGGGAGCAACCGTAAAATACGATTTATAAATATAGATGCTGTTCCGATATAAATAATAATATCTTAACGGCGAATGATTTGCCACAACCATTTTTTTAAAAAATAAATTATAAACTTTCGGCATTCCGATTTGTTGCCTCAAAACCGCGCCGGGGACGAGAAATGTTTTAAACCCGCGCTTTTTCGCCCTCAAGCAAAATTCATGGTCAACGCATTCAATAAATAAATCTTCCTTATAAAATCCGATTTTTTCAAAAATCTCCGTTTTTACCAACTGGCCCGAAGTTATCGCCGTCGATATTATTGTCGGAAATTTTTCTTTATATACCAAACCCTTTGCTATCTCGTAATTTGGGGCTATTATGCCGACACTTTCTTTATTTTTGTCGTCCAGAGAATTAAACGCCTCCAACATATTTTGGACCATTCCATTTTCAGCTTCGCTATCATGGTCCAGCGTTAAAACCCATTCATAATTTTTAGAAATGGCGTATTTTACTCCTTGATTCAGCGCCGCGGCTATGCCGAGATTTATTTTATTTTCTATCAGCTTCACTTTATTAAATTTTTTCTCAATGTCCCTTAAAATATCAACCGTCTTTATGTCCGAGCCGTTATCAACAATCACCGCTTCGCTTACTTGATTTATCGCCGAATTTAAGCATCTGAATATATCTTGCCCGATATTATACGTGACTATAACCGCGCATATTTTAGGACTACAATTTTGCATTAGATTAAGCTCTATATTTACCGCCCGTTTGAATAATATCAAAAAACTCAGAAAATCTCTTTTCCCAAGTGTGTCCCTTAAGAGTTCTTTCATAGCCGGCTTGAGCAATTTTCTTCCGCTCTTCTTCGTGACTTAAGTAATAAGTAATTTTCTCAATTAATTCCGCCAAATCGTTAAAAACAACGATTTCTTTTTCGTATTCATAAAAATTGAAAAGGTCCTCGGCCGGTTCCGTAAGTAAAAATCCTCCGCAGGCCGGCACTTCAAAGTTTCTCCCTTTAATTTGAGGGTGAGATCGAGGCAGATGGAAATTAACGGCATTGCGCCAAATAATTGACGGGGAAGAAAAATGGAATGTGTTATTGACGCCTCTTCTTAAAAATATCTTGGCGAAAATCTTTATTAATGTTTTAAAATCTTTTTTAGCGGTGCTTACTTCCGTAAAATTAAGATTAATTTTGCTTTGAGAAAAAATTTTTACCATCTCTTCTTGAGAAACCCGGCCGTTGGGCCAACCCTGACCCCAACATTGCGCTTTTATTCCGTTTGTCTTCAAATAAGCGACCATTTCTTTTCTATTCCCATGAGATTTGCCTATAAAAGAAACATCATATTTTAAATCCCCTTTTTGGGGCTTATAAATATGCTGATTAGCCGCCCAAGTGGTTTTAATCACATTATCATAACCGATTTTTTTATATTTAGCCGGCGCTTCCGAGTCGGTGGTAATTATCCAATCAAAAAGCGGCGCCCAAAAACGAGAAAAATTATCAAACCGCCACTGGTCGTCGGAAAACCAATTAACGGTGATTGTCTTTGTTTTTTCAGTAATATATTTTATTGTTTTTGGTTGGATTTCATCAGTGAACAAATTACAAAACAGAATATTAGGTTCTTTTTTTTCCACCGCGTCCAGTAAGGCTTTATTCATGCCCGCATAACCGAGTTCCATAATCTTTTCATCAACCGGAAAATAAACGGCGTTATTGCCGTACATCCGAGAAAGCGTATCCCAAAAATTCACGTGTTCATACGATAAACCGCGGCGCTTGTCCGCGTAATCGTATTTAAACGCGGCGTAGAGAATTTTCATACCATTTAATGGTCGCGCGCAGACCAACTTCAAAATTAGTTTTCGCCCTGAAACCGAATTCTTTTTCAGCGCGGGAAACATCAAGCGCGCGTCGCGGCTGGCCATCCGGTTTTGAAACGTCCCACCGAATCTCGCCCTTAAAATCCATTAGTTTCGCGATTAATTCCATAAGGTCTTTTATTGATATTTCCATTCCTTAACCGAGGTTTACGGGGTCCGGTTTATCATATTTTTCCGCGGCTAAAATAATTCCCTCCGCCGCATCTTCCGCGTATAAAAATTCTCTGGTGGCTTTGCCCGTACCCCAAACCTCAATAAAATTTTTGCCTTCTTTTTTGGCATCAGCCACTTTTTTAATTAAAGCCGGAATGACATGAGAAGATTCCGGATTAAAATTATCGCCGGGGCCGTAAAGGTTAACCATAAGAAGATGAACGGCGTTGAAGCCGTATTCCTTATGGTACGCCTGCGACTGCGCAAGCATCATCTTTTTCGCCAAGCCATACGAAGCGTTTGTTTCTTCCGGATAACCCTCCCATAGATCTTCTTCCTTAAACGGAATGGGGGCGAATTTTGGATATTCGCAAACACTCCCAATGCCCACAAATTTTTCCACTCCCACCCGATGCGCGGCGTCAATCAAATTAAGGGCCATAACGGCGTTGTCATAAAAAGCCCGCGCGGGGTGAACTCTGTTGTAGCCAATGCCGCCAACATTGCCGGCGATATGAATAACAATATCTTGTCCGGAAACGACTTTTTCGCTGTCTTTTTTTTCCCTCAAATCAAACTCTTTTAAGCGGGGGATAAAAAGATTTTCTTGGGACACTCCCCTTTCTAAAAGATTCTTTACCACAAAAGAACCGAGGAAACCGGCGCCGCCTGTCACCGTTATTTTTTTACTCTTCAGGTCTAAATTGCTCATTGGGCAAAAATATCAATAATTTGTTTTATCTCGTCCTTTGTTAAATCTTGATTATTCCCAAAATATAAACCCTGTTTATGAATCAAAGACGCGTTGGGATTTTCAAAAGCGCTCGCGTCGCGGACATATTTTTTAAAAAACGGCTGCTTAGTTATGTCGCCGCCGACAATGGGCCTTGTTTCTATTTTTCCTTCGCATTTTTTCAAAAGCTCGTCCCTAATCTCCTTTGTTCTGCAAATAATCGGCACGGCAAAATTGGAAACAAAATCTATGTGGTCATATCGAATCGGAAAATATCTGTCGGTTTTACCATAAATAGCATCCGCGAATATCATAAAATTATTCCTCCTTTTCGCGGTAATCTCGTTCATATAGGGCATCTGCGCGTTTCCTAAAAAACCGTTTATCTCGGTCGGCCTCAAATTGTACGCCAGGTCATAAAAGGAATAACGGGCATAAAAATCGTCAATGCCAAACTGCCCGCGCAACTTGCCTTGCGCCTCGGAACTAAGATGCCTGTCCCAACCGTGGGCTCGAACCATTCTTAACTCATTTGCCAACTCACTATCGTCAGTACAAACCATTCCCCCCTCAATAGTTGAAAGATGATGCCCCACAAAAAATGAAAACGTGCTCGCTAATCCCCAATTGCCAAGTTTCTTTTTTTGGTAAACAGTGCCGAGCGACTCGCAGTTATCTTCAATAAAAATTATTCCTTTCTCTCCGCATAAACGCCGTATTTCATTTATATCATCGCAAAAACCCAAAAGATTTGTCAGAAAAAACGCTTTGAGAGGAGCGGTCAAAAGAACTTTTTTGAGTTTTTCGCTTGAGACATTAAGGGTGTCTGCTTCAACATCCACCGGAATGGGGTTAAGTCCGAGTTGAATAAGCGGCATTACATTTGTCGCCCAAGTAAGCGCGGAAAAACCAACCGCATCTCCTTTTTTTAGCTTTCCAAGATTAAGGAGGGCTTGGATGAGCGCGAGATTCGCAGAGCTACCGCTGTTTAAAAAAACGCTGTGTTTCCTGCCTTGATATAAATTAAAATTTGATTCAAATTTCTCGCACTCCGGCCCGAAACTTAATCGGCTGGTTGATTGTATAAAATTAACAAGTTCTTTTTTTATTTCCTCTTCGTTGTGAAAGGTATTTTTAATGAGCGCAATCATAATTATTCGTTTTTCGCGTTCCTAATCCTAAAACCTCCATCTTTTAAATGTATATCCCTTTTAACTTCGTTTAAATCGTGCCAAACCATTTCTTTTACCAGTTTTTCAAAACTTATTTTTGGCACCCACCCTAATTTTTTTCTTGCTTTTGAAGCGTCGCCGAGCAAAGAATCGACTTCTGCCGGCCTGAAATAGCGGGGGTCGACCTCAATAATTGCTTTTCCGGTTTTTTTATCAATTCCTTTTTCTTCTATGCCTTTGCCCCGCCATTTTAATTCAATCCCAAGTTCGCTAAAAACTTTCTCGCAAAATTCTCTAACGGAATACTGCTTGCCCGTCGCGATAACATAATCATCAGGCTTAGGCTGTTGGAGCATTAAATACATTGATTCAACAAAATCTTTGGCATGACCCCAATCTCGCTTAGCATTAAGATTCCCTAAATAAAGTTTATCCTGAATGCCCAAACTAATTCTCGCCGCCGCTCTCGTAATTTTCTTCGTAACGAATGTTTCGCCTCTTCTTGGACTTTCATGATTAAACAATATGCCGTTACAGGCAAAAATATCGTAAGCTTCGCGATAATTAACCGTTATCCAGTAAGCGTAAATTTTAGCCACGCCGTACGGGCTCCTTGGATGAAAAGGCGTTTTCTCGTTCTGCGGCGGCAGGGAAGAACCAAAAAGCTCCGAAG
>ERZ1292630.4569-Hain-H41-02um-R3-4569-length-11682-cov-7_pt1 | contig 11682 bp, 6 predicted proteins | sample MGYA00564408_ERZ1292630 | MGnify/ENA primary metagenome ERZ1292630 (study PRJEB36523, sample SAMEA6512641) | groundwater metagenome | collected 2019-01-08 | study: AquaDiva: Metagenomics assemblies of 32 groundwater samples | reverse complement strand
ATTCCGCGCGTCGCCGGGCGTCGTCGGATCTAGTCGCCTGCCGTTCCGCTGCCAACCGGCGCATCGACTCCAGCGAGGCACGATGTGCCGTCTCCTGGCAGATCACGTCAAAGGCACCTCGCCGCTCGTCGGCCTCGGCCGCCTGCTTCTTCGCGGCCGCCGCGTCGGCCGCCATGGCCTCCCACTGCGCCTTGGCCGCGACGACGGCGGAGCGGCCAGCTTTCTCGTCGGTGACGGCTTGCTCCATCTGCGACTGTGCGAGGGTCGCTTGACTTTCGGCCGCTTTCGTGCCGGCGATGCACCTCACGGCGATCCGCTCGGCCGCGGTGGCCCTGTCGGCGGCTGCACCGAGAGCGCGCTGCACCTCCGTGAGCCAGTCATCCCCGAGCGCCTCGCTGGCCCGACGATACAGTTCGACGCGCTGATAGTCGAGGACGCGCAGTTGCGAAGCCTCCAACGCGGCGATCAGCCGGGCGTTGACCCAGTCGCCGCTGGCTGTCGCCGATTGCAGCGGCGGCCTTTGGATTGGCGCTAGGACCTTGGCGGCCCCTCTACCGTCCGCCGTGTCCTGCTGGTGGAGTGCCACTTGCTGTTTTTGCAGGCGCGCGATTTCGAGGGACGCGGCCTCTTGCGCCTGGCCGATGAGGAGCTCGAGGCGGTCGTGGAGGAGGTCGCGGGACTGCTCCGACTGCAGCAGGCGTCGCTCTACCGAGTGCGTGTGCTCGAAGGCCAGCCGCCGTTGACGGTCAATCACCTCCACGTGCGCCTCGTAAAGCGCGAAGCGGCGTTCCGAGTCGCTCTCCCGCATTTGGGCCACCGCAAGGCTACCACGAAGCTCCGCGACGAGGAGACGGAGATCTGCAGCCAACAGGTTGCTGCTGCTAGAGTTCGGATCATCGCTCGTTCGGTGCGACGACCTGTCGCGTCCCGATGCCAAGGCCACCGCCGCGATGTCCGCCTCCAGCGTCGCAACGGTCTGGCGCGTGGCCCTGATTTCGTCCTCCAGCTGCGTGACCTCAACACGCGCTTTTCGAGCCCATTCCGAGGACGTGCGGCACGCGACGTCCTTTTCCTGAGTCTCGCGTTTCGCTTGGGCCACATGAGATTCCAGTTCCTCGGCGTGCAGCTCCGCCAGCCTAATCTGGGAGGTCAGCTCTGCGATGGTGTCGTTCGCCCGTGCCACGGCGTCCTCGGCGGCGTCCCGACGCGCCCCGGCAGCGGTGGCCGCCCGCTCGGCATCCACCGCTCGCTGCTCCGCGCCGATCCAACGTTCGTCGATTGCCCGCAGCCGGCCCAACAACTGCAGCTTGTCGGCTTCGAGCCGCTGCACGGACGCATCGAGGAGCTGCATCTGGCGTGACATTGTTTCGCGCTCGACGACGGCCATCGTTGCCTTCGTCTCGGCGTCGACCGCCCGAACCATGGCGCGGTCTGCCACGACTTGCAGGTCCGCGATCGTGGCCTCAAGCCGCGTAGACTGGATCTCCGTGTCGACCATCAGCGACCGCATCGTCTCCACGCGGTCATCGGCGGCCTGGAGCACTTTGGCGAGGGCGTCCGCGTACGGCCCGCTGCGGGGAGGCGACTCGGCGGCGCGAGGCGCCGTCGCGGCGAGGAAGGAGGGTTCCATCAAATGAGAATCACAGGCGGAGGGAAGCAGCGCGAAGAAGAGAGAGAGAGGATATGGTACAATCCAACGGCGGGATGGGGAACGAAAGCCGCTTGTGAAGACGCAGCGCTGCGAAAAGGGGGAACCAACCAGAGGGCTCATTATCGAATGTGGTGACAGGAGGCCGAGGGGGAGAGGCTTGCGACACCTCTGCGTGGCGGAGAGAGAGAGAGAGAGAGAGCGTGCCATCATATGGGCCATTACGGTCAACACGCAGCGCACCACATCCAGCGCACTTCTCCTATTGACGGCGCTTGGACGTCTGGGCTTGGTGGGGCGACGACGAGGGGGACGCAGAATGGGCGAGTTGCGGCCGAGTTTGCCGGGCGACCATGTTGAGCGCGATGCCAGACGCCACACTACCCAGGACGAGACCGAAAGCCGCAGGCGAGGAGGCGACCGGAGCCGCGATATCCAACGCCGTTGCCGACGCGCGGCACGCAAGCGGCAGTGCCACGTAGATCATCGCGGTGAACAGACCGAGCGCCTGGGCGCCGCCCGCCGGAGCGAACGCATCCACCACCGCGTTGATGAGGGCGCCCACCGACGAGCCGCCAGTGTGAGTGTCGAACCGCACCGCCCCACAAACAAGCGCGCACAGCCCTACTGAACGCACTAATGCCGCGTTGAACTCGATCGCCGTCCAGTACGGGCGCCACGAAAATCCTGGCGATGCCGCCGCGGACCACAGTGGCATCGCGTAGTGCAACGCGCACAAGCAAGCGGCGCGCCCAAGAGCGACAGAGACCGCCGCACCGGCTCGAGTCACGTTCGGAGCGCCCTTACGCCCAGCGAGCACCAGCAGCAGCATCCAGCTCGCAACGATGACCGAGATGATGTCAAGCACGGCGAGCAGGTCGAAAATGACGGCCGCGCCACTGGCCCCCCACAGGCGTGACACCAACGCGCTGTCGGAAATGACTAGCTTCGCGACCTCTGCGACGAGCGTCGCCGCCGCGCCATGCACGATGCCGTGCACCGGCACCCCTCCGCCATCCGACAGCGACTTGGACACGAAGACGAGGGGGCCGCAGACCAAGAGCGCGACGTTGATACCCGTGAGAAGCCCCATGTTACCAGCACGGGGCGGCAATAAAGAAGAAGAAGAGTGGGAGAGGAGGAGGAACGACTGTCGAAGGGGGCGCTGCTCGGCGGTAGGCCCACGTCGCCACGTCAAAGGTGTGTTTGTTGACGACGCTGAATTGACTCTTCCCCAGATTAAGACCTCCTCTCTTCCCGACTCGCACGCGCTGTGACATCCGACGCCACAGCAGTGCAAAAAAAAAACCCGGAGGAAAGAAAATACGACGAACCACATAACTGTACAAAAAGAAGGAGGGATGTCCGAGAGCCCTATAGCTACGGCCAGCGGGAGCGTCTGGCGCCACCTGGAGCGACCGCCGGAGGCGAGGCTGCCCGGTCAAGGGAGTGACTATTCCGCACGGCTGCCGCCCATGGAGCCAACCCCTGCGCCCCGGCCTCGGGAAATGCCTGCCGTGGAGGAGGAAGTACGGCACCCTCTTGTCGCCCCTCAGAGCGGCGCCATTGAGAAGCAGGCGCGGCGGCGAGCGCCGCGGGCAGGAAGAGGTGCGAGGTGGAATCGTCGGACGGGGACAGCGATCGCAGGGCGTCTTCGTCCTCGTCGGCAGCCGTCGTCCACGCGGGCCCCCCGCGGCGGTGGTTGCGGTAACCTTCCCTGTCGAGCGCCTCCTCTGGCATTTCGAAGGTACCCCCTGAGGATTCTGGGGGGACGGCCGCTCGACCGCCATGTGCCCCGCCGCGCAGCCGCCCGGTCCAAGACGCCTCCTCGTCCTCCTCGGCATCAGCCGCCGTGGTGGGACGGTCCTTCGCGTCGTCGTACGCGGCCGTTCGCCGTCGTCGGACGCTGTCGGCGTCATAGTCGCGGCGCTGCTCCTCGCTCATCAGCGGCAGCGGCAGGACGGGCGTCTGCAGCGGCGGCGCGGTCTCGGAGGACGAGAGAACTCCCAGGGACACCCGCCCAGCGGCGGCAGCGGACACCCGCCCAGCGGCCCGTGGCGCCGTCGCCGTGCGGCGCAGGTGCGCCTCAATGCTCGGCGACGTCGACGCCCATTTCGGGAGCACCACCGTGTGTCGGGCACACGTGGGGGTCCCGAGCGAGATCAGGTGCTTCGACTTGAGGTACTTCAGGGCGGTGAGGCTCCCCCTGGGATCCGCGTCCCACTGGCGCATGTCCCCGAGGATGAGGGGATCGGACCGCGCGTAGAGGCGCTGAGGATGCATCACCGGGGCCGCACCGGGATCGCGGATGCGCTGTGCGGTCGCGTCGTTCAACCAGAATGCATTGTTCGCGGCGCACACCACCCGATCGGCGGCTGCGGGCGGGCCTTGTGCGTACTCTAGGGTGTGCTGAGCCTCGCTCTCAGGCACCGCGCGGCGAACTCCCTGACGTCGACGAAGCGGCGACGCCATGAAATCCTCACTGCCCCCGAGTTAGTCACACCCTTTCTGCGTGATTGTCGCCGAGAGGCTTCACCGCCCGGCGTGAGGGAAGGGCTACCAATACAAAAAGAGACAATATTCGATTTATCAACGCGCCCCAAAGGCCGCACACTAAGGAGCTCTAGGAGGATTCGGTGAAAGTTCCACAATCACATCACAGGTAACTCGTCGTCGGCATCCGGCAAGCCAGGAGGAGGAGGAGGACCACCCACAGGCGGCGCAGGGGCAGAAGGACGTCGGCGATCAGCTGCTGCCTCGCGCATGAGATAGCGGGTGATGAGGTCGCCGAGGGTCGCGCCGCCTCCGTTGCCACTTTGACCGCCTCGCGTGTTATCAGGGCGCGATGCCGTCAGATACGACCACAGGTGCGACGGCCGGACGTCCTCGATGCGGACCACCACCATCGTCGGCGTGCGGTCCGTGGCTGATGACGGTGGGAGGGTCGGCGGTGACAACACTGGCCTGCCGGTGGGCCACTCGTTCGCGGAAGACGGCAAGCGATCAACGGACGAGGGTTGCTGCGGCTCGCGGGCGGCGTGGCCTTGGACCTCAATGCGCTCAGCGTCGGCAAGCAGCAGGCAAAACAGGGCACGCTCCTCCCGCGCGAGGCGAGGGACCGCCCAAACGCCACCACTCCGAGCGGCAGGAATACCTCCATCGACAAGGTCCTTGGAGGTTGAGGCCCCCGTGGTCGTGCCCATGAGCATCGGCCGCCCCGGATGAGGGGTAAAGGAGGAGGCGCATTCTGCCGCTTCTCGGTGACAGACCGGAAATCGACAACGATAAAGCGGTGCCTCTTCGCCGTTGGAAGCGTCAGCGGCGACCACCAGATCGGGCCGCAGGTACGTTAGCAACTGCCACAGGATCAGGTCCACGCGACACGTGATGACGGCGTCTTGAGGCATCTCCGGCGCCGACCCGTCCTGCTGCGGATGCTGATCCGCCGTGCGGCGATCACCATCGAAAACGTCGACCAGTTGACGAAGATGGCCGGCGTTCGCGTAGGCGTGCCGAGCGGCAGCGAAACTCCACTCGAGAACCACATCGCGTCGAGCGTTCGAAATGTCCCTCTCCTTCACGCCCCGATATTTACCATCATGAGCGGGCAGCCAAGACGACAGCGCACGATGCAACAGCCAATGCCGAACGCGGTCGTAGACCGCGGCATCGCAAGTGCGCCTCGTGGCCAGCAGCAGGAGGGGGGAGGCGAACGACGCAACTCTTGGACCCTCCGCCCCCCATCCGAGTAATTTGAGTAACCAGCGCTCCGCGAGGCGCAGCCCGTCGGCGGCGGCGGTGTTTGTGATCTCCGAGACGATGTGCGCCGCTCGTTTTCTTCCCACGTTGTCGCCTGACCACTCCCCTCCGACGTAAGGTGGTGGGGGTCCTCTTCCTCCCCATCCGCCTGATACTGCCCTCTCCCCCTCGGGCTTGTGGGGCGTTGCGGCGTCGGTTGGCGGGAGCCGCCACGCCTCATGGCACATCCACGATGTGATGCAAGATGCGACGCTGCGCAACAGCTTTTCCGTCGCGACGTCGTCCCATCCCCCCGCCGCATCGTTCTCCTGCCCCCCCGTTACGGCCGCATAGGCGTCGAGCAGCGTCCGCACTGCCGTTGCGGTCCGCTGAGCGTCCGCGCCGCTCAAGTCGGCGAGCGCCTCCCCGCGGCCGCTCAAGGCGACGAAAGCGTACAGCAGCGCGTGCGAGAGCCGCGGAAACAACAAGCCATGCCTGTTACCGGCGTGACCCGGAGACTGCTCCCACTCTCCGCCGGAGGCCGCGACGCCCCCCACTCGCGGCTCGCAGGCGGCAAGCCGCGCGAGTAGGTCGACGATTTGAGTGAGTGTCAGTGTCTTGGCACGAGGAGTTACCTTCCCCCCTCGGCCGCGTGTTTCAGTTTGTGGGTCGCCCGCTTCTGCTTGCGTTTTGCCGGGGGTGCAGCTTCGTACCAGTCGAGCGCAGGTCGCATCCAGGGCCTTGCTCTCCCCAATTCCGCGCAGACCGGCTGCACCGGCGACCACGCACGCCACCACGGAGGTGACGTCGTGAACGTCCTGCACACCTACCCGGCGGCGAAGATCGAACGGCTCGATCACGCGATGGGACGCCGTGACGAAGCGCTCGAGGGCCAACGGCGCCCCACTCACAGCGCAATCCGACGGTGGCGTGTCGCCGCCGACCTCAACCCCGGCAGCCGTCCACACCCTGCTAAAGTACCACGCCCGCAAAATCTTCGCGGTGCACGTCTCGCGCGATGATGCGAGAGATAGGTCGGTCGCCGCCGAGGTGAGCGCGATCATGACGTTGCGCAGCGCCCGCAGCTCGGCATGTGCCGCTGAATCCGCCGTCACTTCTTGCCGAAGCGCTGGGCGGCCCTCTGCTGCCGCGGCATCCCGAGACAAGTACGACGCGAGCGACAGGCCGGCTGCCAGATCGTGCAGCGACGACTTCGGTGTCGCCGGGATGCCCTCGGTCACCAGCGTCGGGGGTGCCGCCAATGTGGCGTTGAGCGCAGTCAGCGAAGCCCATCGCAGGCCGGCGAGCGCATCGAGCGGGGCCACAACCGCCTCTCCCCCCCCGGGCAAGCCGCCCCCGCCAGGGGCATGTCTTGCGGGATCCGCCCTGCCATGTATCCAGCGGTGCGCTAGCAACAGCTGCCTCCTCAAAGCAGAGTAGATGAACTCGACGTGCTTGACGTCGTCGCGATGGCCCGACAACGAGGAACGGTCCGTCCCCACCCCGGCGACCGGGGTCGAAAAAGCACGACAAAGATAGCGACTCACGGCCACGCCGAGGTGGACCCAAGCTGTCGCTGCGTCGCGCCGGCCGGCCGGGCCCCACATCACCCGTTCTGGCGCCCGCGACAGTTCGACGACCGCGGCGGCGACCTGGTGCACCGACAACGGACGACGGAACGGGGGCGCCTCGACGCAACTCACCTGGTCGCTGGCGCCCACCATGCCCCCTGCAGGTGAAATGCCGGCGGCAATCTCCGTGACACACCGCGCTGCGGGTCCTGAAGGATGGTCCCGTCCACTCCCGCCGTCAGGGCCCTCCCCCCCTCCCTCTCCGCGTTTGCTACAAGCGACCGCGCGACGGATGACCCTGCGCAGCCCCTCGTCGATGTCATCAAAACCAGAGAAGAGCGCTGGCAGGTGCCTCAGCTCCGCGGGGTGAAGAGGCCGGGTGGTCTCCATGAGCGCCCTGCGGACCAAACACGGCAGCAGTCTTCGGGATGCGATGCAGGACGACATTTGAGACGTGGTCTGCGGTCGCGTGAGGTTGTGGGGGTAGAGCCGACGGGCAGCGGCAAGAGGTGGCGTCCACCACGCTTCGAAAACTCAGACTCCTCCCCTTTTGTATTGCGCAACTCGAGAAGCTTACAACCCCTGTCACACCTCGAAGCCGGGCATGCCGCACGCCCTCAGGGATTCTGGGCCGCGGCGCGGCCAGGTCTGAGCCACGAACATCACGTCAGAGACGAACGCAAGGGCTCCTGCCAGCCCCTCGTACAGCGATAGCGGTCGGTCGCCCTGTTGGTGCACGGTGGGGGCCAGCAGCACGGTGTCGAGAGCGAAGTGTAGCGTTCGTCGCCACAAACGAGTGGCGATCTCGGAGGTCAGCCCATCGTTAGCGGCGGCCGAGCGAAGCAGCGCCAGAAACACGTACCCATTGCCAGCCACTCCGTGACACAGGCCGACGCTGTCACGCAGACGGCCATGTGCCCAGGTGACGTCGCCCGCCTTGAGGGCGAAGTCAAACCACGTCGGGGCGCGATCTTTGCCGCTGCCCCCATCAGCGCCGGCTGCAGCAGAAGGTACGCAGCCACACTCGTGCGCAGCTAGAAAGGCGAAAGCGAACCCAGCGGCTCCGTGGCAAAGCTGAACAAGATCCGCTTTCCGACTCCCGCCGCCCCGATAGACGTCGTCTAGCGAGGTGTGGAAGTTGAGCCCGGTCGAGTCGCGGGCGACAGCGGCTGTTTGCTGAAGAATGGTCGCCATTGTAACGTTTCTCGCCGCCGCTCGGTCGCCACCACCGCCGCGGAGCAGGTAGTACGCGATGCCTGCCGTGCCATGGGCGGCCCCGACGTAATAGCGGCCATACCACTCCCACGCGGCGTCCGGTGGCTGCGGCCCCAGCGAGCGGCTGCGAATCACGTCGTTTAGCGCGGCGCCCTGTCTACCCCCGGACAGCAGGATCTCATCAGATAGGCACGCCACCATGCGCGGAACGGCGGCAGCGGCAGTGCCCGTGGCGACGGATCCTTGTAGAGCGAGGAGCGACGCGATCAGGCCGGCCCTGCCGTAGAGCGGCTCGCAGTCATCGCGGGCGGCGAACAGGGACGCGCCGACACGCTCGCACCACTCCGGGCTGTCGTCACTGAGAGCGGCGTCGTGTCTTTGACCGGGGTGGGGGGCCGCCATCGCCGCGGCGTGAATGCCCTCGATCACCGCGGCGACCAACGCCTCGGCACTCGGCAGCGCGCAGTCCGCCTCCCCATCCCGGCGCTCGCACAGCACACCAAGAGCCTCGCTCCCAAGAACTTTCCAAGCGTCGGCCAGAGCCACGGCCGTTCCGAGGTAACCACCGCACAGTAGGGTCGCGGGCTCCTTGCCGCCGCCCAGAACGTGTGGTGACGCGTGGGCGAACAGTAAGGTGTGCTCGCTCAGCAGCCGACGGTACGCCGAAACCACCACGCGAGTCCCTGCCGAGTTCAACGACGCCGCGGCGACCGCCGCGTTGCCATCGGCGGTGCAAAGGAGCATCCGGAAGTAGCGGTGCAGCGCGAGCTGGATGCCGGCGGTGCCAATGTAGACGTCGTGCCCCTTCCATGGAGGCTTTCCCCCCGTCATGCGCGTCGGCCCCAGCAGAACGCCGTCGCCGATGAGAATGGCTGCGCGGTTCACGCCTAGGGTCAACGCGAAGCGCACCTCATCCGGCAGTTGACCGGCGACAGCAGCGTCGATGCTCGCGCGGATGCTCGATGTGTCGCCGTGGTCCATGATCACCGGTAGCGGGTGTCGAGGACGTACCCCGCCGCAGCCCAGGTTGTAAACTCTCCTCTGAGAGCTGTTTTTGAGATCATATTCCAAAAATAAAAATAAGAACATTAAAATCTCGGACACAGACACCAACGGTCGGACTCCCTCAGTCAACCTAAAGTTCACAGCGAAACGGAAGAAAAAAACAACCCTCACCCTCCCTCCGAATTGACAGACGTGTTCGTTATCGGTCCGCTGCGGCGCTTGTCGCGCCCCCCTGCAGCGTGAAGCAAAACGGGACGCATCCCAACTCGCGGAGTGCCTGCGCGAGGTCTTCTTGCTGGGCCGCGTTGGTACAAACGAACTGCACGGAGCCGTCACCCTGGGAGCCGACCCCTTTTCCACCCAGGCATCGACGGCGCACGTCGGGGTGCTCCAGAATCGCGTAAAGTCGTGGCGAGGTGAGCTCCGTTGGGCACTGAGGAACCATGTGCTGCCGAAAAGCAATTTGAGTTTCGTCAAGAATTCGGCCGAGGGAGGGGGCATCGCCTCGGGCAAGCGCGTCAAGCGCCTTGTCGATTTGGATCGCGCTGATATCGCCCAGAAACGCGTGGACGCCCCGGTGCGGCTCCGTCGATGCCACCGGATACGCGGCGTTGAGGTCCGCCAGAATGCGTTTCGTGTCCTTGCCCGCGCAAAGGTCAGCGACCACGAAGTGAAAGGTCCCGCCGAGGGGCGCTGGCTGGGCTCGCATGGACGACCCGTCAAAGTGCATGACCACGCAGCGCGGGCCGTACGCGCAGCACTGGTCCATACGCCCGCAGCGCGAGGGGGTCAGCAGCTCCCCTTGGAACGCGAGTTCCATGAGGTCCTCCGTGGACAGCCCGAGCTGGAACAGCTCATTGAACGCGCGCGCCGTCAAGACGCACACGGCGGCGCTCGAGGAAAGCCCCTTCTTCATCGGGAGGTCCACTTTGTACACGTCCACGATGACAGTGCTATCGTCCCCGTCACCATGATGGTCCGACAACGTCGTCGCCTTCTGGTCGGCTGCGATGATGCGATCGCCGAACATGCGGAGCACGACCGCAGCCGTGCCGCAGGCGTAGGCGTAAAACGTGCCGGTGGCAGCGACCTCGGCGAGCACCAAGTGGTTCAACGGGATCAGCAGCCCGCCGTCGACGTACTGTGCCGGCGAAGGCAGCGCTGACGATCCGACGGCATTCGCTGCACTTGAGCCACCAGCAGCAGCGTCAGCGGCATCCGCACCGCCTGCATGTCGCAGGGATGGATCGTCCAGAAATCCTACGGATCGAAAGTACAGTCGTCGCCTCGAGGTGCCAAGGGGTGGAGGGGGCTGCCTTGACGCTGCATCAACATCGTCACCATGACCTATGGCCTGCAGCAGCGCCGTCAAGGGGCGGCGGTGGCGGCTGTGGTGAGGGTGCCGCCGACGTTCAACGAGCGGAGCCACCGCGCGACTGGCTTCGGCGTGGAGACCACACGAGGTACCATACACGACGCAGCGGCCTGGTGGGACGGAGGTGCTTTGGGAACGATACGTGGAAGCCCAGTCGCAGTGCTCTCCGAGAAGACACACGCGGCCTGGCACGAACAGGTCGACGACATGGGTGGTTGGGCTCGCCATGTGCTCCCAGAAGAATGACGGGGCGAGAGAGAGATATGGGGACACCCAAAGAACAACCACTTTCTCCGCTGAGGAAGGAGCAACCGAAGAAAAAGGATGAACTGCAGAAGCAATCGGCAATAGCGCGGGAGATCGTAAAAGAACCAAACGGGGGTGGGTCTCAGTGTGGCAGAAAATGAACCGATCGAAAAGAGGGACGGCACACATTTTTGAAACATTCGAAGCAAACAATAAGAACATAAGCAAACACAGCACGATCTTTGATGGGAGAGTTGCACTAGCGTTAGTTCCCCCCCTCCCTGCTGCGCTGTGTTAGGATGACCAAGCAGCACGAGGAGCGGTGACTCGAAAAATTCACACGCCGAGAAAATGCGTCGGCAGGAAAACGATGGACAAACAACACGACGCTGCACATTGAATTGCGATGACGCGAAGGAGATGCCACGGTACCGTACCAACCCGCACCCCATGGGCTCCTTTCGAAATGCCATTTGAAACGGGTGCTCACCCGCGCGACGGTTACTCTTTGGGCATTGACAAAGGACGAAAACCATATCATCTGGCCGTCGCGATTGGCGTCCCTGGGTCATCCACGTGGTGCGCATACGCCGCCGATGTCCTTTCCACATGACGCATCATGTCACGCTCCACGTCGGCATCGCGGCACTCGTCGCGATGGTCGTGAAGCAGCGCGTGCGCCTCGTCGAGTCTTCCCTCGGCGAACAGGTGAAGTGCCTGCGTGACGCGCGTCACGCTTGGCGGCTCGGAGGCCATGGACTGTTGCAGGTCGTACTTCCACTCTTGGTTGCTGTTGAGCGCGACCGCTCGCTCGTGGACGACGTCATAGACGCACCGGGCCAGCGGGTCCCACTCGACGCAGGCAGAGGCCAGCTCACCGGGAG
>ERZ1292630.4568-Hain-H41-02um-R3-4568-length-11684-cov-9_pt1 | contig 11684 bp, 5 predicted proteins | sample MGYA00564408_ERZ1292630 | MGnify/ENA primary metagenome ERZ1292630 (study PRJEB36523, sample SAMEA6512641) | groundwater metagenome | collected 2019-01-08 | study: AquaDiva: Metagenomics assemblies of 32 groundwater samples | reverse complement strand
AGATGGGGCCTTCTCGACATCTCGAATCGAGACTGTCCATCGGCTCTCAAGGTACACCCTCTACTCGCACCTCTCTCTTTTTCCTTTCACCCGTCCCCCGAGTGACGAAAGGGACGCGATGCATCGGCCGCAGCAATGTCGGCGAGGTCGCCGTTCGTATCGTGTCACACACACTCTCTCTGTTCATGTCCCATTTCTGATTCAGCGCTCGACGTTCTCCCACGCTCCCTCGATCGATACACCCACCCCCACTGGGAGCCCCCTACCTCAACCCCTCGATCGCGCGTGATCGCTGTCCGCAAAAGGATGTTCCTCATGCGTTCCTCATGCCATGCGTCGCACCACCCACGCGCGACAGAGGTAGGGAGGACGCCGCACGCACACAACTCGTTCACGACCCAATCGCCCACCCTTGCTATTCGTCATGGGCTGCGGCGCGTCCAGCACGACCGCGGCGACGGCCGATCGCGGCGCGAAGGGGCCGGACGCACCGGTGTTCCTTGCCATCGACGAAACCGCCCCCATTCACTTCGACGCGACGGTGCTTCCCGACTCCACGGACCTGCCACTGGAATTCGGCGAGAACGACGGGTACTATTTCATCGTCCTGGAAGTCCCCGGCATGGTGTGCGCGGCCGAGGAAGACGACGGGGCTGCCGCGAGCAGCGGTAGTGCGGAGCAAACAGCCGCGGCCGCGGCGTCCCCTAGTAACCAGCCGCGCGACAACGAGGCTCGCGTGAACTGCAGCGTGTCGCCCACGGGCTATTTGATCACCGTTTCGGGCACGAGGACGTTGGCGTCGCTGGGCCCGGGCGTGCTGCCGGCCGAAGACCCCAAGTGCACCCGAGGACTAGGCCCCCTCAGGTGGATGTGCGATCTGAAAGGCGTCTTCGAACGGGGGCCGGAATTCAACTGCCGTGACGGAATCCTGAAGCTGCGGTTCAGAAAACGACGCGAGACAAAGGAACGCCCCGTCCTGGCCGCGTTTTAATGTTGGCCGCCCACTTCACCACGTAGAGACCTTCGTGAACGAATCGACGAGCATGACCGGTGACAGCCGGACACCACCCGGCATCACCTGCACGCAGCTAGCTTACGGGACGGGCCGCTAGCTTACGGGACGGGCTGCTAGCGTGTATACTGATTCATGGTTTTTGTCCCCTCCACCGTTTTGTTACTTTTACTTCCTGTACATCCGTTTCCAGCCGTGCAGTGATCACAACCTTCACCTACCTGTTGTGATCGTCTATTTTTCAGGGGACACCTGTGAGGCGCCATTCATGGATGGAATCGGACTGAGATTGTTTCTGCGCTCGAGGTCGGTGGATCGTTTCAGCGCCACTTTGCCTCACTCACGGCCCTGTTGTCTATGGCCGCTCAACCCGCTGCTGCGCCCCAGGCGGCGTCTGGCTTCGCCAGCCCGTCGGTGTATGTCGGTAACCTCGATGCCCGTGTGACGGAGGCCATGCTGTACGAGCACTTCCGCGCCACCGGCCCCGTTGTGTCGGTCCGCGTCTGCATTGACTCGGCGAGCCAGAAGTCCCTTGGCTACGGCTACGTCAACTTCCAGAACGCGGGCGACGCCGACCGCGCGATCGACCAGCTGAACGGATCCCGCCTGCAGGACCGCGCGATTTGCGTTGCGCGCGTGCTGCGCGACCCGACGCTGCGCAAGTCAGGCGTGACGAACATCGTCGTCAAGGGCCTGCCCCAAGACGCCGACGCCAAGAACCTGAAGGAAGTCTTTGGCAAGTTCGGCAGCATCGTTTCGATCAAGCTGTCGACGGACGACACGGGCAAGCCGCGCGGCATGGCGTACATCATGTTCGACAAGGAGGCGTCGGCAACTCAGGCAGTTGACGAAGTGAACGGCAAGTCGATCACGGAGGGCGGCCCGCAGCTGTCGGTCGAGCGCTACCGCAGCCCGGCCGTCATGCAGCAGGAGCTGATGCAGAAGTTCACGAACCTCTACGTGAAGAACCTGGCCCCGACGACGACGGACCAGCAGCTGAACGACGCATTCGCCGCCTTCGGCACGATCACGTCGGCCAAGATCCGCGCGGAGGCTGACACCGGCAAGGCGGTCGGCGTCGGTTTCGGGTGGGTCGCGTTCGACGACCACGAAGCGGCGGTCCGCGCGACGGAGGCGCTCGACGGCAAGGACCACGCGCTCGCCGCGCCGGGACAGACGCTGTGCGTCCGCCGGTTCCAGACCAAGAAGGAGCGCGTGCGCAACCGCGAGGTCAAGCACCGCGAGCGCATCGCGCAGTACTCGAAGTACCCCAACCTCTACGTCAAGAACTTCGACGATGACATCACGGAGGAGCAGATGAAGGTCGTGTTCGACAAGTTCGGCGAGACCGTCAGCGTCAAGATCGCGATGGATCCGACGACGAAGACGTCGCGCGGCTTCGCGTTCGTGTCGTTCCACGAGGCGTCGGCGGCGCAGAAGGCCGTGACGGAGCTGACGGGCTCGCAAGCCCTCGGCAAGCGCCCGCTCTACATCACGTACGCGCAGCGTCGCGACCTGCGCCGCCAGCAGCAGGAGGAGCTCTTCCGCAAGCGCAGCGCGCGCGCGATGCAGCCCTTCCCGGGCCCGAGCATGAATCCGATGATGATGCAGCACCCGAGCATGATGGGCCACCACCACCATCACCACCACCACGCGCACTCGATGTTCCAGCCGCAGCCGATGATGGCCCCCATGGGCGGCCTCGGCGGCTTCCGCATGCCCCCGCAGCTGATGCAGCAGCGCAACCCGATGATGGGCGGCCCGATGGGCATGCACCCGCAGATGATGCACCCGGGCGCGGGAATGTTCCAGCCTGGCGGCATGCCGCCGAACATGATGGGGATGAACCCCGCGATGATGCGCCCGGCCATGGCGCCGCGCCCGGCCCCGGCCGCGCCGCAGCGCGCTCCGATGCCGCAGGCCCCTGCGCCGCAGCACCAGGCAGGCCTCGACGCGACGTACCTGGCGAGCATGACGCAAGAGCAACAGAAGAACGTGCTCGGCGAGCGCCTGTACAGCTACATCATCAAGATCAACCCGAACCAGGCCGCGAAGATCACGGGCATGCTGCTGGAGATCGACAACTTCGAGATCCTGAACCTGCTCGACAGCCCCGAGCAGCTCAATGGCAAGATCCGCGAGGCCCAGGAAGTGCTGGACCGTCACGGTGGCATGTAAACCTGACCTTCGGTAATGGACGTCGCATCTCTCTGGCTTCGCATGCTGTTGTACGGTCGAGATGCTGCCGTGGCAAACAAAACGCTTCTGGCATTCTCCCCGTGCATCACCGAGAGCGAATGATACGTCGCCGAAACGCGTTGTCACCTCCCTTGTCGGCCGTGGTCAGTTGTGTGTGGTGTGTGTCTGACCTTTTCTTTTCCTCGAGCGGACCCAGCCTGTGGTGAAGTCTTGTTTCCGTCGGTTCTTCCTTCACCACTCATTCGCCGTCCCTTCTACCTGCCCTCCCGATTTCACACCGCACCGTTTTCACTTCATCGGTGACACTACGAGACAAGGTGACCCTTGCGGCACACAAGGCCCGTCGTGCGTAGTGACCGTTCTCGCGGTGCGTTTCTATTCCCCCCGTCCTTCGCACTGCCCTCCTTCCTGTCGATAATTTCCGGAGAGCTCCAACAACTGTCGGAGTCGTGGCAGCCGCGGAAAACCGCGTTGGAGGCGAGTCCCAACACCTGAAACGGGTGTCTGGCTGCGCTTTCAACCGCGTTTCTTCCTCGAGGCCCACTTCAGCAAAACAAATAGACGTGACAGAGCCTAAACAAAACCACACCACACTCCCCTCCCCGGTCTCAGCCAACCTCCCCCACCGTGGGTCATTGGGTCGCGGGTTGTGGTCAGCCATGGAAGCGGGAGCGTGGCGTGATGATCGAAACCGAGCTGGCGTGCCGTCCGGGGCATCCTCCCTTCCCGCACTTCTTCCACACAAGCACGACGTTACGTTCACCGATTATCGTTGCTTGTGCTCTCTCTCGCCTCTCCCTTCGCAGAGCTCCCCTTCCATTCGTCCTCAACCCCGCTCATCCACCTCCCGGTTCAGTAAGGATGGCCGCTCAACCCGCTGCTGCGCCCCAGGCGGCGTCTGGCTTCGCCAGCCCGTCGGTGTATGTCGGTAACCTCGATGCCCGTGTGACGGAGGCCATGCTGTACGAGCACTTCCGCGCCACCGGCCCCGTTGTGTCGGTCCGCGTCTGCATTGACTCGGCGAGCCAGAAGTCCCTTGGCTACGGCTACGTCAACTTCCAGAACGCGGGCGACGCCGACCGCGCGATCGACCAGCTGAACGGATCCCGCCTGCAGGACCGCGCGATTTGCGTTGCGCGCGTGCTGCGCGACCCGACGCTGCGCAAGTCAGGCGTGACGAACATCGTCGTCAAGGGCCTGCCCCAAGACGCCGACGCCAAGAACCTGAAGGAAGTCTTTGGCAAGTTCGGCAGCATCGTTTCGATCAAGCTGTCGACGGACGACACGGGCAAGCCGCGCGGCATGGCGTACATCATGTTCGACAAGGAGGCGTCGGCAACTCAGGCAGTTGACGAAGTGAACGGCAAGTCGATCACGGAGGGCGGCCCGCAGCTGTCGGTCGAGCGCTACCGCAGCCCGGCCGTCATGCAGCAGGAGCTGATGCAGAAGTTCACGAACCTCTACGTGAAGAACCTGGCCCCGACGACGACGGACCAGCAGCTGAACGACGCATTCGCCGCCTTCGGCACGATCACGTCGGCCAAGATCCGCGCGGAGGCTGACACCGGCAAGGCGGTCGGCGTCGGTTTCGGGTGGGTCGCGTTCGACGACCACGAAGCGGCGGTCCGCGCGACGGAGGCGCTCGACGGCAAGGACCACGCGCTCGCCGCGCCGGGACAGACGCTGTGCGTCCGCCGGTTCCAGACCAAGAAGGAGCGCGTGCGCAACCGCGAGGTCAAGCACCGCGAGCGCATCGCGCAGTACTCGAAGTACCCCAACCTCTACGTCAAGAACTTCGACGATGACATCACGGAGGAGCAGATGAAGGTCGTGTTCGACAAGTTCGGCGAGACCGTCAGCGTCAAGATCGCGATGGATCCGACGACGAAGACGTCGCGCGGCTTCGCGTTCGTGTCGTTCCACGAGGCGTCGGCGGCGCAGAAGGCCGTGACGGAGCTGACGGGCTCGCAAGCCCTCGGCAAGCGCCCGCTCTACATCACGTACGCGCAGCGTCGCGACCTGCGCCGCCAGCAGCAGGAGGAGCTCTTCCGCAAGCGCAGCGCGCGCGCGATGCAGCCCTTCCCGGGCCCGAGCATGAATCCGATGATGATGCAGCACCCGAGCATGATGGGCCACCACCACCATCACCACCACCACGCGCACTCGATGTTCCAGCCGCAGCCGATGATGGCCCCCATGGGCGGCCTCGGCGGCTTCCGCATGCCCCCGCAGCTGATGCAGCAGCGCAACCCGATGATGGGCGGCCCGATGGGCATGCACCCGCAGATGATGCACCCGGGCGCGGGAATGTTCCAGCCTGGCGGCATGCCGCCGAACATGATGGGGATGAACCCCGCGATGATGCGCCCGGCCATGGCGCCGCGCCCGGCCCCGGCCGCGCCGCAGCGCGCTCCGATGCCGCAGGCCCCTGCGCCGCAGCACCAGGCAGGCCTCGACGCGACGTACCTGGCGAGCATGACGCAAGAGCAACAGAAGAACGTGCTCGGCGAGCGCCTGTACAGCTACATCATCAAGATCAACCCGAACCAGGCCGCGAAGATCACGGGCATGCTGCTGGAGATCGACAACTTCGAGATCCTGAACCTGCTCGACAGCCCCGAGCAGCTCAATGGCAAGATCCGCGAGGCCCAGGAAGTCCTGGACCGTCACGGTGGCATGTAAACTTGACCGCAGCGTTCACAGCGCAGCGTACCCCCCGGTTCGTCGTGCCCGTTGGAATCGGCTTCACTCGCCTGAGTTTCCTCGTCGAAGCAATACATCGTTTTGACGTGAGGAAGCAACACTTTTCCTTCTCGCCGCCGAGGGTCGCTGGTCGTTTTCGTCCACCTTACTTCCTTTTCCCCATATGACCCCACGTGCGACGGCCGCTCGGCAAAGCGCTTCACCTGCGCGTAGATTTGCCACGAGTTTCTTGCGTGCCGTGGCGCAGCGTGTGGGCTTAATTTCCCTTCTTTCCCGACACCATCCACCCCTCTACAACCCGTGAAAAACACGAAAGATAACCGGCTGCTCGAGGCGCTCGTTTTATTGTTTTTGCAACGCCAAGTGGCGATCGCGAGTCATGGCGCAGCTGGCGCCTTTCGCACTTTCGGACCCAATTTGTCATCGACGATCACTTTTGGCAGTTGCATCAATTTGAAAAGGGGAGGAATCGTCAGCCATTAAACAACAATTGCAGTGTGTGCTTGGAACGGGGCCAACGCGGGATACGTGCGCAACAGGGAGCGCCAACAACCAAACACAACAAGGTTCCGGGCACCGTATCGTGGTGTGCAGCGCGCTGATTCCTTCTCCCCCCTTTTCTGCTTTTTTCTCGGTGACGTCACACAATCCCCATTGCAGAAAGAGATCAAGCCAGAATCGCTGAGAGGAAACGAAGCCTTGTGCAGGCGGCCATGTCTCACAACGTCTCACGGTACGACTGAGCCTCGATTAAGTTTGTCACTGTTCCTCTCGTCTGAAGCGAATCCACCACTCCCGTCCCTCTCCAATCTCCCGGGTTTGCAACTACGTCGCACGTCCTTAGGTGTCATGTCACGAAAAGGTGGCGGTCGCGGCGCTGCGGCGGCCTATGACCTCGACGACGACTACGACTATGACGACGATTACGACGACGATGCGCAGCAGTATGTGGTATCGAAGCCAGGATCCGCAAAGGCAGGAGGCCGTGCCGGGCTCGCACCGCGCGGCGGGCCCGTCCGCGGGGGACCCGCCGTTCAACGAGGCCGCGGCGCCGTGTTTCAAGATCCCTCGCAAACCGTCGTGGCACCTGGCGACGATGACTTAATCCGGTCCAAGCTCCCGTCTCTCCGCGAAGTGGCGGGACCCGGTACGGCGGACAGTATCCTCATCCAAGCCCTTCGCGACAGCAACTACGATTTGGACGCCGCCGCAATGATCATTTTCACCCGCACACCGTCACCCGAAGCGAAAGCGTTGCCAACGCAATCGCCCGTGCCGCAACCCGTTGCGGCTAGGCCAGCCAAAGTGTTAGGTGCTCTTCCGTCTGCTGCGGTGAAAGCGCTTCCGAGTGGATCGCCGACGTCATCCACCGGCCCCTCTCCGCAGATCAGCAAACCCAGCAGTCCGACCCGTGCGTCACCGGCTCCCGCGGCGCTCGTGGCGGCCTACACACCCGCCGTGGCAGATGCCGACGGTCGCCTGGCGATGAGTGTCGTCTTTGCCGGTCATGTCGATCACGGCAAGTCGACCATTCTCGGTCACCTATTGGTGCAGCTGGGCCACGTGTCGGCGCGCGACGTACAAAAGCTGGAGCTGCAGGCGCGGCAAGCGGGCAAAGCGTCCTTCCACTACGCGTGGCTACTTGATCAGAGCGACGAGGAACGGCGCCGCGGCGTCACGATCGATAGCGCGCATCACGCCTTTGACACTCCGAAGCGGCGAGTCACGGTGCTGGACGCCCCGGGCCACCGGGATTTCATCCCGTCCATGGTGTCGAGCGCGACGCAGGCAGACGCCGCTATTCTTGTCGTGTCTGCGATCGCGAGTGAACTGGCCGCGGGCTTGGATAACAGCACGAAGGAGCACGTCTCTATTTTAAAAACATTAGGAGTGTCGAAAGTCATCATCGTCGTGAATAAGATGGACGCGGTCGGCTATCAACAGGACACTTTCATCGAGGCGGCTGCCTCCGTCGTTGGGTTGCTGCGTCAATTTGAATTCCCCGATGACGCCATTGCGTGCATTGTTCCTGTGAGTGGCCTCGCCGGCGTGAACCTGACGCAGTTGGAGCTGGCCCCACCGTCCCCTTCAGAGTTCACCGCGTGGTACAAGAAGGGAGCTCCCTTGCCTCGGGTAGGTCGGGCTCAAGATATTCCCCTGCCTGCCCTGCAATACGGCGTGTCGTTGCTCGACGCGATCGACAGTTGCCCCGTTGTGGATCGTCTTGTGCAATTTCCGACGCGTCTGGTCGTCTCGGAAGTTGCGAAGCAGGTCATCAGCGGGCGTCTCGAGGCCGGTGTGATTAATGTCGGCGACGTCCTCACGACGGTGCCGGGAAACGCGAAGGTGACGGTCCGCTCGATCGAAATCATGAAAGCGGGAGGAGGCGCAGGGGGGGCTGCTGGGGGGTCCGCTAGCGGCAATCGCAGGGTCACCGGTGCATCCGCTGGCGACACGGTTGAAATCGGTACATCGAGCGACGTCTCCGTCGTGACGGGTGGTTGCGTGCTGTGCCCGGTCAAACAGCCGTGCGCGAGCACGACGCTGTTCGAGGCGCACGTTCACTTCTTCGGCGAGCTCACCCACGCCGTTTTGCCCGGCACCGCGTTTAGCATGCAAGCGCACAGTGTCCATGTCCAAGTCATTGTCGACCGCATGCTATCCAAGCTCACCGCCGATGGCCGGTGGATCAACGTGGCTCGATCCCTGGGCCCCGGCTCGCAAGGCGTCATCGTGCTGCGGACGGCGGATAATCAGCCTATTGCACTGGACGAAGCCGAGCGGTGCCGCGCGCTGGGCAGGTTTATCCTTCGTCAGAATGGCTTGACAGTGGGCGGTGGCTTAGTGAAACGCGCCGTGGTGCCGCAGGAATCCACCGGCGGGCCCGGGTCGGCAACGCCGCCGCCTTCCGGCGGTGGGGCGGCCGCGCCGCCAGGGGCGAAGCCGTAGGGCGTAGTTGTGTCTTTGGCACTGATTTGGTTGTTTTTGTTTGGAATAACGGACCCCTCCTCCCGACGTTTTGGGCGCGGCCCCGGCGCTCTTGCGCGAGCGCTTCTCTCTGGCTTCGTGGGAAGGGTCGGCAATCCCATGGTCGCTTGCCTACCGTACAGTTGTTAGCGCTGCGACTAACAGCATCGCCACCCTCCCCCTTCGGATCTCAGGATGGGGGTATATGCGGCGCGATTGGTTCGATGCGCAAGCTTGTTCTTCATTTTGGACTTGATTACCAATACGGTTTCGGGACGCGAGACTTCTCCCTTGGCGGCGCCTTCGCTTTTGTGGGCGAATGTCCTGGACCAGAATGTCACCTTCAGCGACCCGTGCCTGCTGTCGGTTCGCTTCCCGTCCGAGAAACAACAGCTCGCTGCTGCTCTCGCCGTCATGACGTGGGACCACACGGCCACGACCACGCAGATCGTCGTCCTATCGCTTTCTCATGGAACCGTGCTCTGGAGGCGCCGCTTCGAAACGCAGCTCCAACCGTACAGTGGATGGTGCGTGCCTGGGCGCCCGGAAGGGGCGCTGCTCAATGCCGGTGACTTTCTATTCTGTGGGGCGACATGGGGCGTGGCGGCCTTCGATCCGTCGAGCGACCCTTCGAGTCCGCCGGCATGGGAGTACCGCACCGACGCCGGCGGTGGCAGTGGAGTGCCGGCCCACCCCACCTTCATGGACGGCCGAATCTATTTCACCTTCGAAAATGGCCACCGGAGCTCACCCATGTTCGTTCTGAACGCGACGACCGGCGCACTGCTGTATTCATCTGGCGACGAGCGAGCGTTCACGCTGATCTGGCCAGTGCAGGCCGCGATGGCGGTCGCCTACTGCGGGTACCATCCTGCTGATCGAAACGCGGTGCACGACGCTGCTGTCGATAACCCCAACATCACACTAACCGTGCGAGACGCTACAACGGGCAGCATTCTTTGGCAGAAACACGGCTTGCGTTCGTCAAATCCGGGGATGTGGGACAATCCGAACCTGGACGTTGACGCCACCGGAGAGACCATTCTGATGTATAGCAAGCCTCACGCGCAGTTGCGCTTGATGAACGCTTTTCTCAGCCGCAGCGGCCGGGAACTCGACTGGCAGGTCACCTCGCGCGGCTCCGTTGCTGACTACGACACCTATGCTTACGAAGGCCATTTCTATCGTCTGGTCACGGTGGACCCAATGAGCATGGCCGTCGAGAGGTATTCTCTGTTTGACAATTCGAGCATTTGGTCAGAGACTTTTTTGAATGCTGACAATGGTTCCATTCTACTCGTCGGCAGCGGCTGCGCATTCTCCTTCGAGTTGAACGGCGGTGTCGTCACCGCGTTTGACGCACGCGACGGAACGACGCTGTGGTCCATTGTTGACGTCACTTTGCCGTCCACCGGCATCACGTCAGTGCTGCAGGCCCCACACCCGGGTGGAGGGGATTCGGCTCGAGTGAGCGTTTTGTTTTTCGGTCACAGCAACGGTACTTTCACAGCAGCAGTCTGCCGGAGTGTTTGATTGTTTTTCCTTGTCGCCCTCTGTCGACGTTACGTATCTATCCCCGAAGTGAGGTTCCCCTTAGTGACTTCCGCTTTTTTTTCTTTCGATTGATAAGGTAATAACCCCCAGAAGGAAAGGTACCCACATCAGCGAAGCATGCAATCGTCGGGTGGTCGAGGAGGCGGGAGAGGCTTTTCTGCTCTCGAGCCGAATAAAGGTAAAGTAAACTTCGACGTCACGCAGTTGGACTCCTTGCTGGCACACGCCTCGGCGACTGGGTCGGTTCACTCGCTCCCGAAGGGCGGGGATGGGGTGTCGGCCAGAGATCGCGCCGGCCCTGCCAGGGCGACGATGACTGTGTCCGAGGCCATTTTACAACGGAGGGTCCTCTCCAAGCGGGACTACGATGCCGCGTTGTTTGAAGCCCTGCGACACTCGGATGACGCCGTGGGTACGCTGACTCGGTTTCGCGCCGCTTTCGTCGTGAACCCTTCGGCAAGTAGTAGTGCCGATGCAGACACCGCTGCTCCCGTATTTCCCGACGCCTTGAAGGCGTCGCTCCGTGCGCCGTTCCGTACGATGCGAAAGTCTGCTTCCACGTCGCCGATCCCAGCACAAGAGTTGCCAGCGTCCACTCCGCCACAAGTGGCACTGCAGCGTGTCACCGTGGGCAACGCCCTCCTGCGGCATCAGAACGATTACGACCGCAAGCGCCAGCGGGAGAGCCTTGCCATCGCGATCGCTCGCGGCAGCAGCACCACGGCGGCGGCGGCGGCGTCGGAGGCGGCCCACGTTGACGGCCGTGACGAGGACCTCCCAATCAGTGCGCTGTTTGTTGCCTCGGTGACTGGCGATGACCGAGGCGGCGACAGGCCGCTGCGCGCCCCTATTGTGAACGACGAGGCCATCGAGGTTCTGGAGCGAGTCAGGGACCACGACGAGGTGCTCCGGCTCGCCGACGCCACAACCGGAGCACCTCCAACGTTGACGGCACCGTGGACGTCGATGACGGAACTCGACGGCCGCTTTGGTCCAACCTATCCTTACCTCCCACCCCTCCAAAGTTGAGAGTGTTCCCCCCGGCATTCAGTGACGGTTTGCAAAATTCTGTTCGTATGCCAAACATGCGAGGGTTTTGCCGCGCGCCGATCGTCGACCGTGTGCGTCTCGGTTCTCCAACCACTGCACACAGTGCACACGACCATCCCCCTCCTACTTTTCTAGGCGTGTCGTCATGGTCAACTTCCCCAAGAAGAAGACGATGCACTGCCCGCATCCCCTGTGCAAC
>ERZ1292630.4567-Hain-H41-02um-R3-4567-length-11685-cov-6_pt1 | contig 11685 bp, 9 predicted proteins | sample MGYA00564408_ERZ1292630 | MGnify/ENA primary metagenome ERZ1292630 (study PRJEB36523, sample SAMEA6512641) | groundwater metagenome | collected 2019-01-08 | study: AquaDiva: Metagenomics assemblies of 32 groundwater samples | reverse complement strand
TACGCTTGGGGTAAGCTACAATTCATACCAGAACAAAAGTGAATTCGAATCGAATAAACCACTTCAATTTAATGAGATAGATCCTAAAATTGGTTTGCAATGGAATATTGCCAATACTGTTCGAGTAAGAGCTGCTTGGGTTGAAACGGTCAAATCTGGTTTGATTGCACAACAAACTATCGAACCGACACAAGTGGCGGGTTTTAATCAACTGTACGATGATCCAATTGGTACAAAATCAAAGCGAAAAGGGATTGGTTTAGATGTGCAGTTCTCAAAGAATCTTTATGGTGGCGGGGAAGGATCTGTTCGCCAATTAGACATACCTTTTTCAGGGGGCTTTTCAGAAACTCAAAAAGAACAACTATATCGTGCATATCTATATGGATTGATTACAACCAATTGGTCATTTACCAATGAACTACAATTTGAAAAATTCAGCAGAAAAGAACAACACTTCGTGAATGGCATTGAACCCAACAATATTCAGACACTAAGCATTCCTGTTAGCTTGAATTATTTCAATCCAAACGGTATTTTTCTTAAACTCACAGGGACTTATGTTAGACAAGACCTGGAAAGGATTGGTGATAAATTAACTATAGATGATTTTAAGAAGGTTGGAGGATATCCCAGAGATTTTAAGATTGAAGGGTTGAGCAGTTTTTTCTTATTAGATGCTTCAATCGGATATAGATTGCCACAGAGGAGAGGATTAATAAGTTTCGAAGGTCGGAATCTTCTAGACAATGACTTTTATTTTAGAAACTCACAATTCTATGCATCTCAACCAATGCCGCCACGCTACACACCTTTTCGTGCAATTTTTGTTCAGTTAACTTTGAATTTTTAAAGGGGGAAAATAATGAGTACATCAGTAGAATCGACAAGAGACTTATGGATTATGAGAGTATTTAAAGTAATTTTTAGCTTACTGGTTATTTATTTTGCGTTTACTTTATTTGTAACAATCGATCGCCTTAATTCGTCACCAGTTCATATTTTCGAATCGGAAGTAATTAAACCAACAATTAAACTTTTTTCAAAAGAAAGTTTATTGGATGAAGTTTCAAATGAAGGTAATATAAAATTTATCGCTATTGTAACTAAAGATGAGGGAATAAAAATACTCATGCCTAAACTTGTTGCACCATCGATTGATGAACACTCATCTCTCGAAGAATTTGTTTTGCAATATGCCAGCGGAAGTAGTTTGGTTTATGCTGGCCATTGTCCTACTACAAAATACAGACACGAATGTTCTGGGCCAGTCTACGATGGGGGAAAACTGGTATCTGCGAAAACATGCAGTTGTGTACTTCCTTAATTTAATTGGGGATTGCTTCTCTCAAACAAAGCAGGTAAAAACTGAGTACTTAGCCTACAAATAATCACTTATATGACGAAATTACCGGAAGTGTAAGCTTCCGGTATCAAAATAATAGATCTTACATTTGAATTCGCTATTCCTGCATTAAATAAAAGCTAGTCCGAGAAAGCTTGCGTCCAGTAATCCAACTATTCCACCCGGTTGGTGTTCGTCGACAATAATTCGTTTAGCATCGTCAATTACATTTTTTTCTAATGTACTACTGTCAATTGGATCAATGGGTAAGCTTGTGATAGAGTTAATAAGCAGTGTTCGATATTCAACGGAATTTTTATCACCGGAAAAATTCTCAATTTGTGTCAGTTCATGCTCGTCAATTCTCGAGAATATATTTATCAGCGAGCCATAAAATATGGATTCTAGATTTTCATCAGTCGCTGGTATATTACCTAGATGTTTAATACCTGATTCTTCTGGATCATAGACTCCATCTTTCACTTGGAATGCATAAGTTTTTTCAAAGAAGACTTCATTATAATAACTGACATAGTCTGGATGTCGAGTTAATGGTTCCACCTTAGCCCGAAAGGAACTGATAGACAAAATTCCCTCGGTATTTTTGTCGTAATCAAGAAGACTCTCCAAAGAACCTGAATCAAAATTTACCAGAGTGTGAGTTTGATCAAGATCGTTACTGTCAAGCCCTGCAGCAGCAAAATATTCTCTAATTGCGTCTGTCGAATAATTTGTAATTTCCCGTAGCATGTCGGTTGTAACAGCATTTTCCAAAGCTGCATAAAATAATTTTTTGGGATCATTAATATTTGCTGAAATAAAATTATTGGCCTGTTCAACGGTGATTTCTAATTTATTTAGATGTTTCTCTACTGACATACCCCCCCCCTTTTTTTGTAAGACTAGATAGAAAATCTCTAGTTTTCAGATTAACAGCTACGGTTTGCAGCTAAATGTTATTTATTGTTATCTTCGAAGCTAATTCAGTTAAACGATAGCGACCAAGAATAAAATACTCACGATCTAATTATATGCTGGATGTAGCAATTTCCGTGTGAGATTTCTCACAGCAGATACACTTATTTCTATCGAGAATTGAAATTACAGACACAACTTAATCTAAATACTTCTCAGCAAATTGCGTCCTCTAAGCTTCAGTTTTAAGGGTAAAATATTTATGTGAATACATGATCGTACGTTTATCCTCGCAATTAAGCTTGAAAGGACCTTCTAATGATTGAGAAAACGACCACAAGAAATATTCCACCTGAACGTGCTTGTGCCATACTTTCAATTATCAAGGAGTTTAAAGGCTTGCCTTCCTCTGATCTGGAAACGATCGCGCAAGTCTGTCATTGGCATCGCTATGAGGCTGGCGAGGAGATTGTTAGGTATCATGACGATTCCAATAGTGTTTTCTTTATCACACAAGGCGAAATGCGTGTGCACTACTATGCGATGTCGGGGCAAGAAGTGATTTTATGCGATCTGCCTGCGGGTGAGCTATTTGGTGAGTTAACAGCGATTGATAGTCGTTCACGCTCTGCAACCGTTGTCGCTAAAACAAGTTCATTAGTAGCGTCTATTTCCTCATCAGATTTCCTCGAGCTGATTTATCACAACCGGCAGATCGCATTTGCTATTTTGCAGCGATTAACTGAGCAGATACGCCGACTGACTGAGCGTGTTTTTGAATTCAGCACCCTGGCTGTGCGGAACCGTATCCAGGCTGAGCTACTGCGCCTCGCAAAAAAACAAACTACCGGATCTAATATAGTTATTATTTCACCCGTACCAACACATGTTGAATTGGCGAATCTGGTTAGTACACATCGTGAAGCAGTCACACGAGAATTAAATAATTTGGAAAGAGACAATCTAATTCTGCGCAAAGACCATGAGCTGCATATTCTTGATATCGCAAAGCTAACAAAGATGGTTGAGAATGTTCATGAAAATTTGTAGTCATGAAATTTTCTCGACACTCATTGATAAGAACAGCCTTAATGTTTTTTCACTATCTGTGCACAGGTCTAGCCGTCCTCCCCACACCTCATACCAATCCCACGTAAGATGAGTATTGCGGCGGATTATTGATGAGTCCCCCAGCTTTTTGGCAAGCTACTTACTGCCAACTATAATAAGCAGAGAGAAAAACAAAGCTCACCATTTGGTTAGTGTCTTGAGTTAGTTTGGTTCCGTCGGAATAATTCCAACCCCAGGTCCACTCATTTGTTTTAAAGTGATCAAGAATGTAATCCAGGCGAAGTCCTAAATTTCTCCGTATATCGTATTTTGCATAAAACCGCATACTGCTGTATTGGGTTGAAATATTCGGAACTATATTGACTTGCGGTTCGAGAAAAACTTTCTGATTAAATTTGTTTATAAAATCTGAATAGAGAAAGTTAGCGCCTGTTTCAATTTTTTCAGTTAATTTGCCATTAATATCTGCCCCGAAAGAAGTGCCAAAATCCTGGAGATTCGCACTCCAAACTTCACGAAATTTACTGTCTGTTTCAGGATTTCTCGATGCCTGATCAATATGGGTTTCATTCCGAGAGAACCATGCTGTTGCTTGCCATGCTTCCGAGAAGGTATACGTGGCATCCAATGAGTAGTTTCGTGCAGAGCCTTTTCGCAATCCTAAATCCGAGCCTGCGCGATGCCCAAAATTATCGAAGGATTCATCAATGGATAGTTGCAGCGACAAGGGTTCAATCGGCTCCCAATTCGCCATTAAGCGTACTTTATCCCGGGTACGATCCGCTAGATTGAAAGGGGCAATAAGATTAAAGAAAGGGTCGCCTGTTCCTGTGGCGTTCGTCAGAAAATTGGAACCAAAACGATTACTGTGTATGTATGAAATAGTGCCGGTTATTGTTTCAGATAATGAGCGACGCAATTCAGCACGATAAGAAATTTCATCCGTTCTACTTCGATGACTGGTATTTGTTGCGATACCACTTCGGTCTCTATGATCATAATCAATGCTGCCAATCAATCGGAAATCTTTCGGCAAGGCGTAGCTTGCTTCAAATTTGCTGGTAATTGTCCTGAAAGATCGTGGATTGTTCAGCCCGTTCCAGCTACGTTCATTATAATCAAGCAATGCTGCCATTGGGTTATAGAGCAATACGGGCGTCTTGTCATCGCGATCCTCAAAACGAAAATTTGTATTAATCGATAACTTTGAAAGAGGCCTGGCTGTAAGTCCAGCTTGTAACAAAGTGGTATCAATGCGACCGCCAAGATTGAATCCAATGCCTGGTGCAGTAATCAATGATGGGGAAAACGTGTCAGTTTGCGTGGCTCTCGTGTAAGCAGCTTTAAATGTGCCACGTGTTGTGGGTGTAAAGCTATAACCACCCGATAGAAAAGCCTGATGCGATTGATTGTCGGGTGCGAGTGCTATGGGAGAAAATACACTGGGTGCGTCGATTCCTCCAACAGTACTACCGCCTGTAACATTTAATAGGTGATTTTTATTGTTATACATTGTGCCATAGTATCCGCCTGATAACTGCAGTTGCTTCCCTGCGTAATCAAGGGAAGCACCAAACTGGCGAGTAGTTGAATTAATCGGCTCAGGTATAAATTCAAAACCTCCAACGGCCCTTGGGCCGGGTTCTCCAAGTCGATTGCCACGCCCAAAAAGACGTGCGCCATCTTTGTCTTCATTGCGAAAATGAAGCTGAAATTCAAGATTGCCCGGCAGGAACTTATTGTAGCCAAATCCAATCGATTGCCGCTCTGTTTTTAGTTGGGCTGGATCTCCAGGAGTGGAAGAGGTTGGGATGTGAGGGTCGGTAGTGCCTATCCCTGAGACAGCCGTATTGACAGTAAAGGGCTCGTAACGTGGAGTCTGGCTGTAGTCGATGAAATAACCCCACTTGCCTTGTTTACTATGCTCAAACCGGACATCACGATTTTGTAAACCCAAATTGCGGCCCAGCAATTTGAGCCAAGTGCCTGTATCATCATTACGCCGTACGATATCGACGTTAAAAATTCCATAAGGCCCTTCATTACGTAGACCACTGTATTGACCAAATCGAGCATTATCATTAAATAGGTAGCCTGTACCAAAGTTGATGGTGCTTTTGGGTTTTGTGAGCTCTTTAAGCAGATCATTTTCTTTATCAGATGACCAGACAGTTTCGGTGGCAAATGAGAGTATTACGACGATGATTGTAAATAGAGAAAATTTTCTTCTAAAAATACTGATATTCATTTTCTTTTCCTAATTAGCGTTGAAACATGCTTTCATTACGAATATTTTGAGGATTATTGCTACCATGGACTTGGGTATGGCAATTCGCACAGCCTCTGGCTAAGGTGTTTCTAGCGTATGCGCCTGTCAGTGTTCCAGAGCTTCCTTGGTGCGTATTGGGCTCATGACATTCTTGACACAGGAATGGAGATCTTGATCTCAGTAGATTCGGTGCAGTAGTACCGTGAGGATTGTGGCAAATGGCACAATTTTCTTGTACTGGCGGGTGGTTATAAACAAATGGTCCGCGTTTCTCCATGTGGCAGCTGTAGCATGTTTCATTGACGCTATCGCGCACCATATTACTGGGGCCGGCAGAACCGTGAGGATTGTGACAATCTGAACAGATCACCTTGCCTTCACGAATGGGGTGTCTGGAAGGACGGTTTATTAATGTGCGCAACTCTTTATGGCAGTTAAAACATACTTCTGCTTGAGTAATCCTATTGCGTACCTTGTCTTGCTCAGTATGAATTTGGTGGCAGGCGGTGCATGCTATATCGCGATTGGCATGAAGGCTTCCTGCCCAATGCATGCGTTTGCCGCCTTGATGACAAGCTAAGCAGGCGCCATTTCTTTCCTCAACAGGATTAAGCGAATTCTTTCCGAACGTGCGCTCAGGCATAAGTGCCCTGTCGGGAGAATCTTCATGACTACCGCCCTCGCCATGACAACTTGTACAAGTGGGTGTGCGATGGTCTGCGACGGTTCCGTGTTTGGTTTTCCCAATCGCAAGTATTGGATTGTCGCTATTTTCATCATGACATACCGTACACTTACCGTCTCCTTTTAATACTAGATCTTGAGGGGGATCTTCATCGTCGAGATCTTCCGCAAAAACATACTGAGGCAGTATCAAAATACCAATAACGAAAGAAATGGCTAATAGCCAAGACAGAATAATCTGTGCAGTCTTTGAATTGCTTAACATGCTTACTCACTCACTAAATTGATTATTAGAAATAAATCATCTGTGAGCGCATTATTGATTTTTTCAAAGAAATTCTAAGTGAGTTTTCACACACTAAAAGTGAAATAAAATTCTGCAGGATAGCGAGTAGCCGGACGGCGTTTAATGGTGGGGTACTGCTGGTTGTTATCTGGCGGGTCGTTGAAAAACTGTTTGCGTTGCCGCTGCAGCGTTAGGTGCAGACTCAAAATGCTAATTTATCAGGTATGGGCGCCTTTCTGCCTTGTATCGGCTGCCGTGGAAACGGTTTTTTACCGGCTTGCTAGTGAGTTTCAATAACAAGGGATTAGGATATGGACAATGTTAACTTGTAAGTCATGTGCCTTATTAAGGTGCTTTCTCTGGAAAATGAGATCCTCGATTATTCGGCACTATATGATTTCAACGTCCACTTGACGACAATTCGGGGATGGAATGATCTGCTGAGATTTATCAAAAAAGGTGGCGATCGAGTGGCTATTCCCTGGAAGCGGAATTTAGTTTAAACACAAAGCAGCAAATAAAAAAAGCACACCAAGAAACTGGTGTGCTTTCTAAATTACTAAAACTGACGAAGTATTTTACAGTAGTGGAATGATCAACAAAGCCACGATGTTAATAATCTTGATCAGTGGGTTAATCGCTGGCCCAGCGGTGTCTTTATAAGGATCACCAACCGTGTCACCAGTTACCGATGCTTTGTGGGCATCACTACCTTTACCGCCATAGTGTCCATCTTCGATATATTTCTTGGCGTTATCCCAAGCACCGCCACCTGTTGTCATGGAAATTGCCACAAACAGACCGGTTACGATAGAACCCATCAATACACCGCCTAAAGCTTGTGGCCCTAGGATCACACCCACTAGGAGCGGAATCAGTACAGGCAATAATGAAGGAATCATCATTTCCTTGATAGCTGATTGGGTCAGCATATCCACTGCACGTGAATAATCCGGCTTGGCTGTGCCTTCCATGATGCCAGGAATTTCTTTGAACTGACGACGCACTTCAATAACCACTGAACTTGCGGCGCGTCCGACAGCTTCCATCGACATGGCACCAAATAAATAAGGAATCATACCGCCGATAAACAGGCCGATAATGACCATGTGATTGGATAAATCAAAGGTTATTGAATGTCCAGCATGTTCCAATGCATGCGTATAATCAGCAAATAATACCAAAGCGGCTAAGCCAGCAGAACCAATTGCATAACCTTTGGTAACTGCTTTGGTCGTATTGCCAACAGCATCCAGTGGATCAGTAATGGCGCGGACTGAATCTGGCATTTCTGACATTTCGGCAATACCGCCAGCATTGTCAGTAATTGGACCGTATGCATCCAGCGCGACAATAATGCCCGTCATGGATAACATCGCTGTTGCAGCGATAGCAATACCGTATAAGCCTGCTAGAGAATAGGCCAGCAAAATACTAATACAAACAGCCAATACAGGTGCAGCGGTTGAACGCATTGAAACACCCAAACCAGCAATAATATTAGTTGCATGCCCGGTAGTTGATGCTTCAGCAACATGCTGTACAGGTGGATAATCCGTTGAAGTGTAGTACTCAGTAATGACAACCATGAGTCCCGTAAGCACCAGCCCGATCGTTGCAGCCAGGAATATACGCATAACCAGCATGCCGCCAGCTACTTCAGTGCCATCAATATCAAGAGACATATCGCCCATGAACCAAACAGTCACAGGGAGATAAGCAAATAAAGCGATGCCTCCCGCTACTGCCAAGCCACGATAGAGCGCATTCATAATCTTGCCGCCTTCGCGCATCTTGACGTAGTAGCAGCCAATAATTGAAGCGATAATGGAAACGGCGCCTAACATTAATGGGTAAATCACTGCATCAATGGTATTTGCTGAAAACAGTAAGGCGCCCAAAATCATGGTGGCGATGATTGTTACCGCATAGGTTTCAAACAAGTCAGCAGCCATACCTGCACAATCACCGACATTATCGCCCACATTATCGGCAATAACCGCTGGATTCCGTGGATCATCTTCCGGAATACCGGCTTCTACTTTTCCAACCAGATCAGCACCTACGTCAGCGCCTTTAGTGAAAATACCGCCACCCAAACGAGCAAAAATAGAGATCAGTGATCCGCCAAATGCAAAACCGATTAAAGGTTTAATCACATCGCTAATCGGTTGGCTGGGATCTGCGCCATCAAACAATGTGGCGCAATAACCGGCAACACCCAGTAAGCCTAAACCTACTACCAGCATTCCAGTGACAGCACCGCCGCGGAAGGCAATTGCAAGCGCCTCGTTCAACCCGACAGTCGCAGCTTGCGCCGTACGTACGTTCGATTGAACTGAAACATTCATACCAAGAAAACCGGCGGCACCAGAGAGCACAGCACCCAAAGCAAAACCAATGGCTGTATCCCAACTGATCGCTATTGCAAGGGCAACAAATAAAACTGCACCCACGGCACCAATAGTCATGTATTGGCGCTTAAGATATGCAGATGCCCCTTCTTGGATGGCAGCAGCAATTTCCTGCATACGCTGATTACCAGTTGATTGAACATAAATGCCCCTAATCCAGATACCACTGAATATCAGGGCTATGATCGCGCTACCTATTGCGATAATAAAACCGTTAGCCATAAAGAACTCCAATTAAAGTCAGACCATCAAAATCGTATGTGGAATCTTGGCCTAATTAATTCCACATTATTAGACACTTCACTTATTCAAAACCTAAATACAATCAGGGCGTATTTTATCTGTTCTTGCCCTCAGAATGTATCAAATATTAATGAAATTTAGATTGTTACATGACTTGCGCATTATTGTTTGACTCCATTACAACACCCGAGCAGTTTCAATCCAAATTATTCCTTAAATTTTGAACTCTCCCAATTTCTTCTTAACCGCTATATTTTTTAACCGCACATAGTCAGGCAACCCATTCTTATAGGGTGGGTAATCTTCACCTTCAATCAAAGGTGATAAGTATTCGCGACATGACTGACTAATGCCAAATCCGTCTTCACTGATATAATCAGCCGGCATCATTTTCTCGACATTGGCCACATTAGCAAGCTTAGCCATACCCACCGTCCAGCTATAAGGTGTATTGGATTGACGGACTATCGTTGGCATGACTGAGTTATGTCCTGCAATAGCGTATTCCACCGCCGCTTTACCCATTGCATAAGCTTGTTCCACATCGGTTTTAGACGCAATGTGGCGTGCAGCGCGCTGTAAATAATCAGCCACACCCCAATGATATTTTAATCCCAGACCATCTTTGATGATATTGGCTACTACCGGCGCAACACCGCCTAGTTGCGCATGACCAAAGGCATCCCGAAGTCCCTGGTCGGAAAGAAAATTACCATCCTCTCCCTTAACACCTTCAGATACGACAACCGAGCAATAACCATATTCCTTAACATAGCGATCCACTTTGGCAAGAAACTTTTCTTTGTTGAATGTGATTTCTGGAAACAGGATGATGATTGGAATCTCACAATCTGGACTCGAAGCCAATCCGCCCGCTGCGGCAATCCATCCTGCGTGGCGGCCCATTACTTCCAGTACAAAAACTTTAGTTGATGTTTTAGACATGCTGGCTACATCGAAGCTCGCCTCACGTGTGGATACCGCGATATATTTGGCGACAGAGCCAAAACCAGGGCAACAATCTGTGATTGGCAAATCGTTATCAACCGTCTTGGGAACGTGAATCGCCTGAAGGGGATAGCCGAGCGTATCGGATAATTGTGAAACCTTAAGACAGGTATCCGCAGAGTCACCGCCGCCATTATAAAAGAAATAACCAATATTATGCGCTTTGAATACTTCGATTAGCCGCTCGTATTCGCGTCGATTCTGTTCCAAACTCTTTAATTTGTAGCGACACGATCCAAAAGCACCTGATGGGGTGTGACGTAGCGCAGCAATCGCTGCGGCTGAATCAGCGTTGGTATCAATCAGATCTTCGGTCAATGCGCCGATAATCCCATTGCGACCTGCATAGACATTGCCAATTTTATCAGTATGTTGACGTGCTGTTTCTAAAACACCCGCCGCCGAAGCGTTGATTACTGCCGTAACGCCACCGGACTGGGCATAAAATGCATTTTTAATTGCCATTTTTTTCTCCTAATTGATCAAATCGTAAGTAAACTATTTGTATCCTACTCATCTGTGCGTACAAAAACCCAGGTGCGACTCATCGCTTTCCCGAGTTTTAAATTTTGTTCTTCGAACCAAAGAATGCGGCTGGTTTATTTACCTTAATGCTGCAAAAATTAGATCACGTATTTCTTCAACCGTACCTATACCAGCTATTTTGATATAGTGTGGCGCACCTGTTTCGCCATTTGTCGACCATTTTGAATAATAGTCAATCAAAGGTTCAGTTTGCTCATGATAGACTTCTAGTCGTTTTCTGACCGTTTCTTCCTTATCGTCATCGCGTTGTATGAGTAGCTCCCCTGTGACATCATCCCGGCCATGTGCTTTGGGTGGATTAAAATCCACATGATAAGTACGGCCTGAAGCCGGATGGACTCTACGGCCCGACATGCGCTTAATAATTTCAGCATCTGCGACATCAATTTCAACCACAAAATCAATCGGCACACCTGCCGCTTTCATGGCATCGGCTTGCGGGATCGTGCGTGGAAATCCGTCAAACAAAAAACCATTTACACAATCAGGTTGCGCGATACGCTCTTTGACTAAATTAATGATAATATCATCAGAAACCAATCCGCCTGAATCCATTATTTTTTTTGCCATGACACCCAATTCAGTGCCTGCTTTAACAGCGCTACGCAACATGTCGCCTGTGGAAATTTGTGGAACACTAAAATGTTCCTTAATATAATTGGCCTGAGTGCCTTTCCCTGCACCAGGGCCACCTAATAAAATGACTCGGATAGCTATTCTCCCTTTGTTACCAATTAAAATTTATTGAATGCAGTGACGTATTTATATCTGCCACTTCAAAGACATCATGCGATTATATCGTAGGCTGGCCAGATACTCGAGTTTTTTACTGCGGTAATTTTTGCGGGGTTAAACAACTTTGTAACAAGTTACGTTGAACCAGTGCAGGTTATGCGATAATTTG
>ERZ1292630.4566-Hain-H41-02um-R3-4566-length-11686-cov-4_pt1 | contig 11686 bp, 10 predicted proteins | sample MGYA00564408_ERZ1292630 | MGnify/ENA primary metagenome ERZ1292630 (study PRJEB36523, sample SAMEA6512641) | groundwater metagenome | collected 2019-01-08 | study: AquaDiva: Metagenomics assemblies of 32 groundwater samples | reverse complement strand
CCTGCGAAGCCGCCTCCGATGATTGCCGCGCGTTGGCCCGCGACGAGCCGCTTCGTCTCGATCAACGCCCAGGCGAGGTTGTGACCGCGCGTCGCCTGCAGCTGGATGGACACCCAGCGCTCGAAGCAGCCGCAGACGAAGACGCCCGCGTGGCCCGGCACCAGTGCGTAGGGGAGGATTTCGTCGAGCATCGTCGAGAGGGTGCCACGGCTCGAGTGTTCTCGCCCTCTCCCCGACCCTCTCCCCCGCGGGGGAGAGGGAGACACTTGTTTCGAAGTGTTTCGCAGCAGAGGGTAGGTTCCCGCGCATGTCGTCAGACGTGACGCCCGTGCGGCTGCTGATCAAACCCGTCATCGGCCAGGCGCAGGTGCTGGCGGACCGGGTGACGAAGGAGCTCCCCACTCACGAGGGCCTGCAGCGGGCCACGCGCATGGTGACCGGAGCCGCCGAGAAAGCCGAGCGCATCGCCGCCGAGCAGAAGCGCCCGTGGAGCCCGCACCGCCTGCCGGTGATGTTCCTGGGCGCCGCGCTGGTGGGGCTGCTCACGTTCCTCTACTGGCAGTTCTTCAACGTCTCGACGCTCTCGCTGGCGCTGCCGGACCGCGACGCCATGCTCATTCGCGAGAACCTCGCCGCCGACACGCGGGTGAACGTGAAGATCGTCGACGTCCCCGGGTCCCGCGAGGCCGCCGCGCTGCTTGAGAAGGGCGAGGTCGACCTCGGCTTCATCCAGGGCGGCGTGGCGATTCCCCCGCGGCTGCTGCGCCTCGAGACGCCCACGCGCGAGCTGGTGCTGTACTTCGTGCGCGAGCGCATCACCGGGCCCTCGCAGGTGAAGAAGGTGCTCACCTCGGTGGAGGGTGAAGGCAGCCACTCCGTGGCGCAGGCCTTCTTCGGCGCCTGGGGCGTGACCGTCACGTACATGCACGGGTGGAAAGAGCTGACCGCGAGTGACTCGTACGTGGTGCCCGACGACGTCGACGCGGTCTTCGTGGTGAAGGACCTGGGCGACGAGAAGGGCCTGCTGGGCGCGGAGCGGCTGGTGAAGCAGGGCTTTCGCTTCGAGAGCCCCACCTTGGGCGCGCGCGCGAGCCGCTTCGACTACCTCACGCCGCACACGCTGCCGCGCGGGCACGTGCGCGCAGACCCGGCGCTTCCCCCGGCGCCGGTGGAGACGTACTCCGTGTCGACCTTCCTGGTGGCGCGGCAGGGCCTGACCCCGCGGCTGCTCACCCAGGCAGCGAACGTCATCGAAGCGCACCCGCGCACCATCTCCGAGGGCAGCTTCCGCCTGAGCTCAGGCGAGGCGAGCGAGCTGTTCCAGGGCGTCGACGCGTTCTTCTCCATCCTGGTGAACATCGGGCTGGCGTTCCTCGCGCTGCTGGGCCTCGACGTGTTCGCCTACCGCAAGCAGTTCCACGAGCTCAACTCGCTGGTGAGCCTCGTGAGCATGCTGCAGTCGAACAAGGACGTGCTCGGGGTGCCCGTCGAGCGGCGCGCGGAGAACCTGCTCTACCTGAGCCTCTGCTCGGACATGCTCAGCCTGATCAGCGCGATCAGCGGCTTCTACACGCAGGAGAACAGCTCGCTGTTGTTCAACAACCTGTCCGAGGTCGTGCACCAGCGGTGTGACTCGCTGAAGATCAACATCCAGCTCAAGCTGCTGCACGCGATGGTGAAGGAATAAGTCTCCCTCTCCCTGCGAAGCGGGGAGAGTGACGGGGTGAGGGGCCGACTCCTGGGTTCCTGGGTCAGCTGCCGCGGCGCGAGCCGGGCGTTCCACCGTTCGCCGAGCGCCCCACGCGGCCCGGGTTCTGCGCGGTGAAGGGGTTGCTCGAGGGCTTGGTCACGTGCACCTTCGGCTTCTTCGCGACTTCAGCGGCCTTCGTCTCAGCGGGTTTCTTCGCTTCTGCTTTCTTCGTCATCGCTCTTCATACTCCGCCCGCCTTCGGCGCGCGCGCCTGGATGCCGTCGAACAGCCGGGTGGCGTAGCTGACCAGCTTCGTGCCGTCCTTCGCCTTCATGGTGAGCACGCTGAAGCGCCGCCCGCGGTTGCCGAACTGCTCGCGCTCGCACGAGGCGAGGTCCTGGTAGCGCAAGAGCCGCACCTTCTTCCCGCGCAGCCGCACCACGCCGAAGGAAGGCGCCATCCACCCGTGACGCTTGTGCACCTGGAGAAAGTGCACCGCGCAGTACGCCATCAAGGCCAGGCCTGCGAAGAACCCGGGGATGTGCGGGGCGTTCACCAACACCATCGGCGCAGACGACGGGTACTCCGCGATGAACGAAAAGGTCTCGCCCCACTCGCTCATGAAGGTGACGCCGGCTCCGGCGCCGAGCAGGCCCACGAGGAACAGCAGCAGGTACCACGCCATCGTGTCGCCCTCGTCGGACACGAACCCGTCGGTCTTCAACACCTGCTCCACATCGTCGCGCTCGGCCTGGGTCAGGTCCGCGAGGGTCAGCTTTTGAACGCCGCTCATGAGCCGCATTCTCGCTCAGTCCCTTGCTCCAGGTGACTGGCCACGCCTATTGACACGATGGTCAACTAAAAGTTTACTTTCAGTATGGAGCTCAATCCGAACGCTCTGGCCACAATAATTGGTCAATCATTTGAAAGGCTTATACAGCGATTGCTCGAGGCTGAGGGAGCCCACGTGGGGCTTTCTCCGGGGTTGGAGGGGCTGTCCTTCCGCGTCGATGGACGCGGCGACGGAGGGATTGATGCCCTGGTCGCGTCGGAGCCCGACAGACCCTCTCAGCTGATTCCCGCGCGTTGGGTCTTCCAGGCGAAGACCTCACTGGACCTCAGCAAGCTGAAGAGCCAACTCAAGGGCAAGGCTCAGGCGCGCGCACGGAAGCTGCTCCGCGCAGGTGGTGGCTACACGCTCGTCGTCAACGCACACCTCAATGCGGAAGAGACCGTCGCACAGCTCAACGCACTCCTGAAGGCGGTTGTGGGTCGTCGTGTGAAGGCTCGAGTCATCGCGCGGGAGCATCTCGCCTCATGGCTCGTCCAGCACCCGCAACTCGTTTCGCTCGTGCCGGGGCTGACCGACGTAGGCAGGCACCTTCGTGATTTTCACCAGTGGGACTCGAGCCTCGGTGGGCGGCTTCCCTGGACGCCAGACGATGCGCGTTCCGCTGCGTCACGACGGATCGCTCAACTGCCTGCGGGGTCCATCTGCCGGGTTCTCGGAGCCGCAGGTGTTGGGAAATCCAGACTCGTGCTGGAGGCGCTTCGGGCCCGTGCACAACAGGTCAGCTACCTACCGGTCTATCGCGACGAAGCTGAGTCACTGGTTGGCCGTGATGCTCCGATGAAGGGCGTGTTGGTCGTCGACGAATGTTCGACTGAACAGCATGAGCGATTGAGTCGACTCCATTCCGGTGAGCTCATCCTGATCACCGTCGGGGTGGATGACGATCGCACCCTGAGCCGGCGCGACGAGGAACTCCTGGTCATGCCGCTCACGAGCTCCGCGATGCGCTCACTCGCGGACTGTGCAACCGCGCACGTCGACCGAGAGACCAAGCTCGAACTCGCGAGCCTCAGCGGAGGGTATCCGAAGTACCTCGACGTTCTGCTCGAAGCCGTCGCTGCCGAGCCACGCCGTGCCGACCGCCTCAGTCTCAGCGATGTGCAGCGACTCACCGATCGGCTTCTCAGCGGGTTCGGCAGTCTCGAGAGCATTCGCGCTTTGGCAGTCGCCAAGTGGGTCGACCTCTCTCCGGGCACCACCGATTCGGAACTCCTCGCGGCCGCCGCCGAAATCTCGGAGGCATCGCTCAGAAGGACGCTTGGAGAACTGCGCAAGCGTGGGCTCGCAGGGCAGCGAGACCACAACTGGTACGTGACCCCTCGCATTCTCGCCGAACGGCTTGCGCTCGACTTCTGGGGCGACGCCTCGGCGGCCAAAGAGCGGTTTCGAGCGCTGGTGAGAAGTGGTGGGGACCGTGGGCTGATCGAGCGCTGCGTGATGAGACTGGAAGATGGCTCGGCTCAGGCGCGTGCGCTGCTGGTGGAACTGGCGCGCGACCCAGCGCTCCTTCGGGAGACCCTGACGCATCAGCAGCAGTTCAGGCTCATTCAGAAGCTGGCAGTGATCCAACCGCAGCAGGCGCTCGATGTCGCAGAGTCTCTCTTCCACTCTGCAGCGCAGTGGACCAACGAGGTCTCGGTCGCGCTCGGCCTCATCTCGCAAAACGCGTCCTGCTTCGACAGGGCCGTGCGGCTTCTCATCGACCACCTCGTCCGGGCGCCCGAAGGCGCGGACCGTGGCGTCCTTCTCGACCTCTTCCGAGCGAACGGCCCGCTGACCAAGGCGCCATCAGCGCAGCGGATCAAGGCGCTGCACTCTCTCAGTCAGTCGTCGGTCGCGGCGCAACGCCATCTCGCCATCGACTGCGCTCGCGCTGGCTGTACGCGCGAGCTGGCGTACTCCGCCGGGGGCTTTGAATTTGAGCGGCCGTGGCAAACGAATGAGCAGGAACTCGACTACCGGACCCAGGCCGCGGGGATCCTCTGTGCGCTGATGCGGGATCCCGAGCCTGAACTGCGACTCCGAGCGGCGAATGCAGCGGCCAGCCTCGTTCGGCAACAGGCATACGAAGGCTTCGCTTCTGTAGCCGTCGTCTTGGTGTCTGGCCTGGTCGAAGCGCAGGCGTCACTCGACGAGGTGCGGCGGGAACTGGACAACATCGCCGAATTCGACTCCGCGGCTCCCGGCATCGCCGAGGCGATGGAGCAGATCAAGAAGCTGCTCGAACCCCGCACCCTTCGTGATCGGTTTTCGGCGCTGCTGGCTTCCTGGCGATTCGACTACCAGCCTGAGAAGGGTGCCCTCAGCGAGCTGAAGGAACTCGCTTTGAATCTGGTCGCCCAACCCGACGAAGAAGTTCTGCGCTTCCTCAGTGACTCGGGCCCCGGTCGCTTTCGCGCGGGCCAGGAACTCGCCGGTGTTGACGTCGGCCACCACTTCTTGAGCCGGATCCTGATTGCGCTGGAGAGACCCGGAGCCAGCACGCAGTTCGCCGCAGGGTATCTGCAGGAGGTCCCCGATTCCGAAGCAGAACCGGTTCTCGACGCCTGGGCAGGCGTTCCCAACCTGGGAATGCAGGTGCTCGACCTGACTGCTCGACGCGCTCTGACCCCTGCGGGAGTGGCCCGCATCACGCGACTGGCCGACGCAGGCGCTCTTCGGTCGGGGTGGCACGAGATCATCAAGGGTCGGTATCTCTGGGAGAAGCCTGAGGCGCGCGTGCTGCTTCGCCCGCTGCTCGAGCCCTCACCGATGGCGTGGCTCGATCTTGCGGAGGGCGCCGTCACCACCGACAAAGACAAGGTGGCGGCCGTCGAGGAACTGCAACTCGCGTGGAGGGCGGCCTTCGCTTCGGCGGACTTCAATGACAGCGATTGGAAGCACGCGACGAGGAAGTTGGTCGACCACAACCTCGGGTTTGTGCACGCGTTCGGACTCTCTCAACTGAGAGAGAGCCACGTCTTCCCGACGCAGTTGCTCGACGTGGTCGAGACGATCGTGAGCCCATGGGCGGAGTTCGCAGCGGCCCTCGAGACGCTGACGCCGGAAGAGCAACGTCGCGTGTCGCGGACCATTCGAACCAGAGCGTGGGGCGTGAGACCGGCCGAAGCCCTCGGCTGGATTGGTCAGGACGAGTCGCGGCTTCTGCTGGTCGCGATGATGGCGCCGTCCGTCACTGAGCACTCTGACAACCTCGCGGCGGGGCTCCTCGACGCCTGGCCCAGACACGACATCCTGGCGCAACTCATCTACGAGCACTTCAATCGGAAGGGGTTTCCAAGCGGGACGATACTAGACGCGACCGCGCGCGCTGCTGAAGGTGAGTTGGGGCAGCTCCGTCGGCTGGCCGAGTCCGCCCGACCCGGTGTTTCGAAATGGGCGCGACGCTTCGTCAGCGAACACGAGCGAATCGCCCGCGAGCGACACGGGAACGAGGAGGCGGACGAACTCGGAATGAGCGGGGGAAGAGAGCCGGGCCAGAAAATCAGCCAGGCCATCTACAAACTCGCAGAGTCGCAGGAGGGCTATTTCTCGGCTGACCAGGCGAAGAAGTCGGGCTGCTCCGCTCAGCTCCTGCGGCGTTATCAACAGACGGGAAAAATTGTGAGAGTCCGCCGCTCCGTCTACCGGCTGAGACAATTTCCAGCCGGCGAGCACGAGGACCTCGTCGTGGTGTGGCTCTGGTCCGCTCGGAAGGGGGTGTTTTCTCACGCGACGGCCCTGACCTTGCACGGGCTCTCGAACGTGATCGCTGAGAGCCACGAAGTCACCTTGCCCGCGCGTCAGGAGGCGCGCCGACTCAAGATTCCCGACGGAGTGCGGCTGCACTTTGCCGACATCGCCGCGCGCGACCGCGTGGCCGTCGGCCCCTTCTGGGCGACCTCGGTGGAACGAACTCTCGCTGACTGCGCAGCAGTCGGGGTCAGTGATGAGATTCTGCGTGAGGCCCGCGATGACGCCAAACGGAGGGGCCTCATTCCGTGAACCGATATCGCACCGCGGCGGCGTTCTGGCAGGCGCTCGAGAGTCGGCTACGAGAGGTCGAGCCATCGCGGTTCCTGGTCAGCCACCGAATGGCGGTGGCGCTGAAGGGTGACGGGAAGGTGGCGGGATGAGTGTGCAGGCGTGTGAGACGTTGCGGTCGTGGGGCCCCTCTCTCGTCGTGGGCAGCCGGAGATCGTCCGGTGGTGCAGTTTCATCGTCAGTCAGTGTGGCGGTTTCCGCCCACAGCGCGAAAGGCAACGGCTCGATGACGCGGTGGGAATACCGGCTCACCGCCGCCGGTCTCTGCCTCAGAGACCACATGACGACGCTCGAGGATGCACCGCCGCTGAAGATGGGGGGATTTTCCTTCTACTCGCCACGATCGTGGGTCCTCGCTGACGGCTCGCCCGTGCGATGGCGTCGGTGAACCAGGAGAAACCCCGTGGGTTGTGGAGCCCGGCGATCGTCGCCGGCGTGTTGATGGCGTTGTGCTTCATCCGCGCGATGAGCTGGCAGTACCTCGACGAGAAGGGCTCGGCCCTGCGCCTCACCCCTCGCGGTGAGCACCTGCAGGCCGCGCTGGCCATTGCCATTCCGCTCTTCCCCGCGATGGCGCTGCTGTGGTCCGCCATCACCCGCCGGCTGAAGGCGCGGCTCGTAGTGGTGCTGGTGCTGCTCACGGTGCTCGGCGCGGTGGGCGGCTTCTTCTCGGTCTGGGCGTGGTCGCCTCTCTTTGGCGGCCAATACCGGGCGGTCGCGATCTCTCCCGACGGGAAGCTGGAGGCGCACCTGCGCGAGAGCGGCCTGCTCGGCTGCAACGCCACGGTCTATATCGCCGAGCGTCGGGGCATCTGGGGCACGGCCAGCGTCGAACGAACCGTCGACTGCGACAGCATGGGCGTGCGCTGGCTCGCGGACGGTGGCGTCGAGATCACCGGCGATGGGCCGAAGCCGCTGAACTTGAACTTCGGGCCTCACTGACGCCCCTCACTGACGCCCCTCACCCCGACCCTCTCCCCGCTTGCGCAGGGAGAGGGAGAAAGGTCAGGTCAGGCAGCGCGCGCAGAGTGAGAGTTCTCGAACGATCTCCTTCCCTTCCCCTCCTGCGTCGTCCACCCAGACGAGCTTGCCCCGCTTCATCACGTGGTTCGCCTTCTCGCGAACCGGGTACAGCTTCACGCGCGTCTCCACCACCTCGCGCAGCAGGGGAATGCGGGGACCAACGACCTCCTTGCACTGATCACATCGATACATCGAGACAGCCGATGGGCACTCGTCCGCGATGGGTGGCTGACGCCCCGCGGATCGTGAGAGCGCTTCGTCGCGCTCACAGCTTTGAAATGGGAATCGCAGTCAGGTCAGGCGCAAGGGCGCCACGTCCAGAGTTCGGCGACAGTATATACGGGTCGCGTGTCCGCGCAGCACCCTCCCCCTGAAGGCAGTGTCGAGCGCTGGGCGTGGGACTTCGTCAGCTCCACCAGCCTCGAGTTCAAGCTCGCGCCGCCGGCTCCCCCTTCGGCATGGGCAACGCCTTCGCAGCGGTGGGTGCTGAGCGCGCCCGGCCGTCCACCCGAGCTGGTGCAGCGCACCGAGCGGAAGAAGGCCGCGCGCCCCGGTGCACTCAAGGACCCGGTCAAGCGCGCCGAGGTGCTGCACACGTTCCTGCACCACGAGCTGCAGGCCGCCGAGCTGATGGCGTGGGCCCTGCTCAACTTCCCCGACACCCCCGAGCCGTTCCGCCGCGGGCTGCTCGGCATCTGCCGCGATGAGCTGCGCCACATGCAGCTCTACCATGCGCACCTCGTCACGCTCGGTCATCCGTTCGGATCGATGCCCGTCAAAGACTGGTTCTGGGAGCGCGTGCCGGGCGAGTCGCTCACGCCGCAGCACTTCGTCGCGCGGCTCGGCGTCGGCTTCGAGGGCGGTAACCTCGATCACGGCGCGCGCTTCACTGCGTACTTCGCCTCGGCAGGAGACCCGCGCGCGGCGGAGATCCAGGCGCAGATCACCGAGGAGGAGATCGCTCACGCTTCCTTCGCAATTCACTGGTTCCGCACCTTCACTGGCGGCCTCGACTTCGAGACCTGGCGCGCGTTCCTCCCGGCGCCCATCACCCCGTCGATGACCCGCGGCACGCCGCTCAACCTCGAGGCGCGCAGGCGCGCGGGCTACCCCGAGGACTTCCTCGAGGCGCTCGCTGCGTGGGGAATCGGTCATGACGAGCGCTGAGCCGGTCACGTGGGTGCTCAACCTCGACGCCGAGGACGAGCTCAGTCATCCAGGCGCGCACACGCCGACGGCGGTGATGAAGGCTCGGGTGGAAGCGCTACTGCCGAAGCTGGCGGGGCTCATTCTCCCCGGCGACCAGCTCATCTGGCCGGGGGACCAGTCCGTCGACCCGTCGCTCATCGGCCGCGCGTGGTGCCCGACGCGGTGGGCGCTCAGTCAGATGGAGCGTGCCGGTGTTCGTCTTCCCCGCGCGCCGGGCATGGAGGTTTTGCGACGCGTGAATCACCGCCGCTTCTGTCACGAGCTCGGCCAGGCGCTGCCGGGCGCGGGGTATGCAGAGAACGCGGCGCAGGTCGCGGCGTTGCTCGTCGGTGAGTGCCTGCTCAAGCGTCCGCTCGGGTACGCGGGTCGGGGCCGCAGGAAGGTCCGCGCGGGTGAGGTGTCTGCGGCTGATCAGGCGTGGATCGACGCGTCACTGCGTGAGGGAGATGGGCTGCAGGTCGAGCCGTTCGTGCAGCGCGAGGTCGATTGCGGCTTGCACGGTTGGCTCGAGGAGGATGGCTCGTGCACGTGGGGACAACCCACCGAGCAGGTGGTGGACGCGAACGGGGCGTGGGTGTCGACGTCGCTTGCTTCCCAATTGAGCGCGCAGGAGTTGGCGGCGCTGAGGGGTGAGGCTGCTCGGGTTGCGGCGGCTCTTCACGCGGCCGGCTACTTCGGGCCGTTCGGTGTCGATGCGTTCCGGTGGCGTGAGTCGGGGCTGCCGCGGTTTCAGCCTCGATGCGAGATCAACGCCCGGTACTCGATGGGGTGGGCTGTCGGGATGGGTGAATTTCGGCCCCCGCGCTGAAAGCGGTTTGCCCTCTCCCCGACCCTCTCCCCCTCGGGGAGAGGGAGGCACTCGCACTCCCACTGGAGCTACTCGATGAAGGTGCTCAGCTCCCGCACCAGCGGGCTGTCTGCGAACCCCGCCCCGTTGGTCGCGGCGAGCTTCGCCAGCTCGCTGGCGGTGATCAGCTCTTCCTCGATCTCGATGTACGCCTCGAACGAGGTGTCGACCTTCTCCTTCACCCACAGCCGCATGGTGTCGTCGCGCACGTGCGTGGTGTGCCGCACGCGGAACGAGACGGGGATGCGGCCCCCCAGCCCGTTGTACGTGACCATCGCGGTCCCGACCGGCGCGGCGCGCAGCCACTTCTCCACCAGGCGCGCGTCCCTGATGTACGCGTCGAACGACCGCGGGCTCGCCATGTCGTAGCGGTCCTCGTCGGCTGCGACGTACTCACCGAAGGGGTTGAAGAAGTAGAAGCCGTCGAACTCCGACGCGTCGACGTCGTGCAGCGTGCCTTCCTGGATCACCACCTCGGCGCCCAGCACCTGCGCGAGCCGCCGCGACTCGAACACCAGCTCACCACGCCGCTCCACGCCCCACACCCGGTGCGCCAGGTCGAGCGAGGCGATGGCGCAGAACTTTCCCACCCCTGAGCCGGCGTCGAGCACCTGCGTCGCGCCTGCTTCACGCAGCAGCCGCGAGGCCGTCTGCGCCGCTTCCACGCTCGACCAGTAGGTGCGCGACTTCTTGCGCGGCAGCTCGGTGAGCAGCGAGTCGAAGGCCTCGTCAGAGACCTCCTCGCGGCGCCGCAGCAGCGCGGCGATGGTGGCCGCTGGATCGACGGGCTGGTTGTCGTTCGCGGCGGGGGACTTCATGAGCGGTTCTGTTCATGCCACGCCCGTGGACGCAAGACCCGAGGTCATCGGGCGGGTCGGGCGTCACTGCTCCAGCGCCGCGGCACGCCGGTGCATTTCGTCGAGGCTCAGTTGCTCGACGATGGCGCAGATCGACCAGCGGTTTCCTCCTGGGTCCTTCACCGTCGCCGACCGGTACCCGTAGAACTGGTTGCGCGGGACCTCGAGCGGGATCGCCCCGGCGGCGACGGCGCGCTTGTACGCCGCGTCGACGGCGGCCCCGTCTTCCACGTAGTACGAGAGCGCGGCGGGCATCGGGTCCAGGCCCGGCCCCACGTCGCCGAGCATGAAGACCGAGCCGTCGATCAACACCTCCGCGTGCGCGACGGTGCCACCGGGTCCTTCGTAGCGATCGACCACCTTTCCGCCGAAGGCCTCCTCGAGAAAGGTGATGACCTTCGCCGCGTTCGGCACGATCGCCCCGGGCGTGAGCGTGTGATGACCTTCGGGGCGTGGCTGGCTGGACATGGCAAATCCCTCCTCGCCGGTTTGCTAACTGCGAGCGCGCGGGCCGTCTCTCCCGGATTTCGGGGGTCGCCCCAGCCCATGGCGGCGGAGCAGCCGGTGCAGGTAGGCGCGGTCGATGCCGGCCGCCCGCGCCGCGCGCGCCACGTTGCCCCCCGCGCGGGCCAGCAGCGCCTGCGCGTAGTCGTGCTCGAAGGCGGCGACCGCCTCTTCCCGCGCCTCGAAGTACGGCCGCCCCGGGTCCGTGGGGGTCATGGGCGCCGCGAGCTCGCGGGGTGACGCCGCGCGATGCAACACCGCGCAGCGCTCGAGGTGATTGAACAGCTCGCGCACGTTCCCCGGCCACGCCGCCTCGGTGAGCTTCGCCACGAAGGCGCTCGAGCGCAGGGTGGCCACCTCGTCCTTCGGCAGCGCTCGCCGAGACAGCCAGGCGGCGAGTAACTCAGGGAGATCCTCGAGGTGCTCCCGCAGCGCCGGCAGCCGCACCGGGTTCCCCAGCCGGAAGTAGAGCTCGGCGCGAAACTGGCCTGAGTTGACGCGGCGCCGCAGCGGCTCACGTGACGCGCTGATCAGCTGCGCGTGCACCGGCACCACGATGGGCGAGCCCACGCGGCTGAGCTCGCGGCGCTCGAACACCGGAACCAGCCGCGCCTGCAGCTCGAGCGAGAGCGCGCTCACCTCGTCGAGCAACAGCGTGCCTGCGCCTGCTTCCTCGAAGA
>ERZ1292630.4565-Hain-H41-02um-R3-4565-length-11687-cov-4_pt1 | contig 11687 bp, 13 predicted proteins | sample MGYA00564408_ERZ1292630 | MGnify/ENA primary metagenome ERZ1292630 (study PRJEB36523, sample SAMEA6512641) | groundwater metagenome | collected 2019-01-08 | study: AquaDiva: Metagenomics assemblies of 32 groundwater samples | reverse complement strand
TTGGAAAGAGGGGGATAATATCTGTGTGGTGGGCAAGACTCCCAAAGAACAAGGCGACAATAAAGTGTTTGTGGAGAAAGTTTATCCGGTCACGCCGGAGAATATCGGTTCCTTGGTTGGGCAGTTGACTATCGGAATGAGCAATGTCGCTTCCTCCGGTCTCGAGTCGGAAAAATACATCAAAATAAATTTATCCGCGGAGGAAGTGAAAAAATATTCCGAAGATTTGAAAAAATTATTTTTTTTCCACCCCGGGGACTACGCGGTGTATATCGTGGTCGGACAGAACACTATCAAAGCCAGCGGCAAGGTGCACTGGGGAGAAGAGCTTAATAACAAGTTGGTGGAAATAGTGGGAGAGGGGAAGGTGGAAGCGAATTAATAATTACCCGCCTTCGCCCATCGGGGCTTCGGACGGGCGAGGCAAATTACGAATATTGCGTCATTGCGACCCGCCTACGCTACGCTTCGGACGGGCAATGGGAGTGAAGCGACTGTGTCCGCCGTAGCCTGAAAGGCGAAGGAGGACGTGGCAATCCCCTTGTCGTAGAGTCAAGCAGTGAAAAAAAGTAATAAATAAAATTCCCTTGACGGGAATTTTATTGTCGCCAATATTTTGTTTTTAACAAAGCATTGGGGAATGAGGGTGACCGGCCCTCGCGCGCGGACTGGTTGATCCGCGTTCGTCTCTGAACGGCAGGACTGGTCGTGAAGAAAGAGCGGGTGGCCGGGTCAGCCGGCGAAGAGCGCGGAGAGTGAGTCGCCATCGTGGATGCGCCGAATCGCTTGGGCGAAGAGATGCGCCACCGGCAGAACCGTGAGCTTGGGGAAGGTCCGATGCTTTGTTGGAATCGTGTCCGTGACGACGATGCCGGCGATCGGACTCTCCATGATGTTTCTCACCGCGTTGCCGGACAGGACCGGATGGACGCAGGCCGCTTCCACCGATTCCGCGCCTCTCTCCATCAAGAAGTTAGCGGCTTCCACGAGCGTGCCGCCGGTCGCCACCTCATCGTCCACGAGCAGACACCGTTTGCCGCTGATGTCGCCGATGATGTTCACGGCCTTGGGCTTTTCGTCGTCGCCGTAGCGGCGTTTGTCCACGATCGCCATCGGCAGGTTGAGGCGGTTGGCGTAGGCACCGAGTTCCTTGGCTTCACCGGCGTCGCCGGCGACAAGGACACAGTTCGTCAGGTCGCGCTCCCGAAGGTGGTCGCACAGGATGCGCACCGCCTTCAGCTGATCCACCGGCATGTGGAAGAAGCCTTGAATCTGCGGCGAATGCAGATCCATCGTCAGCACGCGGTTGGCGCCGGCCGTCATCAAGAGGTCGGCCATGAGACGCGCCGTGATGCTGATCCGGGGCTTGTCCTTCTTGTCGCTCCGGGCGTAGGGGAAGTACGGCATGACTGCCGTGATCCGCGCCGCCGAAGCGTGCTTCAAGGCGTCGATCGTGATTAGGAGCTCCATTACTCCCTCGTTCACCGGGGGAGCGGATGTCTGGATCACGAATACATCGCACTCGCGCACATTCTCCTCGATCTGCACCAGGATGTTGTCGTTCGAGAACTTCATGAAGCGACTGCCTCCGAGGGGCACATCCAGGTGGTAGCAGATCGCCTTGGCGAGTTGCGGATGGCTCTGCCCAGCGAAGACTTTGAGTTTCCCTTGCAAAATGTTACCTACCCTCCGAATCAAAAGACAGACCCCTCCGAGGCCTGTCTTGTTTAGGAACTGTTAGTAATGTAGATTATTTTATTTTGTTTGTCAAATCAACGCGATTTTCCAATTCGGATCGGCGACCACTTTTTGCCAATGAACGGAACCGTTTTTTTGTAATTGTTGCCAGCCGGCGACCGCGATCATCGCGCCGTTATCCATGCAATATCCGGGTAAAGGGAATTTGAAATTAATTTGAGGAAATTCAATGGAAATTATTTTCCGCAAAGATTCTTGAATTTTTTTGTTGGCCGAGACACCGCCCGCGAAAATAACGGTTCTGGGACGATATTCTTCCATCGCCTTGACGGTTTTATAGACCAGCACATCGGCAATCGCTTGCTCAAAACTGGCGCAGAAATCATTGGCGGAGATTTCATCGTTTAATTGGCCATATATCCCTGCCGGTAGATTTAGAAAATTTGTTTTTATCGCTACTAGCGAATGGTCGCGAAGCCAATATAAAGCCGCGGTTTTCAAACCGGAAAAACTGAAGTCATAATTTTTCTCATGAATCATCGGCCGGGGAAACAAGATCGCATCAGTGCGTCCGGTTTCTGCGAGCTTGGAAATTTTTGGACCACCGGGATAATCCAATCCGAGCAGTTTAGCGATTTTATCAAAACACTCGCCGGCGGCGTCATCGCGCGTCGCGCCGATTTTTTCGTATTCGCCGTGATCAGCCATCAAAATAAGTTCGGTGTGTCCGCCGCTTACGATTAAACATAACGCCGGAAATTCAATCATAGTTTTTAATTCGCCTTGCCCGTCCGTAGTCCCGACCAAGTCGGGACGAAGGCGGGTAATTTGAACCGAGTGGATGTGTCCTTCAATATGATTCACCGAAATCACCGGTACCTCCCATAAATAGGATAGTGCTTTGGCCGCTTCCACTCCGACAATCAGACCGGTAATGAGACCCGGGCCGGCGGTGACCGCGATCGCGTCCGGCCGATCTTGGCCATTCATTACTTCTTCAATCACCGGTAGTATATTTTCCGCGTGCGCCCGTCCGGCCACTTCCGGCACCACGCCGCCGTATTTTTTGTGGATTTCAATTTGACTGGCGGTTCTTTCTTTGATGACTTGAAAACCGGTCGCGTTCACTTCGACAAGAGCGACCGAGGTGTCGTCGCAGGATGATTCAATTCCGAGAATGCGCATAATGGCTGTTAAACAAATCTTTTAATCCCTGGAACAATAAACCAAAAACCGTTAAAAATCAAGGACAGGAAACAAAAACCGCCTTTCATAAGAAAAGCGGTTTTTGGGATACGCGAATCGTTGGTAGATTCGCGCGGTATCCCTCCTTGTTGTTATTACCTCCTTTCGGGCGAATGGGCTGGCGGATCAGTAATCTTCTCCATGAAGTTTGCGTTCGACCTCCTTGGATGAACTGCGCCATGCGGGACATCTGCTGCGGTCGGTTGTTCATCGCGACGACGATGCCCCTGATGTACTGACCGAAGGGCAACTTCATGCTCTCGGCCACGGCCTGCACTTCTTCGTGCGAGAGCGGTACGGCGGGGTTGCCGAGCCCGGTTCCCAGGTTGGTGACGAGAGCGAGATCCAGAACCTGCGCACCCATCTGAGCCGCGGCCATGACATCAGGTACCGTGGACATGGTGGCGACATCGGCGCCAGCGCGCGCCATGGCTTCGATCTCGGCCGCCGTCTCGTAGCTGCGTCCAGGCTTGAAGAAGGACACACCACGATGGAACGAGATCCTCCAGTCGAGCGCGCAACGCGCGGCAATGGCGAGCAGTTCGGGGTCGTAGGCGTTGCCCATGGGCGTGAACTCGGTGCCGAGCTCCATGGCGTCACTTCCGGCCGTCGGATCCGGGCAGTTGAAGCCGATGTGGCTTCGAATGCCGACGATGTCGCCCAGCACCAGGTTGCGGGTGACGGCGCCGACCGCGTGGGTCAGGATGAGCTCACGCACTCCGCATCGGATCATAAGTCTCGTCAGGAACACGACATCGCTGATGGGATGTCCTTCGTAGAGGTGGGAGCGTCCCTTCAGCATCACGACCGGGACACCGCCCAGATGTCCCCACCACAGCTCGCCGGCGTGTCCGGTTGCGGTGGTCGCGGGGCAGTAGGGGATGTCGCCATAGCCGCAGCACTGCGCGTCCATCAGGAGCTCGGTCATGTAGCCGAGTCCGGATCCGAGCGTGATGCTCACCTTCGGGATTAACTCGCCGAACTTGGACAGGAGAATTCCCCTGGCCGCTGCCAGTCTGTTTTCGATGGACAATTTCCCTCCTCGATTGCCCGTTTTCGGGGCGTTGGATTGGCTGATATTAACGCATTTCAGTGTTTGTGTCAATTTTGCTCAATAAAACTGCTCAAAAAACAATTGCCTAAATCATCAATTTATTGTAAAATAAAAGGGTTATTTAAGATAAAATTGTCCTGTGACCCTTTACGATTACATCAAAAAACGCCCCTACCTGATTTGGTGGGTGAAGAATTATAAGCGGCTCGGCGCCGAGCCGATTGTTGAGGCTACGCTCAATTACGGCGACTGGGACGATGTCCAAACCCTGATTAAAATTTTGGGCATAAAACGCGTGGCCAAAATCTTCCGCGCCAAGTCGCCGCCATCCGAAATGGGGCGGACAAATTATTTCCCCGAGGTCGTCAATTACTTCAATTATTACTTTGATAAGTATGCACCACATTGAAATTTTTTCCAATTCAATCACCGGTAGTATATTTTCCGCGTGCGCCCGTCCCGCCACTTCCGGAACAACCCCGCCATATTTTTTGTGGATTTCAATTTGACTGGCGGTTTTTTCGGCGATAATTTCAAAACCGTTCTCGTCGGCTTTGACGAGGGCAACGGAAGTGTCATCGCAGGATGATTCAATGCCGAGGATGCGCATAATTACCAATAATCTAATCGGGGATCTTGCCTTTCATGATATTCTTGGTAGCGTATTCAAGCATGAATCGATCAAAATCGGCTGATAAAGCAGTGGCACGCTCCTCATTGGTAAGTTGAGTGTAGTGATCCATTAGTCCCAAATCTTCGAAAAATTCGCTCATTGTTTCCGCTTTCGCCCGTTTGGCATTTTCCCCGTTGCCTATTCCAGGTAAACCATCATCAATAGTGCTTAATTTGGCGATAAAGTAGCTGTCAAAAATTTCACTCAAAAAATCAGGATTCTGTCGAAGAAATTTTACCAGCCAATTGATCGGCATAGGATTGACTTTTCGTCCATCAACTATGCCGACCTCTTTTACCGTCAGTCCATCCTGTTGCATGGTATCACGGATGATTGAGGCTGATCGTATCAATGTTTCTTTGCCGTGAGTGGGTTTTAGGCGCTTGAAGTCTTCATCAACACGCACTTCACCTAAAATTTCATTTATTCGTGTGTGCGCGTGATTGAATAATTGTTCTTGTCTCTCCCGTGCACTTAATTGTTCCGTTCCTGGTTTTGTTTCCGACATATTTTCAGTTGAATTATACTCTATTAAAATCAAGTTAACTATACAACTATAACATTTTTCTGTCTAATTTCAAATTCAACTGAAAATATGAGGAGAATTGGAGTAGTAGCGCCAAGGGGAATCGGACCCCTGTTCTTAGGATGAAAACCTAATGTCCTAACCACTAGACGATGGCGCCATTGCAAATTTACGAGGCAATTATATCGGATTATTTCAGGGAAGTCAACAGGACGCGGGGCGATTTTAGCCTATTGACAAGAAAACCGGAATAAGTTAAGATGGTTTCATAAATAGCCGCAGACAGTAGCCCGGCTTCGCTGGCGCTACGCCGGGCAGGCCACTGGTAAAGTGGTTTGGGGCGTAAGCAAGAGTGAAGCAGTTAATCATGCTACCGAGGTGTTCTATCGGATTTTTTGTCCGGTAAAGGTCGACGCCGGGCATCTGTGGTGAATAGCCACTTTTTTTGTTTATAAACTATGGCAAAAAACAAACTAGCGAAACAAGGCGCGTTTGATAATTTGGGCGCGCACTTGAAGTCAGCCAAAGCGGTGGTATTCGCCAACTTTCAAGGTTTGAAAGTGAAGGAATCAGAGGAATTGCGCAAAAAATGCCGTGAGCAGGATATATATTATGTCGCCACCAAAAAGACATTGTTGCGCAAGGCTCTTTCCGAAGCCGGATTTGACATTGATACCAAGTCATTCGCCGGTGGCGTGTCGGTGGTGTTTGGTGAGGGCGATGAAGTCGCACCTTCCCAAGTAGCCGCCGAATTCGCCCGCTCTCACCAAGTGATGGCGCTTTTCGGGGGGATTTTGGAAGGAAAATTCATTGACGCCGCGAAAGTCAATCAATTGTCCAAACTTCCGAGCCGTAATCAACTACTTGGTCAGTTGGTGGGAGTAATGAACGCGCCGGTATCCGGCTTCGTACGAGTATTGGCCGGCAATATCAGCGGCCTCGCCAATGTGCTGAACGCCATCAAAGAGGCGAAAGCCAAAGCATAAAGTATTAATCAACCGAAATTTAATTTGAAAAATATGGCAGATGAAAAAGCAGCCGTTGTCGTGCCGGAGAAGTTCGCTTCTTTGGTGGAACAAATTGAAAAATTGTCAGTTTTAGATCTCTCCGAATTGGTTCATGTTTTGGAAGAAAAATTCGGCGTATCCGCCGCCGCTCCGGCCATGATGATGGCCGCTCCGGCCGCCGGCGCCGCCGCTCCGGCCGCCGAAGAAAAGACCGAATTCAATGTGGAGCTTACCGAATCCGGCGCCAACAAGATTTCCGTTATCAAAGTGGTCAAGGAAATCACCGGTTTGGGATTGGCCGATGCCAAAGCTTTGGTTGACGGCGCGCCCAAAGTAATTAAGGAAGCCGTTAAGAAAGAAGAGGCCGAAGCAATGAAAAAGAAAATTGAAGAGGCCGGTGGAAAAGCGACTTTGAAATAATTTCATTTTTTCACTCGCAAAAAAACATCCCGACTCAATCGGGATGTTTTTTGTTTTAATATCCATTGGTATTGATATAGTTCTGGCGTGGTTATGGGGTTTTGCGTTCAAGTCGGTTGATTTTTTCCACCAGGGATCTTTGGTCGTCGTTTGCCCGTCTGGCGGCTTCGTTGATCACCTTTTTCATTTCCATTTCCGTTGCGTTCAAAAAAAAACCGGCAAAAGTGTTTGCTGTATTCTTCTGCTTGTTTCTCGTTAAAAATTTTGGTAATTTCATAATAACCCCATAAGATCATTCGCATTATACCTCTCTTTAATATATCCGTCAATTGCGGAGTCACCTAGTTTTATTTCGACTTGCGACTCAACGGAATTTGTCTCATAATTTTTTATTATCAGAAAGATCTTTACTTCTGATCCGAATTCTCTCCGGAGTCGAGTCACGGTTTCCTTTGAGCCGAAGAATTGTTCAATGAATGACGCTTTTGGAATATTTCTACCCTCGGCTTTTTCCCTTTTTTCTGTGAACCGCCAGGCGGTTTGAGGATTTTGGTAGAGATAGAAGACAAATACGCGACGCCCTTTACCGAGCGACCGCCTTACATTATCGGCCGCTTTGTCATATTTTGCAAAAGTGCCATCAAATACAAAACTTTGCTTTTGTGCCAGGGCGCAGTCATGAATTTTTTCTACAATCAGCGATACCGCGCCTTGGAATAAATAAGAATTGTCGCCAGTATAACCAGGAAGTATCTGTCGAATATCATCACCGTCAATTCGGATCACCTGATGATCGTTATTTTTTTCCAGAATAGAGATGATGTTTTTTGAAAACTCGGTTTTACCGGCACCGGGGGATCCAGCCATAAAGACGGACACAGGTAATATATCCGGATGATATTTATTTGAGTCAGTAAGTTCCTTGGCGATTTTTTTTCGGTTTTTTCGCGCAAAGGCGAGTGCGTTTGATTGAATGCTATCGGAATCCATGAAGTTTATTCAAACCGTGGCTAAAAAATCATCGGGATTATCGTAGTGTTCTTCAAAAATATTATACAGACTTTCGGCGGTCTCTTGTTTGCCAACAAGGATGCAATGTTCACCAAGACCATAGGCGATACCCGCTTCAATATGTACGGATTTTCCGGCCGGCATAAGCAAAACGAAATTGTCCGAGTTTTTTTCGGCTTCCAGATCGGTGCGGAATACATCCTGAACTCGGCTGTCATTCCACCAATCGTGAATACTTTCAAAGCGTTTCATCGCGTTTTCTCCGTCCACGTCTATTTCACCAACATGATTTATTGAAGCCATTGATTCCGCAAAACAATATACCGACTTGCCTTTTTCACGCAGACGCCGGGTAAGATCAAGAACATTTTCCTTATTTCGATATTTTCCGGCGATAAAGTAGTCGTACTTCATAAACTAAAATGAAAGTCTTTTTTTAACTTGGTCAAGGACTTCAAACCAGTAATCCCGACGAGGTATGTATTTATCAGGATTTTTATCCAATTCTTTTTCAAGTTTATTCACACTCACAAATAGAATTTCTTGGACTTCTTCTTTTTGGATGTTTAATTGATTCAAATCTCCATCAAATTTATAAAAGTAAATGTAAAAAAATTCGTTATTGACAATTTCATTATAAATTTCTTTTATTTTTTTAACATTCCAGAGATCGAGATTCTCTTTTTTTAGACTCAAACCAATTTCTTCTGTCGCCTCTCTTAATCCTGATGTAATCGGGTCTGCTCCGGCACTCACATGTCCGCCTACGGAAACATCCCACACATTCGGATGTATAGATTTGTCTTTAGCTCTCAATTGAATAAGTATTTCTCCTTTGGAATTATAAATCCAAATATGCGAGACCCTGTGCCACAAGCCATATTTGTGCGCCTCACTTTTCATTTTTTTAATATTGAGGATGTTATTGTCTTCGTCGCAAATATCTAGCAATTCATCAGCCATATTTTTTTGAGATTATCATTTGGAACGTTTTCGTGGCATTCCTACAATCCAACCCTATAAATTTTGCTCCCGTCCAACACATAAACCGTCCGGCCGTCATCAGCCGCGGTCAGGCCGATCGGATTTTGCCATTCCGGAGCCGTGTACTGCGCCAGGAATTTACCGTTTTTATCAAGGGCTACGATCCGTTTGCCGATTGGTTCCAGAATCAGGATTTTGTCGGATCCGCTTCCGGTCCAAATTATGGTCGGTTTGTTCAAGATCGGATCAAGACCGGAGATGCCGAACGGCTGTTCCGCGCCGGTATAATATTTTTTGATGGCGCCATTTTGCTTTAATACGAAAACATCGCCATCCACGGCAATGGAAACGGCGTCAGCCAGATCAGTCCCGCCGCTTTTGATCCAGGCCGATCCTTTGTCATAACCGAGAGCCGTGGGATTGTGTTTGTAAATCTGGCGGTTGGCGGCGTCCAGAGAATAGATTTTGCGGTTGTAAATTCCGATATCCGCGATATTCGGCTTGGCAACGGAGAACGCAATGGTTTTTGCGGTCAGGCTGTCGTCTTTCGGATTATATTCGGCCACGCCGTTGTCCTTGGTTACAAATACCACTTTGTCTTCTTCGGCCGGAACGGCGGAGCGATATAAATTTTTGATTGAATCATGTTTTTTCAATGTGACATTTTTGGTGACGGTGTTCACAACATACAACGAATTGTCTTCCGGGCCGTAGGCGATCAGGGATGACCCTATTTTCATAATCGATCTAACCTTCGCTTCGGTATTTTTTTCAGATAAATCCACCAATAATTCCGGCTTCAAGATTTTGATATTCCGCAATTTTTCCGCGGTCGCGGCCAGCATTTTTTGCAGTTCCAAAAATTTGTCTTTTTCCGTTTTTTCGTTTTGGGGCAAGGTGGCTAGAAGATTTTCCGCTTCTTTGATGAGAATCGCCGCTTTGCTTTTGTCGTCGTATACCAGACTGGCCTCGGCCGCGTCTTTCTTGTCGGCGATCGCTTGTGTCAGATTGAGATATTGCCTAGCTTCTGCATCGCGGGCCTCTTTTCGGCGCAGGTATGTCAGACTGCCAAGGAAGGACACTGCCAGGATCAAGGTAAGGAGTAAAACTATTTTGCTGATTATCGGCATTGTTTGAATGAATTTTTTGCGGCGATTCAACCCGGTTTTCCATTCGTCCAACAGCCGTCGCCGTTCTCCCCGATAATTGGTCGCGAAATAAAACAAACCACGAAAAAATCCGATGATGGCGGACAGAATACCGCGCAACGCCTGCAACACGCCACCGAGAATTATCACCAGTCCTTTGCCGAGCATAATGAGTATTCTGCCGATCGTCGATTCGCCGGTTTTTTTCTCTCGTTCCCGATAATTCGTTTCCACGCCCCCGTTCATATTTTCTTCCTGAAATTTCTCAACCGGTTTATGTTCGCCCCGATCGGCTTTATTTCCCTGCCACAAGTTTTTCATTTTTTTGCCGACATTTCCGAGCAATGGTGGCGAAAGCGTTTCCTCGGTTGAGCGCGCCGACTCTACCATGCGATTCAAAGATTGTTCGGAGCTGTCTCCGGTATTTTTGGGACTGACGCCGGTCATTGGCGTATCAGATTTGTCGGTAAGGTGAAATAAAATTCCGCCGAAAGAAAGATCGCTTGATAAATCGTTCAGCACCTTTTGAATATGTGCGGCGCTTTGCTTGATGGTTCGCGATTCCACCAATTTGCCGACGCGATCAATTGAAAAATAATCGGCGACATGAGTGGTGCCGAGGTAAATATAATCTCCCGGATTGATTTGACCTTCAATTATTTCCGAGAACAGTTGTTCATCGGAAGCGGCCGGTAAATTGCTGGAATCAATGATCGGCGTGGTTTCAATATGGTCTTTGCCTTGATAATACAAAATCGCCGGCGGCCGGCCGTGATAGGCGAGGGTGATATCGCCGTTCGCGACCGTGCCGACGATGCAGTTGATTTCACTTCCTTGGTAGCGCAATAAATGACGACTCTGGCGGTTCACGCCTTGCAAGGTTCTTTCCAGAAGATTTTTGTTTTTTTCCTCCGGGGAGTAATAAATGGTTTCAATTTTATCTATGACTTCTTGAAGCTGTTGGATTTGTTCCGGGTAACCGTGGTTCACTTCAATCAACGCGAAAAAATAGCCGCGTTCCCGTTCGGCGGGCGAAGTTGGTTCCGAAATGTGGAGAAGAACATGGGCTTTTTCCCGGTCTTGACCCTCGGAAAAAAATTCTTGCACTTCCAGAATGTTGGACATACCAAACGCGGGAAAAATAAGGAAGTTAAATCAAAATCCGCCTATAATAAAGAAAACCAGTTAGCCTTTGACTTTTACCGTCAAGGCTATTATACTATATTTCAAAAATAGCCACAAGGAAAATTGGGATTAGTCTAATATCCGTTTATATGCTTGAACATCTTTTTGGTTCAAAAACCCGAGTGAAGCTTTTGCGTTTGTTGTTTCGTCATCCGGAAAAGATTTATTTTGTGCGCGAATTGGCGCGGATGTTGGAAACGCAAATCAACGCTGTGCGACGTGAATTGGAGATTTTGCTGTCGGTGGGAATCACCAAAGAAATTGAGAAAAAAGACACCAAAGGCGCGGCGGCGGGAGCCAATTTGCGCAAGTATTATGGCTTGAATCCGGAAAGTATTGTCTTCAGCGAATTGCAAGCATTGCTCATGAAAGCGCAACTGATGGGCGAGCAGAAATTCGTGCGCGAATTTCAAACCAAGGCCGGGGATATTAAATTGTTGGTATTGACCGGCCGATTCACGAATGATAACCGCGCGCCTTCGGATTTGCTATTGGTGGGGGATATCAAGGAACGAAATGTGGAACAATTGATATCCGGATATGAAAAAGAATTCGGCTTCCCGATTAAATTCACCATCATGACCGAAGGCGAATTCGCCGATCGTCGTTATGTGATGGACAAATTCATCTTCTCCATTTTTGAATGCAATCATGTGAAAGTGGTGAACGCGCTTAAAGTGTAATTACGAATTAAAAATTACTCGGCTTCGCTACGCTACGCCGAGCAGGCTCGGCT
>ERZ1292630.4564-Hain-H41-02um-R3-4564-length-11687-cov-4_pt1 | contig 11687 bp, 16 predicted proteins | sample MGYA00564408_ERZ1292630 | MGnify/ENA primary metagenome ERZ1292630 (study PRJEB36523, sample SAMEA6512641) | groundwater metagenome | collected 2019-01-08 | study: AquaDiva: Metagenomics assemblies of 32 groundwater samples | reverse complement strand
AGAGAATGATCTCGGCCCCGAGCTCGCGCAAATCATCGCTCGAGAGAGTCTTAACCGCCCCCTTGGTCGCAATCGGCATAAAGCACGGCGTATGCACCGGGCCGTGCGCGGTTATAATTTCCAGCTTGCGCATAAACAAAAAAAGTGTGACATGCACACTCTTTCATATTTTCCTTATTGGTTCAAGGCAACCGATGGAGTCGCCAGAGAGACATATTGTGTCGTATTGGTCTCTACTAGACCAAGCATCTTAAGACGTTTTGTCACGCTCTCGACCGATTGCAATTGGGCGACTTGATAATCGAGTTGTTCGTTCTGAATACGCAGTGAGGCGATGTCATTCTCGAGGTCTCGAATGCGATACCCTTGCGTGGCGGAGTGATTAACTTGCGCGACATAACCAAGTCCAACGAGAAGGACCAAACTAAAGCTCATGATGTTCACGACGATAAGTTTTTTTGTTTTGATTTTCATAACGCTCGGCAACACGCAGTTTTGCGCTACGGCTTCGTGGATTTTGTTTTTGCTCCTCTTGCTTGGCGATGACCGGACGTTTTGTCAGCACGTCAAGCTCAAGACCCGCATGTGCCTTGAAGAAGCGTTTCACGATTCTGTCCTCTAAGGAGTGGAACGATATGACCGCAAGCCTGCCTCCGACAGAAAGCGCGTCGAGTGTCAGTGGCAGTGTCCGCTCAAGCTCACCAAGCTCATCATTGACCACAATACGCAACGCCTGAAACACGCGCGTCGCCGGATGAATCTTGCCGTGCCGTGGAACGACTGACGCGACGATCCTCGCCAGCTCATCCGTTGTCTCAATGCGCGATCGGCGTCGCGCTTCGAAAATTGCCTTGGCGATTTTGTGAGCATGTCGCTCCTCTCCGTAGGTAAAAAAGATCTGTGCTAAATCCTGCGCAGTCCAGCCATTGACGATCATCTCGGCTGTAAGATCGCCCGACTGGTCGTAGCGCATGTCTAGCGGGCCCGATAGTTGGAATGAGAATCCACGCTGTGGATCCTCAACGTGACCGGAGCTAAAACCCAGATCCATGAGGATGCCAGCAACGTGAGAAAACCCATGATCATACATTTTTTTCGTGAGCAAACTGTAGGAGTCGTGCACGAACACGACACGATCGCCAAACCGTTTAAGTCGCTCCTTGGCGATCACTAAATTCAGAGCATCACGATCGAAGGCGAGCAAGCGACCGTTCGGCGAGGTCGCTTCGAGAATCATTTCAGCATGACCCCCATGACCGACGGTGCAGTCAATAAAGTTCTGGTTGGACTTTGGATCCAACCAGTAATGTATTTCCTTGATGAGGACGGGAATATGGATCATAAAACCTTTTATAGACCCAGTTCTCCCAATTGTTCCGCAAGCTCGACAGCGTCCTTTTCCGTCTGTTGCTTATAGCTCTCCCAGCGTTTGGCGTCCCAAATTTCCAAACGATTGTAGAGACCTGCAACAACGGCATTTTTCTGGACCGCAGCGTAATCTCGCAGATACTCGGGGATGACGACACGACCTTGCTTGTCCAGCACCGCATCCATCGCACCCGCAAGCATGAGACGGGCGAAGGCGCGAGTGTTGGCTTTCCCCAAGGGCAAAGTTGCAATTTTACCTGCAAGCTTGTCCCACTCCTCCGAGGGGAACAAGAAGAGCGAGCCGTCAAGTCCACGAGTAATCACCGCGCCACGTTCAAAGTCGGCGCGAAACTTTACCGGAATAGAAATCCGGCCTTTCTCATCTATGGTGTGATGATACTCACCTAAAAACACATGTTTGGACTCAGGGGAAGCTTTCCGAAAAAAGTGAGGACTACCCAGCGCATCCAGCTCGGCTGGCCTGCCAGGTTCCCCACTTTCGTCCACACAACTTCCTAATGACTCCATTCTATTCCACTACCGCTCACGCGTCAACTCTTTTACCCCACAAAAAGTTAGCTAAAGTTAAACAAAAAAGAGCCTTCACTCATAAGCTGTGGATAAACTAAAACTCTATAAGGTATACTCATCTAGTAATAAAACCACTATGAAAAAAGCTCTGCTTGCTTCTGGAGCAGTTGCCGTTACAGTTACCGCTCTCATCCTTATCACAGCGTTATTGTTTTCTATTCGACCAGACGACTTTAACTCAAACGATCTAAAGACGACGAACGAAGAAGCGGTAGAGAAATCATGGCGCGCTGGGCCAGAAGCGCAAACCTATTTAGTAACGAACCAAACTAGCGGAAGCGATCTTTTCGTCCGTGTGCTCTATCCTGAAGGACGCACAGATGATAAAACATTGCGACCATTAGTACTTGTACCTGGTGGAAGTAGTGATAGCAGAGATTTTCTCAAACAAAAAACCGCTCGTTTTCTTGCTGATGCTGGATATATGGTCGTTCTTTTCGATCCAGAAGGTCGCGGACAAAGCGAGGGCGAAGAAGATTACAACGGATTTATCGGTCAGGACGGACTTGCAGAAGTCATTCGCCTTGCTTGGGATATTCAGGAAAGTCCAGTGACGCTCATCACATTTTCTTTCGGCGTTACACTCGGAAGTGGTGTGCTCGCTCGCTATCCTGATCTGCCAGTTTCAGGATTGATTGATTGGGAGGGTCCGGCAGATCGCAATGATACTGGAGGATGTGATGAGTATAAAACAGGTCACATGGCAGAAGTTGCTACTTGTTTTGACGAAGCGTTTTGGGAAGAACGCGAGGCACTTAATTTCATCGGGAAATTACAAGTATTTTATATACGACTCCAGACTGAAAAAGATCACGTCCAACCGGATGTGCTCTCCGCAGTGCGTATGGTGAATGTCGCGGCGGCCGGAACTTCACTGCGTGTCCAGCTCAATGATGAATGGATAAAATTTCTTGGCGGTCCGGGAATGGAAAGCATCTATAAAATTTTGAGTGAGGAAGATCCTCCGCGTATGCTTCCGAACAGCATTGACGGCTCACTTATAAAAATGCTCCCGGATTATATCGAAAGTCTCTTTGCTGGTTAACGCGATACGCGCTTTGCCACATTCAAGCGCTTCATAATAGTTGCCACGACCTCTGGCACGAGCGACTCCCAATCACCACCATTCTTAAGTCGCGCGCGAATCTCTGTCGCACTTATTCCAGGAACTTCCTTAATGCGTTTAACTCGCACGCCTTCCTTTTCAAACAAAACTGCCACATTCTCATTTCCAGTCCAAACTTCATCAACCGGCCCAGTTACCCGCAAAACAGCATTGGCCCATTCCGTATCCGTTGGTGTATCGTGACACTCCAAAATATCGGCGTCTGGAATGTTAGCGTCGAGCAAGGCCGCGCCAATCATCTCACGACGTTGATCCAACGAAAATGGATTCTGTTTGCTACTCTGTTTGTCAGGCGAGCCAATGCCAATCACAAAACGCTCACACACTTTACGCATGCCTTGCACGACCATCAGGTGACCTTTATGAAACGGCTTAAAACGACCGACGAAGAGACAAGTAGACATACTTGGACTTTAACTTTTGATAATATTAGCCTATCATAGCCGAGTTAAACTGACTACATGCGCATGGACTGGCAAACAACTCAACGCCCAATGATCGTCCTGTCACCAATGGCTGACATGACCGATTCGGCGTTCTGTCGAGTCGTGAAAATGTGTCAGGGCGAGGCCTCTGCGCCAATCGTCTTTCGCGAAATGGTGAGCTCGGAAGCAGTCGTGCGCGGGAACAATAAAACGCTTTGCATGACCGAGATTCATCCAGATGAACGGCCACTCGTACAGCAAGTCTTTGGCAATAATCCGCAGGTGATGGCCGAAGCTGTACGCATCATAGAGGCAGAACAGCACCCAGAAGGGTTTGACATCAATATGGGCTGTCCTGTCTACAAAATCGTGCATAACTTTAACGGCGCGGCGCTCATGCGCCAGCCCGAGCTGGCGACAAAAATCATCAAAGAGATGAAAGCTGTGATCACCGTCCCGCTCTCGGTAAAGATTCGTCTCGGTTGGAGTGATCCCAATGAGTGCCTTGAGTTCGCAAAAGTGCTCGAAGATGCAGGAGCTGATCTGATCACGGTTCACGGTCGTACAAAGAGCCAAGGTTACTCTGGAAAAGCGGATTGGAATAAAATTGCAGAAGTAAAAAAATTGGTCTCGATTCCGGTACTCGCAAACGGCGATGTGCATGATCCATCGCTCGTGCCACACGTACTCGAGGTCACCGGATGCGACGGCATTCTCATCGCTCGTGGCGCTCTTGGTAATCCATGGTTTTTTCACCAGACAACCGAGATCCTTGCACGAAAAACGCCGACGCCAATCTCACTTGAGGAACGCATCCGCGTAGTCCTCGAACACGCTCGACTCCATGTTGAGCAATACGGAGAACACGGTCTCGTGACATTTCGTAAACATTTAAGCTGGTACTTCAAAGGACAACGCGGTTCAAAAATATTCCGCGAGGAACTCATGAAAATTACAACGATGGATCAGTTACGACAGGCTCTGCTTCAATTTGAATAGGGGCGTTAAAGTATTCCTGAATGTAACTGATACGCTCGACTCCATCGCCACAACGCGAACTGTAAGCTTGGAAAAGATAAGACTTCCCGACTTCCATAAGACCGGTAATATCCGAATAGCACTCATAACCAAGACCAGTCGGACGACACTCGGCTTGCGCGCGAGCAAGCGGCTGTTTCTCATCAGGAATAAAAATGCCGTCACCTTGTTTTTCGTAAAAAATAAAATAATTGTCCTGACAGATATAGTCCACCGTCGGCGCCCAACGCAAATGGGTAAAATTGGTAGTACTTACATCAATGCGCGGTTGTAGGACAAATACACCTTCAGGGGCTCGCCAGACCGATTGGTTCAACCATCCTTGAACGAGAAGAAATAGGAAACCGACGCAGGCGATGATAAGAAAAAATTTTACGCGCTTGTTGAATATCTTCATAAAATGTATGGCTCGGGGACGTGGATTCGAACCACGATTCACGGCTTCAAAGGCCGCTGTCCTGCCATTAGACGATCCCCGAATGCGTCTGCAGGATACGACAAATTCCTCTTGGATTCAAGAGGACAGTGTGCTGGTCAACGTAATGAGCTGGCCACACGCCGCGCTGATATCATCGCCCATCGTGCGACGCTTCGTGACGGTCACGCCATGATGCTCAAGCAATTTCATAAAAATATCAACACTTTTTGGAAGCGAACTCTGGAACTCCATGCCGGTAAAATTGTACGGAATGAGATTCACCCGAACATCACCGACCTCATTCACAAACATGGCAAGCAACTTTGCGTGAACCTCGGTATCATTCACCTTGCGCAACATCACATACTCAAATGTCAGATGATGCCGACGGTTTCCGAACTTTTTGAGATAACGCTTGGCCCAGTCCTTGAGCTTTGGCAAAAAATCGTCATACGACGTTGGAACAATCTGCTTGCGCGTAATCGGTTCGGCGCTATGCAACGAAATGGCAAGGCGAATATGAGGCCAGAGTGGATCATCGAGTAATTGCTCGAGTCGTGGCAAAATACCAACGGTCGAAACTGTAATGCGCGTAAGACCGAGGTCAGTATGCTTGAGCAACGTGTTGATTGCGGATCGCACCTGTTCGTAGTTTGCCATCGGCTCTCCCATGCCCATAAATACGACGTTGGTAATTCGCTGTGGGAGCTCTGCATGATCGAGGATAAACTCATTCCAAAAACGATACTGATCCACAATCTCATCTTGATCGAGTGAACGAAACAATCCCATCTTCCCTGTGGCACAAAATCCACAACGCATGGCGCAACCGATTTGCGAGCTCACACAAATTGTCCACCACCCTCGCGGATTTTTCATTAGGACAGACTCAATCTGCTTACCATCCGTAACTGTCAGCACTGCCTTGAACGTATCCTTGCCAGCCGACTCCTCAAGCAGAGTGGGTGTAACGCTCATCCACGGCACCTCACGTCCCAGCACCTCACGCATCGCCTCCGGCATATTTGAGACATCCCGCCAATTTCGAAAGGCAGGATTAAACAAGCCAGACTCAAGTTGTTTGAGGCGATACGCTGGCGCATCAGTAAAAAGCTGTATAAACCGTTCGCGTCGTGAATGATAAACCATTTTTATTTCTGGCGCTTATTTTGCATGAGCAGAAGGAGCGCAAGTGGCGCGCCCCAGTTGGCCCAGCGTTCGACAAAATCCCAGCCGGATTCGCCGACGATCGGTCGTACAAGTGCGGTCCAAAATCCCCAGAACACGGCCCATGCAAGCACTGGACGCAACGGATAAAAAAGAATAATGATACCTACGATAATATCCATTACACCGACGGCCGTAAGAAGAATTGAGGCTGTCTCTGGACTTACAGAAAGAAGTTGTTCAATCCACTTGAGCCATGTCGCCTTGCCTTGTAAAGCAAAGACGCCATGACCGACAAACTCGCCAAAAATTGCGATGCGTAGAACCCATTCGATACGCTTATGGTGTGTCATAAAAAAATAATGAATATTAACAACATCATAATACGAAAACGACTACGTCAGCAAGGCAAGAAGTATCAAGAGACGTGGCGGGCGCCGCCAATCCGCCACATTGGATACGGATAACGAACAAAGATCGTACCGAATTGAGATTTGAATCGAGAGAATCCTTTCCATGATCGAGGATCGCCTTTTGTCCAAAAGACACCAAAGTCAAGGAGATCAATTTCGTGCGTGAATGCGTGCTCAAACCAGTTGTCCATCATACCAACGCCGACGGAGGTGTCGCGGCACGAATCGTGGATGAACGAAATAAAATGTTTTGATTGTCGTACCTCGGGAATATCAACGTGCGCGAAACCCGCCTCAAGCGTTCCGTTACCACCTTTGCGACGCATCCCAACAAGATGCAGATGCTCACCCTGCGCACGGTCGTGCTGTTTGAGAAGACCAATGTAGAGAAGGCGCAGGACAGTATCCATGCGCGCGTGCTTGTAAGCAGAGATGAACTCTTCAAGGCTAGGCGTGACCACCTCCCAGTCATCGCGTTGTGCAAGCCACTTGCGACGATGACGTCTGGCGTGCTCTGACCAGCTTGACCAATACGGCACGTCGTGTGAGACGAGCGCGTAGCCAGTTGTTTTTATGTGATTGAGCAACCGCGTTTTATGCCAACCCTTTGGAGTCTCCTCACGACTCACAGGTTGCCAAATGATCAGACGCTTCGGCCCACAATCGCTTGACGGGATCTCATCACCAAAAAAATTTTCAAACCAAAACGGCCCGACGCGCCAACGCAAGCCCCAGCAACCATCGCGTCCGGAGAGCTCAAGCCGATTCGTGCGACAACAGTCACGCAGGATGTAATCCTTATTTTCTAAATACCGCCGGTAATTCATACCGACGGTATTTTAGCACGATACTTTTTAAGCGCTAGCCCTTTACAGTTCGCCACTGCGAAAGCCAGAAATAGAAAAGTGTGGCCTGCGTCCAAAACATCAGAACATTAATGCCATGCGTGCCTGGACCTGTCCATCCTGCGGCAAAATAAAACGCCAAATTCATGATGATGCCTCCTAGTAACGCGGCAACTGCGATCACAATCGTAGAGCGACGCAGGCGACTTTGCTTTGCGTACACACAGAGAGCGGCGGTTAAGAAGAGGCCCAGAGCGGTCAACACTTGACCAGTGCGCACAAGATTTGCAAAGAGTTCGGCATTGGCTGTCGCAAAACCCGTAAGAAAACTCGAGAACCACGGGAACGGATTTTCACTCGCAAAAAATGCTAGGGTCGCCGGTAGGTTCGTGATGTATTCTGTATCTGTCCACTTCGAAAACGCGGCAGACCACCATTCATACGCGAGAACTATTTGAATCCACATGATTACCAAAAACGAGACCGTTGTGGAAGAGAGATGATCCTTTTGGCTCTTCAAACCCAGGTGGCGATTCAACGGACACACGCCGAGAAGCGCCTCACCAAGCGAATAAAGTCCAAACAAACTGGCAAACGTTCGCGCAACTACGTTTTCAAATAATGCATAGGCGGCGTACAGAAAAATAGCCGCAAGCAAAACGCGAATAACGCGTTCAAACACGCAAAGATTCTTTTGCATACTATTTTTTTGAAAAACGATCTATCAATTTTATAAGAAGGAGCGTCACTAGCACGGAGTTCAGAGTCCAAACCACTGTCCAGAAGATACCGAGTGTGCCGACGAACCCGCCGGCTGACATCATGTTGAACATAATGTGAAAAAAATTAATCACTTATTGTGAAAAGTATACCACATCGGCTACAATTGAGGATATGCGTCTTCCACATCGCCCAAAAGAACGAATGCGAGAACTTGAGCGTGTGGAGGATCATCACCTCACTCCAAAAGCAATCGCGCAAGCCAAAGACGAAATCAAACGCCTGACAGCAGAACGGCCATATGCCGCAGCAGAGGTTCGCCGTATGGCAGAGATGGGCGACTTATCTGATAATGCCGGTTACACAGTCGCCAAGGCGCACTTGCGCCGATTGAACTCGAGGATCATTACATTGCAGGAACGCCTCAAACAGGCGATTGAAATCCCAGAAGGTCCTGATGCCTCTGGTCGCGTTCGTATTGGTTCGATCGTTGTCGTACGCGCGAATGAACGAGACTTTACGTTTCAAATTCTCGGCTCGCACGAGACGAGCCCTGGAAACGGTCGCATCTCGCACCTCTCCCCGCTCGGCTCACTGCTACTCGGCCGACGACTAGGAGAAACAATAATTCTCAAAACACCACAACGCGAAGTCTCATACCAGATTTTAGAGGTGCGTTAGCGTCCAACAAAATACGGCCCGCCATCTTTCCACCATAACAACGTGTCTCCTGTTTTGAGTTTATACCGACGCAAAAGTTTTTTGAATACGACAGGACTATGACGATTCTCCAACCCTGGGCATGAATAATTAGAAAGAAGTGAGCTTGTTGTTTCCAACATTCCGAGTACGACCATAATCTCCGCCACCCAGCGCGCGTGTCGTTCAATATCCTGCTCATCAAGCCTTCCTCGCTGTCCAGATTCTGCGATTAAAAAAAATTTTCCAGCCCGCGCAAGAGATCGAGGTTTTGAAAATAATCCGGCCCTTTGCATGAGCACAATCTCGGCACTCAAGTGTGAAATAAACCGTTCGGCAAGCATGTCGAACTCACGAACTCCAGTTTTGTATAACAACAAAAATGGATTGAGAAACTCATCACTTGCTCCACCATGCAAGTCAATCCATACGTCGGCGCGAGATACATGCTCACCCATCAACCAGTTGATAAGTCTCTCGCTTGAGCTTCCACTCGCTCGTCCGGGAAAGATATTTTTTGGCAGTTTTCCGTCACTTGGGTTCTCACTTGTTTGAGATCTAAAACCGTCAAGATTCACAGTCGGTATGATGATGAGGCGACCAGAGATATCTTCATCCGACAATCTCGTAATGAGGCGCTTTGCCGCCTCGATCCCTGCATACTCATCTCCATCCATTCCAGCAGTAACCAACAGCGTCTTACCACTGCGCTTGCCTCCGATCTCGACAGTTGGGATGTGTGAAAACTCGGCCATTCACCAATCATAGCAAACTCGCTATAGTTGTCGCGTATGGATCAAGACCTTCTGGAGGATATTGAGGAGTTCGCATATCTGCGGTCTTCGGCTGAACGCTGTTTGGAACGACTGCGCCCACACCTTGCCGCTCACGCCAACATTGATTCGATCCTCAATGCCACACTTGAACGTTATCGCACCGCGACGACTCACGACGAACTCCGCAGTCTGCAGGGGATAACAGCCGCGCTGATGACGGCTATTGATTGGCAGTCGCCATCGTTTTTGCATTCCATTAAATCGCAGGCTGGCACGCAAGCAGGCAGGATCGTCGGAACAGTGAACGATTATAAACGTGATCAAAATCTCGATGCAGAAGAGTTTGAGATCGCATTCGCAAAGGAATACATTGACGCGCCACTCCGAATGAGACCGAACGTTTACGCAACGGTGAGCGGTATGGCCGCATTTACAACAGTCATCAATTTTTTACAACATAACGATAAAACAGACGGCGCAATTCTCGTCGGACAAAATAGCTACTTTGAAAACAAAGGACTTCTCAAAAAAACTTTTCCAAATCGTGTACGCTTTGTAGATGAAATGAATATTGAGGCAATTCTTGAGGCGGTAAGCGAGCACAAACCGTCTGTGATCTTTCTCGACACGCTGTGCAACACGGAAACAGTTGCAATGCCGAATCTTGCCGAGCTCTTCCCTGCTCTTGCAAAGATCGTAAAACGTCATACATACATCGTGCTTGATAACAGTGGAATGGGGCCAATGTGCCAACCGCTAAAAAACTTTCCACGCCTCTGTCTCAAACTCCATCTCATTGTTTTTGAGAGCCTTAACAAGTTTTATCAGTTTGGCATGGATCGTGTGACTGGCGGAATCATTTGGGGCGTTGGCAACGACACACTTGGAATTACGTCAATGCGTACGCATCTTGGCACGAACATTCCTGATGCATCTGCGCGGGCCATGCCAGAACCGAACCGTAAACTACTCGATCGTCGCATGAAGCGCATTGATCGCAACGCACAGTTCATGGCAGAAGCGCTCGACTCTCACATTCGCTCTCGATCCAAAAGTCCTCTTTCACATGTAACGTATCCTGGGCTCTCTAGTTACCAAGATTATGCTTGGACAAAAGATCTTAATTTTCACGGCGCGTTTCTCGTTCTAAACTTCAAATCTCCAAATCAAATTGTTAGATGTTCAAAATATTTTCTCTCTATTACGATTGAGGAAGCAAAAAAAGCAGATGTAGAGCTCGTCGCAGGGACGAGTTTTGGTTTTAATACTACGCGTGTTTATCTTACGGCGCTCAAAGCGCAAAAAGACGCAACTCCATTCCTTCGCATCTCCGTCGGCACAGAACAACTCAACGAGATTCAAAAACTTATTGAGCTCTTCAAACGCAGTATTGATCGGCTCTGATGGGGTCAGGCCACGAATCGAGAATTCAGCATGCCCTTGCAATCAAAAATCATCAGCGAATGCGGATGATTTTTGCGGCTCGCCCTGCTCAACGATTTTCGAACTTTTGACTGGGCAGAGGAGTATAAATATCCAACCGTCATTCTCTCCCAAATGAAGCAGTTACTGGCCGAACATCAGGAGGGATAACCCCGATTTGCCAGCCGTTTGGCTTCATTCCGTTCTGAATTAGGACACTTTGCATTAAAGTGTTCATATGAAAAACAAAGGAAAATTAAAAAGAGCGGAACGATTGGAAATAGCCATCTTGCTTGATAAAGATTATTCATTTAGAGAAATAGCCTGCGTTCTCAACAGAAGCCCTAATACGGTATCTTATGAAGTGAAAAGCAATTCAACCAACGGAGAATATGATCCGATTAAGGCCAATGCCAAAGCCAGATTAAGGAAAAGGATGTCCAAGCTTCAATGGATGAAAATTGAAGAAAACAAGGAGCTGAAAAGATACATAATTGTCGGTTTGGAAAATCATTGGAACCCCGATGAAATATCTGGTCGAATGAGAAAAGAAAAACAACCGTTTTACGCCAGTAAAACAGCTATTTATGAATGGCTGAGGTCTAACCGAGGACAGTATTATTGCCAATACCTGTATTCCAAGAGATACCGGAGAAAGCCCAGGGAGCCAAACAAGACC
>ERZ1292630.4563-Hain-H41-02um-R3-4563-length-11688-cov-5_pt1 | contig 11688 bp, 15 predicted proteins | sample MGYA00564408_ERZ1292630 | MGnify/ENA primary metagenome ERZ1292630 (study PRJEB36523, sample SAMEA6512641) | groundwater metagenome | collected 2019-01-08 | study: AquaDiva: Metagenomics assemblies of 32 groundwater samples | reverse complement strand
GCCACTGCACCAACGAGTACGAGTGCGAGGCCGCCTGCCCCAAGGGCATCAAGGTCAGCAACATCGCGCGCTTTAACCGCGAGTTTCTGCGCGCGACGCTCGTCTCGCAATAGGTGCGGCTCAACGAGGACTTCGGCGTCGCGGCGGTCAAGCTCGCCGAGCTCAAAGCCCGCATCGCCCGTCTGGGCGTGGACGTGGCCGCCATCTCGGAAACGTTTTCCCGGGGCGGGGGCAAGGGCGGCCAGAAAATCAATAAGACCTCCAACCGCGTCCAGTTGAGCTACGAACCCCTCGGCCTGCGAGTCGCCTGTCAGCGCGAACGCAAGCGCGGCCTCAACCGCTTCCTCGCACTGCGCGAGCTGGTCGATCAAATCGAAATCAGGATTTCCCCTGAAACCTCCGAACGCCTGCTGGCGATGGAGCGCATCCGCCGCCGAAAGTCGCGCCGCGCCGCGCGCTCGGCCGCGAAGCTCGCCGCCCGGACTCCGTCATGAGGTTGTTCACCGTCGCGGAGGCGGACGCCCTGATCCCCGCGCTGGAAAAAATCTTCGAGGCGGTCGCCGAAATCACCGCCCAGGCGGAGCTGAAAGCCGAAGCCCTGCGCCGCCGTCAGGACAGCGGTCAAGAGGATCCGGCGACATCGGCCATCGAACGCTCCCAACTTCAGTTCCTGGCCCAAGGGATCAACGAGTGGATGCAAAAAATCGTCGAGTTGGGAGCCGTGCCGAAAGGAATCGACCCCGCCCTCGTGGATTTCCCCTCTCGAGTCGAAGGACGCGAGGCGTATCTGTGCTGGAAGCTGGGGGAAAAACGCGTCTCCCACTACCACTCGGCCGGCGAGGGCTTTTCCGCGCGCAAGCCGCTTCCCAAGCGCGGCCGCTGACGCGGCGGGAGTTCAGCCTCCCGGTTTAAAGGTCGGTCCCCAGCCGCAGGACGGACTTGGACACATCCTCCCAAAGAGCCGCGACCGTCCGCTCATCGATTGGACCGACCGGATGATCCTTGACCCTCTCGAGCGATTTTTCGCTCCCGTCCGGCGCCTTCATCAAGACCTTCCTAAATTCAACAAGCGCCCCATCATAGGAGACACTGATTATCGCCCGCTCGACAATGCGCCCTCGGAGATCCTTTGGGCCCCATAGATCGTGTATCGCGAGAAATCCCTCTAAGGCGCTTCGCTTCACGAGCCCGTCAATGGGTTGTTCGGGGTTTAATCTTAACTCCGGCAGCAAGCGCTCTATGAAGATGAGGCTGTAGCGCGTATCCTTGGGGTCGCGGGTGCGAAAGTATTCGCTGTGAAGACGATAAGTAATCACACCCTCCGCATGTTCCTCGCGATGTCCGTATTTGCGCGCGTGCGCCTCCAAAGTGTTCAGGGTCTTGGCATCGGCGACTTGAAATGACTTCAGCGCGGGCGCCTTCTTGATTCTAAAATCGGGCAGCCGGCTCTTGAAATCCTCCCAAAGCCCAGCCGGGACGACGTCCTGCGCGCAGACCTGAACCGAACACACCAGGGCTGACGCCGCGACCAGCGCAAATCCCAAGGCCGACACATTCTTCATGGGAGCAGTTTATCCCCAATGAACGGATTGCGCAAGGGCCCCCTTGGAATCGCGAGTTTTTGAGTACAATATGCGCTGCGTTGCGCCGCCCGCACGCCTTTAATTCACCGCAAGGAGTCTTTCGACATGGACGCCGCAACGGCAACGGAGCACGGTTGGCGAGAAGACGAAGGCGGCCGGGTCGGCCTGTGGTTCTTCATTCTCTCGGAAATTCTCTTATTCGGCGCGTTCTTGGCTTCCTACATCGGAACGCGCCTGGGCAACCCGGACTGCGCCCTGGGCACCGTCGTCTGGCCCGAAGCGGGCCATTTGCCCGGCCTCGCCATGGCCGCGAGCAACACTCTCATCCTCCTGACCAGCTCTTACACCATGGTCCGCGCCATCTCCCGCGCCGAGCACGCCGACCGCGCCGGCTTTCGCGCGAACATGATCGCGACCATCGTTCTCGGAGCGGGCTTTCTGGTTGTCAAATCGTTCGAGTACGCGCTTAAAATTTCCCACGGCTATTATCCCGGATCAGAACTGGCCGCTGCCGGCCCGGGCTTATCCATCTTCCTTTCGTACTACTACGCCCTGACCCTCCTTCACGCCCTCCATGTGATCGTGGGATTGGCCTGGAACGGAGTCGCCTTATACGCCGCAGCCGAGGCGCCCATGGCCGACGTGGCTCGCCGCGCGGAGTACGCGGGTCTGTACTGGCATTTCGTCGACGTCATCTGGGTCTTCCTCTTTCCCCTCCTTTATCTCATCTGAACACTCACGCAAACACCATGAAATCAACCTCCCAGTCCGACGAATCCTTGAATCTCGGCGTTTATCTGGCGCTTCTCGCCCTGACGGCCGCCACGCTGGCCGCAAGCCTGCTCACCCAGGGAGGCCGCATCATGGCCGTCAGCCTGGCGCTGATCATCGCCTCGGTCAAAGCCGGACTGATCGGCTTCTACTACATGGGGCTGCGCCGAGAGCGCATGATGATGTTCATGATTCTCGCCATCGGAGTCCTGGCCGTGTCCGTGCTGCTCGTCGGCATTCTCCCGGACATGACCTTCAGGCGGTTCTAAAGCGATGACCCGAGCCGTGCTCATCGCGGCCGTTCTTGCCGCGGGCTGCTCCTCGCGCCGCGAGCCGAGCCTCGTCCTGCCTGAATTTTCCATGAAGGCGATCGGCTCGAAATCCGAGACGACGTTCTCCCGGAAGGACCTTCTGGGCCGCGTCTGGATCGTCGATTTCATCTTCACTCGCTGCGCGGGCCCCTGTCCGCTCCTGAGCAGGCGGATGTCGGGCCTGGCCAAGCAGCTGCCCGCCGACATCGGCCTTATCACCATCAGCGTCGATCCGGAAGGAGACACCCCCGAACGCCTGCGCGCGTACGCCTTGCGCTACGACGCCCAGCCGGGACGATGGATGTTCCTGCGCGGATCCATCGAAGACACCTACCGTCTTCTCTACGCCGGGTTTCGTCTGCCCCTGTCGACCAATCCCGGGGCGGCGGAGGAAAATCGCGTCACCCACAGCACACGCCTCGTCCTTCTGGGCAAGGACGCCTCCATCCAAGGCTATTACGACGGTTTAAGCGATTTAGACGCCGCCGCGCTCGGGCGCGACGCTCGGCGGCTCCTGGAGGTCGTCCCGTGAAAAATAAATCCGTCGTTCCCTTCATGCTCCTAGTCGGCGGCGCCATCGCGTACGGCCTGTCGGTTATCTTCAAGCGCTTTCCCACGATGCCCCCCGCCGCCTCGGCGGAGGCCGCGTTCGTCGACTCCGCCTGGCACGGATTGCTCGTCGTCGAGGGCGCCGTTTACGCGATGGTCATGGCCTTCCTGCTTTACTGCGTTTTCGCTTTCCGCGCGCGCTCGCGCGACGAGCAGGGAGACAAGTTCGACCACAGCCGAGGCCACTTCGTGGAAGTCGCCTGGATCGCCGGCAGCATCGCGCTGACGCTGGCGTTGGCCGCCCTGGGCACGCACGAGCTGCGCCGCTTGATCAGCAATCCCGAGGCGGACATCGACATCGAAGTCCGCGCCCAGCAATTCTCCTGGGAGTTTTATTACCCGCGATTCAAGCAGTTCGGAGCCAAGCTGTTCCTGGAAAAAGGAAAGCGCCACCGGATCATCCTGACGTCCAAGGACGTCGTCCACGCGTTCTGGGTCCCGGAGTTCCGCATCAAGCAGGATGCCGTCCCGGGAAAAGCCATCCCGATGATCATCACCCCGACCAAAACCGGCGAATTCACCATGATGTGCAACCAATTGTGCGGCTGGGGGCACACGGACATGCTGGCCACGGTCGAGGTCCTCGAGCATGAGCAGTTCGAGCAGGCCTTGAATTCGGAATTTTAACGCGCAAGAAACGGAGAAACCATATGACCGATCTCATCTTCGGCCTCGTCTCGGGCGTCGGGGCTTTCGTCCTCGGCAGCGCCGTCCTGGGCCGCCTGCTCGGCCCTCAGGCCGCGGCGGTGCTGTCCTACCTGGCCTCTTTGCTCATCTTCCTGGCCGTTGTCGGGGGCGCCAAAGCCCTACGCAGCTACGCTCGGGGCGCTCATCCCGAGGAAAAGCACGGACTCGCTCGATACTTTTCCTTCGATGTGGACCATAAAGTGGTCGGCATCCAGTACACCGCCGCGGCGCTGATCGTATTCCTGGTCGGCGGGCTCATGGCGTTGATCATGCGTCTGGAACTGGCGCGCCACGGCCTGCAGTTCCTGAGCCCTCAACAGTACAACTCGATCATGACCATGCACGGCATCTCCATGGTCATCGTCGCGCTGATCGCGACGGCCGGAGGCTTGGGAAATTTCGTCGTGCCCCTGCAGCTTGGAGCGCGCGATATGGCGTTTCCCCGCATGAACGCCCTGAGCTTTTGGCTTCTGCCTCCGGCCGTGCTGCTGCTGTTGGCGGCCCCCCTGTCCGGAGGCCTGGACTTCGGCTGGACCGCCTACGCGCCGCTGTCCACCCAGGGATCGACCGTCGGCAAGATCTATTTCTTCCTCGCCTTCATCACCGCGGGCTTCTCCTCCATCTTCAGCGGGGTCAACTTCCTGGCGACCGCCCTGACCATGCGCGCCCGAGGAATGTCCTGGACGCGAATCCCAGCCTTCACCTGGTCGGTGATCTCCGCGGCGATCATCCAAATCATGGGAACCTCGGTCGTGGCCGCCTCGTTGATCATGGTCATTTTCGATCGCATCCTGCACACGTCCTTCTTCAACCCCGAGCTCGGCGGCAACGCGCTTCTCTACCAGCACCTCTTCTGGTATTACTCGCACCCCGCCGTCTATATCATGATCCTGCCGGCCTTCGGGGCCATCTTGGAGATCATCCCCGTCTACGCTCGCAAGCCGCTCTTCGCCTACAAGCTCGTGATCGCCAGCTTCCTGGCCATCACCGCCCTGAGCTTCGTCGTCTGGGCGCACCATATGTTCACCTCGGGCATGTGGATGCTTCTCAAACTCCCGTTCATGATCAACACCGAGTTGATCTCGATACCGACCGGAGTGGTCTTTCTGGCCGTCATGGGCACGCTCTGGCGCGCGCGCATGCGCTTGGACTCGCCGATGTTGTGGGCCCTGGCGATGACCGCCAACTTTCTCATCGGGGGCCTGACCGGCATACCGCTGGCCGACGCCCCGACGGACCTGCACCTGCACGACACGTGGTTTATCGTCGCCCATTTCCATTTCACCATCATGGGCGGAGCCGTGTTCGGCTTCTTCGCCGGCTTCCATCATTGGTTTCCCAAGATGACGGGCCGGCGTCTCAACGAAGCCCTGGCTAAAACCCAATGCGCGCTGATGTTCGTGGGCTTTAATGCGGTGTTCATCCCCCTGTTTTGGCTGGGAAGCCACGGCATGCGTCGGCACGTCGCCGACTTTCCCGCCTGGATGGACCCGGTCCAAACCTTCGCCAGCGCCGCCGCTCTGCTCGTGGCCGCCTCCGTCGTCTTGTTCATCTTCAACGTCATCCGCTCGCTGAGAACCGGCGAAAACGCAGGCGACAACCCGTGGGAAGCCATCACGCTCGAGTGGAAGGCTCCTTCGCCTCCGCCCCACGGCAACTTCAAAACGCCTCCCGTCGTCGACAGGGACCCTTACGACTACGGCGTGGCGTCTAAGGCCTAGGAGACCCCCTATGAAACTTAAAAATTCCCCCCGCCTTCCAAGTCTTGGTCGGATTGCGACCGTCGCCATCTGTCTCTGTTTCGCGCGCGCGCAGGCCCGCTCTCAGGCGACGCCGCAGGCGGCGTACCGGTCCGCGGGCGTCCCCACAATCGCTTTTTCCGCCGCGCCGGTGACGCAGTCCCTCCCGTTGACGACGCCCCGAATCACGATCGCTCCCGCGCCGATTCCCACCTTTGCCGCGCCGGTGCCCGCCTTCGCCGCCCCGGTGTCCGCCTTCGCCGCCCCGGTGTCCGCCTTCGCCGCGCCGCACGTGCCCAATAAGTTCAGACCCGCCATTCTCGAGTCCCATACCCAAACCTCGCTGGTCGAACAGTGGAAGCGCTCCCTTGAGTATGGAGTTCTTCTCAAACAAAACCGTTGGCAAGGGTGGTCTGACTCCGGGAGCAGCTCGACGCCTGAAATCGAATGGATGGAATCCCACGTCGATCCCGAGTCCGAATACAGCCGCTTGTGCCGGCAAACCTTCAGCCTCGGCTGGGACGCGGTGGAGGCCGCCGCGAGATCTCAGGCCGGCGAACTCGCCGTCATCGTGGATATCGATGAAACGGTCCTCGTCAATTCCCGGTTCCAAAGAGAAAACTACGGCAACCCGTCCGACCCCGCCGCCTGGGAAGCCTGGATCAAACGCATGGAGGCCGGCGCGGTTCCAGGGGCGAAAGATTTTCTCGACAAAGTCCGAGGGCTCGGCCCGCGGGTGCATGTCGTCTTCATGTCGGACCGGCCCGAGGAGATGAACGCCTACACAATCGAAAATTTGCGCCGTCAGGGAATGTTCTCCAACGGCGACATCGTCTTAAGCAGGACCGAGGCCGCCGACAGCAAGGAACACCGCCGCCGGTGCCTGAGCTCCGGCAGCACCGGGACCGACCCGCGCTGCACGAATTGGGAACCCATGACAATCATCGCCAAGTTCGGCGACTCCCTGCGCGATCACTTCGAAATCCACGACCGAGGCGCGGCCATGGAGATGCTCGATGATCCGCGCTGGGGAAAAGAGGATTTCATCCTGCCCAACCCGATGTACGGTCAATGGATCAAAGATTACAAGTGACGTTATTTGCCTCAACTAGGCCCTGCCCGTCTCCAAGCTGCACCGGAATCTCGTCATAAAAAGAGGTGCCGATTAGGCCTTTTCTTTCCGTGAATCAGGCACTATACTGGGGCATGGGCAGAGCAGCCGCTTTCATCTTCGCGCTCATTGCTTTCGCCCACGCCTCCGAACCCCTCACGGACGGTGGCGCCTCGGTGACGCTCCCCGCCGACAAAGCGACGCTCCTCGTGGTGCACCCGCATATTCACTTCGACCGCAAACTATCCGCCAAGAATGGTATCGACAGGGTCGTGAGCGCGTTCAACGCCGACAAGCTACCCGTCGTCGCCCTCAAGGTATGCGATCTCAGCCGTTTCTACTACGATTTTGGGCCTCGGCCGGAGGATGTCGCTCTCTACGCCGCGGATCAGACGCCTACAGCGGTCATCTGCTCGGGCGATGGCGCCCACTCCCTGCCTGTTGCTTCGCGGGAGATATACGTCGCCGGTGGCTTTGACAACAGGTGTCTGCTCAGGGCTTTGCTCGACGCCGTGGGATCTGCGATCGCCGCCAACCCTAACGTTCCCATCGATGTCTATCTCGTCCGTGACGCGATCTATTCGAGCGGACTCGATGATCTCGGCGGAGATATTCCGATGCCCACCCATCACCTCGACTCTCTGTCCCCAGGGGACTTAGAACGCACCGTCGCCAAAATGTTCTCCCGCAACAGTTGGGTCTACTCCGGAAAAAAGTGGCCCGCTCGTACGCCGAACTTCCGCTTGGCGCGTCCCGAGGGATCATCCGGCGTGCGTGAGCAAGTCGGCAAGGGCGGAGACGTCATGGTCCGCACGATCTCTTCCGCGAATATCGGGAAAAACGCCCGGCGCCCTCTTGCGTTGAAAAACATTCCGGCGATCCTAAAATCGCTGCCGAACTGGTAGCTCCCTTATCGGATTCCGACCAAGTGGCGGCCGGTTCCTGAGACCATAAAGCTCCTAGGCCTTCTGCGCGCCGATTTTTAGGACCTAAGGTCCTCGCCTGCGCCTCGGGAACTCATAAAATAAGGCGTTATCGGAGGACCCATGATGCGCGCTAAATCGTATCTCCCCGTTTCGATCCTGGCGGCTTTCGTCCTTGGTTTTACGCCCCAAAGCGTCCTTCTGGCCCGGGCAGCTTCCGTCGAGGCGCATTCCCAGGCCTCTCTCGTCGAGCAGTGGAAAGGCTCCCTCGAATACGGGGTGCTGCTCAAACAGAACCATTGGCAAGGCTGGACTGACTCCGCGGCCGGCGCGGCTCCCGAAATCGAATGGATGGAGTCCTACGTAAACCCCGACTCCGAATACAGCCGCCTGTGCCGGCAGACGTTCGACCTCGCCTGGGCCTCCGTGGAGGCCGCGGCGAAATCCCGCGGCGGAGAACTGGCCGTCGTCTTGGACATCGATGAAACCGTCATGCTGAACATCCAGTTCCAGAAAGAAATCGCCGGTCAACCGTTCGACCCCGCGGTCTGGAACGGCTGGATCGCCCGCATGGCCTGCGAGGCGGTTCCCGGCGCCAAGGACTTCCTCGACAAGGTCCGCGGCCTGGGACCGCGTGTGCATGTCGCCTTCATGTCCGATCGCGCCGAGGACATGAACTCATACACCATCGGCAATATGCGCCGCCTTGGACTATTCGCCGACGAAGACATCGTCCTCAGCAAGACCGGGAAGACCGACACCAAGGACGTCCGCCGCCAGTGCCTCACGTCCGGAAATACCGGGACCGACGCGCGCTGCCGCGACTTCGAACCCATGGTGATTATCGCCAAACTCGGCGACGCCTTGCGCGATCACTTTGAAATCCGCGACCGCGCCGCGGCCATGGGCATGCTCAACGACCCGCGCTGGGGAACCGAGGATTTCATCCTGCCCAATCCGATGTACGGCCAGTGGACCAAGGACTACAAATTAATCTGTTTTCCATCATCCTGCTCGCCGCACCTCGCCGCGATTGACGTCGCCCTCCAAGTGATCTAAACTCGCCACGGCGGTTTGTTTCCAGACCCCGGGGGACCCATGGGAGTGATCTTCGGTTTTGTTGTCGGCTTCGTGGCGTGGTTTCTGATCAACTATCTCGTCGCGGGCCTCTACACCGTTGACCAGAACGAGCGCGCCGTCAAAACCAGCTTCGGACGCGCCCAGCGCCTTGAAGGCAGCAAGACGCTCGACGACCCCGAGCTCGCCGCCACCCTCAGTCAAGACGAAAGGCAGCGCTACAACTACCCCCAGCTGCGCGTGATCCCTCCGGGCGGCCCCTACTTCAAGTGGCCCTGGGAAAAGGTCTACAAGGTGTCCATCGCCACGGAAAGCCTCAACATCGCCCTCGACCCCGAAACGCCCGCCGCCAACAAAGGCGGCACCGTGCTCGAGGCGATCACCATGGACCAGCTCAACACCGGCCTGACCGGGCAGATCCGCTTTCGGGTCTCGGAGCGCAATCTCTACGCCTACCTTTTCGGCATCAAAACGCCGATCGTCCACGTCATGGGCTACTTCGTTTCGGTCCTGCGGGAAAAAATCGCCACGTTCGAAGCGCCCAAGCACGTCGCCGTCGCCCAGGCCCAAGCCACGGGCTTAAGCGACGTCAGCGGCGTCTCGATCAACGACATCCGCAAGAATCTGCGCGCTCTCAACGACCAGATGGATCGCGACTGCAAATCCTCGACCGCCCGCTACGGCATCTTGCTCGACGCGTCTCTGATCACCGGCATCGACCCGCCCGCCGAGGTCGAATCGGCCTTGGCGGCCATCAACACCGCCCACAACCATGTCTCCTCCGAGATCAGCCTGGCCCAAGCCGCGGCCGACCAAAAGATCGTGCAATCCAAGCGCGCGGTGGAAATCGAAACGCTCAAGGCCCAGGCCGAGGTCGAGCCCTTGCTGGCTTTGGCCAAACAACTCTCTGACCTGAAGTCGATCGGCGGAGCGAACTCCCTGATCGCCTACCTGCGCAACGTCAGGCTCGGGGTCTACGCCCGCGCCAAACAATACGTGCTGGAAACCCGGGCGTGGGAGGGCCGCTGATATGACCTCAAGTCCCTTTATGATGGCCGCTGGAATCGCTTTCTTCGGCTTCTGGATTTTGGTGCCTCTTTGTTTCGGCATGCTGCGGCTGCTCGGTTTTTATACGATCGTCCAAGAAGGCACCTCCAAGGTCTTCGTGCTCTTCGGCAACGTGCTGGAAACGATCACGGAGCCGGGCATCCACTTCTTGTGGTTCAAGATGGGGCCCGCCGCTCTGATCGTCAATTGGATCGGCTCCTGCTATACCCTGGATATGCGCATGGACCAGGTCTATCGCCGCAGCGAGCCGGTCAACTCCGAGGAAGGCGCCCCCATCGGCATCGGCATCTGGTATGAGATGTTCATTTCCGATCCGGTGGCGTTCCTATTCAAGAACGCGGACCCGCGGGGCTCCTTGGCCGCCAACGTCAGCAACGCCACCGTGCGTTCGCTCTCCAACATGAAGCTCGCCGCGATGCTCGGTTCGCGCCACCAGATGAGCCAAGCCGTGCGCGAGGAAGTCTCCCCTCAAAGCCATGAATGGGGCTACAAGCTGGGCTCGGTCTACATCAGGAAGATCCACCTGCGCGACCCGCGCATGATCAAGCAGATCGAGGAGAAAGTGGTCAATCGGCTCAGACAAGTGACCGCCGCGATCAAGCAAGACGGCGAGAACCAGGTCAACATCATCGCCAGCACCGCCCAGCGCCAAGCCTCCATCGCCTTCGGCGAGGCCGCGGCCCTGCGCCCTAAAATCGTCGGCCAAGCGCTCAAGACCATCTCGGCCTCCCCGGATATTCTCGAAGCGATGTTCGAAATATTGGAGATTCAGAAAACTCTCGACAGCCAGGCCGAGATCACTTTGGTGCCCAAGGGCTCGGACATGCTCAATTCTCTCATCGCCTTTCGCGGCGCGCCCGGGCCCGCGCCGGCCGCCTAGACCAGGCGCGGATCAGCGCATGGGAGTCGGGAATCGACCCGGCTCAGAAGGCGCTTTCGACTTGACACTCGATCTGGGTCTCCGTCCGGACGACCCTATCGTAATCCAAGTCCACGAGACTCTTGCTGAAGTGCTTGATCCGGCCGGTGGGCAGGCCGTATACGGTGAAGACGAGGTTGACGAGAACGTTGCTGCTCTTGCGCATGATGATCCGCAAGGCGGCGGCGGTGTAATCCCGCCCGGATGAGTTCTGAATATCGCCATGCAAAGTCACATGGGCGCCACGCCCCTCCTCACCTCTTTTTAAGATGACATTTGAAATTTTTAGGCTGACCATGGTTCCCCTCTCAGGGAGAGGGTCGACGGGAGCGGGATAGAAGTTCCGTGATCCGTTGGGAGAAGTTGTCGTCAAGGGGCTTGGGGATGAACGCCTCGGCACCGTGTGCGAGGATCGATTGGTGATCGGAGGCCCGAGTGCTGCCAGAAATAGCCACGATTCTGATGTCACGAGTTTCGCTGTCGCCTTTCAATTGCCGACAGAGAGTCAGACCGTCGACGCCGGGCATGCAAATATCGAGCAGTATGAGATTCGGTTTTTCCCTCTTGACTGCTTCCAGGGCCGTGAGGCTGTCCGAATGGAGCTTGATGTCGCAGTCGATGCCGGCGAGCCGGTCCTGGACGACCATTCCGACCAAGGGGTCATCGTCAATAATCATAATGAATAAACTCATTCTCTTACTTTAATACATTGTCCTTGAATGCGTCCATCTGAGATCGATCCACTCGCCGGTTGATCATGTGCATGCCGAACCCTTTGCCCCGGGCGGCGCGTCGAGCGAAGGGAGGGTGGGATTTTTTTTAGGGGTACCTTATCAATGAGCGGAAACCGAAGGTGCGCCCGCCGATCTTATACGGGCCTCGGGCAATAA
>ERZ1292630.4562-Hain-H41-02um-R3-4562-length-11689-cov-4_pt1 | contig 11689 bp, 10 predicted proteins | sample MGYA00564408_ERZ1292630 | MGnify/ENA primary metagenome ERZ1292630 (study PRJEB36523, sample SAMEA6512641) | groundwater metagenome | collected 2019-01-08 | study: AquaDiva: Metagenomics assemblies of 32 groundwater samples | reverse complement strand
TCGGTAACCCGACTTTTGACTTGGTGTCCAAAATAACAGCTCCCCTATTGAATCAAAAATTGCTTACAGAAACCAATGGGCACTATGTGTTGACCGATGCTGGCGTCGTAATAAGCAATCAGATTTTTGAGAAATTTACGTTTTTGAAGAGCAATCTAAGTAATTTAAATTAAGGCGACTTTTGTAGAAGAAATTTTGCAGAAATAGCTCATATGGGATATGCTCTTGCCGGTGAGGTAAATGTATATGTCAGAAACTGAAGATAAAAAAAATGCGGCAGCAGAAGCGCAAGATAATGTCACGCCCATTAAATCAGAATTAGAGACCGCACACGATGAGGCTGCGAAATGGAAAAATGAATTTCTTTATTTAAAAGCAGAGTTTGAAAACTTTAAGCGCAACACCATTAAAGAGCGCTCTGAGCTTTTAAAGTTCGGAGCCGAAAGAGTGGCACGAGACTTGCTTGATGTTGTTGATAATTTTGAACGTGCACTGCAGGTAAAGTTGACCTCTGAAACCATGCAAACTTTTAAGGTGGGCATTGAAATGACTGCAAAAGAATTAAAAGAAGCTCTGACCAAGCACGGTATCCAAGAAGTTCCAAGTGAAGGCTTGGTTTTTAATCCTGCACATCATGAAGCTATTAGTTCTGAACCTACAACAAGCGTTCCTGCCGGGCACGTTGCTCGAGTATTTAAAAAACCTTATAAACTCCACGATAAAATCATTCGCATGGGCCAGGTTGTTGTGGCCGCGCCTCCTGCAAACGGACAGGCTTAGTCGGTGGCTAAGAAGGATTTTTATCAGCTTTTGGGAGTGACAAGAACAGCCACTCCTGAAGAAATTAAAAAAGCTTATCGCAAGCTTGCAATGCAATACCATCCAGACAAAAATCCGAACAACAAAAAAGCCGAAGAAAAGTTTAAAGAAATTACCGAAGCTAATGAAACCCTCAGCGATGAAAAAAAACGTCAGGCTTATGATCAGTATGGCCACGCGGGAGCTGACGCTTTTTTTAGTAGCGCGGGCGCGGGCAACCCCTTTGGTAATGGCGGGCCTCGTTCTCAACGCAGTGGCGGACCCGATCCTTTTCAAGATATTTTTGGTGATATGTTCGGTGATGTTTTTACTAATACTGGGCGCGGACAAAGGTCCGGCGGAACAAGTGGCGGCAAAGCTCAAAACCGTGGCTCTGATTTAAAATATACTTTATCTATCACCTTTGAAGAAGCTGCCCTTGGTTGTGAAAAACTCATCAGTTTTTCGCGGCAAGCCGGATCTAAAGAAGAACGCGCTAAGCTTTCGGTTACTGTTCCTGCTGGAGTCAAAGACGGACAAAGACTTAAGCTCAGCGGCGAAGGCGACAAGCCTTCATCGGGAGCCGCTGGCGATCTTTTTGTAATAATTGTATTACTAGAACATTTGCTTTTTCGTCGAGGCGGAACCGGAGATGAAGCCGATGTTATTTTAGACTTACCTGTTTTATACACCGATGCGATTCTTGGAAAAACTGTCGAGATTCCCACTCTCTACGGCAAGGCCGAAATTAAAATTCCGCCAGGCACGCACTCGGGCCAAAACTTCAGGTTGAAATCAAAAGGTTTTCCACGCCTCGGCGCGACTGGCTCGGGAGATATGCTCGTTCGGGTTATTGTTGATACTCCAAATAAAGTAACTGCCCGCCAGAACGAGTTGCTCGAGGAGCTTTCTCGCTCTCCGGGCGAAAGTCCGCTGGTAAAAAACTATAATGAAAACTTACAGACTATTTTAAGGAACAGAAAATGAATTTAACCCTGAATTTAACCGTGCTAAAAAACAAACTTATCTTCAAAATCCTACTCGTTTGTTTTCTGTTGCCGTTGGGTTTTTTCTTTTCAGGCTGTACACACTCTCGCCCCGCGGCCTACCAGTTGCGGCAAAATGCACCTAAAACACAAACCTCGACGCAAGCAACGCCGGCGCCCAATTCTTCAGGAAAAAAAACCAAAAGTTCTAGCACAAACCCTGATGTGCGCGCGCCGATTGATAATAAGCCTGTCATTTCAGCGTCGGCTTCAGTTCAAAATAGTTTATCCACTATAGTCTCTTTTGATGAAACAAAAACCTACGACGTTGACGCTAAAGTCATCGGCGCCATTCTTCCTCTAACTGGAAAAAATGCAAATATCGGACAGCACGCCTTAAATGCGCTGCGCATGGGTTTGGGCATCGCCTCTCCGGACGCCCCCACAACAACGCCCAATGCAAGTCGATCAGAAAATAATTTTCGCCTGGCTGTGTTTGACTCAGAAAGCAACCCCGAATTGGCGGCCAAGGGCGCCGTTAAATTAGTTATAGAAGACAAGGCCATTGCGCTCTTGGGCGGTTTTACCGCTAAAGAGGCCCTTGCTATTGCGAGTCGAGCCGAAGCGCTAAGAACCCCCTATATTGGTTTTTCGCAAAAATCGGGCCTAACCTCTCTTGGTAATTATATCTTTAGAAACTCAATTACACCCGAAATGCAAGTTGACCGGCTAGTACAATTTGCATTCGACAAACTCTCTGCCAAAAAATTTGCGATTCTTTTTCCAAACGATTCTTATGGCGTGGAGTTCAGCAGTATTTTCTGGGATCATGTACTCGCGCGCGGCGGCGAAATCACCGCGGCTCAAACCTATGACCCAAAAGAAAATGATTTTTCCGTTGTCACTCAAAAACTAATCGGCACTTATTACATCGAGGCTCGGGCTGATGAATACAAAGACCGTTTAAAAGAGATCAAGGCTAAAGAAAAGGCCAAAGAAAAAATTAGAGCTAAAACTGCTGCAACCAAGAGCCCTATTAAAAAAAATTCCCGCGAACATGCGTTTGAAGAAAATATTTTAACTCCGATTATTGATTTTGATGTTTTGTTTGTACCTGACAGCAGTCGTGCCTTAAGCCAAATTATGGCCTTTATGAAATACAACGCGGCCGAAGAACTAACTTATCTTGGAACCAACCTCTGGAACTCTCCCGATCTTCCAAAGCGTGTAACGAACCAACTAGCTAGTGTTTATTTTGTTGATGCCATCGATCTTTCCGAAGGCACTGCGACTGATGACGGCAGTCCGGCTGTGCCCAATGATTTCTTTAGAGACTATCTGGGTCTTCATGGCGAAGAGCCTACTTTAGTTGAAATACAGGCTTACGAGTCTGCTAAAATTATTAAAGATCTCATTTTATCAGGGGATACCACACGCACGGCTTTAGCTGACAGCTTACGCTCTTTAGGCCGTAGCACAGGGGTAACTGGTGAGCTCAGAATGTCGTCTAATCGCGAACTTGAGCGGCCTATTCGCATTTTAACGCTTAATTCAGGCTTTGTAAAAAAGGCTGAATAAGCCCGCCAAAAATGACCAAACCAACCACAACCTCTTTAAAATATAATTAATTATTTTTTAACCGCCTTCTCGCCTTCAGCGGTCTTAATTTCCAACAAAAACAACATAAACTAATATGTTGTAATAATTTGTAGGCTAACGCTTTACAAAAAATTGAGACAGGGAGGTCTTATGGATTTATATAAAATGTGTCGTCAGAAGCTATTAAAAATCAAAGCCGATTTATTAAATCGGGCCAAACAATCTACTTTTGATTTTAATCAAATCGACAAAGCCCACGGTGATGAAATTGATCAATCTGCTGCACATCAGGAAGAACATACTTTTTTAATTAATCAAAGCAGGCTTAAATCTCAGCTAGTGGAAATTGAGTTTGCACTAGCAAGACTTGAAAACGGCACCTATGGTATTTGTGAAGTGACCGAGGAAAAAATAGAAAATGAGCGTTTGTTGGCCATACCTTGGACCAGGGTGAGCATAGAGGGTGCAGAAATGAACGAGTCTGCTCAAAAAAAATATGCTGGTATATAGTCGCGTTATAAATTGCGTGGCAATTTCATCAAAGTGCATCAAATAGTACACTTATTAAATGCGCTATGATTCGTCACACAAGTTTAGTTTTTTTAGTGACATAAATCTCACTCCAGCTAATATCCCTAGAAATTTCGGAAACTTTATCTAGGGGGGAATTTAGATGAACAGCACCGAAAACGACTCATCAACATTGCAAATTACTGAGCTGGATTTTATTAAAAAATCTCTTCTGATTCAAAAGAGTGAGATTTTAAATAAGCATCAAGAGTTCAAAAGCATGCAGACATCTTCCATAAAAGCTGCTGACGAAGTTGATGCTGTTGTTCAGAATCTGCAAGACAACTTAAACATCCAACTTCATGAGCGAGATCAACTTTCTTTATTGTTAATAGATAAAGCGCTTTCTAAGTTTTCATTGGGAACTTACGGGCAATGTGAAAGCTGTGAAGATTCTATTGATTTAAGAAGACTTAAAGCCCGACCTTTGGCGACACTTTGTATTTCCTGCATGGAAGACAATGAAAATGCCGGCAAAAGTTTGCGCAGTCCGCTTCAATAAATACCAATAGATATACTTTCAAACTCAATACACATCTTTAGGGCTCATTGGATGAGTGTCGACTTACATGGATGTGAGTCCTGTTCACAAAAAACCAGACGTTAACCAGACTAATTGTTCCTTTAGCGGCGCCGAAAAGGCACCGAATAATCCTGTAGAAAACAGGAGTCAATAATGACATTTGATAATCAGTCCGTAGAACTTCCGCAAACCCTACCCATGCTACCCGTAAGAGATATCGTTGTATTTCCATACATGATTATTCCACTCTTCGTAGGCCGCGAATCTTCAATTCGCTCAGTTGAAGAGGCTTTGTCTAAAAACAGGCTTATATTTTTGGCTTCGCAAAAAGATATTTCCGAAGAAACTCCTGCGCCCGACACTATATTTGAAACCGGAACTGTCGCAAAAATCATGCGCATGCGAAAGCTTTCTGATGGTCGCGTAAAAATTCTTATACAGGGTGAGGCCAAGGGCCGCATCACAGCTTATACAAAAACCTCCGGCTCTTTTGAGGTCACAGTTGAAAAAGTAGAAGACGTTGTAAACGCAGCCGACCGCAATGAAGTACAGGCGCTGGTTAAAACTGCCAAAGAATGTATTGAAAAAACAATTGCTCTTGGTAAGGCGCTTTCTCCCGATATTTTATTAGTATTAGATGATGTTACCGACCCAGGCCGTATTGCGGATCTAATCGCCAGCAATATGGGTTTAAAAGTTAATGATGCGCAAAAAGTTTTAGAAACCACCAATACAAAAGAAAGATTATCTTTTATCTGTCAGCTGCTGCAAACCGAACTTGAGGTTTTAACAGTACAATCTAAACTTCGCGGCAACGCCTCTGGCGAAGCCCCTCGCGGACAACGCGAAAACTTTTTACGTGAACAAATGAAAGCCATTAAAAACGAACTTGGTGAAAATCAAGATTCTAAATCTGAAGAGATGGATGAGTTAAAAGCAAAAATTATGGCTGCTGGAATGCCAGAACCTGTACAAACAGAGTCTCTGAAACAACTTTCAAGGCTCGAGCGCATGCATCCAGACGCAAGCGAAGCCACAATGGTGCGCACTTATCTTGACTGGATGGTGGACCTGCCTTGGGGTAAGCAATCTGAAGATATTATTGATATTAAATCCGCTAAAGAAATTTTAGATGACGATCACTATGATTTACAAAAAGCCAAAGATCGTGTGCTCGAGTTCTTAGCCGTAAGAAAATTAAGATCCTCTATGAAGGGTCCGATTCTTTGTTTTAGTGGTCCTCCCGGTGTTGGTAAAACATCTTTGGGTAAATCCATCGCTAGAGCCATGGGCCGAGAATACTTTCGAATTGCTCTCGGCGGAGTAAAAGACGAAGCTGAGATCCGTGGACACCGAAGAACCTATGTTGGTGCTATGCCCGGCAAAATTATTCAGGCTCTGCGTCAGGCAAAAACCCGCAATCCGGTCATAGTCTTAGATGAAATAGACAAAATGGCTTCTGATTTTAAAGGCGACCCTTCTTCAGCAATGCTGGAGGTTCTTGATCCAGAACAAAATGCAACCTTTAGAGATAACTACTTAAATGTTGATTTTGATTTGTCAAATGTGCTCTTTATTGCCACGGCCAATGTTGTAGAAAATATTCCCGCCGCTTTGCGCGACCGCATGGAAATGATCAGCATTCCTGGCTACACAGAAAACGACAAACTTTTAATTACAAAAAAACATCTGATTAACAGACAAATTGAAGCCAATGGTATCACCAGTGAAAATATCAAATTTACCGATGATGGCATTAAATATCTAATTGCAGGCTACACTCGCGAAGCCGGATTGCGAAATCTCGAACGCGAAATCGGTTCTGTTTGTAGAAAAGTTGCTAAAAAAATTGTTATGCAGGGCGCAAGCTTTGTTGAGGTTAATGCCACGACTGTTCCAGAGCTTCTTGGTCCGCCTCGCTTCACTCGTGAAGATAAAATGCTCGAATCCAGCATTGGTGTTGTACAAGGCCTCGCCTGGACACAGGCAGGCGGCGAAGTTTTATTAATTGAAGCACTTAAAATGAAGGGCAAAGGCGGCTTAATGCTGACTGGTCAATTGGGTGATGTAATGAAAGAGTCCGCTCACGCGGCAATGTCATACGCCCGAGCCCACATGGATGAGCTTGGAATTGATGCCGAAATGTTTGAAAAGTTTGACATCCACGTTCACTTACCGGCAGGAGCCATTCCTAAAGATGGGCCTTCAGCAGGTATCACGCTAACCACAGCGCTTGTAAGTTTATTAACCGGAACTGCAATTCGAAACGATATTGCTATGACCGGAGAAGTTACTCTGCAAGGTCGCGTACTACCGGTCGGCGGAATTCGTGAAAAATGTTTGGCCGCGCTAAATCTGGGAATTACTAACGTGATTATCCCGCTGGCTTGTGCCAAAGACTTAGAAGACATTCCCGAGCAGTTTAAAGAAAAAATGAATTTTATTTTGGTTGAAAATCTTGACGAAGTATTTGCAGTAGCTTTTGAAAAATCTGAAAAGTTTATGAAAAAGTTAGGCTCAAAGCGCCAAGAGAAAAAAGCCAAAGGCACGGCCGCAGACTCTGCCGCCTAGCGGCTTAAGGTGCCAGCCACCTTATGACCACGCGCCCCTCCCAATAAAAAACCCAGCCTAAAAAACTGGGTTTTTTGTTTTTAAGCTCGGAGTTTTTTAAACTTATTTAATAGTTTCATTTTTACTATAGCTCCTTAAAACTTCACAAATCTCAACTGTGTAGTCAGAGTACCACTGTGATTTACCTTTTGCTTGTGCAAGCAGATGCAGTGAGTTTTCTTTCCACTCTTTTATTGATTCAAGTGAATCCCAATAGCTGACAGAGACTCCATTACCACTTGTGTCTGCGACGGACTCAATTCGTTTAAATCCTTTGTAGCCCCCAACAAGCTCAACCAATTTTTTTGACATTTCAAGATAATCATCAGGAATGGGCATTTTGCGTTTTGTTTTAAAAATAACGGCATATTCTTTATTCATTTTCACTGGCGCTAATTTTCAACTTAGTTTCGTAGGCGCGAATTTTCAGACTCTAAAACTTTAATCAACGTTTTCAAGTCCACAGTTTCCTCGCGAAGCTGAAGAATTTGCTCCTCTTTTTCTTGAAGAATCTGCGCATAGGCTTTTTTTAGATCTGCAAGCAAACGATTAGCGGCAGCTATAACCGATTCGCTCGCGTCGTTTTGCTGGGTATAAAAAGAAAATGTAGCTGGCACCGAATTTTTTTGAACTTCGCTGTTTAGGGAGGGGCGATGCTCTTCGGTGCTTGCCATTTTTTTGGGCGATACGTTTAACACATGATCGTCTAAAATAAGATACTTTCCATCATCAAAGCGAAACCTTATGTCCTCTGCTTTAATCCGTCGTCTAAGTGTTGAAATACTTATCTGATGCTTCATTGAGTATTCAGCTAATGGCAACCAATCATTCTTGGCTGCTAGCGCAGTGGTCATCATTCATCACCTCGACTATCCAAGCCTAACACGACCAAAGCCGCTGTCAACAGCCTTGTCATAAATAGCCTTTGGTCTTGAATAGTCACCATTTTTGTTAAGAGCTTGTGATTATTTTAGTTTTTTTTAAGTTTTATCTATGGTCAACTAGGCTCCTCAAATGAATATTCAGAATAAAAAAAAGATAGCTCTTGTTTTAAGTGGCGGCGGAATTAAGGCTGCCGCCTACCACCTTGGTGTCTGTCTTGCTCTAAAAGAAAAAGGCTTTGTTTTTTCTGGTGGCTCAAAAGAGTGGGTCCAGCAAAAATATCCGCACTTAACCGGTGACCCAAAAGGCTCTGCTTCAAAACCAACCATTTCGCTTTATGTTGGTTCCAGCGCTGGCGCCTTTGTTGGCTCAATCTTGGCCTCCGGAAAATCCATTGAATCTCTAATAACCGCCTTTCAAGTTGGCTTCGGAGACTCTCCTTTTTATAAGCTTCCTAAAGAAGACCATATTAAACCCGTTGGCTATCGCCATATTTTTAATCTTAACTCAAAACGACTTTTAAGCTGGCTACCAGAAAGTCTTTTGCAAAAAACACTTCTCACTGGTGGCATAGAGGTGCTTTTTAAAAAAGGCTTTAAACTTAACGGCCTTTTTAACACCAATGGAATCGAAAGATATCTTCGTAAGTACATTCTTGATGAAAACGAGTTCTCTCGGCTAGGTGTAGAGCTTTATATTGTATCAACTCAGCTTAATCATTCTCGTAAAACAATTTTTGGGCCCTATTTAGAAAGTTCAAAAAATTCATCTACAAAATATATTGGCTACACAAAAATATCTGAAGCCGTAGCGGCCTCTATCGCGCTACCGCCGATGTTTGCACCCTATCCAATTAAAAAGCCCGATGGTAAAATCATTTATCACTATGACGGCGAGATTCGCGACACTCTCAGCACCCATGTGGCCGCCGATCATGGCGCTGACTTAATTATCGCATCTTATTCAATGCAGCCCTATCATTATAATCCAGACGTTGGCTCGCTACACTCCTTCGGTATGCCCGCGATTGTTAATCAAGCGCTTTATCAAGTGCTCGAGCAAAAAGTTGCAAAACATATTCAATATCAACAGCAAAAAAAAGATACTTATCTGGCGCTTAAAAAAACCTGTACTGAACTAAATCTTTCTGTCGACCAAACTAAAAAAATTCTTGATTTGGTTAAGCAAAAACTTTCACACAACCCAGAGGTTGATTATATCTACATCGCGCCTCGTCCACAAAATTATGAAATGTTTTTTGCCGATCATTTTTCATTGAATCCACAGATTCTTGAAAAAATAGTAAGAATCGGCTTTAAATCTGGTTTGCAGGTTTTAAGAGAGCACCTTTAAGCTCAGCCTAGCCCAAGCTTAATTCAATCATGCTAAATAGCGGGCCCGATGTTAGGCCCAGAACAACTATCAAAATGGCCGAAACGACAACCATACAAGTGGTCGCGAAGCTCCCCGACTCAGAAGTATTGCAAGAGCCGTCGCGCATATACATCATCACGATTGGGCGCAAATAGTAGTAGGCACCCAGCACAGAGTTGATCACGCCCCAAAGCACTAACCACAATAGGCCCTCATTAACTGCGGCGCTGAACAAATACAGCTTTCCAAAAAATCCAAGCGCTGGCGGCAGCCCCGCAAGAGAAAGCAGAAAAATACTTAAACACAAAGCCAGCCCCGGTTTTTGCTTGGCCAAACCTGCCAACTCATCGATTTGAACAAAGTTATTTTCATTTTTTTCAATCATGCTCAGCACAGCAAAAGCACCCATTGTCATTAAAGAGTAGGTTAACAAATAAAACACCACGCCTGCTGCAGCAAAAGCCGAGCTCTGGCTGATGCCTACTGCGATAACTCCGATAAGTACATAGCCTGAATGTGCAATTGAAGAGTAGGCCAGCGTTCTTTTAAAATTATTCTGAACAAGGGCTGCCACATTGCCCACCGTCATGGTTATGACCGCAAGCCATTGTAAAATAGAAAATAAATTTTCTGATCCGATGAGGCCTTTTGATGCGATAATTCTTAAAAACGCCGCAAAAGATGCAGTCTTGATCGCCGTTGCCATAAACGAAGTTACTGGCGTAGCTGCCCCTTGATACACATCGGGTGTCCACGCGTGAAAGGGCGCAATCGAAACTTTAAAACAAAAACCGAGCACAACAAATAAAAATCCAAATAAAAATAAATGGTTGCTGTTTTTTAATAATACTTCAGCGTTTTTCATTAAATCTAGGGTGCTGACCGTGCCCGTGCTGCCATAAATAAACGAAACTCCATAAAGAAAAATGGCCGAAGCAAACGAGCCCAGAACAAAATACTTGATGGCCGCTTCTTTTGATATTTTTTGTTCATGTGACATCGCGATCATTAAGTATAAAGACAAAGACATCAATTCAAGTCCAATAAAAACCGTAATTAAATTAACGGCAGAAATCAAAACCAGGGCGCCTAACAAAGAATTCATTGTTAAAAAAATAAGTTCTGAAAACTGTGGACCGCGTGTTGATGGGTTTTCAAACATCATAATCATCGCGCCAGCGCCAATAGTAACTGTGATCAGGCCCATCCACATTGTTAAACCATCAAATATTAATTGACCATTAAAGGCTGTTGGCACCCCGGCTTCAGAAGAGCCGCTCCCGCTAAAAATAATTAATAGTGTGGCTGTCAGCGCTAGACCAATAAGCGCTTCCATAAGAGTGGCCACCGGTTGTTGTTCTTTATTTCCTCGCAGAACCTTAATTGTCAGCGGAAGAAGACTGAATAAAAACAATATAATCATCGGAGAAACTAACAAAATGTCTGTAAGTCCTACGCTCACACCACTTACTGCGCTGGTAATACTGCTAACTAGATTCATTTTTATTTCTCCAAACTTTTCATTGAAGTCGAAACAACTGCCAACGAATAGTTGTGCTTATTTTTAATTAAATGATCAATGCTCGTCGTAGAAAAACTCATAAAATGGCCCGGAAACAGCCCCATCCAAAAAATCATTATCAGCATCGGCGCTAAAACCGCAAGTTCACGAATATTTAAATCCTGTAGCGGGTGGGCCCGAACCAGCTCACCTTTAGGTCCAAAGAAAACTTTTTTTACCATCCATAACATATATGCTGCGCCCAAAACCACGCCACTAACCGAAATGGCCGCAACAGCCGGAGCATACTGATAGGCCCCAAGTAAAATCAAAAATTCACCGATAAAACCATTTGTCAATGGAACCGCTATTGAAGACATCGTTACTATTATAAAGGCGATTGTATACAAAGGCAGGGCGCTGGCAAGGCCTCCATACTTAGATATTTCTCTTGAGTGAGTTCTTTCGTAAAGCATGCCGATCAGAATGAAGAGCGCGCCTGTTGAAATACCATGATTGAGCATTTGATAAAGAGCGCCATTTAGCCCATAGGCATTCATCGTAAAAAGACCCACGACAATATAGCCCATATGTGAAACTGAAGAATAGGCCACCAGTTTTTTAACATCTGGCTGAACCATGGCCACCAAGGCTCCGTAAACTATTCCAATAATTCCGGCGGCTATGAATACCCAGGCATAGTGCTCCGTCGCATCTGGAAATAAAGGAATCACCCAGCGCAAAAAGCCATAGGTTCCCATTTTGAGCATGACCCCTGCTAGAATAACAGAGCCTGGTGTTGGCGCCTCAACGTGCGCATCTGGTAGCCACGTATGCAGCGGAAAC
>ERZ1292630.4560-Hain-H41-02um-R3-4560-length-11692-cov-7_pt1 | contig 11692 bp, 9 predicted proteins | sample MGYA00564408_ERZ1292630 | MGnify/ENA primary metagenome ERZ1292630 (study PRJEB36523, sample SAMEA6512641) | groundwater metagenome | collected 2019-01-08 | study: AquaDiva: Metagenomics assemblies of 32 groundwater samples | reverse complement strand
TTGCTGCCATGTCGCAATCAACTCCTCCCAGGAATCGAATTGTTTGCATGCATTTATTTGTGAGAATACTTTCGCGCCTGGCAACATATCCGGATCTCGTATAATCGCTGAAAACCCCATTTCTCCTCGCTTAACAGCGGCGAATGCAACACCTGCAGCCTGCTGCTGTGCTTCGGTCATTACCAGATACAATGGAAGCTGCGGCTCATCCAGACGCTCTCCGAGCATAGTCTGAACGGATTGTTTCCGGGTTTTGTAATCGATCACGATATGCTGCCCGCCCTCCAACTCATCGACTCGATCCAAACGTGCATTCAATACCAGTTCGCCTATCTGGATGGCGCGTTTTTCTTCGGTTGCAATGACAGTAAAAAGACTTCGCTTCTTTTCCTCATCCAGCCATTCACGCACCAAACGTAAAAGGCGCCATTGTTCAATCTGTGCAAACCGGCCTGAAAGCGCAATCGGTCTATATTGCTGCATCTGTAAAATTGCTTTGTCTGCGGCACTTGCCAACAACTCTTCAAGGTCAAGATCACTCGTGGTATCGAGCGCATCTTTGGTTTTCAGTTGGCTCCATAACTGCGCCAATACCTGATGCACTAATGCGCCGCGTTCCATTGCATTTAAACCGGTATGTGGTACATTCAGGCTTTCTATTAACAATCGGTGCTTAGCCCAGGCGCGAAAAGGGCATGCAGCATAATCCTTGATCACAGCTGTACCGCCCCTGATACCTTGATTGGCAATTCCCTGTTCCAAGGGCAGCACCTGGCTGTCTTCTATCTGCTCCAGCTCGCAGGATTGGATAATGAGATCACGATGCTGTGAAACAGCAGAAAAATCTCGTTTAGTTTCCGGTATTGATCTAATCAATGGACTGGGTTTTAATTCATGTCCATCGCGATCGTCACTATGTTTGGGGTAACTTAGGATCACTTCTTTCGCGTTAGATAGCCAACCATTTGTCAATTTTCGACAGTAAGCCAGTGATTCCAGTGTAGACCCCAGAGGCAACTTTTCCCGACGCTGCAACTCCAGTGGTAGGAATGGATTGGGGTTGGCACGCAAAGGCCAGTGTTCATCTGATAAACCCATTACCCAGAGATGATCAAACGTCATCCCTGCCGCTTCCAACACCCCGAGAATCTGAATAGGCACTTCGGGTGTTTCGGGTTGAAACAATGTATCGCTTGCCATTTGCCTTAGGCGACTGATCGCTTCAAGATAACTGACTTTTGCGCAGACATGGTCCAGTTTCGCAAGATCCGCAACTAACGCTTGCCATTTTTCTAATGTTTGGTATTCCGTGGAATCCAAACTGCGCTCTCCAGGAAAACCTGAAATCTGCAGTACTTCATAAATAATTTTGGCAAAAACGGCATGGCTCTCTGATCTAGGGAGTTTTGTTTGACGAAATGTGACTAATGCTGACAAGCGTTGTAGCAGGATCGGACAATTTGCTTGTCCACCAGCTTGCTGCACGAGTGTTATTAATCGATCCAGAGTGATTACAGGCTCGGCATACCGCCGAATACGTGCGTCTAGTAATGCACGCTGTGTCATTTCCGTTTCTCCACCAGCAAAAAATGGAGACCGTAGCCAATGACTTGCACGGCTAAATTCCATTTCCTGGCCCAACAATTCCAGGCTTGTAAAAGCTGCATCAATCAGTGGATAAGACGTTAGCGCCAAACCCAACGAAACATTAAATGGCGCAACTGGCCGCACAGCACCCGGTAATGCAAATCTTATATCCGGATACATCACCGCATTAAAAATGCGGATCAGTGTGCTGCGGTGACTGGACAACGCAGGGACTACGATGCCGAGACGAACTGCATGATCCGCCTCTTCGATTTTGGACCGCGCCCACACTGCCGCCTGAAAAATCTCTTCACGATTGCTCACATACTCAATGCGCCGGGTACCATCCAGCGCCAATGGACGCTTAGCTGCCGGATTGGTTATTACGACCTCACATCCAGTAGCGATCAGTTTCTTTAATAAAGTGATTTGCTGCGGCGTAAAAACATCAAAACCATAGCAAACCAGAGCAGATGGTTTTTTTATATCCAGGTATTCGTATTGCTCTGTGATCAGATCACAAATACGCGCCTGGTCTGTTTGCCAGTTACGAGCCGTTTTTTCCTGATAGGATTTCGCCCAATCCAGAAATGCTTTACCATCTTCATTCGGATGAAAGTCTTTCAGTTTTGGGATAAGCTGCCATGCATGTGCCAGTTGCCATGCTTCCTGAACACATTGCGCAGTCTGTGAAATCCTCAGTAATGTTTTTCCTGCTGCAGAAGATTGAATAATCGATTCCCACAGAACTTGCTCCTGTGCTGCGGACAGCAAAAACGGCAAAGTGGATATTTGCTTGGTATACAGCGTATCGAGGTAAATACGCTCAATTAAGGCTATAAATGGCAGTACATCAGCAGAGTACCAAACCGCCAATTTTAGTCTGATTTGATCCTGATTGAATTCTTCTTTAAGCGCCAATGCAAGTCTCCGGTTTGGTGTTACAACCGTAGTACCGGCACTTATGCGCTTAAAAACCTCGCTAAAGGGGATTTGCGGGAATAGTGAAAAGTCAAACATGCGGCATCTAAATTACCGCAATTCCTTATTAGCGTTGCAAATATTTCAGTTTATCCGCAACGCTCGCCCAATCATCCGCATCAGGGGGGGCGTCTTTTTTCTCAATGATCGGCCGCCATTTTTTTGACAACTCAGCATTCAGCTTGATGAAATTTAGCTGCTGATCAGGCACATCATCCTCGGCATAAATTGCCTCTACCGGACATTCTGCAACACATAATGTGCAATCAATACACTCATCGGGATCAATGACCAAACAATTGGGCCCTTCGCGGAAACAATCCACCGGGCATACATCCACACAATCTGTATATTTACATTTAATACAATTTTCGGTTACTACATAAGCCATGACAACTTTTCCTTGCTTGACACTTTTATAGAATTTCGCATTTTAGCAGAATTCTAACAAACAACGCCATCATCAAAACCACCAAAACTGTATCTATTGACACAACAATAAAAGGTAGTCGCGCATTTCAAGGTATCATCGAACAATTCGGTTAGACATTAAACAGATTTAGGTTGCCGGATAGATAGCAATTAATTACTGGACTTTGTCCGGCTAGTTCGATTAAGGTGTTAAAAAGCGCTATGCTTAAAATATAAAAAATTAGTTGACTAGGAACAGATAATCAAGATGTGTTTTTCAGCAGAAGCAAGCTTTATAGTGGGCGGCACACTTTTGATTGTTAGTGTCGCAACAGTCCGGAAAAGCATTCACAAAAGAGATCTTCCAATAGCGCTTATTCCACTTATCTTTGCTATCCAACAGATCATAGAAGGATTATTGTGGATTTTTCTAATCGATAACGATGCAGTGCAAATTCAATTCTGGTTAAGTAATATTTACGGTGTTTTTATCGGCATTATCTGGCCACTATTTGCACCCTACGCAGTCTATTGCTCAGAAACAAACAGTAAACGCAGGAAAATTATTGCATTAATTGGCATAGCAGGAATTGGACTTGCCATATATACCGCCATCGGTCTTATTAAACAACCAATCGTCGCTGAAATTATCAATCACAGTATCAATTACAAACATGATGTCGCTGGTTACCAATTCGTCATTGTTTTATATCTATTAGCCACCTGTGTACCCTTTATTTTTTCCAGTTATCGGCACTTGTATATTGCGGGCATCACCATAACGCTCGGTTTCTTCGTTGCTTATATTACTTTTCTGGAAACCTTTGCTTCAGTTTGGTGCTTCTTTGCAGCCATCGCGAGTGCATTGATTTATTTTTTCTTTGTGCATCGCGTTAAAGAACCGTTAATCCCGATACCATAACATCTCTTGGATACAAAACTGAAGCTTATCACTAATAAAACAATTGCTTCACTTTGATTTCTGTCAGTACAATCCGATTTTATCCCTACATAAATCTCAATCACCATGCGCTTTATTCAAACATTTTATAAAACTGCACTATTTGGCTACTTGTTTTTTTTGACAGCCATTACTCAAGCCAACCCAATCGCTTGTTTTAATACCAATATGGGTCAATTCTGCATCGAACTGTTTGAAACACAAACACTACTTACTACGGCCAACTTTCTCAATTACATCAATAGTGATGCCTATACGCACGGAATCTTCCACCGCAGTATCCGTGGTTTCGTCATTCAAGGTGGCGAATTCAAGATTGTTGATAATGCTGATGGAGAAAAACTTGCATCTGTTACGACATTTCCTCCGATTACCAATGAATTCAAGATCTCCAATACACGCGGAACCGTTGCCATGGCGAAACTTCCCGGCAATCCAAACAGTGCAACCAGTCAATGGTTTGTCAATCTCGCCGATAATTCCCTGAATCTGGATCATCAGAATGGCGGATTTACAGTATTTGGGCGCATTATTTTTGATGGAATGAAGATCTTTGATGCCATTGAAAAACTGCCAATAGTCAAAGTCAACCTGGGCGGCAGCTTAACCGATGCGCCGCTAAAAGATTTTGACGGCCCACCTGCTTTGGTTAGTAATTTCGTGCAAATTGATCATGTCGCAGTCACTCATGCAGCGGGGGTGTTTAGTGAAGGTACTCTCAGCTTCGCAGTCGATATTGGAACGGGAGAAGCATTGGCGGTCAATTTACGGTTGATTGAGGATAATCCAACCTATGTATTTGAACTGGATCCAGCCAGTATTGCCTCATTGCCAACAATCCCCACCAGCATCGCCACATTCTCGAGCGAAAGCGGGCAATTACACATTCCATCTGTCATGATCAACGCTTCTACAGTGGTCAAGAATGTGCTGATGCAATTAACCGACGCAAAATCATTTCAATTTACTTTGTCAGGTTATGAATAATAGGATTAATGAATACTCTAGAATCAGTAGTTTAGAGCTCCCAGAATAAACCGTTTTTCCCATGGAAGAGGGTATTCCGAAAATACTTTGAACTTCGCGGCAGTTGTTTGTTAATCTGCCAAAACTCTATTGACTTTTTAAACGTATCAATTCCTATTCCAATGGATAAAACGGCTCATCTCAGCAATCCAGAGTCCAACAATATAAAGCCTAAACCCAGGCGAAGACGTAGTGCAGCAGTGCGTTCTGGAAAAGATAAGCCGCAGAAACGGCTGAGAAGAAAGCAAGCCGGTGAATTCAAGTGGAATTTATTGCTGATCAGCTTAGAGATCCTCGGTTTGAGCATTATTGCGGTTTCTGCCATTATCGTGTTATTAGGCTACTCCGCGAGCCGGTTCTCAGGCACCAGCTTTTTCAGCAGCCTGCTTCCGTTTGCGATCGGCATATTAGCATTGGTGCTGGTTGCCTGCGTTTTTCTCATCGGCTGGTGGAAGCTGAGAAAATGGCTACAATCCCATTCTGAGTTATTGACCCCGACCCTATCCCTTGCATTTGCCCTGCTAATCTCTTTTTTGGTTACCCATGACCAATTCACTCTGGCATATGGAAATTTCCGTACATTGGTAGGCGGAAAGGAAGAGGCAAGCAGGGTAACAATCTCACATCAAGTCTATGCAGCCTATCGCAGGCACAGTTCAACACAATTACAAAAAATGATTAGTCGGTCACATGAATATCAACAAGCCATCGAAGATGCTGCCAGATCGTTCAATGTCGATGTCAATCTATTACAGGGTATCGCAGCAACAGAATCGTCATTCATGCCCAGAGACAGTAGTGACGGCGGGCGCGGTTTATTCCAAATCACTAAAGTCCCGAAAACAGTCTTAGTTCAGGCGCATAAACGGCTGGGTACAGAAAAAATCTCGCTGGAAAATCCCCGGCACAACGCCTTTGTCGGTGCGGCCACATTCAAACACTATCTAGCCGAAATGAATGGCGATCTCTTTTTAGGCTTATTAGCCTATAACATCGGTCCGGCTAACGGAGGCTTACGTTTTATCATGCAGCAATACGGCGCTACCGATTTCACGACTATTCAGCCCTATCTACAAACACTGCCGCGCGATTACCCAATACGGGTATTATCCTACTCCCTGGCATTTCGTCTCTGGCAAAAAGAAGGCAAATTGCTCGCTTACGAAGAAGGAAACAACGCTATTTATATACAACGGATTGGCATACCAGGGCTGCAAACCGGTTTGTAATTATTCAACGCAATACGCAATTTATTCTTTGGTTATCAACTTTACTTCATCAACCAGATCATTTTCATCATAACTGACTTGAAAAGCCATTTCGTCGCCATTAAACGTTATTTCCGCCGGTGTACCAACAAGCTCCCACAATCCTAACGTAGCAACACTTGCTGCGCCATGAAAAAAAGCCCTGCCTGCCTTGGCGCCTGTACTATACCCTTGCACAAATTTAAAGATTTCAAACCGTTTATCATTTTTATATTCACTGATAACCGGGGCTCCAAACTCAGAGATCAGTACTGCTCTTGATACGCCTTCTTTTAATAGGCTGATATCTTTCTTTTCGGGTTGTTTTGCCGCCATAAAAACAGAACACCCCGAAACTGAGATGGCCAATACGGCCAGAAGCACTGTAAAAAGTATAAATTTTCTTAAATCGATCATAGTTATCCTAATATTATTCATCCGAATTCTCAGATGTGAACCCTTGCCGAGAAGCTGAAAAATCAAATGATTATGAATATCCTCATAATCTCATGTGTTAATTCTACTGGAATCCTTTCATTGTTGTGCTGCTCCAGGCTTATTCAGAGTTTTTTATAACCATAGGTTATAAGGTAGTGAATAAACAATATTTCTATTCATATTAGAAAATTGCTATCTTTCGTTTCCGTTAACTTCTATTACATTTACTGGAAATTGCAAATGGCTAATAAATTTGCTCCGCGCATCCTGCACCCATCCCCGTGGCAAGACCACGGGGAATTGCAAGTTCAGAAGGATTACTGAAGGTTGTTAAGGAATACCGGAAAATAGCCAAAACACCAATTATTATAAAATTAATTCTAAATTAATAGCGAAATCGAAAATTACATCTTTAAGTAAATCGCTATTATCTGACAGCCCCTATCGGCATTCAGATATCTAAGAGAAGGCAAATGAATTTTCAACAACTTCGCATTATTAGTGAAACAGTTCGACAAAATTACAATTTAACAGGGGTCGCAAATGCCTTATTTACATCACAATCAGGTGTTAGCAAGCATATCAAGGATCTTGAAGACGAGTTAAATATTGAACTATTCATTCGCAAAGGCAAACGGTTTATTGGCCTGACAGAGCCTGGTAAAGAGTTAGTGAAAATAGTCGAACGCATTTTATTTGATACCAAAAATATCAAGCACCTAGCTGAACAGTTTAGTAATCATGATCAGGGACAATTGACTATCGCTACTACCCATACTCAAGCGCAATACACATTGCCTTCAGTGGTTACTCAATTTAAGAAAGCTTTTCCTAAAGTTCATCTTATTCTTCACCAATCTAGCCCTAGTGAAATATTATCGATGCTGATTGATGGTCAAGCAGACATTGGTATTGCTACTGAGGCATTGGAAAGCGCCGTTGATCTAGTGTCTTTTCCATACTACACGTGGCAACATGCCGTCATCGTTCCTTCAGGGCACCCTTTGCAGTCAATATATCCACTCACTCTTGAAGCCATAGCGGAATTCCCGATCATTACTTATCACCAAGGTTTCACTGGCCGGTCCCGTGTTGACCAAGCCTTTGCCGAGGCAGGATTAATTCCAGATATTGCCATGTCAGCCCTGGATGCTGACGTAATTAAAACCTATGTCAAACTGGGTCTAGGTATAGGCATCGTTGCTTCTGTAGCATTTGCCCCGGAAAGAGATACGACATTAATTAAACTTGAAAGTGAGTACTTATTTGAAAAGAATACAACTTACATTTCAGTTAGGCGCAATCATTACTTACGTGGCTATGCCTACCGTTTTATTGAGCTCTGCATCCCAATATTAACTGAATCAGTTGTTCGTTTAGGAGTCAATCCTCAGATTGATAATGAGTAAGAGAAGTGAGGTGCGTTGTCAAATATAAAGTCTATCAGGTCACGTGTGAACAGATTTACATGGTACTAAATAAATCATAAACAGACGTCCCTGAATCTGACACTTTCCCAATCCAGGTCAGCGATCATGAATCCAGTGGCATCCAGATGAAGTTTATTCAGTCTTTTTCACCATCACGCCCAACCAGGAACGCGTGAATAACCATTCCTGGTGTCAGGGGTGCTCAATCTCAGACTTTTATCATTCGCTCTGCCTATCAAACTTTCAGCAGAATCGATACGAAGTTCGATATTCCAGGGTCTCTATTTTCCCGCCTTGATAGAATCGATATTTATCCAACATTCAGTAGGGAGACTACTTGACTCATCTACCTTGCATTTACCGCGATAGCCAAAGTTACTCCGCCATACCGCAGTATTATTAATAAAACCCAGTCATTACTTTCTCTATTGAATTGAATTTTTGATAACGGAAGTCAACTGACCGATTTGTATATACGAAGAAGTGATAAGCAAATGAAATTTTATCAGTTCACAACATATACAAAGACTAGTAAATTCGCATTATTTACAACTAAGGTCTTCCAAAAAAAATGGTTAAATTATCTTTAATATTTTCAATATGTTTTCTTTTGTCGTCTCAAGCTGTTGCTGCTGAAAGTTATTTTGATAACTCGAGCGAGAAATTTGCAATTGGCATTACTAATGCAGCTGCAGGATGGGTGGAGTTACCCAAGAATGTTATTATAACCGGTCAAAAAGAGGGACCAATTTATGGTGCGTCAATTGGTGTGGCAATAGGTATCATGCATACAGTCGGCCGTAGTTTAGTGGGTGTACTCGATGCGGCTACTTTCTTTATTCCAACCAAACCATCGATTAATCCTCCTTTCATATGGCAGGATTTCTCTAGAGAAACATCCTATTAATCGGTTTGTTATAGTTTCTTTTTTAAATATTCTCACTATATTTAAATATATCTCGTCAGCATAAGTTGAGCAACCCAGCTTGATTGCTTAAGAGATAATTTTGATTCATCGTAACCCTAACCAGGGGAAACGATGATGAAAAAAAAGGCCGGCCATTAAAAAGATGGATTGGAATCTCCACTTTCCAGCCTTTGCCGCTATGGCAAATCACATAGTTTAATGGCCGACTCAATAATAGATTGATAGTTTTGTATATTACTCAACTTGTAATTCAACTGTATGAGCAGTTAATAATCGCCGGTTCCCGGGATTCGCATGTCATTCTTGATAAACTTTATGCCATTGACGCTGCGTGCAATAGATATTGTTTTGTTCATATCATCCCGGGAATTGACGAGACCACTCAGCTCTACCACACCTTTTGAAGTTCTGACATTGATATCAAAGGCTCTCAGGGAAGGTTCATCGAGAATTGCTTCATGAATCTTTGTGGTAATGACAATATCATTGAATTGCTCGTTGGTGCCGGCTTGCTTGGGTGTTGCTATGCAGCCCGCGAAAAAAACCAATTGAGCGCTTAATAAGAATACGATGAAATGGTTACTAAGTTGTGCCATGATAGCTCTCCAAATAAATAATTAACGGGAAAAATATCCGCGTTATATTTAGATTAAAGGCTCTTTCTTTAAGCTACCTTCAATACGTTACTCAATCTGAAATTTACGATTTTACTGAATACTCCGAGAGGATTCGAAAAAATCAGATATGGTATTGCAAGGATAGAGTAGCTCGTGTGTACGAAAGTGTACAAAGCATTCCATTCCTAAAGATAATATTACATGATTATCGCTGGCAAAGATTATTTTGTTCAGAACAAATTATTAGTTGAACGAACCTAGATTCATTAGGTTGTTGCTTCACCATCCTTGAGAAACCGAGTAAGAATCAGGCTTGAAAGATTGAATCCAGTGACATTTTGACAGTGCCCCTTCGTGACCATATAGATTCTTGTCTATTCATCATCTCTTTCAGTCTGTGGTGCCAGAGTTATCCATTGGATTCCTCATCGTGATCTTTCTTCTCTAAAAAGCTTTCAACAGAAATCAATACGTATCCAGCCACCAATTGAGAATAGGCCTGAGCTCTGGCTTGGGCTTACGTTTACTCCACATGATTTAAGTTGTTCCACTGTGCTGAGCAGCAATTTATGCATCTATTCATTATTACCCTGTTGAACTCCATATTGGATAAGCAACTTGCACTTTTTGCATATACATAAAAGTGATAAGTAAATGAAATTATATTAGTTCCAGGAACAAATAAAGAATAGTAAATTTGCATCTTTCATAACTATTGCCTCCCCAAAAATGGAACAACTGTCTTTATCACAGAAAGATAATCAGATTAGCGCAGACATTGCTCAGGAAATTCTGCGCGCTGTGGCCAGTATCGCGTATGGATCGGTTGAAATCGTCATACACGAGAACAAAGTCGTACAGATAGAGTGCCGGGAAAAAATTCGTTTGAGCCCTAGTGGATCTGGGCGCAAAACATCGAAATCATAATTGAATAAGTTTTGGGTTTGATGCAACAGGATCAAACTGATCTGACAAATAACAACATAACACCGACCAAAAGAATTGGAAGTGAAACAGCAAAAAGATATCAGTGACTCAACCGGATTGCCGGAGAGCTCACCTAGGAGAATGAAGTGAAATTAATTTGGCTTTTTTTACACATTGTGGCGTTGAGCGCATTCACGGTCAGCCCAACCAAGGCGTCTTCAGACAGTAAATCGTCTGTAGATTTTCAAGCAATGCACCCGAGCATTGTCCGAGTAGCACAGCAGATCGCTGTTGATACCGGCAAGCCACTAATCGATAAATCATCGGGGCAGGCTAAACCATCTGAGCTGGAAAAATCATTGCCTGCCATTGTACCGGAAGCAAAAGTGGCGGATGCAAAAAAACCGGCCAGCTATCACCAGCGTTCCAACAGCTATGCAACCAACCCTGAATCTGATCCGCCACGTTATGTGCGTCGATTAAGCGATATTGGTGTTGAGCGGTTTAAAGATATTACCTGGCTGGAAGTTGGACTTGAGCACCGTACGCGTTATGAATGGCGTAATAACGACATACGCCGTATTGAGGGTGGAGAGGATAATCCCTTCTTTTTACGTAATCGCGCATGGATTGGGATCAAGGATATTTTGGATCCATTCCGTTTTGCAGTCGAGTTCCAGGATTCCCGCGTCTATAACAATAAACATGCCATTACGGATCAGGAAAGAAATGAGTACGATCTGCTCAATGCCTACGGCGAGTTACATTTCAAAAAAGCGCTCGGAGCCGATGATCGAGGCAATGATCGTCCAATTCGATTCCGCGTAGGCCGCATGGCCTATGAAACAACAGATCGGCGTTTTATCGCACGGAATGAGTGGCGCAATACCACCAATACTTTTGAAGGCTTTCGCCTGAATCTGGGTCGTGAAGCCAATGATTGGGAGCTCGATCTGTTTGGCTTTCAACCCGTCCGGCGTTTGCAAACCAAATTTGATGAGGCCAATGATCATTTGTGGTTTTTTGGCGGGATCGGCACTTGGCGCAAGTGGTCTGACATCGCTACCATCCAGGCGTATTACCACGGTCAGAAACAAACAGCTAATCCCGATGGTTTTACAGCTACCAATCGGCTGGAT
>ERZ1292630.4556-Hain-H41-02um-R3-4556-length-11696-cov-9_pt1 | contig 11696 bp, 10 predicted proteins | sample MGYA00564408_ERZ1292630 | MGnify/ENA primary metagenome ERZ1292630 (study PRJEB36523, sample SAMEA6512641) | groundwater metagenome | collected 2019-01-08 | study: AquaDiva: Metagenomics assemblies of 32 groundwater samples | reverse complement strand
TTTCAGTACATGGAATTTATTCAGAACAAATTGATGCACTACATTCTACTATTACAAGTAGTATGGTTGGTGCTTCCGAATCAAAAGTTTTAAAATTTGCAGATGTTCTTACGACTGATTCAAAATCAGTTCAAAAAACATACAAAGAAAAACTCGGTCTAGATTTTGTGTATCTTCCAGCACCACTTGATGTTGAAAAATTCAATGAAATTTCACATGTGGAAAAAATTGAAAATCAAATTGCATATGTTGGACGAGACAGTTTTGAGAAGGGAACTGATATTTTACGCAGTATTGAGCCAAAAATTAAAGGAAAAATAGTTTATTGTACAAACATGTCTTGGATTGAGGCTATGAAAAATCTCAAGGCATCTTCCATTCTTATTGTACCTTCAAGAATGGAAAGCTTACCACAATCAATCAAGGAAGCTTTCTTTCTAAAAATTCCAGTTATAGCTACAAGTGTTGGTGACATTCCAGAAGTGGTTAAAAACAATGAAACTGGAATACTTGTTCCTTCAAATGATCCGCAATCACTACTTGAGGCAATTAATTCCTTATTAGAAAACAAGGAAAAGGCATCAAAAATAACTGAATCTGCATATGACTTTATAATTAAAAATTTTACTTGGGAAAAATTAATTTCTAAATATGTTGATTTTTATAAAAATCTAGTTTAAATGAAAAATTTTGCTAGTCCTTCTTTTAATCCCACAGAATATTTCCATTTTAACATAGATTCAGTTAGACTAGTATCTGCCTGACTAGATTGTACATCCCCATCTAATGCTTTTTCATATTGCGGTTCTAGTTTTAAACCAGATAACTCGATCATTATTTTTGCAAGCTGCTGAATTGAAGTTGCAATGCCTGTTCCAATATTAAAAAAACCATTCTTAACATTACTTTGCATTGCAGATATGTTGGCTAGTGCAACATCTTCAACAAAAATAAAATCTCTAATTTGTGTACCTGTGCCAAAAATTATTGGATATTTTTTCTCTTTTAATCTGTTGAGGAATTTTGTAATTACACCGGCGTATGAGCCAGTTTGACCCTCTCCGTAGACATTAAAGTATCTAAGACCAATAATAGATACATTGTCTTTGGAATATTTTTCAGCAAGAAACTCGTCGTCTAATTTTGTTTTTCCATATGGATTAATCGGATTACGTTCACTATTCTCAGTAATTGGGATTTTTTTTGGATTTCCATAAACACTTGAACTGCTGGCATAAACTACTTTCAAGTCAAACTCTTTTGCAATTTTAAATATATTTTCAGTTCCTTTTACATTGCCATCAATGTATTCTTGTTGTTTTGTAAATGATTCTTGGACATCTGTAAGTGCGGCTTCATGAAATACACCATCTGAATTTTTTAATATATTTCTGAGCTGCTTAAAATCTCGTATGTCTACTTTATGAAACTCAACACCAAGTGATGAAATTCTCTCAATCTTTCCTCGATATAGATTATCAATTACAATTGGAGTATGATTTTGCTTGAGGAGTTGTCTTATTATATTATTTCCGATAAACCCTGTCCCTCCGGTTACAATAAATTTCATATTTGTGATGAATCTGACATCTCTTTAAGTTTTGAGTAGAACTAAAACTAAATAAAGAATCAAAATTGAAGACAAATCAAGTTGGTAATTAATTATGAATAAGATTATAGAAATGGAACTATCAGAAATTTCAAATCTAATACAGTCTGGAAAACTGAAAGTATGTGTAATTGGAATTGGAAGAATTGGATTACCTACAGCACTATCATTTGCAAATTCTGGTCTGTACACAGTTGGTGTTGACATAAACCCAACATTGGTATCAAATATCAACTCTGGAATATTTCCTCTCAAGGATGAACCAGGATATGATGCAATATTTGAAAATGTGTTAAAAGATAAAAAATTTTCTGCTACAACAAAGATTGAAAATATTGTTCCATATTCAGATGTAATTTTGTTGTCTTTGCCTACCCCAATGGATCAAAATAACATTCCCATATATTCAGCATTAAAATCGGTAGGTAAACAACTACATGATCTTCTTACTCCTGGATCTATGGTTATAGTTGAAAGTACTGTTGAGCCAGGATTTGTAGAAGATGAATTAGTTTCAATAATACAAGGAAGTGATGGAAGACTGGAAGCTGGAAAAAATTTTGGAATAGGAGTGTGTCCTGAAACTGCAAATCCAGGACAAATTCTAAATGATTTTGAAAGACTTCCACGATTAGTAGGGGCAACTGATGAAAAAACTGCTAATATCATAACTAAAATTTACAAACATGTTTTTACTGTAGATCTAATTCCAATGCCTGACTGTAAAACAGCAAATGCAGTCAAGCTTACGACAAATGTTTTTCGAGACATAAACATTGCATTTGTTAACGAGCTTGCAATTCTCTTTGAAAAAATTGGCATTGACATCATGACAGTATTGGAGGCTGCAAAAACAAAATATAATTTTCAAGTTCATTATCCGGGAGCTGGCGTAGGAGGTCCATGTTTACCTGTTAATTCTTACCAAATGCTAAATTTGGCTAAAAAAATAGATCCAAATCTACTAAGTATTGTAAAAGCTGGAAGAATTATTAATGAATCCATGCCTCAGCATGTAATTAATCTCTTAAAAGAAGGATTCTTAGAATCCGGAAAAAATATTGTAGATTCTGAGATTTTGATACTTGGAGTATCTTACAAACCAGATGTAAAAGATATTCAACTAACTCCTGCAGAACCAATTATTGAAAAACTCAAAATACTAAAATGCAAAGTCAAGATTTATGATCCTTATTTTAAATCCACAGATGTTTTTGGAATAAAAACCGAACATAATTTAGTTGATGCATTGAGCAATGCTGATGCTGTCATAATCATCACTGCTCATAAAGAGTTTCATGATCTAGATCCACTCTTTTTGAAAACTAGAATGAAAACTCCGATTTTAATTGATTCTAGAGGAGTTGTAAATCAACATGCAGCAAAAACAGCAGGTTTGGTTTTTAGAGGATTGGGTCGTGGAAAAATCTAATTCAAAATTAGATTTTGATTCAATTAAAAATATTCTTACGTTAAGGTACAAACCAACAAAAAATTCACTAATTCCAAAAAAAACTTGGAAAGATTTTGTTGAAAAACCATCTGATACATCTTCACAAATAATAGAAAATTTAATCTGTTCAAACATAAATACAAAAATTAAAAATTCCAATTCAAAAACTTCAATAGCTCTTAGCAGCGGAGTTGACTCCACACTTGTTTTGGCACTATTAAAAAAAACATGTCCAGATGTAAAAATTAGTGCAATCTCAATTAGATTTGAGAATAGTGTTGATGAATCAAAACATGCTGCAAAGATTGCATCAAAATTTGATATATCTCATAATATTGTACATGTTGAAAATTATCTCAGAGAATTACCACGAGCAATTAGTATTATTAAACAACCATTTTGGGATTTACACTGGTATCATGTTGTAAAAAAAGCAAAAACTCTAGGAAAATTTCTAGTATCAGGCGATGGTGGTGATGAATTATTTGGTGGCTATACATTCAGATACAAAAAATTTCTCTCTCTAACTACAAAAAACTCATCACCAATTGAAAAAGTCAAAGCATACCTGCAATGCCATGAAAGAGATTGGGTAGAAGACCAAGTAGATATATTTGGTAAAAAACTTGGTTTTAATTGGAATCATATCTATAAACAATTTTTACCATATTTTGATAATCCGTTAAGTCGATTATCACAGGTATTTCTGGCAGACTTTAATGGTAAACTACTCTACAACTGGATTCCTCTAAATACAAGTTTTCACAGCTACTTTGGAGTAAAACCTGTTACTCCACTATTATCTAAAGAAACAATTCAATATACTACACATTTACCAATTAATTTGAAATATAACTTAAAAACTGATACTGGAAAGCTTCTCTTAAGGGAAATTCTTCACAAGTATTCCCTTGATAAATTATTGATTAAGAAAAAACAAGGTTTCTCTGTAGATACCATGAATTTGTGGAAATCTTATGGATATGATCTATGTGATTGTTATCTGTCTGATGCAAGAATTGTACAATCTAAGTGGATTGACAGAGATTGGATTCAAAGACATTTTGATAAAAACAATATTGATATCAGATATGTAAACAAGTTTCTTGGGTTATTAGCTTTGGAGATATGGTACAGAATATTTATCACAAAAGAAATGAAACCAACTGCTACTCTTTAAATTCTTAATTTATTTAATTCCTTGTTTTTCCAAAATATCTGAAAACTCTTTTGCAATTTTATTCCAATTAAAATTCTCATCTACAAATTTTCTCCCATTTTCTCCCATAGTTTTTCTTTTTTCTTTATCATTAATTAAAAGTGATAATTTTTCAATCCATCCATTTACATCACCTTTCTCTACCAAAAACCCTGTTTCATTATTTTTCATAAGTTCTGGAATTCCACCTACATTCGTGGCAACAACAGGTTTTTTCATTAATTGTGCTTCTTGCAGTGTTAAAGGTGACATATCAATTCCGCTAACTAATGCATAAACATCAATCTCAGTTAGATACTCTCTGACTTTATCTGGATATTGTAATGGTCCAATCCATTTGAAATTATCAAATTTTTTCAATACTGATAAAATCTTATCTCGATATGGTCCGTCTCCTGCCCAGTAAAAAGTCACATCAGGCATTGATTTTAAGACATTTTCTAAAACAAGCATCTCTTGGGCTTTTCCCCAAATTACTGCCCCTTGTAATAATCCAACACAAGGATGTTTGAGAATCATTCCTTCTGAGGGATGCCATCTTGATGGTGTTATTCCTCCATGTAAGACATTTGTTTTTTTATTTGGATAATGTTGGTTGACAATTTTCTCCAAGTACTGACAAATCGGAATAATCAATGCTGATTTTTGAAAAGTTTGTTTAGTTATAGAAATCCACATCTTTAATACAATTCTTTTTAGAAATGATTTGTATAGTGTATGTTTTGCCCAATCCATTTCCCTCCAAATATCTCCTCTTAGATGTATCACCAAAGGAATATTTTGTTTAGATGCAGCAAGTGCAAAATGCCTTTGTCTATCTACTAGTATAACGTCTGGTTTAAATTCAGAAATTAATTGTTCAAATTTCTTTCTAGTTTGAAACCAATCAGAAATTTTACGACTTGGAAAACCTCTACAAATATCTGTATCTACTACTAGTTTACAATCAATTCCTAAATCTCTTAAAGCATTTGCAAATTCCTTCAGATGAAACATCTTGGAAGGAGAACCTCCCATAAGTAATCTCATTGTATGTCCCTACTCGCTATTAATTTTCTAAAAATAGAAATTAATCCAATAATTGATTTTTTCATTTAACGTTCAAAATATTTTATAACTTAATGCTTATTAATACTAATTTTTTACGTGTTTCATTGAAAACTGAACTTTTACAGTATCTTGTTTGCCCTACATGTAAAGGACAAATCTCAATAAATATACATAAAAAAATAAAAAATGAAATAATTAATGGTACAATTAATTGTAAAAATTGTAAAAATACATTTCCAATTACTGAGGGAATACCTAGATTTGTTATTGACAAATCTAAAGATTTTATTAAAACTGAAGATGCCTTTTCTGCAAAATGGAGAATTCATCATAAAAATCACCAAGCAAAGGACTGGATTGAATTTCAAAAAAAATGGTTTTTGGATAGATTTGGTTGGAAATCTATTTCACATTTTAATGATTTTTTGAAAGATAAACAGTATATTCTTGAAGCAGGCACCGGTGTTGGTAATACCGCTAAAATGTTATCTGTAAATTCAACATCACAGGTTTTTGCGATAGATGCAAGTCAAAGTATTGATTTTGCTTATAAAAAATATGGAAAAACCAAAAACCTTCATTTTCTACAAGCTGATCTTAGAGAATTACCGTTTAAAACAAATTTTTTTAATTATATTTTATCTGATCAGGTTTTACATCATACAAAAAACACTTTCACATCATTCAAATATCTAACCAAATTTCTTGCCAAAAACGGATACGTTTCAATTTATGTTTATAATAAAAAAGCACCAATTAGAGAGTATGCTGATGATCATATTAGAAAAACAACTGTAAACATGAGTGTAAAAGACTGTACAGAATTTTCAAAAGACATGGCACTTTTAGGAAAAAGTCTTTCAAAATTAAATAAAAAAATAACTATTCCTAATGATATTCCTATTCTTGGAATAAAAGCTGGAACATATGACATTCAAAGATTCATCTATTGGCATTTTTTAAAATGTTTTTGGGATCCTTCAGATAATTTGGAAAGAAGCGTAGGAGTAAATTTTGATTGGTATTCACCAAAATATGCATACCGTCATACACCAGCTGAAGTAAAAAAATGCTACAAGGAATCTAAATTAAAAATCACCCACTTTAAAGAAATTGAAAGTGGGATTAGTGTAACCGGTAAAAAATAATTTTTTTTAATACTTTTTCTTAATTTTTCATTCTTGAGAATACATAATTAATTAAATTTATTAATTTTATAAAATCTTGACTCTAAATACATAGTGTAATTGATATACAACATAGTAAGAAAAAAACCATGAAACATAATATTGGTTTTCGTGGTTGGTTTTATTTCAGACAAGGATGGTCAACTTATTTTGCTTTTATTTTTGCAGCAGTTAACACATTGGTTGTTACCTATTACTTGGCAATTGAAAATATTCCTGATTTAAAAATTATTTTTCCATCGTTTTATTCTTATTTTGCTGTTGCCACTCTTTTAGGCATTCCATTGCTGATTTTAGTTGGCTATGCACACCAGAAAAGAACTGCATCATATAAGACCGAAGCTGATATATTTTATGAATCAAATCCACATGCATTAAGACAATATAATAATATAGAATTACTTTTAGAATTGAATTTAAAACTAGTTAATCTCTTAGTCTTAGATCATGAAAAAAATAATATTTCTAATGAAAAATTAGACGAACTAATAAAAATAAAAAATGAAATTGAATCTTATTTGAATAAAAGAAAAGATGATAAAAGAATAGATATCGCATTATTTAGAAAATCTCATAATAATTAACTCTTAATCAATCTATCATATTCTTCTTTTCCCCATACACGAATATTTTTCTCTTTAAATTTTTTGATATATAATTTTTCTATGGAGAGAAAAATAAAATTCTCAAATCTATCAAACATGGGTAATTTTCTATCTAAATTTTTATTTTTTTCAAATACATTTACAAAAATATTTTCCCAATCTTTTGATACTAATTCCGGATCAGATAATTTTTTAATATACTCATATTCTTTTTCAGCTAAATCATCTCTAAATTCTTTAGATTCTACCACTTTATCGATAATCTTTGCTATTTCTTCTGGTTCATTTGATTGTGGTAAAAATGGTGGAGTTACTTTTTCCCCATCAATAATGTTGGGTTTTGTTGGGTCTGTAAAACAAATCACCGGTTTTTTACAAAATGCAGCATCTCTTTCTATCCCTCCTTGTACACCTGCTCTCATTTGACCCATTATCGCATCCACTGCAATAAAATATTTCCCCAACTCCTCTCTTTTAATTATTGGAATAAATTTGACTTTCTCTGGTTTATCATTAACCAATTTTTGATTTATTAAATTTAATTTGGTAAACTCACTAACAGTTGTTCTATCTTCTATAAACCACTGTACTTGTAATACCTCAAAATCTGTTTTACATAATTCTATTGCTTTCCATATTTTATCAATTCCTTTTTCTAATCCAAATCTCTGTGGAGATAAAAAAGTGAATTTTTCCTTTTCTAGTTTTACAGGTTGAATTTTTTCATTAAAAATCTCTGTGTCTACAAACATTCTATCTAACCTAATTGCATCTTTTCTATATTTTTTTAAAGGTATAAAATATTCATCCATAGGTGCTATACATGCAATTGCATTATCAAATATTTTTTTATAAAAACGCCTTTCAAAAAAATTATGGTTTTTATTTCCTTTTGCAAAAGGCGGGTTTGTAATGTCCCCACCTACAAAATACATGATGTAATTTATTCCTGCCAAATAAGCAACTCTTGCACCTGACCATGGTAGAGCTATACATAGATCGTACTCATCCTTTATTTTTTTAATTTTTTCTACTTGTTTTGAAATTAACAATGAGTCAAAATACTCCATTTTATCTTTTGAAGTTGTAGTTTTTCCCACTCCTTGTTTTGGAAAACTAATTAGATGAATTTCAACATTTTTAGCAAATTTTTTCATCAAGTAAATATTATCAGCTATATCTCCTATTGCCAGAATTTTTAATTTCATCTAAAATACATCTCTGTCATTGTTTACAGTACTTTGATTTTTAGTTCTATTATCTTAAGATTTTGGATTATTTATTTGATTAATTCTTTATAAGATACTTTATTTAGCTAAATTCTTTCTATTTTGTATTGATAACAAAAAAATATGAAATTTCAGATCAGTTTTACTCCGATTTAATTTCGATACATAAAAAACGACGAAATGAAGTTAAAAAAAAATGGAATCGGGTCTTACCTTTTAATGAATTGATATCTGATAGATGGGAAAAAGCCAAATTTTTGAATGGATTGCCTGGCAGTAGTATCTATGATAATAGTTATGTATTTGGCAAGGTTTCTATTGGAAAAAATACTTGGATAGGTCCTTATACTATACTTGATGGAAGTGGTGGAAAACTTTCCATAGGTGATTTTTGTAGTATTAGTAGCGGAGTTCAAATCTATACTCATAACACGGTAAAATGGGCTGTAAGCGGTGGAAAAGCTGAATATGAAAAAAAATCTGTTAGGATAAGTGACAATTGTTACATTGGTCCTTACTCTGTAATTAGTATGGGATCTAGTGTTGGAAAAGGAAGTGTTATTGGAACATCGAGTTTTGTAAATACTACAATCCCTCCATATTCAATTGCATTTGGTTCACCAGCAAAGATTGTAGGTAAAGTCAAAGTCAAAGGAAAAAATGTTGAGTTCGAATATTTTAAAAAATGATTTTATAACTTTATCCTACCAATAACTAATAATATCCTAACACATTAGATTAGAAATGGAAGTATTTGATCAAAAAATACCATGGGTTGATCCAATTACCAATGAAATTTTAAACTTTAATGGACATCATCTTGTTTCAAAACATTCATCGTATTCTATTTCAGATGGAATACCAAATTTTATTGATAATGTAAATGATGAAATCCAAAAACAGGTTCAAGAATCATTTGGAGAAAAGTGGACGCAAAGTGATTTTGGTCAAGATGATATTGAATTTGAAGAAAAAATTAAACTCATTTACCTAGAAATGATGGGTCTTGAAGAAGCTAATCTAGATATTTTCAATAATAAAATTATTCTTGAAGTAGGAATTGGGAGTGGTTCATCATCAAGATTGTGGGGACCACAGGCCAAAGAATTCCATGGAGTAGATATCTCAAAAGCAGTCTATCGCGTTCAAACAAATTTAAAAAAATTAATCTCAAATCCTATTCTTTCTCAAGCAGACATCAATAAACTTCCTTATCTTGATGAAAGTTTTGATGTTATTGTTAGTAATGGCGTATTTCATCATACGCCTGATACAAAATTAGCATTAAAAAATTCTCTAAAAAAATTGAAAGTTGGTGGTTTCTGCATTTTTTATATTTACAAAAAAAAATCACCTATTAGAGAATTTTCAGATGACTACATCCGTTCAAAAATTTCTGATTTGCATTATGATGATGCATGGGAAAAAATCAAATCTCTTACCGATTTTGGAAAGTTGATACATGAAAAAAATACTCAGATTACTATACCGTTTGATATTGAACTATTGGGAATAAAAAAAGGCACATATGATCTTCAGAGATTTTTTTATGATTATTTTTTCAAATGTTTTTGGAAAGACTCATGGGGATATGATTATTCTAATCTTGTTAATGTTGATTGGTATCATCCTAAATATTGTTGGAGACATTCAGAAGAAGAAATTCGATCTTGGTGTACTGAATTTAATCTGAATATAAAATATATTAAAGAACTAGAAAGTGGTTATGCATGTCATGTTATAAAAACTTCTAGTATGACCTGAAACAATAATTACTTCATTGAAATAAGAAAAATAATTGCAAATTAACAAAAATCAAATTCGTAATTATCTTACAATTCGATATGATCCTTTAATAAATTCCTCCCACTTAGCAACCTGGAAAGACTTTGAAACTCAAACCTCTGATCCTCAGGGACATATAACTGAAAATCTTCTTACCCTCTCTTTAAAAAATTCTATCCCAAATAACAATAAACCAATAGCAATTTCATTAAGTAGTGGAATTGATTCTTCAATATGTTTAGCAATACTGAGAAAAACGTTTCCTAAAAGAAAAATAATTGCTATATGTGGAGTTTTTGAAAATGGCTTTGATGAATCAATTGAGGCAAAAAAAATTGCTGATAAATTCTCTGCAGAATTTAAGGTACTTCATATGGGTTCAATGTTTACAAACATGGCAGAGATAATTTCTATTTCCAAGAGGCCTAGGTGGAATACATACACTCATCTTATCGCCAAAGAAGCTAAAAAAAAGACAAATTTTTTGGTAACTGGTGATGGCGCTGATGAATTATTTGGAGGATATGTTTTTCGATATCATAAATTTAATCAACTTTTAAAGTCAAAGGATCAATGGTTCGAAAAAACTAAAAAATATCTAGAGTGTCATAATAGAGATTGGGTTGCTGATCAAAATGATTTGTTTGGGAAGAGAATCAATTTTAATTGGAATGACATTTATAATTACTTTAAACCCTATTTTCAAAATCATTTAGATCCTATCTCACAAGTAATGTTATCTGATTTTAATGGAAAATTATTATTTGATTTTATACCTACTGGTAAATCCATATCTGATTATTATAAAATCAAAAATATTCCAATATTTTTGGATAAATCTTTGATAACTTTTGCCCGAAAATTACCATTGCATCAAAAATACAACAGTAAAAACAATAAAGGAAAATTAGTGTTAAGAGTAATATCAAAAAGACTGGGAATAAATCATATCGAAGAAAAAAAAGGCTTTTCGCCTAGTTTACTTTTTGATTGGCAGAAAAATGGAAAAGAAATATGTCAATCATTCTTATTAAACAAAAACTCTCAGATATACAAAAAAAACCTAATAAATTATGACTGGGTTGTAAAAGCATTTGATAAAGTTGAATTTGATGGTGACATAAGATATCTAAATAGATTGATTTCTATTCTTGCCTTGGAAATATGGGTTAAAATTTTTGTTACAAATGAATTAAAAAGTACCAAAAAATTAGTCTAACGTTAATTATTCAGCGTTTTATTGATTATCTTGCAAATATTTTCTTGATCTTCATGTGTCAAATTTTTGTGAAGCGGAAGTGTTAACGCATTATTAAATAATCTTGCAGAATTTTCTAAATTGCCTATTTTCTTCATATTTTTGTATGCTGGTTCCAAATGTAATGCATATGTACCAATTTGACTTTGAATATTTTCATCAGCTAATGCTTTTCTGATCTTGTCTCTGTAACCATCTTTCTGTACATAACAAGTATATGATTGAAATGTCTGCCTCGTATTCTTTCCTACATATGCTGGTTTGATATTTTCAATTTTTGATAATAATTCTTGATAAATTT
>ERZ1292630.4550-Hain-H41-02um-R3-4550-length-11707-cov-6_pt1 | contig 11707 bp, 10 predicted proteins | sample MGYA00564408_ERZ1292630 | MGnify/ENA primary metagenome ERZ1292630 (study PRJEB36523, sample SAMEA6512641) | groundwater metagenome | collected 2019-01-08 | study: AquaDiva: Metagenomics assemblies of 32 groundwater samples | reverse complement strand
GGTTTGCCACAAGATTTTAAAATCGCGACTGACGTCGACAGTTGGCTCTTGATGCGACGTAACTTAGACAAGTTCGAACTCGACTACTTCCGTCCGCGCGGCAATCCGTCCAAGTTTTTGCGCTCGATGCTCCACCATTTTTCTCGAGCCAAAGATGAGGGCATCACGCCGGAGCAATACGGCTTGTGGGTTGAGGATTATGTGGCCGAGAAGGGTGGGGGCGCGCCTGAAGCGTTTGCGGCCATGAGCGATGAAGACAAGCTCGATATTCAGAAGTGGCAGGAACTCGCTCGAGCTTACGCCACATACGAGCAGCTCCTTGTTGAGAAAGCGATGCTCGACTTTGGGAGTTTGATGGCTTACGTTCTACGACTGTTTCTCGAGCGGCCAAATGTGCTGCGCGAGTATCGTGAACGTTTTAAGTATCTCGTCGTGGATGAGTTTCAGGATACGAATACCATTCAGTATCGACTCGTAAAATTACTCGCCGAGCCACGGCGCAACATCACTGTCGTAGGTGATGACGACCAGGCGATCTATAAATTCCGCGGGGCAGCTTTGGCGAATATTTTGTCGTTTCGTCAGGATTTTAGTGAGGCCACCAAGGTGGTTCTAACGAGTAACTATCGAAGTGGTAAGGCGATTCTTGACGGCGCCTATCGTTTGATTCAGCAAAATAACCCACATCGTCTTGAAGCTACCGAGGGTTTGTCTAAGGCTTTGCGATCGCACAAGGACGACGACGGCTTCGTTAAGCACGTGCACTGCGCCACGCTCGACGATGAAGTCGAAATGACGGTGCGAGAGATCGTTGAGCTGCAAAAGAAGACCGGGGGCTCGTGGAATGAGTTTTGTATTCTTGTACGTGCCAACGACGCTTCAGAGCCATTTCTAGAGGCACTCGAACGCGCTGGCGTGCCTTACAGGTTCATGGCGATGTCAGGGCTCTACACGCAGCCAATTATTCTCGACGCGCTAGCCTACATGCGTTTGGCGCGATTGGCGTTTGATAGTCCGGCAGCGTATCGCGTGCTGTCGCACCCACGACTTGGCATTTCCGAAAACGATCTCTCGATTCTGCTCAACTATGTGAAGTTGAAGGGATTATCGATTTCAGAAGCTATGGAACGGGCGGGGGATTCTCTCGGGATCTCGTTGGAAGGTCGAACACGCATGGCGCGGGTGTTAACCATCGTGTCGAAGATTCGCGATCATGCCAAACGCCTGCCGGTCACCGAGCTCTTCGTCTACATTCTCAAGGACACGGGCTTGCTGGGTGATGTTAGTGGTCTACCGGAGGTGGAGCAGCAGGAAGTTTTCCGACACTTGGAAGGGTTCTTGTCGCGTTTGAAACGATTCGCGAACGCGAACGACGATAAAAGTTTACCATCGTTCCTTGATGAGTTTGAAGCTGAACGTGAGGCGGGCGAGGCTGGATCGTTGAAGTCTGACGACGAAGCAGGCCCGGACGTGGTTAACATCATGACCATTCACGGGGCCAAAGGTCTCGAGTTCCGTTATGTCTTCGTCGTGAACTTGATCGAGCAACGCTTCCCATCGGTCACTCGTACCGAGGCTTTGCCGTTGCCGCCGGGCTTGGTCGGCGGTTTTGCCGAGTTGGACGATCATGTCGCTGAAGAGCGTCGTTTGTTCTACGTGGCCATGACGCGAGCTAAAGAAGGGCTCTACCTCATGTCGGCCGAAGATTACGGTGGAAGTCGCAAACGCAAGGTTTCACGTTTTTTGACCGAACTGGGTTTTATGACGCCGATGACCTCAATCGGGGGTCGCGACGCTCTGGTATTGCCGGAGCCGGCCAAGATTCGAACGGAGTTGTTACACTCGGTGCCAGAACGCATTAGCTTCTCTCAGGTGGCTGCGTTTACGACCTGTCCGTTGCAGTACAAGTACGCCCACATTCTCAAGGTGCCCACGTTTGGACGGCACAGTTTGAGTTTTGGAAAATCGATGCACAATACGCTGCAAAAATTCTTGGAGCAGGTAAAAACTCGCCAGGATGTGGCGCAGACCACACTGTTTGGCGAGGCGGCGAGTTCGATCCCCCCAGTGCCAAGCACAAACGAGCTCCTCGACCTTTTCGATCAGAACTTTATCGACGAGTGGTATGCCTCCAACGAAGAGCGAGAAGATTATCGTACGCAAGGCAAAGAGTCGCTGAAGCGATTCCATGCTCAGATCGTTGAGAAAACTCCCAAAGTCTTCGGCCTCGAGCAAGGTTTCACACTCAAGATCGGCGACGTCCTTGTGAAGGGTCGTATCGACCGTATCGATGAAACCGATGATGGCGGACTTGAGATTATCGATTACAAAACCGGAAATCCAAAAACAAAATTGGAGTGGGATGATAAGCGACAGTTAGTCCTGTATGCTTTAGCTCTCGAGCAATGCTTGCCCGATCCGAAACCAGTACGCAAATTGACGTATTACTATCTGACGACCAACGAGACCGTCAGTTTTGAGCCAACCGATAAAGATCGTGAAAAGCTGACCTTGCAAGTGAAGGACACGATGGACCGAATCGCGAAGAGTGATTTCTCAGCCGATCCTGATCCGATGAAGTGCAAGTACTGCGATTTTAAAGACATCTGTCCGGCGGCAAAATTCTAATATGCGCGATCACAAACTCAATTCACTCGGCAATTTGCTCGGTGGTGCATTATCGCGCCATGGTATTGGCGAACGAGTTATTGCAGCGCAAATTGTTGCCACCGCCAACGAGCTCTTGGTCGGCATGCTCACCTACGAGCAACGTGACGAGGTTCAGGCGGTGAGTTTTAAGTCATCCGAACTTCTTTTAGTCTGCAAAACACCGACCGCCCGCTACGCAGCTGAGGGCTTGGCTAAGTCACTAGGCCGTAAACTTGAAGAAGACTATCCCAGCCAAACTTTCAAAAAAATTGTTTGCGTGTTTAAGTCGGGCAAGGCCAGTGACGACGAATGGTACAATGGTGGCACCGTATGAACTTACGCCAGTACCTCATTGTGATGGCCATCGGCACGGCCGTAGCTGTTTCGGCTTGGTGTGTCGTTTTGATTGCCATGAATCCGCTGACTTCTGGAGCGATTGCGTTATTAGCTTTTTATGTCACGTTGACCTTGGGATTGGCCGGTTTGTTTACGATTTTGGGCACAACCGTGCGCACCTATCGTTTTCCGCAGCGTGACACCGGAGCTATCGTTAATCGTTCACTCCGTCAGGCGATTTTTTTGACGATTTTACTTGTCGGCTCGTTGTACCTCATGACTCAAGGCCTGTTTTCGACGCTCACCTTGTTTGTGGCTGTGCTAGCCCTGGGGTTCCTGGAATTTTTCTTCTTGATCTCAAGTAAAGACGAGGTGGACAGTCGGCCTTGAGGTAGCGGAATGGCTATGGTTCAATGCAGCGGTAAAGCCGTATGTTGAATCGCTTTTTTGGTCAATTTTCAAAGGACGTGGCCATTGACCTGGGCACGTCCAACACCCGTGTTTACGTGAAAGAACGTGGCATTGTTATGCATGAGCCGTCGATTGTTGCGGTGAACACGCGTACCAATCAAATTTTGGCTGTCGGTACAGCCGCCAAGGACATGCTGGGGAAGACACCGCCGCATATTGTGACTACCAAACCGCTCATGAAAGGTGTTATTTCGGATTTTGAGATCGCCGAGAAGATGTTGAAGTATTTCGTGGACAAAATTCACGAAGATGCTTTTACGTTGGTGCCCAGACCACGCATTATCATGACTGTGCCGCTTGAAATTACCGAGGTCGAACGTAAGGCCGTTGAAGACGCGGCGTTGTCCGCCGGTGCTCGCGAAGTATTTTTGGTCGAGGCTCCTTTAGCGGCGGCTATTGGTGCGGGCCTGCCCGTTGAAGAATCGATCGGGAGCATGATTGTAGACATTGGTGGAGGAACGACAGAAATCGCGGTTATCGCCCTCGGCGGTATTGTCACCTGGAAGTCATTGGTAACTGCCGGTGAGGAAATGACGAAAAATATCACCCAATACGCTCGCGATATTTTTAACTTGTTGATTGGTGAACGGGTGGCCGAAGACGTGAAGTGTCGGATCGGGAGTACGATGGACATGGGGCAAGCTTTGGAAATTGAGATGCGTGGTCGTTATTTGTTAACCGGTTTGCCGCGACAGGTAGTGGTGCACGACGGTCAGATTCGTGAAGCTCTGTATCGCTCCGTGCAGACGATTGTGGAAAACATTAAGGCCACCATAGAAATTACTCCCCCAGAACTCGTGGCTGACATTTACGAGCGCGGTATCGTCCTTACGGGCGGCGGGGCTTTGCTGCGTGGCGTTGAGCGCACCATTGCCCGTGAGACAGATATTCCCGTTCGGGTAGCTGAGGACCCGCTTACTTGTGTTGTGCGTGGTGCAGGCATGTTGCTTGATAATGAGGCCTTGTTGAAGGATATCGCTTTGCCAACTACCGGTGCCGATAGTATCAACATGCGTTAAACATGGCCAAATTCCGATCTTCATCTGAGGGAGCCAGAAAAGCGGCCTTAACTACTGGGGCCTTTCTTGGGGTTATCTTGGTTTTTTGGTTACTCATGCGTGTTTCGGGCTTTGCCAGGTTTTACGAACGTATCGAAGCGGGCGTTGTTCGGGTTGGCACAGGAGTGGGTAATAGCGTGTCTCGAGTCACGAAGCCTGAACAGTCACTGGCTACCCAATTCTTGGCATGTCAGGAGAGCACGCGTGCCCTAGCTATCAATAGTTCAAGCTATGAGAGCTTACAACGCGAGGTGCAAGAGTTACGTGCGCTGGTGGACTACGCGAACCGTACAGAAGCCGCCGGCATCGTGACGCATGTTGTGGCGAGGGCTGTTGATGACGATGCTACGCGTGTTTTGATTGACAGGGGTACGCTCGATGGTCTCCAACAGGGCTCGGCAGCCGTGATTGACGACGGTGTTTTATTCGGCATGGTTGAAGAGGTTCGTGGCACCACGGCAATTGTACGCTTGGTTGCCAACGCTCAAAGCAATATTCCGGCGGCCGTACTTGGCAAACAAAGAACGATCGGCTTGGTTGAAGGACGGGAAGGGGCACTGCTTGTGATGGAGTTTATCCCGCAAGATGCTGAACTTGGTAACGGTAATCTGGTTGTGACTAGTGGCTTGGATGGCTTGGTCCGCGAAGGTTTGGTGATCGGTTTGGTAACCGAGGTGGTGTCCGTTGAAAGTGCGCCATTTCAGCAAGCTTTCATCGAGCTTTTGTACGAACCACGCGAATGGACAACGCTCCTCGTGTTGCCACCACCGGGCTTATGATTACCAACGCTTTGTATGCGGTTCTGTTCGTCTTTACCCTGGCCCTGCAAACAGGCGCAGTGGCTTCGCTTCCAGAGCCTTATCGATTGTTTCCGTTAGCCTTGGTGATGGGGGTGATCATTTTACATGAGCGATCACTTGTACTTGGGGCTTTGTGGCTGGTTATGTCAGGCTTTATTCTTGAGGCTCGTGGTCTGGGTGATGGCTTGGCTTTTGCCGGTATTGTGGCCGCTGGGGCGGCGGTTACCCTTGCTTTATCCGTGTTTGCCAAGCGTTCGTTTTGGGCCTTGCTCGGTGTCGGTATCGGTACGGCGCTAACCTTTGTTATAGCCCGTATCTTGTGGTTGTTTGTGTGGGTAATTTTTACTCGAACTCACGTGCAATTTGGTAGTCTGATTGAGCAGGGCGTCGTGGTTGTGCTCATGGCGATTTTAGGTATATTCATTTTTGGAGCCTACATTCGTCGTTTCTTGCGTTGGTCTCGAGACAAATTCGTGAGCAAGGGCCAATTGTATGATATTTCGTTCCCGCAATAAAGTAGCTCGTAATGTTTTTGGCCTTACTGACAAGGGGTCTGATTGGCATTTGCCAGACAACGGCGATGGTCGGGTTGAGACCATGGCTTTGGGACCGGAGCGGCAGCGTACCAAATGGGCCAGCATGGGTGCACCTGTCTTACTTGCTCGTTGGCGTTTCGGTTTTTTTTCCGTGCTTGTACTTGTTGGACTGTTGGCCAGTAGGTCTGCATATTTGCAGGTGGCGCAAGGCGGTTACTACCGCGACATTGCCGACGCCAATCGTACGCGCGTTAATGTTATTCCTTCGCATCGCGGAATCATTAAAGACCGCTCCGGATTAGAACTCGCCGAAAACTCTCCCGACTTTCGCTTATTGGTTTGGCCAAAGGATTTACCCACTTGGCCGAATGCGTTATTAAAAGAGGCCAAGACCGATGAGGCTCGTGAACAGATCATTCGTGAGGCCGTGGCTTTGCCAGTGGCCTCGATTGCAGCTGAGCTTGAGGTCTCGATTAACGAGCTGACGGATAAACTCGCCACGGCCGAGCCAGATGAACAGCTGTTATTGGCCGAGGGGATTAGCTATGAGAACGCCTTAGCTTTTTATTCACGGAGTTCTGATTACCCGGGTTTCATCGTTGAATTTTCTGAAAAACGCCAATACTACACCGGCGCTATCCCAACGTTGTCGCATATCCTTGGGTATACCGGTCCTGTCAACAATGAGGAGTACGAAACTCTGGAAGGGAAGGGCTACCGCCGTTTTGACGACGTTGGCAAGCAAGGACTTGAGTTATGGCACGAAGACATTTTACGCGGGCAATTTGGTGAAGAGGTCGTGGAAGTGAACGCGCAAGGTAAATCATTGCGCATCGTTTCGCGTCGTGAGGCTGTTGACGGCCAGGATTTACGCTTAGCGCTCGATGCTCGATTGCAGGCGTATATTGAAATCGTTTTGGAGGATCGCTTGAAAGCTACGCCTACCGAGCGAGCCGCAGTCATTGTTATGAACCCTCACAACGGAGAAATTCTGGCCCTTGTATCTGCCCCGGGTTTTGATGCCAACTTGTTTACGAATGGGATCAGTTCGGAAGATTACGCCGCGCTTTTGAACGATGAAAACGCTCCCTTGTTCCCACGAGCTTATGCTGGCGAGTATCCAGCCGGATCGACTATCAAACCGGTGTTTGCAGCCGCGGGCTTAGCTAACGGTACCATCACCACTCAGACCACCTTTATGTCGACGGGCGGAGTCATGCTCGGTAATCGCTTTTTTCCTGATTGGAGACCGGGGGGTCATGGTTTAACCAACGTCTATCACGCGATTGCCGATTCGGTGAACACGTTTTTTTACATGATTGGTGGGGGCAACGAATCGTTTCCGGGTATGGGTCTCGAAAAATTGATGACGGCCGCGCTGACTTTCGGCTACGGACAAAAGACGGGCGTCGATTTGCCGGGCGAGGCAGACGGATTCCTGCCTTCGAAGAAATGGAAAGAGGAAGCAAAGGGTGAGCCTTGGTACATCGGTGATACGTATAACGTTTCCATTGGCCAGGGTGACTTCCTGGTAACACCACTGCAGGTAGCTCGGGATACGGCTGTTTTTGCTAACGGTGGTAATCTCGTCACACCGCACTTTGTCTTGGGGGATGACCAGCCGGTACAAAATATTCTTGAAGACGACATCGTAGACATTGTCCGTGACGGCATGCGCCAAACAGTTACGGCTGGTAGCGCCCGCATGTTGCAGACAATTCCTGTGCCTGTAGCTGGAAAAACGGGAACGGCTCAGTGGTCGAGTACGAAAGACCCACACTCGTGGTTTACCGGTTTTGCGCCGTTCGAAGATCCTGAGATTGTGATCACTGTGCTAGTTGAGCAGGGCGGTGAGGAGACCTCGGCTTTGCCAATCACTCAAGACATTCTGAGGTGGTATTTTGCTAACCACGAGTAATTCCATAACTGATCCTATCGGTCCACTTATGGAACCACATCTCCGACGAACCTCGAGTACCTCCGTTCTCCTAGATATTATTTGGGAGACGCTTTGTCGACAACCCAGAAATACCAAAATTCCGAATGATTATATTCGTCGCGATGTGCTTGAGTATAGTTGGGTCACCGATCAACGGAGTGATCTTGATAAATATCTCAAACGTTTAAAAGATTTAGGTTATATAAAGATTATTCCCGATTCAGCTGGAGATAAATACATTCGCCTGACTCAGCTTGGGGTCGCGACTCTTGTGCGGCACTGTCTTGTCAGAAAGGCGAGGGTTAGTGGTAATGATGGGCACGATGTATCCATTTTGTCCTTCGACATACCAGAGAATCGAAGAAAGGATCGTTTGGCTCTCAGGAAACTCCTGAAGATTGCTCAATATACCAAGATTCATAAGAGCACTTGGGTGGGTAGCCCAAGGATTACTGACCATCTTTTGTACCTGATCCAACGACAGGGGTTAAGCTCGTATGTGCGTGTTTATTTGGGTCGTGAAAAGCGGTTCCATAACTGATCCTATCGGTCCACTTATGGAACCCAATAAATCGCTTGACGTGGCTAATTCGATCAGGCATCATCGCTTCTAAGCCCCTGACGCCGTTCAACGGCGTCTTGCTCGTTCAAGAGCGATTAAGCCACGTTTATGACCAATGGACCGACATACTTATCCTCCGCCGCTTTAGCCGAGCTCAAGAAAGAGCTTGTGCACCGGATTAAGGTCTTGCGACCGGAAATTGCCCAAAAAATTGGTGACGCAAAAGAGATGGGCGATCTCTCCGAAAATTTTGCCTATCACGAGGCCCGTGAACAGCAGGCTATGAACGAGACCCGGGTTATCGACATCCAAGACATGCTTGTGAATGCCGTTGTTGTCGACGAAAAAAAAGGTGGGCAGATTGGTGTAGGTTCTCGATTTTCGGCCCGCACAGGAAAGTTAGAACGCACTTTTGAGATTGTTGGTGAGAGTGAGGCTAACCCTATGGAAGGCAAGATCAGCAATGCCTCTCCAATCGGTAATGCTTTTTTGGGTCACTCGGTGGGTGATCACGTTCAGGTTGATGTTCCCTCAGGTAAAATGGAGTACGAAATTTTGTCTATCGAATAGTTGAGATTAAAAGAGCCTATGAATATGGGAGAACGTGAAGTACGTCTGGGCCGTTTACAATCGCTGGAGAAAAACGGTATCGACCCATACCCAAGTGAGGTGAAACGTACACATACTGTCGATCAGGTTTTGGCTGTTTTCGAGGCCCTTTTAGAGACTAAAGAGCAGGTTACGATCGTTGGTCGTGCTCGTGCCTTACGTAATATCGGCGCTCTAACATTTTTGCGGGTCGAGGACGGAACAGGCTTGATGCAAGCCGTTCTGAAGAAGGACGATTTAGGCGACGCCTACAAAATCTTCGCCGATCATGCTGACGTGGGTGACTTTTTTGAGGTCACCGGAACCGCCTTCGTAACCAAGACAGGTGAGAAATCAATTTTGGCATCGGGTGTTCGTTTCCTTGCGAAGGCCATCATGCCGTTGCCAGAAAAGTGGCACGGGCTTCAAGATATCGAGACCCGCTATCGACACCGCGAGCTCGATCTGATCTCCAATGCCGAGGTGAAGAGTAAGTTTGTGGTCCGTTCTAAGTTCCTGTCGGCTTTACGTCGCTTTCTGGATGAGCGCGGCTTTCTGGAGGTCGAGACCCCAATGTTGCAGCCAATCCCGGGCGGCGCTACGGCTCGACCATTCGTCACCCACCACAATGCGCTTGATGCCGATTTCTATCTTCGCATTGCCCCCGAGCTGTATCTAAAACGCTTAGTGGTCGGTGGCTTTGAGAAAATTTACGAAATTGGCCGCTGTTTCCGTAACGAAGGCATCGACTATTCTCACAATCCTGAATTTACGATGATCGAGATGTACCAAGCCTACGTGAACAAAGATGAGTACATCGATTTGATCGAGAACATGTTGCGCTACTCAATCGAGCAGGCACGAGGCAAGGAACCGGTCGAGGTCGAAGGCACGAAGATCGATTTCTTTAGTGCTTGGCCACGCGTCACTTTCCGTGATGCCATTAAGAACGCCAGCGGGTTGGATATCGATGAGTTGAAAACTCCTGAGGTGGTTATGGAAGCCGCCAAGACCAAGAATATTCGAGCCGACTGGAAGGGTTGCGTCGGGCTGGGTGACTACTACGACACATTGTATAAAGCCACGGCGCGACCGGGACTAGTTCAGCCAACCTGGGTTTTCGATTATCCGATCGACCTCAAACCTTTAGCTAAGCGTCACCCAGAAGATGCTACCAAGAGTGCTTCAGCTCAGCTCGTAGTTATGGGCGCTGAGATTGTGAACGCGTACTACCATGATTTGAACGACCCTGTGGATCAACGGCAGCGTCTTGAGGAGCAGCAGGCCTTACGTGACCAGGGTAGCCAAGAGGCCCAGTGGATGGACACCGATTTCTTGCAGGCACTTGAAACCGGTTTGCCACCGCTTGGCGGCATGGGACTCGGCATTGATCGCATCGCCGCTTTGATCACCGGTTCGCATAACCTTAAGGAGGTCATTCTCTTCCCGACCCTAAAACCTAAGAATCTTGGCACGGAAGGGGAGAGCGTATGACGAAGGTGTTCGTCTTTGGGACCTTTGATGGCCTTCATCCGGGTCATGAAGCCTTCCTGTCACAAGCCCGGACGCATGGTGACGAAGTTGTTGTTTGTGTGGCTCAGGATTCAGTGGTCGAGTTGTTGAAGAAGCATTCGCCACAATATTTGCTGCAAGCTCGGATCAAAGCGCTCAAAGATCTACCTGAAGTTTCCGATGCGATCGCAGGCGATCTCGAGCTTGGTTCGTACGCGGGGTTTCGAGTCGCTCGACCGGATATTGTGGCCTTTGGCTACGATCAAGCCGAATTAGAAGCAGACTTCAAAAGATTCCAACAGGCTACAGGTGACGAAACCCCGACAATTGTGCTAAAACCTTACCAACCAGATACGTATAAAAGCTCCCTGCTTCGGGGATGAGAACCTGTATGATCGATATCAAACTGCTGCGCGAAAATCCTCATTTTTTCCGTGACTCCGCCAAGGCAAAAAACATTGACATCGATGTTGAGCGTATTTTGGAGCTCGACCGCCGTGTGCGCTCTTTGAAGACCGAACTTGAGGGCATCAAGGCTCAAAAGAACGAGGCTTCCAAGGAGATCACCAAGGCCACGCCTGACCAGCGCAAGCTCGTGATTGAATCCATGCGTCACATCGATCGTCGCGCCGAGACACTTGAAGCGGAATATACCCCGTTAGCTGATGAGCTTGTCGATCTGATGTACAAGATCCCGAATCCATCTTTGCCTGACGTAAAGATCGGTAAGTCTGATGCTGAGAATGAGGTTGTCCGAGAAGTGGGGGATCGAACCGTTTTGAATTTCAAAGCCAAGGATCACCTCGAGCTCGGGGAAGGACTCGGGATTATCGACACTGAACGCGCCGCTAAGGTGAGTGGTGCCCGCTTTGCGTATCTCATGGGTGATGGTGTTGAACTTGAGTATGCTTTACACCGTTACGCGTCGAGCTTGCTCGAGGCCCGCGGTTTTAAGCCGGTAGTTGTCCCAAACCTGATCAGTGCCAAAGCCATGCGCGCCATGGGTTACTTGGAACATGGTGGCCATGAAGAGATTTACTATCTGCCTAAGGACAACATGTACCTGATCGGCACAGCCGAACAAGCACTTGGTCCAATCCACATGGATGAGACTTTTGAGTCGTTGGATGAACCAGTGCGCTACTATGCGTTCTCGCCCTGCTACCGCCGCGAGGCAGGTAGTTACGGTAAGGACACCAAAGGCATTATCCGCGTTCACCAATACGACAAGATCGAGATGTTCAGCTTTACCAAGC
>ERZ1292630.4548-Hain-H41-02um-R3-4548-length-11709-cov-21_pt1 | contig 11709 bp, 13 predicted proteins | sample MGYA00564408_ERZ1292630 | MGnify/ENA primary metagenome ERZ1292630 (study PRJEB36523, sample SAMEA6512641) | groundwater metagenome | collected 2019-01-08 | study: AquaDiva: Metagenomics assemblies of 32 groundwater samples | reverse complement strand
ACCCCCCTCTCTTTATCGCGGCCCAAGAAGGGCATCGTGACGTGGTCGCCCTGCTGTTGGATCGTGGCGCGGACATCAAGCAAGTACGGTTGGGCAACAATGCGACCCCTCTCTTCATCGCAGCGGGCAAGGGACATCGGGAGATCGTGGCACTGCTATTGGACAAAGGGGCAGAGGTGATACCGGTGACGACGAACGGATGGACGGCTCTCCATGTCGCCTCACAACAAGGGCACCAGGAGATCGTGGTCATGCTGTTGATGAAGGGAGCAGACAAGACGGCGAAGGATGATAAAGGCCTACGACCGGTCGATCGTGCACGCGAAAAAGGCCACGCTGCGCTGGTTCCCTTGCTGGAGCCATGAGCACGTAGGGGTTGGAGGCACATCGCTTCAGAAACAACTACTTTTCTGGATTTCGCGCTGCCATAACCGCCGACCCAAACTTCAGTAGACTGGCCCGTTCCTCATCGTCCAACGCCAACAGAAGGTGCGCTTCTTCGCCATGCATCAGACGAAGGCTGAGAAACGGTTCCTCCCGGCGCTTTTCTTTGTTGTCCCACATTGCATCGATCAGCTGAACCTTGTCCAACTGGCCGACCGACAGCACGTCGTAGCGAAAATACGAATCGCCGATGACCATGTCGAACAGCACGTTGCCCGCGGTGAGCAGCACGAGATTAAAGCGCCCCTGATCTTCGTAACCCTCCGGCAAAAACTTGTTGATGTGGCAGCGCGCGACTTTGCGATCCCCCAAGGCTGCACGAAACTTTTCTTTTAGTGCCGGGTAATCGATCTGCATGGCCTTCTCATCGAGCCCCGTCGCCGCCGCCGCGGCATTTTGAGCCTGTTCAAATATCTCATCCGCTGACATCAACCCTGCCATCTGTGTAGTCCTTTCATCCAAACACAATTAACTAGCAATACGCCGGGCCTTCATGGCCCTGGCAACGCCGACCAACCCAAGGCCGGCCCACGCAAACTCCAAGAAAATGAATCCAACCCGCTGATCCTCAATCGCAACAATCCCTAGCAGCAATGACCCGACGATATTCAACGCAAGATATCCAGCGTTCAGTTCACTCCAGACCCCGCTCTGAATCAGGCCATAGGCAGACAGCACCATCAAGGCACCCAACACAGAAATCAGCTGCAACAGCATCACGCACCCCGCACAAGCCTCGCATGCACACAGCCGCGCACAACGATTGAGTACCGTAACTGGCCACCCATCCAGATTTCAAGAGGACTTTCGCAGATACACCCGGTTATTTGGCAGATAGGCGATGCGAAAACCGCGTGGCGCCGGTCTCGTCGAGGACTGTCACATCAAAGGAAGCCTTCGTGGCTTGCACCAGGCCAAAATTCATATACCCGCCTTCATTTATCAACCTGGTCGGTCGCAATTCCATATTGGCCGGCGCCAGTCGGCCAGGCGCGGCGGACAATGGACCAGCCACAAACTCATGGAAATCAGGAATCCCGTCACCGTTCGGATCGTATTCATTCGCTTGCACATAGTGGACATCGCCTGCCAGGAACACCACGTTCTTCACTCTTTGGCCGAGAATGTGGTCCACAATCACCTGACGCTCCCGCTCAAACCCTGGGATGCCAGGCCCCCCGGCCCAGCCATCGTTCCCTGAGCCGTCGGCGCTTCCTCCCTTCGGAATGGATAGCGGCACCGTGGTTACAATCACTTTCCACGTCGCAGTCGACTCTGTAAGTCCGCTCAGCAACCATTGAAGCTGCTTCTCTCCCAACATCGTCTTCGCCGGACCATCTTGATCGGCATTCAAACTCCGATATTGCCGCGTATCGAGGATAAACACTTCGAGATCTGCTCCGGCACGCACCTTTCGATGGAGCCGATGGGGATCATCAGGCTCCACGCGGATGGGCCAATACTCGCGCAACGCCTGACGCCCAGCAGGCATCTGGCTCTCAAAGGGCCCTGAAAAATCGTTCCGCACTTCATGGTCGTCCCAAATGGCATAGACTGGAGTGGTCTCCAAAAATCGCCGTAGCGCACCCGCACCCCGTTGGTAGCGATGACGTGCGCGGTACTCGGGCAGGGTCGCCGCCAGAAAGTCAGCGCCAGGCTCGTTCGGAGGAGACAGACAGGGGTTGTCGCCGTATATCGAGTCGCCAAGAAACAGAAAGAAATCGAGGTGCTGAGCATGCATCACATCGAAGATCGGGTATCCGGCAGCGCCACGCCTGCAACGCCCCTGACCTCCTAGATCGCCACTCCAGGCAAAGGTCACAGGCATATGACTCCGCACATCGGGAAGCGTCGTGAACTCCCCTTGTGCCGCCATTCCAGCCCCAGTCGGTGCGCCTTCACGGGCCTTCGTGCCGGCGAATACCTGCCATCGATATCGTGTGGCCGGTGTCAGCCCTTCTAGGGAAATCGCCAGGGTAAAGTCCGTTTCCTGGCCGGTCGTGAACAACGGCGTCCGCGCCACAGGAACGACGGCTGTCCCAGCCTTCGACAGGCTGTCCCAGGCTGCCACCGTCGCCCACTCGATTTGTACCATCATCGGCCCATCGGTCCGCAGCCAAAGCAGGGCCGACTGGCTCGTCACATCTCCCACCGCAATCCCTTGAGGCAACAGATTTGCCGAAACGGCAGCCGTCTCGGCAAAGGGACTCCCAGGAGGAAGCCCCTCTCGTGACGCTGACGTACAGCTCGAAAGGGAAACAAGGCTGGCCAAGAGCAGGAGAAAAATAGGAAGTAGACCCATCATGGCAATGGACTTACCGGAACGAGAGCAACAGGTCAAGGTTGATAATCACCCCGTCCGTTCTGCATACTATGGCTCGTAATTGGAGAACGCGATGCACGATCTCAGATGTATGATTCACGGCTGCCAAGCCAAAGTCTATGCTCCCGCCGGCACCCACAGTATTTGCCGAGCCCATTTCTTGAGCTATCTCACCTGGCGCCGCCGCAAAGGCCCCCAGATGTTTATGAAGTATGCCGGGATGACAATGGAAGAGCGAGACCCCCTTGTCGCCGAATGGGCGAACACCATCCGCGTTGAAGAAGCCCCCACCGCCGCTGCACCTAAAACATAACGTTGGACGGACGCGTGGGCCAGAAGGCCGAGCCTTCTAGCCGTCTGCTTGACCAAGTGGTTACGGGCGAGGACCGACTGTGGACTTGACCGGCGCTTTGCCGCCCCCGGCAGCAAAGATATTTTCCGCAATCTTTAGACCGAGCGGAACGCCGCCAATGTTGCGGGTGAGATCAGGTTTGCCTCCGCCATCCAACGCGAAGGCATCGAACGACCAATGCACACCGAGGAATACGCGCGAAAAGCCGTTCTCCTCAATCATCTGCCAAAGGCCGCGCGGAAACGCCCGCACATGCCTCGGTCGAACGGTGCCCGCGTTGTCGCGCGTCACACCGTTGAGTTCATCGGATACAAAAGTTCCGCTGTAGACCGTATCCGCCGCACGGGTGCCGGCCGGCACTCCATAGAACAGACGCACGATGTGGAAGGCCGCCGCGCCAAATGTGGCATGACCGGAAGGATAGGCAGGGAACGGTGGAGTAAAATTGCGATCCGCGCTGTTACTCGCTGGCGCACCAAGGGGTAGCCAGGCCGGATCGCAGTCATTGTCGATATTGTTTGTCGGTGTGGGCGCCGCAGGCCCCATCGATTCGTCATGCTCCCGAATCCCTACCACCGGTCTCCAGAAGTCGTGGATGTACTTCTGATCCCACGCCAGAATTCCGGCATCGCCCATAGCGGCATTGACGAACGCGAACAATCGCGCGTTATCATCGACGGAGTTGCCCTTGGATACGGCGACCTCCCGCACGATCTGATTGTACAGGCGTGGCGGTGTCCCAAGCTCGCGTGGACCGTCGTACGCCCAGTACAGCCCAATGAGGGTTTCATCGACCGTGCGCTTACTGTACGAAGTGGGCAACGTCCCCATCAACTCAGGGGTTATTCCTTTTCCACGAACCTGCTTGACGGCTTTATCGTACTCCGCGCCGCCTTGCGCAGGCGGCACATCCAGTCCATGCCGGGCAGTCACGGCAAAACACTTCGATCGAGCGCCATAAAACGGGGCGTGATGACCCTGCCCCGGGTTGGCGGGATCAGGCCGATGGCCGCCAGGATGCATTGAAGCGGCATACCCATTGTCGCTTGCGCCTGGATCGCTGGAACGCTCGGCCAGCACGGCCTGAGCCACAGCCAGTCCAAAGTTGTGACCTCCGGCCAGACCCGGCCCAGAAAGTCCAGCAGCCTGGTGCGCTGTATCGAAATGCGGTTTTTGTCTAGGATACAACGCACTGAGACAGGCATGGACCGCTGCTGCCACGGCAGCTGCAGCGCTAGCTCCCACTGCAGGGCTAGCTGGCGACGACAGATAGCGCGGCAATGCCGGGCTATTGATGACACCAGCATGCGCATCGTACATGGCCAAATGCACGATGGCCAGCGCGCGCGAACTCAGCGTCGGTCCGCCCTGTTCCGGATTCGGCTTATCCTTTCCCGGTTCATTGCTGAAATCCCGTCGATTGGCCTCCAGCGCAACGCCATTCCAATACAGTATGTGATCCATGTGTTTTCTCCTCTCTTGATATTGATGCTGACGAGCAGGTGAGCGAAGATTGAGATCGAGCTATCAAGTAGATTGGCCCGCCTATCTCCACTAATTGAGAACTCGGCCACAAAAAAATCCTAGAAGACTTTTCAGTATACCGCAAGAAATTTTCGACAGTTCGGAGCGGATATTGTGGGCTATCGTCGCTGCAAAGGTCCGCAGATGTTACAGCTCTCGCCACCTTATGCCTGTGGGAGGACTACGCCGCATGGAGAAGGAATTCAACTTTTATGGCCTCGTAGGGAAACTCAATGTTGCCGGTCTCAGTGCGGTTTAGCAGGCCCGCGGACAAAAGAGCCGTCACGTCGCTGTGAACGGCCTTCACATCACGCTCAACGCGACGTGCCGCTTCGCGTATAGAGACCGGCCCGGCACCACAAAGAACCTTCAGCAGCTCCCATCGTTTGGCTGACAGAACCTTCCAAAGGAGTTCCGGCGTCGCGAAGCCAATGCGCGCCGACCGCTGAGCTTTCCCAGACCTCCAAGTTTGGACGAACTCCTTCATGCCTTCCCCAGGTGAGCGTACTTCAAGTGTGACTATTTTCATTGTTCCACCTCCCAATGTCGCGTTGAAAATCGGCGATCAGCTTCTCGGGTGTAGCGAAGGTGTAGTGACCTTCCTTGCCGCCGAAGTGTCGATGATCGCCCTTGCCTGCCTCATTGTCGAACCTCAGAACGCACTGGCTTTCTACGGTCCAGTTGACGGACGGGTTAAACGAATTCGGCATTAAGGCGATAGAGATTCTTCTTATCTGGTGTCGGCGAAAACGGGATGTTCAGTGAGGCCAGATAGAATCCTCTCGAGCTCTTTCTGATCTTGCTCTAGCCACCAGTAGGCAACTGGTTTTCCCTGAACCTGCAGTAACAGTGCTGGCAACTCTCTCTGCAGATCTTTAACTGCGGCCGAGAAAGCATGCTGATAATGTTCGTCCGCGACAATAACAATGCCCGGGCGCTTGTCAGGCTCGCACTCGAAATCAAGCTTAAGGAATGAATGCTTGAAGTTGCCGTCGGGGCTTCGCCAAAGATGGCACATTCCCCCAGTTTGCATCGCGTCCTTGGGCTTCGAATTCATTTTTCTGCTCCTTTCACGAGATAACGAGATCAGCCCCCAAATCGTGGCAACGCCTGATGTTTGACATGAGGCGTTGCTCATGGGTGCAGCCCGTGGGCCATCGTCTCGATGGAAGGGTTAGAGTGCGCTTTTGAGCTCACCTTGAAGGTCGGCGAAGAGCACGGGCTTCCCTTTGAATCGGACGTGCAAGTGAGAAACGTAACATTGAAACCTATCCTGAACCTCGAATCGGAGTAGTGTCTTCCAGAGCGTCTCAAAGACCTTCAGCAGGTCACGTCGATCGACCCGAGAGGGGAAAGCGGAAAGGCTGAGGGCCTTTGTTCGATGTGTAGTGGAATTCACGCGCCTCCGGAACTTCTTGTCTCCGTATGCGGGGTGGAGTATTGCGCTCTTGAGAACCATTGGCACAGGACCACCCCATTCGTATTCAATTTCCCAAAGATGGCCGTGCATCAGCAGGTCTCTTAGTACGTAGACATCTTCTAGCGCCTTCCTGTGACGAAGCTTCGGGAAAACAGAGAGCACTACATCGACGGCGCTTCGTGTGGCGTCTGCCACCAGCTTCGGTTGCGTGAAACGTACGCGAGAGACATACGACTCGAACATGGCGACCAAGAGCAGTACGCCCGCAGCCGCGTAGCCGCTTTCGTCATGCGTTGACTGGACGCGCGTGGGTCTGGTCCGCTTCCTCTGAATGAGACGCTCAACTAGATCGGCGATAGGCTGAAAGTACGCAGACCCTAGAACTGTGACGAGTTTCTCGGGGTGTCGGGGCATCGGTCTTTGCGCCTCTAACTATTAGGTCTACTGCGGCATATCCTTGCAGTGTAGCGCGGTCGGCTACACACTTCGATAGGGGCAAAAAGTCACGGGCTAAATGGTTCCCCCCACTGCGCCCGTCGAACGATCTTTTCTTTTCCCCCACCCCTTAAACAATGGGATGAGACGGTTCCTCTCTCCACTGCGCCCGTCGATCGAGGCCCTTCCTAGGGCGCGCGATCCGCGAGCACAGAGAGAGGACCGTCTTATCCCATAACAGCCGATCCATGATGATGTATCAGCAGCCACTCATCCCCGATCCGCTCGAAGAGGTTCGTGGCTAACACCTGCGCCTGTTGCGGTTCGTCGGATTGATGGGTGGTGATGTTCTCCACGCAGACAACCCAGGCCAAATCGCCCGCCACCTGCACTGTCACGTCGGTAAGCTCGAACGTCATGGAAAAGGTATTGTTGAAGATCAGAACCCAGGAATCGCGAACCGAAGGCCAGTCGGACCGCAATGTCCAGCCGGGATGGATACAGGTCACATACTCCTGGTGCGCCCAGACCCGATCCATCTCGTTGATGTCGAGATTGCCGAACGCGGCATAAAACGCGTGGTTCGCTTTATTCACTTCTTCGATGCGTTGCTCCAGCATGAACGGCTCCTTAGCTGAAAAATGAGCCGTATCATACTGCAATCACAGAGACGAGGGCGAGAGGAAGAATGGAGAAAGGGAATAGCCAGGCCATCCTTCTTGCTCGCGCAACGCGCGGTCGCGGACTCCCCTCGTTGGACGCGCGCAGGGAAGGATAACCTGGCTATTCCCTTTATCGGGTGGATGAGTCAAGAAGGGATTGATCTTCGCAGGCTGCTCAAAAAGCCTGCCAGCAAGGCCGCAGCCGATGAAAGCACCGGAGGCGTAGCCTCTGGGCTACGTTGAGGATGCTTTCGAGGGGAGAACGCCGCTGGCGGGGGTTTTCAGCAGTCTGCTAAAGACGGGATGTTTGCCGATCTACGACCCACACTCCAGCCAAGATCAGTGCGATGCCGAGGATTTCGCTCGTGCCCACTGATTCGTTTAACAACATTGCAGACAGAATGATAGCAGCCACAGGAGTCAGATTGCCGAAGACAGAAGCGCGCGAGGGTCCAATGCCCTTCACACCATAGAGCCACGCCTGTTGTGCGATAGCCGTGGCGAATAGGACCAGATACCCCAGCGCCATCCAGTCCGCCGGCGTCACGGATGCAAGTCCTGCATCCAGCATCTTGCGATCCATCCACAAGAGGGGAACTTGAAGGACGGTCGCGACAAGCAGTGTCGTCCAATTGACGGTGAGGGCCGAGTGGCGCTCCATCAGCTGCCGACTGCCGATACTGTAGAGAGCCCAGCTCACGACGCCGAGAAAGACCAGCAGGCTGCCAAGCAGCGGCTGATCGCCCGCAGCCTGGAACCCCGCCACTGAGACCAACCCCACTCCTGCGAAGGACAGAAGACCGCCAGCCCACACAGCGCGCAGGGGAACATCCTGAATCAACAGAGCCGAGAGCAGCGCAGTCACCACCGGACTCGATCCGATGATCACCCCGCCCACGGCCCCACTCACATACTTGAGCCCCATCATAATGAACAGGTGGTTGCCCAATACGCCGAGCCCGAGCAGGCCCAGCATTCGCACATCCGCCTTAGTCAGCTTGGCCAAGGTGCCTTCCTGCCACCACCAGGTGCTCAGGAGGATCGCCAACCCTCCGATGTCCCGCAGGACCGACGCCTCAACAGCTGAGAATCCGCTCAGGGCCAGCTTCTGTGCCACGATCGACCCGCCCCAGAGCACAGCAGCAGCGATGATTGCGCCATAGGCCAGACGGTTTGTCTGAGGTGTCATATGCAGTGGCTACAGTCTTTATTGACGGGCATCGAGCAATTTGCGTTCATGACAGTAACCTAACCCGCATAGTTTGAAAACGTACGGTTTGTTGCGTACACTACGGCACAGGACGCAGAGCGGCGCGATCATAGCATGACGGTTCCCGAAGGAGACACTCTACTGTGAAAACCCTGAAGACTGTGGAAGCCTTGACAAGCAGACTCTTGGAGATCCAGCGCATTAACAGCGCGGCTTCGCTCCTCTCGTGGGATCAAGAAACTTATATGCCCGCCGGCGGGGGCGAGGCCCGCGCCGAACAGATTTCGACGCTCCAAGGCATCGCGCACCAGAAGCTCGTCTCACCGGAGATTGAAGGGCTGCTCGCAGTCTGGATCGATCCGGAGACCGGTGAGATCCGTGACAGCCCTGGGGAGGCCTGGGACGAGCCCTCACGGTCGTTGCTTCGCGAAGTGTGGCGCGACTATAGCCGCGCAAAGAAACTGCCTTCCGATTTTGTCATCAAGCTCAGCCGGGAATGTTCGCTGGCGCAGCAAGTGTGGACCGAAGCAAAAGAAAATCAGGCCTTCACGCAATTTCTTCCCAATCTCCGCACCGTCCTGTCGCTCAAACGGGAAGAGGCCGCGTACCTCGGCTACCGAGACTCGCCATACAATGCCCTACTCGATGAATACGAACCAGGCTCTACCATCAAAGAATTACGTCCACTGTTCGCCCAGATCAAAGGACGCCTCGTCCCGCTGCTCAAAAGGATCCAGCAGAGCCCGTTTCAGATCGACGATTCGATGTTATTTCACACCTTCGATCAAACGCGCCAGCTGGAGTTCGGCCGGATGGTTTTGATCGCCATGGGCTACGATTTTGAACGGGGCCGTCTCGACCTCTCGGCGCATCCCTTCACAACGTCATTCCATCCGACGGATGTGCGCGTCACGACCCGTGTACACGAACACGATCTCCAATCCTGCCTGTTCAGTTGCATCCATGAAGGCGGCCATGGCCTGTACGACCAGGGTCTCGATCCCCGCTACTTCGGCACGCCGCTGGGAGACTCGGTCTCGCTCGGCATTCATGAGAGCCAATCACGCATGTGGGAAAACTGCGTGGGCCGGTCGCGAGCATTCTGGCGTTTCTTTTACCCCATGTTGCAGCAAACCTTTCATCATCAATTGCGTGCCCTGGACGGGGAGCAATTCTACGCGGCTATCAATCGCGTGAAGCCATCGCTGATTCGAGTCGAGGCCGATGAGCTGACCTACAATCTCCACATCATGTTGCGGTTCGAAATCGAACAGGATCTCATTGAAGGCCGGACACGCCCGGAGGACTTACCGGGTATCTGGAACCAGAAAATGGAGGAATATCTGGGCATCGTCCCCTCCAACGATGCGGAGGGCGTGCTGCAAGATGTCCACTGGTCATTAGGCGCCTTCGGCTATTTCCCGACATACACGCTCGGGAATCTCTACTCCGTTCAATTCTATGAACAGGCCAAACTGGAGATCCCGCATCTGGAGGATGAAATTGCGGCAGGACAATTGATGGTGCTGCAGCGTTGGCTCGGACAGAAGATTCATCGCTGGGGCCGGATGTTCACCCCGGACCACCTCTCCCAACGCGTCACGGGAAAGAGCCTCGACCCTGAACCCTTCTTATCGTATGTTGAGAAAAAATACGGCGAGCTGTACAAGCTGTAGGGGGAAGAGTTGTTCTGAGTTCTGAGTAACGAATCGAGAGTCCTGTCTACAACTCAAAATTCATAACTCAAAACTCAGAACTCTCAGGCCAGCGGCCTGAGTCAGTATCCCATCGCCTGATTCAGCTTGGCCAAGCTCATAGCAGACACCGTGAACTCCGCCTGCACTTCGATACGAGACGGCACCAAGAGCGTCGTGTGAAAAACAATATCGCGGATCGGGATCTTGAACTCTGGTTGTTGAGGAGTACTCAATTCGACTGACTCGACCGACAGGGTAATCGCTCCACTATCTTGAGGCCCATACACTGCGACCACCGCCTTCAGAATCTCCGCGACCTTCTCATTCGTCTCAACTCCCTCAATACCTTTCTCCAGCAACGGAATGACCTCTTCCTGCGCCTGGTCGGACAGCGTAAAGTTTTCCACCCGCTCTTTCCGGCGTAGCGACATCAGATCGTTATCGAGATCCTTGCTGAAGGCCCCATAGGCAAACCGGAAGAACTCGAAGTGAAAGCCTTTAAAGCCCTTGCCGAACATCTGCAACTCGCACAAAAAGCACAGTTGCTGCAGTTTCACATCGCTGAGCAGTCCGTGAGGCTCCGCCAGATGCAGAACATAGAGCAAGAGAGCCCGGTCGATCGTAATCTGATTGGGTTTCCGCATGCCGGGAGTCCTTCCATTCTTCTGTTTTTTTTATGCGGAGGCACTATAGGCAACGCTGGAGATCTCCGTCAATTCCTTCCCTCTATGCCGTTCGCGCACAACACCCCTTGACCAGTCGGGCAAGTTTCGTCTTTAATAAGCCCATCGGAGGCCCCCTTGGCGAATACACGTGTGAAGGAAATGCAGGCCCTGAAGGAACACCTGGGCAAACATCAGCTCAAACTCACCCGCCAACGTGAATTGATTCTGAGCGCTTTCCTCCGGCAAGAGCATATTACCGCGGAGGCCATGTATCACCAGCTGGCGAAGTCCGACCCTCATCTGGGGCTCGCGACCATCTACCGGACACTCAATCTGTTCTGCGATGCCGGCCTCGCACAAGCCCGGCATTTCGGCTCTCAGACGAAGTACGACAACGTGTCGCATAAGGGCCATCACGATCACCTCATCTGCACCGGCTGCGAGAAGATCGTGGAATTTGAAAACGAGGAAATTGAACGACTCCAGGAAGAAGTGGCCACCCAGAACGGATTTACGATCAAAACCCACCGACTGGAGCTCTACGGCCTCTGTTCTCGCTGCCGCCATTGACGAACCGGCTTTTTTTTAGTATGATTTTGATACAGTTTATCAATTTCAATTCCATGAGGACCGCATCATGTCATTCGTCCACTCCCTGTTCGTATCACGCCGAACAATCCTTTCAAGTCTCTTCCTGCTTTTCGCGGCTGGAATCTTCGCACCCTCGGCACAGGCTGCCGATACCCTTACGATCTACTCCGGCCGCTCGGAACGGCTCATCAAGCCGGTGCTCGACGCCTTCACCGCAACGACCGGCATTAAAATCGAGCTGTTGTCATCCGGCACAACGGAGTTAGTCAATCGGCTGAAAGCTGAAGGAGATCGTACGTCGGCAGACCTCCTGATCACCAATGACGCCGGCAGTTTGGAACTGGCCCGGACAGCCGGGCTCCTCCACCCGTTGAATATGCGGGAAG
>ERZ1292630.4545-Hain-H41-02um-R3-4545-length-11715-cov-14_pt1 | contig 11715 bp, 9 predicted proteins | sample MGYA00564408_ERZ1292630 | MGnify/ENA primary metagenome ERZ1292630 (study PRJEB36523, sample SAMEA6512641) | groundwater metagenome | collected 2019-01-08 | study: AquaDiva: Metagenomics assemblies of 32 groundwater samples | reverse complement strand
GTCAGGTATTGCGAAAAAAATACGTGCGATACAATCAAAGAGGAAAGTCCGAAACAGGAAATTCTTGTAAAAATGTACAAGCTCATCAAGAAAAATCTTGGTAAGAGCTTTCCGATATATGAGACCTCGCCCGGCAAGATATTGAATGTCTCCGAAAAAGATTCCTACTTAGACAAGGGTTTTTCGTTTTACACCCAGGGCGGGCCTATGCCCGGAGTCTCAACGATTAAATCCATAAAATTTAACGATATCCTTTACATAGACCGCGAAAATATGGAAATCAAGCTTAATGTTTCCATGCGCTTTAATTGGAATCTCACGCCTGTCTTAGTTGTTCCGGCGGAGGGGATATTGTCGATAAAGTCAGCCAGGGAGGTCAGGCTTGAGAGTACGCATTTGGCCTCATGGATGGTGGTTGGGACAGGTATTTGGCATAGTGAATGGCTTATAGACTATATTGATTTTGATCGGATGATTATAGCTGGATCTTATGCAATGAGTGGGGCGGGTCCCTTATCTATCGGCGGCGGTAGCGGTTACATCCAGGTTACCATGGGCCGGATAGCGCCTGACGATATTGAAACTACTGAGGTTGACGAGGGTACTGTTCCAGAGGAAAAAGATAAGAAACCGGCTGCCGTCCTTCCGCCATTTCTAGCGTTCAATGCAGTTTTCCGCGACAGCTCGGGCGACGGCATCCTTGAGGGTGGCAAGGAGGTTTCTCTGCGGGTGGAGGTGGAAAACCGCGGGGAAGGACCGGCAAATGATGTTCAGGTGCTCCTTTCCGGTCATGATGACATTATCAGCTATCTGGGAGAAAAACGTACCCTCGGAGATATCAAGGCGGGAGAAAAGAGAACAGCCGAATTTAAAGCCAAGCTGCCCTTACAGATCGCGGCGGATGCAGGGAACCTCCGAATAAATGTTCAGGAAAAGCGGGGATTCTCTCCTGCCGAGGCAAAGATCTTAAAAATTGCAGTCAAGCCGGGTACCGTCAGGGAAAAAGTGGAGGTAATATCCGCAGTTCCTAAAATGATTTTTTTTGCCTCGCTGAAGGATCAGAATAACAATCGTGTATTGGACGGCGGCGAGGAAGTATCGCTTCAAGTAGAAATTGAAAACAAAGGCGAAGGACTCGCCAGAGATGTGCATGTTGTTTTGTCGGGACATCCTACCCTCATCCATACCCTCGGCACTTCCAAGTCAATCGGCGACCTGCAAACGGGAGAAAAAAAGGTGGCTGTTTTTAAAGGTATCCTGCCTGAACATATCGCATCGGAATCTGCCACACTTCGTATTGAAATCAGGGAAGGCAGGGGTTTTTCACCCTCGGAGCGCAGGGTCCTTCAGGTGGCAATGAGAACTGCCGAGGTAAAGGAAGTCATTGAAGTGGTTTCTGAAGTGGATGTGGATGATATTCCCTCAAGAATAAGAGGTTTTGAAAAGAAAGAGGATTTTGCTCTGCTGTTTGGTATCAGCACCTATCGGGAAAAAAGCATTCCCGAAGTGAAATACGCGTCCAGAGATGCGGAAGTCATGGCGAAATATCTTGAGCATTTATCCGGAATTCCCCGATCCAATATCATGGTGTTGACGAATGACAAGGTTACAAAAAGTGATCTGGAGGCGTACATAGAGGATTGGCTGCCTCGGAGGGTATCAAAGAATTCCAGGGTTTTTGTTTATTATGCTGGTCATGGTGCGCCTGATCCACAAGGCAAGGATGCCTATATCGTTCCCTTTGACGGGAATCCGGATTTTCCATCCAAGCTATATCCATTGAGCCGCATGTATGATGCACTGAACAAGCTTCCCAACAGGGAAATTGTTGTCATGCTTGACAGCTGTTTTTCAGGGGCGAAAGGTAGAAGTGTAGCCAGCGAAGGGGCAAGACCGCTCGTGATGTCGGTTGAGGAGCAATCTCTGTCAGTGGGGAAAGTGGCTGTTATTGCGGCTTCAACTGGCAGCCAGATCAGTTCCGATTATGACAAAGTTCATCATGGTTTATTTACGTATTATCTTTTGCGGGGGATCAGAGGGGATGCGGACATTGAAAAACAAGGGGTGGTCAATCTGGGATCACTATACCAGTATGTCAGTACCAAGGTATCGGAGAAAGCTTCTCTGGAGTTTAACCGTGATCAGACACCCGTTCTCCTTCAGTCGGCAGTGCTGGCCGCAGAGAGAACGAAAATGCCCGTAGCAAGGACACGTTGATGAAGAGATGACATAAGCCCTGATGTTGAGAAATTGAAAGGGAGATTTAATTTAAAATGACACTTAAAGAACACATAAAACTTATTACCAGGGCAGAACACTGGGACCCGTTTTTGGTTTTGGGGATGCATGAAATTGAATCGGGCAAGAAGAAGGCGATTGCTGTGCGTGCATTTTTGCCGGATGCAGATGAAGCATGGGTCGTTGATATTAGCGACAACAAGACTTATAAAATGGAAAAGACCAACAAGGCAGGTTTTTTTGAAAAGAACTTTGATGACAGGAAAGAATTATTCAGATATAAGCTGAGGCTAAAGGCATCCAATGAACACATATTTGAATTTTACGACCCTTATTCATTCTGGCCTGTGCTTTCCGACTTTGACCTTTATCTGATAGGAGAGGGAAGTCATTACAAGAAATATGAAAAGCTGGGCAGCCATATCACGGAGATTAATGGAATAAAGGGTGTTCATTTTGCTGTCTGGGCTCCTAATGCAAAAAGGGTAAGTATTGTTGGTGATTTTAATAATTGGGACGGCAGAAGGCATCAGATGCGCGTGCTGGGCTCGTCAGGCATATGGGAGTTATTTATCCCAGGACTTGATGAAGGGAAGATTTATAAATTTGAGATAAAAGCTCAGTCCGGCGATATTTTTCTGAAGGCGGATCCCTATGCCTTTTATTTTGAGGTCAGGCCCAAGAGCGCCTCTATTGTCTATAACATAAATAAATATCAATGGAAAGACGATGAGTGGCTTGATATGCGTTCAAAAAAGAACTGGAACGAGTCACCGGTTTCGGTTTATGAGGTGCATCTGAGTTCATGGATGCGCATGCCTGAAGAGGAAAATCGTTTTATGACATATAAGGAACTGGCTGAAAAATTGATTCCTTATGTAAAGGAAATGGGCTATACACACATAGAACTTCTCCCTATAACAGAACATCCCCTTGATGCATCATGGGGATATCAGACAATCGGATATTTTGCTCCGACAAACAGATACGGGACCCCGGGTGATTTCATGTATTTTGTGGATAAATGCCATCAGGACAATATCGGTGTTATCCTCGACTGGGTGCCTGCGCATTTCCCGAGGGACGCTCATGGGCTTGGGTATTTTGACGGGACAGCGTTATATGAACATGCAGATCCGAGAAAGGGTGAACATAAGGACTGGGGCACGCTTATTTTTAATTATGGAAGAAATGAGGTAAGAAATTTCTTAATCTCAAATGCGCTTTTCTGGCTGGAAAAATATCATCTTGACGGTTTAAGGGTTGACGCTGTTGCCTCAATGATATATCTTGATTATTCAAGAGAAGAGGGCGAATGGATTCCGAATATTTTCGGAGGCAGGGAAAACCTTGAGGCAATTGATTTTCTTAAAAAATTTAATGAGATTGTCCATCAACAACACGCCGGGGTACTTACGATTGCAGAAGAATCAACAGCATGGCCGGGCGTATCAAGGCCGGTATATCTCGGAGGCCTTGGTTTCAGCCTCAAATGGAACATGGGATGGATGCATGACGTGCTCGAATATTTTTCGAAAGAGCCTGTCCATAGAAAATATCATCATAACAATCTGACATTCAGCCTCCTTTACGCCTTTACGGAAAATTTTATGCTCGTGCTTTCACATGATGAAGTTGTGCACGGCAAAGGTTCCATGCTCGGCAAGATGCCGGGTGACATATGGCAGAAATTCGCTAACATGAGGCTTTTATACGGCTTTATGTATGGGCATCCCGGCAAAAAACTTCTTTTTATGGGAGATGAGATAGGACAGTGGGATGAATGGAAACATGAACACAGTATTGACTGGCACCTGCTCCAGTACGAGCCGCATCAGAAACTCAGGAGATTTGTTACGGACCTGAACAGAATTTATAAATCAGAGCCGTCATTGTTTGAGGTTGACTTTAATTATTGGGGGTTTGAGTGGATAGATTTTCGCGATACAGAGCAGAGCATAATAGCATTCTTGAGGAAAGCAAAGAAGACTGACGATTTTCTTGTGTTTGTGTGTAATTTCACGCCTGAGCCGAGATCTGACTACAGGATAGGCGTGCCGGAACCAGGCTTTTACAAAGAAGTTTTAAACAGCGATTCTTCAGAATACTGGGGCAGCAATATCGGAAACTCAGGCGGTGTTTTAGCAGAGGAGGTACAATGGCATGGAAGGCCATATTCGATAAACATAACATTGCCGCCATTGGCAGTGGTGGTGTTTAAGCCTGCAAAAGATTGACAGTAGCCGGTTTAAATGGTAATATTTGACCATGATGATGAGCTTAAGGGCATCAATGATATTATTGCTGCTTTGGGGTTTTGCTGAAGCGGATATATACAAGTATGTAGGGGAAGACGGTGTTGTGCTTTATACAGATGCGCCAGCCGGTAAAAAAAATGAAAAGATAATAAGAGAACAAAGCAGCAAAAAAACCGTAGCATACGCTAAGGCAGAAACCCCCGTGTATTCTAAAAAAAACAAAGATAGCTACCATCCAATTATAAACAAGAAGGCAAAAGAACATGATGTAGACCCATCGCTTGTTACTGCAGTTATAAGGGCTGAATCAAATGGCAATCCATATGCTGTCTCAAAAAAAGGCGCAATGGGACTTATGCAGTTAATGCCGGCAACTGCAAGCGACCTTCGGGTCAGGAACCCCTATGATCCTGAAGAGAACATAGACGGCGGCACAAGATATCTGAGATACCTTATCGAGAGATTCAATGGCAATCTTACTCTTGCACTTGCAGCGTATAACGCAGGGCCGACAACAGTTGAGAAATACGGATGCGTGCCTCCGATATCAGAGACAAAACAATATGTAAAAAAAGTGCTTGCGCTTTATAACGGCAAGGCTGACTATTCCGGTTCAGGTTCAAACAAGATTAAAAAGGCAGAACCTATTTACAAGATAATAATGGAGGATGGCACAATCCTCTTCACAAACTTTCCTCTCTCCAAGACAAATACCCTCAGGTTCTAGATGTCCTCAGAAAATCTCAGTCTTCGGGAAGAAATTCTGAAGTTAAAGGAAGAAAAGCGCGCGATAATCCTGTCTCACAACTATCAGAGGGACGAAGTTCAGGATATTGCTGATTTTGTGGGAGATTCCCTGGAGCTTTCAAGGACGGCAGCAACGATTAAATGCGATATTATTGTATTTGCCGGAGTTCATTTTATGGCGGAAAGCGCATCGATCCTTTCACCTGAAAAGACAGTGCTCCTTACAGAGATTGGCGCGGGCTGCCCCATGGCAGATATGATAAAGGTAGATTTGCCCAGGCCGGTAAGAAAAAGCTTCCCTGGTTTTAACAATCCGCCTTCTTATGTTTATCCCCCTGAATTCACACTCCGTGATATCAGGGCGCAGAATCCAGGCGTGCCTGTGGTTGCGTATGTCAATACAACCGCGGATATAAAGGCAGAGAGCGATATATGCTGCACATCTGCAAATGTTGTGAAGGTTATAGAATCATTGCCGGATGAAAAAGTCATATGCATACCTGATAAAAATCTCGCTATGTGGGCAGCAAGGAATACAAAAAAACAGGTGATTGCATGGGATGGCTTCTGTCACGTACATGAGAGGGTAACGCCTGAAGACATTAAAAAGGCGAGGGCAGAACACCCCGGGGCTGTTGTGATGGCGCATCCTGAATGCAGGCTGGACGTCCTTGAGATGGTGGATCATGTTACGAGTACGTCAGGAATGCTCAGATATGCGAAGGCGTCTTCGGAAAAAGAATTTGTTGCAGGCACAGAAATAGGGCTGCTGTACAGACTGAGGAAAGAAAATCCTGAAAAGGTTTTTTATCCTCTGAGAAAAGACATGATATGCCCGAATATGAAAAAGACAACCCTTAAGAGTGTTCTCAGGGCATTAAGGGAAGATAATTATATTATTAAAGTGCCTGAGCATATCAGGGTACCTGCAAAAAGAGCGCTGGACAGGATGCTGGAGATAAAATAAGAAAGCTTGGCGCTAACTCTAAAAATACGTTCTCTGCCCTTGAGCCTTTGTGCCTTCCCCGTCCTTCCCAATCCGCTATTGCAAATATTGCTTAAAACAATTATATTTTAGGGGAATTTCTGGAGGTGTTATGGCAAAGAAAGATTTGATAACAATTGGAAGCAAGTCTTTTGAAGACCAGAAGAAAATAAATGAATATGGAGCGGAATATTGGAGCGCGCGGGAAATTCAGCCTCTCTTAGGATATACGCAATGGAGGCGATTTGAAGATGCAATTAAAAGGGCTCTAATCTCTTGCAAACAATCAGGAAATGAGCCTTCCTATCATTTTGCCGGCGTCGGCAAAATGATCGATATTGGCAAAGGTGGGAGCAGGGAGGTGACTGACTATCATCTGTCCCGATTCGCCTGTTATTTGATTGCTCAGAATGGTGATCCACGAAAACCGGAAATTGCTAATGCTCAGAAGTATTTTGCTATTCAAGCCCGCAGGCAGGAAATCACCGATGTAATCGCTGCTGATATAGAGCGTTTGGAACTCCGTAAGCAGACAGCCGAAGAATTCAAGGCATTGTCAGGCGCGGCGCGTGATGCGGGAGTGCATGACAGGATGTTCGGGGTTTTTCATGATGCCGGATATAAAGGCATGTATGGAGGGCTTGGCAGGGATGCGATAAAGAAACAGAAGATAATACCTGAAAAAGAAAATCTCATGGACCGCATGGATACTACAGAGTTAGCGGCGAACCAGTTTCGTATGACGCAGACGCGGGACAAATTAGCAAAAGAGAAGGTAAAAGATCAGCAAACAGCAATCAGGACTCATGAAAGTGTTGGCAAAGAAGTTAGGGAGGCAATCAAACGTATAGGCGGCACACTGCCTGAACAGCTTCCGCCTGCTGAACATATCAAGCAGGTCGAAAAACGTGTAAAAAGCACTGCTCCTAAACTGAAACTGGAAGAGAAAGATGCAAAGGGATTGAGCGGGAAGTTGGAAGAGGAATGAGTATGTCAATATGGAAGAGTCAATTATGGTGCCTGACCCCACAAATTGACCCTTAAGAAATGTCAAAATTAAAGACCTGACCCCAATTCACCCAATTCACTACCACTGGGAAATCGTTCGGCGCTAACAAAGAGACACTTATTGTCAGACCGGGGCTTAGCGGAGATAGTGGATGCAGATAGCGCTTTGAGCATGTGCGGGGTCAGACACCAATATTGATATTTAAAAAGCGTGCGGCTTTTGCGGCGGAAAGCGCAAAGCCGCATTGAGTGGATAATTACAGAAGTGTGGGAAGAGAAAGATTGATATTATCTGAAAAGGGCAGTAAAATAAAATCAAAATATCAGGAGGTGTAGCAATGCAGGATACACTTTTAAAGCTTCAAATAGAAAGCATAGAGCAGCAGTTGAAGGTTCTGAAAGCAAAGATAACCAAGCCCAAGGCTCACAAGAAATTTGCTGATTTATACGGCATTTTTGAAGGCAAGATGGATTTGACACTTGAAAAGATAAGGGAATATGAATATGCTCTTAAGGGCGATTTATGATTTATGTTGTTGATACCCATATCCTCATCTGGTTTCTTGACAGCAATAAAAGATTAAGTTCGAAGTACAAACGAATCCTTCTCAATGAGAAAAATACATTGGTATTCTCCACAATTGTGCTTGCTGAAATTAAACATTTAATTGCCATAATGCGAATTAAAATCAACTTCAATTCTGTGCTTGATTATCTCAGCGAAAGTGATAATTGTATTGTCTATCCCGTTGATGAAGCAGTTATTGACAATATGCCGGGCGGATTGAATATACACGATGCCCTAATTGTAGCAACCGGGTTGATATACAAGAATTCCGCAAGTGAGGCCGTTACTGTTACTATCCTTACCGAAGACCAGGATATAAGGAAATCAGGCATATTGCCGGTAGCATAGTGACGGAAGGCTTTTGCAAAGAACTCCTTGCTAAGAATAAGCAGGTATACACTTTTGATGGACAAAAAAATCAGAACATCATAGGACTGGGCGCGAGGTCAGATCTGAATTTTGTGAATCCATCAAGCACCACATGGGACGGGACAGCGGAGAGCACTATGAAATATTGAGAGGAGCTGAAGATGAAGATATTTTTCACGAAGAAACAGTATGAGGCGCTTATTAAACTGGTCTACCTCGGAGATTGGATGGCAAACTCCTGCAAGACCGGAGACGAAATAGACCTGGAAATCGAGAAGGTCGAACAATATATCTATTCCTTTGCAAAGGATTTCGGAATGGAGGATTTGTTAGATCAGAGCGAGCGTGGGACAATATATCCGACAACGGCCTTCGAGGAAAAACTCGATACCTACATCGACGAGTACGACGATGAGAACTTTTGGGACGAACTGATTCATAGCCTTGCCATGAGAGATTTTGTCGAACACTATGGGAAAGACGTTGTGGCAGCGATGGAAATGTCTGAACGGTTTGAAAAAGAGGAGCCCTTCATACAAAAATACGAGGACGAGTTCTATGAAAACGGGATTCAAAAACTGAGACTCAGCACAAATCCCGAATGCGGCTGAGCATTAACAACGGTTCTAAATCTCTAAAATCATCGGTCTGTGCGTAAATAACAAATAACTTTTTGTTTTAAGAGACATGATATTGCCGACGGCCTCTTTATAAATCTCCATCTGGAATTTATATTTTTCAGTAAGTTCAGGCAGTTCGCTGTCTTTAACAGGATAGGTCTTGTAGTCGTAAATAACAGCAGTGTCAGCCTCAACAATTATCCTGTCAACTCTTCCCCTGAAAACAGTGCTGCCTTTCTGCAGAATGAACGGCATCTCCGTGAATGAATTTTTACGCGGGAGTATTATTCTATCCAGATAACCGCTTGTCTCAAGCTCCTGAAAATCTTTTAAAATAATACTGCTGAGCCTCTGGATATCTTCTTCGGAAAAAGCCTCATTTTTTAAAAGGAATAAGGTCCGTTCCTGTATCCTGTCTTTTGTCATTATTCCTTTTGAGAGCTCTTCAAACAATTTATGAAAAATTATTCCGAGCAATACCCAGTCTTCGCCGTGTTTTATGCGGATATCCGTATCTTCTGTAACATCCCTCCACTTAATAGCGGGTTCAGATGATATAGGCTCTGTATGTATAAATACCGGTGTTTGTGGTTTTAAAGGCTGAAGTCTGAAGGCTGAAGACCGGGTTGCAGAATAAAGCCTTTCTATATCCGGTTCTGTGAGTATCTCGAAAAGGCCGGTCTTTTTATCTGTCTTTCCTTTTGTCAGGATTTCAAAACTGTCTGTCAGGTATTGAAATCTTCCATTGGGTTGTTTTTCCTTATCCAATGCGCCGAGCATGCATAAAAAGTCCCTCGCCCTTGTAACTGCAACATAGAAAAGCCGCTTTTCTTCTTCAGATTCTTTTTCTTTTCTTCTTGCAAAAACAGGTATCTTTTTTCTTTTCAACGAATCTTCTTCGTATGCAATGGAAATCCTGCTTTCTTCTTCATCAATAACAATTGAGTTGCTTCTGGGAGAATGGGCCTCGTCAAGTGAGGGAAGAAAGACCATCGGGAACTGAAGGCCTTTTGCGGCATGAACAGTCATTATCTTTACGGCATTCATCCCTTCTGTGCTGATATTTGCTTTTGGCTCATCACCGGCCCTTGCCTTAATGAGCTTCTCTCTTATCTCAAGGCCTGAAAATCCTGCTGCTTCATAAGATTCAATGAGTTTTATGAATTTTTTAATGTTTGCATGCCTTTGTTTTTCCCAATAATGTTTCCAGCCTCCTGTTTCAGAGAGTACATCTTCAAGCAGTATTGCAAGAGACACGCTCCTTGAACGCTCTATCCAGCTCGGTTGCGAGTCGTACCGACCTGTCAGCGCCTTGAAAATATAGGACAGGGTGAGATCATCCCGAAGTTTTTTAATGAGCGGCTGCTCACCCCTGTTAATCAGGCCCAGCAAGGTTTCATAATCAATTCCGAATATAGGGCTTCTGAGAACGCAGAACAGGCTGTAGTCATCCGACGGGTCAATAATCAAAGAAAGGAGTTCTCTTAATGCAGCGACCTCAGGCTCATCGTAAAAGCCGATACCTTTTACCACGATAAAAGGTATTTGTTCTTTTCTCAGCGCATTTTCAAATAAGCAGAGGTGGGTTCTTTTTCTCAGGAGTATTGCCATATCTCCATAAGCACATGGCTTTTTCCCCTCCCCATCGAATATTTCGTAAGCGCCGGCGAGCGAGGATATTCTTTTTGCGAGGGCAGACGCCTCTTTTGCTCGGCTCTTTTTAGTGTTTGCTTCTGCTTCAACTGCTATAAGTTCTACCCGGCCTTCTCCGTGCCGTGTGGCTTCGAAAGGCGCATATCTTGTCTTCCAGCTCGGTTGCCCGCACTCAGGCGGGTTCGCCGAGGAGAACGAGTCGTACCGACCTGCGTGCAGGGAAGGGGGCATTAGCTTTTCGAAGAGGCTATTTGTGAAATTTATGATTGCAGGAAGGCTCCTGAAGTTTTCTTTTGCCTCTTCAAAGCAGAATTCATTTCCCATCCATTCGGAAAGCCTTTCCTTGGCCTCCTGAAATACACCTGCATTCGCCCCTCTGAAGAGATAAATGGACTGTTTATCGTCCCCGACAAGAAATATGGTCGGCGCCTTCCCTGAATCCCTTTTTGCGCCAAGGCCGGAACGCCATTCCTCCGTGAGCTTATCTATAATCTTCCACTGCATGGAGCTTGTGTCCTGAAACTCATCCACAAGTATATGGTCGGTGTGCTCGTCAAATGCATAAAGGATGTTCTGCCATTCAGAATTTTTAATAAGGGCGTCATAAGTAAGAATTTCGAGGTCATTGAAATCCAGCAGGTGCCTTTCGACCTTTTTATCCGAGTACAGGGAAAGGCATTTTGAATATAACTCAAGGATTCTGCTTTCTTCCTCCCCCTCTGAATGGTAGTCTGTTTTTAACAACAGGTCGGAAATTGGTCTTTTGTAATAAAGGTTATTAAGAATTGTATAGAGCTTATCCCATCCTTTAATCCCTTTGTCTTTCATCATGTCAAAAAAGAGGGCAGGTTTATCTTTTTCCTCCATCAGGCATTCATAAACAGACTCTGACCAGAGGAGCGATGCCTCAAATTCATCCATAATATCAGAAGACGGGTCTATGCCCAGCTCTATTGAGAAGCGTTTAAGTAATTTAAGGCAGAAGGCATGGACCGTTGATATGCGCATCAAAGGCATTTTTTCCTTAATGCCCAGGAATAAATCAGGGTTTTCTTTCTCTATGATATTAAGTATCCTTTCTTTCATCTCTGCCGCTGCTTTTTCCGTGAAGGTGATGCAGAGGATTTTTTCTATCTCGTTACCGGCAAGAAGAAGGTTTATATATCTTCTTGCAAGTTTTTCTGTTTTCCCGGAACCGGCAGGAGAGGAGATGATGACGCTCTTTGTTACATCAAGATACTTTTCCATGGTTTCTCAGAATAACACAGG
>ERZ1292630.4544-Hain-H41-02um-R3-4544-length-11716-cov-5_pt1 | contig 11716 bp, 14 predicted proteins | sample MGYA00564408_ERZ1292630 | MGnify/ENA primary metagenome ERZ1292630 (study PRJEB36523, sample SAMEA6512641) | groundwater metagenome | collected 2019-01-08 | study: AquaDiva: Metagenomics assemblies of 32 groundwater samples | reverse complement strand
CCGCATCATCATCATGACCGACGCGGACGTCGACGGTGCCCACATCCGCACACTCCTCCTCACCTTGTTCTACCGTCACTTCCCTCAACTCATCACCGAAGGCCACATCTACATCGCCATGCCGCCGCTCTACCGCGTGCAAATCGGCAAGCAGGTGCGCTACGCTTTTACCGAGGAAGAACGTGAACAGCATATTAAAGAGATGACCGGAGGGCAGGGGGCAAAGGGCAAAGCGACCGCAGGTCGTCCTGAGGCGAAGGCCGAAGGAGCTCAAACCGATGAAGAGACTGAGGATATCGTAACCAACGGTATCAAGGTGAACATTCAGCGGTACAAAGGTTTGGGTGAAATGAACCCCGATCAGCTGTGGGAAACCACCATGGATCCTGCCACCCGCATGATGAAATTGGTCACCGTCGAAGACGCTGCCATTGCCGACGAAACATTCGACGTTCTGATGGGCGCCGACGTTGCCCCGCGCAAAAAGTTCATCCAAACGCACGCCAAGGACGTGAATAACTTAGACATTTAGAACAGAGACCGGATCATAAAACGAGGCTATTTGCCTCGTTTTATAATTGAATTCCTCTCATTTTTTCTTGACGAAAACGTCATTTTTTGCTAATCTTAGCCTCGGTTACCCGTTTCTCACTTCGAACCCCGAGGCCTCTAATGCTACTCACCCTGTCTCTCCTCTTCGCCCCCGCCAACGCCAACGACCCCGTCACGCCGCCCCTCGAGCTGCTGCCGCTTCCCATGCCGTCGTGCGACCGCCCCACTGGCAGCAACGATGCCAACCTCTTCCATGTCTGCAGTGCGCGGGTACCGGAAGTGGCGAGCGCGCTGAGCGAGGGCGGCTACAAGCTCGGCGACATCGAAGTCGAGCGGCGCGACAACCGGGTCTGTACCCGCGTGGCGATGCCCGCGGGCACGCACCCCACCGGCTACGACCAGCACGGCACATGCGTCTCGTGGGTCCTCCGCCAGGACGGAACCGGCTACGTCGACGACGCGGTCCTCCGGGGCGGCAGCACCTACAAGAACACGGTGATGAGCATCACGGTCGCCCGGATCCTGGCCGTCACCGGCCAGCCGGTCGATCCAACCGTGCAGGTGATGTCGCGGTGCAGCCCCGTGACCCACGGGGACGGGATCATCACCGGGCAGTGCGGACCGTTCCAAGTCCGCGAGTAGACCCCCTCCTCAAGTTGTTCCACGATTCCACGGCGACCCTGCGCTCCACGAGAGAGCCAGGGTCGTTGTCGTTTTGTGGCAAAAAAACTTTGACTTTTTGTTCATTTTTTGTATTATTTACCCTTCTGCGTTCCCGACCGCGCACCGCATCCCATATGCGATTCGTCGTCGGGTACACATCCGTGCCCGATCACCGGAGAAACGACTTTGCCAACTGCCTCTCCTGCCCCGTCCCCCACCACCCCTCCCGCCTACACCCGCGTCTCGGTCGAGATCGATCACTGCCTCCCGCTGGAGGCGATCAATCCCACGAACCAGACCTGGCTGCGTCCCTTCGTCGACCCCGTGACGGACATCATCGCGAACGCCGTGATGCTCGCGCAGGAAGCGCTCGAAGCGCTCGTCCCGGTGAGCCGCCAGTCCCGCAGAAAGTTCAAGCCGCAGATGGTGTTCGCCTTCGCGCGCGAGGCAACGCCAAACATCGTCGAGGTGTGGTTCCACGCCGACCACGAGCCGGAGGACGAAGAGGACGATGATTCCAAGCCGGAGGTGAGCGTTCACAGTCTGCGGGACACCGACGACCAGACGATAGTCCGACGTCTCGGAGTGACTTCAACCACGGATCCACGGCTCCTGACGGCGAATCTCAAGGTGGTCGTCACCTACGCGGTGTAGCTCTCTCGAGGGACACACTCACCACCCCACGCGCACGAACGCTGGCCGCCCCTCACCCGGGCGGCCAGATTGCGTTAAAAGAGGTATCCACTCTCCCCTCTTGTCACCTTAGCGAAAGTTATGTATATTCTCCGCGTTCCCCCGAAAGGGGTTTTTTGATAGACGACGAAACTGAGCAAAGTATCGTTGCCGTTTGACTCACATTCTCTATGCAACGGATCCTCGACAACACTGTCGTCAAATACTTCCGAGAGGCCAAAATGGAACTTGAAAAAGTTTCGTGGCCAACCCGCAAAGACACTATTGTGTACTCCAGCCTGGTCCTTGGACTCAGCATTGCGACCGCCTTGTTCATTGGCGTTCTTGATCTTGGCCTGACGAAAAGCCTTGAGTACCTTGTTGCGGCGATCGGTTAACCATCAATTAATTGTTTTAGGACTTTCTCGTTTGAGACCAGTTTCGATGAACGTTGAGGAAAGATTCTGAGACGGACTACCCTGTCCGTTGAAGAAGTTTCCGATAATGTGAGTCGAAAATGGGCCAAACGAGGAAGGCCTACCATCTATGGCAAAGCAAACCGCAAATTACGGCCGCCGCTGGTACGTAATTCACACGTACTCGGGATACGAAGAAAACGTCGTTGAAGCGCTCACCCAGCGTATCGGCACCATGGACATGGAAGAGAAAATCTTCGCTGTTCTTGTGCCAAAGGAAAAGAAGATCAAAATCAAGAACGGTGCGCGCAAGGTGGTGGAAGAAAAAATCTTCCCTGGCTACGTGCTCGTGGAAATGATTGTGACCGACGATTCTTGGTACGTTGTCCGCAACACACCAAACGTCACCGGTTTCATTGGCACCGGCAACACGCCAACGCCTATTCCGCAGGAACAGGTGGACGCCCTCATGAAGCGCGTCGGCGTCTCCGAGCCAGAGTTCAAACTCGACGTCGGCAAGGGTGCACTCGTTTCTATCACCGACGGTCCGTTCAAGGGCCAGCAAGGCAAGGTGGACGATGTAGACGAATCTCGTGGCAAGGTGAAAGTCATGGTCAACATGTTCGGCCGTGAAACCCCTCTCGAACTCGACTTCCTGCAGATCAAAAAAGTGTAAGGATCACAGCGCCGACTCTTCCCAGGGTCGGCGCTTCCGTTTCATTGACTTTTTTGGCTCATCCTGGCACTCTTTGGGCACTAAATAACGATGTAGTTGCTCAAGATTGCCATAAACGGCGGTCGAGGGAGTCTACTGTAAATAGCAACGAACTGGCATATTTTCGACCAGTTTCGATGAGCGGCGAGGAAAGCTTCTGAGACGGACTACACGGTCCGTTGGCTCGCCCGTAGGGCTACGCCCGAGGGAAGAAGTTTCCGATGACGCGAGTCGAAAATGGGCAAAATAGGACGGTTCGTAAAATCGTATGGCAAAGGCTATCAAGGCTGTCATTAAAGTGCAGTCGATCGGCGGTCGCGCGACTCCAGCGCCACCACTTGGTCCGGCACTTGGTTCGCAAGGTGTGAACATTCAACAGTTCGTGATGGAGTTTAATGCCAAGACCGCGGATCGCATGGGCGAAACGGTTCCAGCGATCATCACCATTTACGAAGATCGCTCGTTCAGCTTCATCCTGAAGACGGCTCCAGCATCGGACCTTATCAAGAAGGCGATCGGTATTGAAAGCGGTTCAGGCAAGCCACTCACCGAAAAGGTCGGCAAGATCACCAAGGCCCAGCTTCGTCAGGTTGCGGAAAAGAAACTCCCCGACTTGAACACGAAGGATATCGAGGCTGCAATGAAAATTATCGCCGGAACATGCCGTCAGATGGGCGTCGACGTGGTTGAATAAAGGTTAAAATGGTTAAGCTGATTAAAGTGTTATGATGAAAATCACATAACCAATTTAACCAAGGTGGTAATCCACCGATTAACCGCCTTAACCAACCCGTATGACCAAGGGTAGTTCACTCGTGCTCCGAATCTACTTCGGCGTCGTCAGTGCCGTCACCTTGTTCACGCTCATGTTCGGTGCGATCGATTTCCTGAGCATCGGACTCAAGACGTACATCATTACGTCCGCTGACGTTCCAAGCTACTTGGAAAACTGTAATGCTCCAACCGGTGCATACGGCGCTCCATACAACGAACCAATCAAGATGGCGGACGGTGTCACTCGAACGTACACCGAAGCCGAACTCAAATCGCAGTGCGAATCGCGCAACGCGATGAGCCTGCAAAACTACAAACAGCAAAAAGCAGAAGCTGCCGTGCGCAACCTAGCGCTCATCATCGTCTCCTTGCCGCTGTTCGCCATCCACTTCCGCATCGTCTATCGCGATTGGAAGGGAGAAAACAAAGCTTAAATACTAACATTGTGGGAGGTCGTTCAACGACCGCTATCACCACCACCATTCTATGACCGGCAAACGCTTCACCACCGCCAAGCAGATGATCGACAAAAAGAAACTCTACGCCGTCACCGACGCCGTGAAGCTTCTCAAGGAAACTGCCAAGGCAAAGTTCGATGAAACGGTTGAATTACACTTCTCGCTCGGCGTTGATCCAAAGCAAGGCGATCAGCAGATCCGTGGAACCGTCACGTTGCCACACGGCACCGGCAAGACGAAACGCGTCGCCGCTTTCGTGGATGCAAACAACGAAGCAGCTGCTAAAGCTGCGGGTGCTGACCTCATTGCCACGGAAGAAACCATCGACGAAATTGCTCGCACTGGAAAGATCGACTTCGACGTTGCAGTAGCCGTGCCAAGCATGATGCCAAAGCTCGCCAAGGCCGCCAAAATTCTTGGACCTCGCGGTTTGATGCCAAACCCAAAGACCGACACCGTTGGCCCCAACATCGCCAAGATGATCGAAGAACAAAAGGGCGGAAAGATTTCCTTTAAGAACGACAACACTGCCAACGTCCACATGATCGTTGGCAAAGTATCGTTCAGCGCAGACAATCTTCTTGGGAACCTCAAGGTTGCCATCGATGCCATCCGCAAAGTGAAGCCAGCGTCATCGAAAGGTATCTACATCAAGTCGGCAACGCTGACGTCCACCATGGGCCCAGCAATCCACTTGGACAGCAACTCGATTTAAGACTCACATCAAAAGATCCCTCCTTCCGTCGGGATGACGGAGTGCGAGGGATCTTTTGTTTTATTTCTTTTTCTTGGTGATCGATTCGACCAATTCGATCTTGCTCGGATGCTTCAACCATTCTGCCACCGCGTCGGGATGCGCAACTCCTTGCTTTGCTCGAGCACGGAGGAACCGCAATTTCCCTTCAAAGAGTTGATGGTGTTCCATGAGAAGTTCTGGCGAGGAAAGAACGTGTAGCGATTCCTGAAGAGCGACCTTCTCTTTCTTCGCGATCGCTTCCGCGCCAATATACCGCGCATGACTGACATCGAAGTCGATCCCCACAATCGTGCACTTCACCTTTGGAAAAACACGCCGTGCAACAATCTTCATTCTGCGAGCACGCGTTGCATCACAGAAAATTGTCATTCTTCCCTTGGTGATCTTCTCCCGCACCAGGATCTCGCTTAAAAACACGAAGTTCTCGAGGGACGAAATCGACCGATCCTCGGCAATAAACTTCCAGCGCTTCGTTGCTTCTTTTACAAACGGTCGTTTCACGAGAGATCGAAAATACGAGATCATCGCGCCTGCCTCCGTGCCCGTAAACGGCGGAACGCACGACGTTTTCCCACCACACGGAATAATCACCGCTTCCTTTCCTGCCGATTCTTGGTAGATGTGATTAAAAACGATGCTCAGGTATGTTCGATAATTCTCGTCAGTCGTTATATCTTTCGGAACACCGTAGCCCAGAATCGCAAAAACGTCAGTCATAGTGTCTGCATGGTATCCACACCGCGCCCTTATGGGAAGTCACCCTGGTTGATACGCTGAGGGCTACCGAAACCTAGCACCCAACTCCGTCATTGCGAGGCCGACGATTATCGTGGCCGAAGCAATCTACTCAAGAAGATTGCTTCGTCGATAGATTACTATCTCCTCGCAATGACGGAAAACAAAGTATGGAAAAAATCAGAATACTCCCTCTCAACCTCAGCTCCGAACTTCAAGAAGAACTTCGGGCAACATACGAAATCGTCGATCCCTCCAATCCACACGGCGTAATGATCGCCGACATGATCGTTGGGAGACTCGAAAACGACTTCTCTCTTGGCTACACCATTGGAAACGCTGTTGAAAAATACGGGAAGCTCACGATCTTGTTTACGATGAACGACACCCTCGATACTCCGCAACACCCGATGCTCACGATTGCGAAGTACCAAAACGACGATGTACTCATATCCGAGGTGCAACGTCTAACCACAAAATACTTCCCCGCCGCATCAGGTGCTGCATGTACGACGGAAGTTTGTGCGGTCTAAAGTAAAATCTCTCGAAGATCTCGGATCGAAGAAAGTTGCGGACAAAGTACCGCGTCATCATATTCTCGAACGTTCACGAGGATCGAGGCGATGCCGAGTTCTTTTGGTTTTTCGTAGTCCGAGGAGACTCGATCGCCGATGTAGAGGAACTGCTCAACCGAGTGATTCGGGTGCTGCGCGAGCCATTCTTTATACGAAGAGAGATCCGATTTTGAACCGTCGTCCCTCGTAATGACGTTCGTAAACAGCGCTGTTGGGATTTGCAGCTTTTCGAGCTTTGCCATGGCTGTGCGGTGATTTGATCCAGTCACAATATCGATCGCCGTGTAGCGCGATTGGAGGTCGGAGAGGAGCTGGAGAACCTCGGCGTCCGGAGTAAGAAACTCGGCGATATCAGCGTTCTCGAGCGCCTCCTGCACAATATCTTTTGCTTCGTCATGCGCAAAACCAAGATCGATCAACGTCTTGCTTCCGCTCATTCCCTTACCACTTTGATACCGCTCATCAAATTTTTCTTTCGCAATCGTAAGAGGAACACTCAGCCGCTGCGCGATCTTTGCGTAAATGTACGCTTGAATTGCGGCGTCGATCTGCGGCGACTTCGGATAGAGTGTTTGATCAAGGTCAAAACCGATGATCTTCGCCAAGGGAAACATCATAGTGTGTAGGCAACGTAGTAGAGGGAGAATTCACCGAGTTGAATATCTCCACCAAGCTTCTGTTGCAAACGCGTCGCGATGTAATTTGCGAGCTGCACATCCCCGCTTCGTTTCGCAATCGATCGATTCATCCAGACCATCGTGACGTAGACCTTTTTTCCAAGCACGTTCATCTGGAAAAATGCGAGTTGATCAGCTTGTGGGTCGGATTGCCCGGCACGATGCTCCGACAACGTAATGTTGTTATGCATGACGCCCTTCGAGGCGAGGTAGTCGACCGCTTTCGTGATGGTATCGACGCCGTTATATGATTCGAGCATCGTGAGTGACGGGTGATTCGGTCGATCAGATACGAGGGAAAGGGGACCGATGCTGTACGCGACTCCTCCTGCCACGAGCGGTGTCGTCACCGATTCTCCGAGGAGGTACGGACCAGAACTGGTGTCGACATCACCGATCGGCTTCGACGGCTCGCCAAGGATTTTCTTCGCACGCTGTTCCTCGGTCAGAAGGAGGATGTTTGCTCGACTCGACAACATGTACATATCGCCGGCTGAAAGACCGAGTTCGGTACGGATCGTTGTTGCATACGCATCGAAAAGTCCGAAAACGTTTTCTGGGTAGGCGTTCACCGTGTTGTGTGCACGAGCAATGTGGAACGAATGGAGTTTCCCGTTCAGTACAAAGAAGATATCGTGTGTGAGGCAAGGATCGTGCGTGAATTTTTCTTTGCCCGTATCCGGATCGATTGACGCACTCATGTCCGTTGCCGGATCGAAACGTTGCACGATTGTGGCGCGTGTTGAATCGTTTTTGAGAATCTCGATGCTGCGAGCAAGCTGATCAAATCCGAAGAATGCTCGCGTGCGCTCACCATAGGTGTACGTTCCATCATGATCGAAACGAAGAAGTTGTTCTTTATATTTCGCACGAACCATCGCTGGATCTTGATCACCCTGACGGTAAAGGACCGGCATTGCTTCAAGGGCATTCGCTGCGTCGCGATAGATCGCAAGAACACACGCTGTCCGTGCGAGTCCCTTCCACGGATCACCGTGTTCCTCGGTGATTCCCTCGGTGTAAATCTTGCGGAGAACGCTCTTGTGCACGTCGAGGAAGGAATCACCTTCCACGACGACACTCGGAAAACGTTCGGTGTTTATCTTAAAGATGGTCGCAAAATCTTGAATGAACGAATACCCAAGGTTCGCCGCAATCGCCGCGCAACCAAGCTGAATACCGATATCAATGCGGTGCAAAATATCCATCGGATACTTTTCGAATCGATTTTCGCGCGCCAGTCGATCCGCCATCGCGGAAAGATTCGGCGTGATAAGTTCGAAGACGGATTCGCACACATCAAAAGCAAGACACATCGTCGAAATCGCACCGTTCTTGGCGTTCACTTTGTAGTAGTACCGGCTATCCATAACGAGCTCGCACTTGGACTCGAGCGGAATCGATTCCGCTTCGCCCACAGGCGTCGGTCGGACGAACGTTGAAAAAGATAGTCCGTTCGTTAACTCGGTGCTGACACGACTTAATTCTGCGCCGAGCAAAATCTGCTCCAGCGGTGAGAGGAACTGCTTGTCTTCGCCAATGCGCTTCATGAGCGAGTAGCCCATCATGAATGGATCGTCACCGACGAGCGAGTACGCGGTACCGCCAACGCGAACATCGAGACGAAAATGTTTCTCCTCTTTCTGCACGATAAACGGTACGGGAAATGTGACCGGCAACGGATCGAGGAGGATCTTCGGCGGCTGGAGATGTTGAAACTCTTTGGCATCGAGCGCGATGGCAGGTTTCTCCTGACGCTCTTCGTGCGCGATTTCTGCTAACAACTTCTTGAGCGCGTCGTAGTAAATTTTATCCTTCTGATTCAGGGCAACGAGGAGATCGTAGATCTCAGACCGAACTTTTTGCTTCAACCATTCAAGATACCGAGCGATCACCTCTTTACTCTGTGCATGCTTGGGCATGAATGCCGGCAACACGATAATCGTCTTGCGGAACTCGTCAAAAATACGCGGCGTGATACTTGGGTAATGTGCCGATGCCGCAACTCCCCCACGAATATAATTTCCTGTTTTCGATTCATCAAAACCGTCCATCAGAGCCAACAGGAGATTCGTGCACGGCGCGAATGTCGTCGACTCCTCGGAAAATAAAACGAGATATCGCAACGATGGATGCGCTAACGAATTCACAATCATGCGTTCTCCTCCATCGCGACTGACGATCAAGGGCCCGATGACCGAAACATATTCGCGCAAACTTTCATCAACTTCGTTCAGCACCTGACCCGGCGCCGTCGTGTTCGAACAAATACCAATCTGCCCCTGCGCCCCTTCCGGTGGCGTAATCAGGATGGCTTCAACCAACGGAAATGATGGCGCGGCAATCGTCATACGCGGCTCGTCCAGACGGACGGTAAGTATTCTTCAATGGTATACGTCTTTTCCTCGTTCGTCTCTCGAGCAAAGCAGTGAATCGTTGCGTTGAATGTAAATCGCACCGACATTTCTGCAAAAAACTGTCTGCACATGCCACACATATTACACGGAGCGTCTTTGTGCTTTGTCGAAACAACACCGAGGTGCGTGATGTTTGTTGCACCATCCATCAGTGCGCAGAGAACCGCATTCATTTCGGCATGAACACCGAGTCGCTTATCCGGACTGGAGTACTGACCGCTCCAGTACATCACACCGCCCTTTGTATACACCGCTGCACCATACCCCGATGCCGTGTCATAGAGCGGAAAGTTTCGTTCGAGTCCCTCAATCGCGTATTGCCTCAACGACTGCGCGATCTCTTCCTCGGCGAGATTAATTTTTTTCACGTTCGGAGAGAACACTCGCGCGGTGCGCTGGAGGATGATCGGCGCTGGTCGATACGCAGGAAAAATATCGATGATATCCATCACCTCGAAAAGAACTTTTTCCTGTTCATCGATGACGGAATACGAAAACGGCTGCTGCGTGCGGATACGATAGTCGATGAGAATTTTCACGATGAGAGGCGAAAGAGAAAACATTCCATCACCTCGATACAACGTCACGATCCTCCGTGCAGGAAAATCGTTGGCTGCTGTTGATCGTGCGAGCGCAACTTGTTCCGAGCAGATCGCGAGGAGATTGGTGTCTGCTTCGATGAATGCTCCGCCGTAATATCGATCTGAAGAGGTGAACGCGAGCGACGAACTTCGCTCCAGCGTTTTTTCCTTTACAACGCATTTGCCAAAGTACTCCTGCAAGATATCCATCTCGCGGCGATCCATATCCTAAAAGATTTCCGCGTTGCTTCGGAGTTTACTGATGTTGAGGCCGGCTGGTGACCAATCGTAGTGCAACACCTTCTTGAGGAAATCATTGAACAGGTGAACTTTATCTCGCTCTAATCGTGGATACATTTTCTCCGAAAGTTTGCTCGAGAGTCGTACCGTCGGGTGATACGGCATCGGGAATGCGTAATATGGAACTAACGTCGCCTCTTCTTCTGGTTCAACCAAGATCACGGTAATCGGCTCGTGCAAATGCTCAATCGCGAAGTCGATACGATGCATACCGTCGCACACAATGTGAAAATCCTGACGACTGTTTAACTGTAAACCGTAATTGATGAGCGGCGCGTTCGAGTGAAAAACATCAAGCTGACGAATGGAACTCACTTCGTCGATAAAATAATCTTTCAGGTGACGGTCCGTGACGCGGTGCAACGTTTCCTGACCGTCTTTGACGTAGTACCGATCGAAGTAACGGATGAGTTTATCCAAATCGATGAATCCTTTTTCCAGCGGATAGGAATGACGTTCGATCACCGGCGGCAACATGTGAAACGAACCACGTCCTTCCCAGTTGTATTCAATCGCGTACTCCAATTGATGGATGCGGATGTCATGCTGCCGCATCGCTTCACTGACCGTTTTGATGATTTGCAGCTGGTTAAGGTAGATCGTTGGTTGGGGCGAAAAAAGTGGTGACTTTCCTTGTGCCGTTTCAATCACCGGCGGCATTCCCAGGACGTCGGACGGAAAAATCTTGGCCAAGTAGAACTTTGCTTTCTCGTATGGCTTCACCCGTCCACCTTGTGCGTTATATAACCCGCGAAATTCGATTTTGCTGAGCGCCGTGGTGAGCTCTTGGAATGGAACAATTCGCTGAAATTGAATTGTCTCGCTCATACACCGCAGATTACCTTCAAAAATCGCACTGGACTTCCCCTTGAGACTGCATCGAGAGTGCCATCCTTACCCCGCAAACACAACGGAACGTGTGGATACTCTGTGCGTACTTTTTTGACGAAAAACATTGAGCATTCTGCGTGCCTCATCGTCACAATCTTGCAAAGAGTCAAAGAAAGTGTTAGTTTAGTTGCTCGGCGCAATCCCTCGCGTCGATACCCAGGAGACCTCTCACATGACCCTGCTCTGGCTCGATGCCGCAAACCTGTTCGATGGCCACTACCCCCACAACCACGATGCCGCCCTGCTCGAGGCCGCCCTCGGCCTGGTGACGAGCGGTGCCCTGCAGGCGCCCTACGCTGACGAATGCTTCCGCGGAAAGATCGAGGTGATTGATCGCGGAACGGTGCTGGGCGGTTCGGCGGGGTCGTCCTTCCGCATCACCGTACGTGACGAGCTCGACAGGAAGGACCGCACGGGCACGTTCCTGGTGCCGGCGACACTGACCCGCGTCGCTGCCCAGCAGCGCGTCCTGGTCGCCGAGGCCTGGGTCAACTAGCCGAGCTTCGGCCCGGTACCACGACATCCGCCCCCCA
>ERZ1292630.4541-Hain-H41-02um-R3-4541-length-11720-cov-6_pt1 | contig 11720 bp, 9 predicted proteins | sample MGYA00564408_ERZ1292630 | MGnify/ENA primary metagenome ERZ1292630 (study PRJEB36523, sample SAMEA6512641) | groundwater metagenome | collected 2019-01-08 | study: AquaDiva: Metagenomics assemblies of 32 groundwater samples | reverse complement strand
GAGATGCGAAAAGGATGGACCGCTCAAATTCAACTACAGTCGGGACAACCTCTCCCTCCGGGACTCTCCCGGAACTACTACGATTTTCCCCGCGTTGAAACGCGGGGCTATTTTCAATCGTGCCTCCGGCACGTGGACACGACATCCTGCTAAACACGGACGGAACGCACGCTACACGCTATAATGGACCCGCAGGCCGAAGACGGGTCTTCGGCGCGGGGTCGTAATACCATTGAATTCGTCGAAAAAACGATACGCCGCGTTCCGTAAAGACGGCGTCGATTACACGCGATCGGAGGCGCTCGCTTCGGAGCGGCCCAAGCGCGACCCGAAGTTGCGCAAGCACTACGTCCGCCAATATCGCAAGTGGTTGTGGCCGTATCGCAAGCGGTTGGCGTTTGTGTTCGTGCTTGCGCTGATCAGCGTCGTGCTCAACCTGGTCCTGCCGGCGGCCACGAAGTACATCATCGACGACATCCTGCCCAACGGTCAGCTTGCGGCTGGGGTGAAGCTGCGACGGCTGACGGCCGTCTGCGGCGGACTGCTCGCCCTGTTGCTCTTCACGACCGGCATCGACACCTGGCGGTCATATCTGATGTCGGTGTTGAACGCGAAGGTGATCTTCCGCCTGCGACAGCGGCTTTTCGACCGCTTCCTACGCCTGCCGCTCGCGGAATTGTCGGACCTCAAGAGCGGCGGGATCGTATCGCGGCTTTCGCAGGATACCGACAAGGTGACGGGTCTGGTGCAGATGGCCGTCATCACACCCGGCGTCGCGTCGATCCGCGTCGTACTGACGGTGGCGGTGCTGATCTTTCTGAGCTGGCAAATGGCGTTGGTGGCGAGCCTGATGATCCCGCCGATCGTGCTGGTGAACCTGATGTGGATCAAGAAGGTCCGCCCGATCTATCGCACGATGGCCGAGGAGCGCGAGCGAATCGACGGTCGCGTGACCGAGACGTTCGGCGGGATTCGCGTCGTGCGGGCGTTTCGCCGCGAGCGCCGCGAGGAGCGCGACTACTCCGTCTCGCACCATACGATCATCCGCAAGAACCTGCTGGCCGAGAAGCTCCAGCTTGTCGTCAGCGGCGGGTGGGGATTGCTGATTCCCGCGACGACGCTGGCGATCGTCGGCGTGGGCGGCTACCTCGTCGTCACCGCGCAGGGCACGGTCGGCGACATCGTCGCGTTTCAGATGTACGCGATCATGCTCCTGCACCCGGTGTCGATGATCGTCAACTCGTTCAGCGCCACGCAGCAGGCCCTGGCCGCGCTCGAACGGGTCTTCGACATTCTCGAGCGGGCCGAGGAAAAGCCCGACTCCCCCGGCGCCGTCGAATGCCCCGAGCCGATCCGCGAAATTCGCTTTGACAACGTGAGTTTCGAATATCGCAAGGGCCTGCCGGTGCTGCATGACATTTCGTTGAGCGTGCCGGCAGGCAGCGTCGTCGCGCTTTGCGGACCCAGCGGCGGCGGCAAAACGACGCTCACCGATCTGGTCGCGCGGTTTCACGATCCGACCGGCGGGGCGGTGCTCGTCAACGGCCTCGATCTTCGGAGAATCAAGCTGGCGAGCTACCGACAAAAGCTGGCCGTCGTGCCGCAGGAGACGTTTCTTTTTGACGGAACGGTCCGCGAAAACATCGCCTACGGGCGGCGCAATGCGAGCGACGACGGCGTTCTCGACGCGGCGCGGCGGGCCAACGCCCACGAATTCATCGAGCGGCTGCCGGAGGGGTTCGACACGCTCATCGGCGAACGCGGGGTGAAACTGTCGGGCGGGCAGCGGCAACGGATCAGCATCGCCCGGGCGATTCTGGCCGACCCCGAAATCCTCATCCTCGACGAGGCCACCAGCAACCTCGACACGGAGAGCGAACAGCTCATTCAGGCGTCGATGGCCGACCTGCTCGCCTCGCGGACGACGTTCGTCATCGCCCACCGCCTCAGCACGATCACCCACGCGGACCTGATTGTCGTGCTCGATCGCGGGCGGATCGTGGAGATCGGCAATCACGCGGATTTGATGGCCGCCGACGGCCTCTACCACGACATGGTCGAGCGTCAGCAACGCTTCGCGGGCGCGGCCGCCGCGACGCTGGAGTGGGGATGACGTGCCCCGGATCGCAACTGATGGATGCAAGAGGGAGCTTGACTGGCGGATATGAGAAAACTGCTCAACGGAATTGCGGAGTTTCGTCGGGACCGGCGTCCGGAGTATGCCGCGACCTTTGCGCGGCTGGCGTTGGGACAAACCCCGGACGCGCTCTTTGTCGCCTGCTCCGATAGCCGCGTAGTGCCGAACCTGTTCGCGTCAACCGAGCCCGGCGATCTTTTTGTCGTTCGCAATGTGGGCAACCTCATCCCGCCATGCGGATCGCACGGCCGATCGGACAGCGATGAGTCCGAAGCGGCGGCCATCGAGTTCTCCGTCTGCACGCTGCGGGTTCGGGACGTGATCGTGTGCGGCCATTCCGAGTGCGGCGCCATGCGGGCACTCCACGCAGGCAAGCCGATCCCCGGCGCTCCGAACCTTGAGGGTTGGTTGCGGCACGCCAGGCCGGCGCTCGATCAGTTGAACGCGGGCGCAGGTCTTCCTGGCGAGCTGCCGCCTTACGACAAGCTCTCTCAACTCAACGTGCTGTTGCAGCTCGCGCACCTGCGAACCTATCCGCTCGTGCGGCAGGCTGTCGCCGACGGAAGGCTTCGCGTACACGCCTGGTGGTTCGATATTGGACAGGCGGACGTGCTCGCGTTCGAGGCGGCCGAGAATCGGTTCGTGCTGCTCGACGAAGGGCGCGTGGATGCGCTGTTGGCAAGGCTTTCGTAGTACAAAAGCGTGTCACCGGTCCGCGCGCGGCGCTGGAGTGGGGGTAGCTGTCAGTTATTGTCGTCGCTGAGGTTAGTGTCTTACAGCCAGACAAGTGCGCAGGCAGCGCGCATTTTTGGTTCATCCAGGGTTTCCGGGGTGTGCATGGAGGCCTTTCAGCCTGAAGGGCTGAAAGACAGTAGCGTGTGCCGAGCATGTTCGACAACCGAGGGGTGCAAGTCCCCCGCGCAACCTGATGGAGGTGAAGTGCGAGCGAACCGCAAGGGCGTCGCCGCGAGGCGGGGTCTGAAAGGTGAACGCGACCAAGGCGGGAGCGTGAACGGGAGCGACAGTCGCGGCCTGATGGACAAAAACCGGATAGAGGTCCCGGCGCGCCGGGATCGTTGGACGAGCGGGCGCTTGGCCGCGAAGTCCATCCCGGCGCGCCGGGATCAAGGGCGGCGGGTGTAGATTCGGTCCCGGCGCGCCGGGATGCGGCGAAGGCGGTCGAACTTACCTCGGGAGGTCTCCGGCGTGTCCGCCCTTGGCGGACTGGTTTCTTCGCAAGGAGAACCGACCGCGTCGGAGAAGTCAGCAGAGGGCATAGTAATCCGCGTGGAAGGAAGTCGCGGGCCGCATCCTCCGCATAAATCCGCGCCTCGATCGCATGTCCGTCTTGACACAAGTCCTCCTGAGCAAATGGAAGAGGTTGGCCCGCCGCGATAAGGACTTGCGCTCGCACCAGGTCATGCCCCGTCGTCAACTCCGTCACCGGGTGCTCGACTTGCAATCACGTGTTGATTTTCAGAAAGTTGAATTCGCCGGATGAATCCACGAGAAATTCGGCTGTACCGGCATTCGTGTATTTGACGGCCTGCGCCGCCCGAACCGCCGCCTCGCCCATCCGCGCACGCAACTCCGGCGTCAGCGCCGGCGACGGCGTCTCCTCGACGATCTTCTGATGCCGCCGCTGAATCGAACACTCGCGCTCGAAAAGTTGCACGACATTTCCGTGACTGTCGCCGAAAATTTGAAACTCCACATGCCGGGGGCGCTCGATGTACTTTTCGAGAAAGACGTGCGAATCGCCGAACGCCGCACCGGCCTCGCGCTGCGCCGCCTCCAGTGCCGACTGTAATTCGCGCTCGCTCGTTATGAGTCGCATCCCCTTGCCGCCGCCCCCCGCCGCTCTGCTCCCTCGCCTCCACTTCCCGCCCAACCGGGCACGACCGGAACGCCCGCCGCCGCCAGCGTCTTCTTGGCGATCACCTTGTTGCCCGTGGCGCGGATCGCGCCCGGCGTCGGTCCGATAAACACGATCCCGGCCTTGCAGCAGGCTTCGGCAAACGCGGCGTTTTCGGAGAGAAATCCGTAACCGGGGTGGATGGCGTCGACGCCGTGTCGTTTGGCGATTTCGATGATCCCGTCGCCGCGAAGATAGGTCTCCACGGCGGTCTTTCCTTCGAGTGGGTAGGCTTCATCGGCGCAGGCGACGTTCGGCGACGAGCGGTCCGGCTCGGAGTAAACGGCAACGGCCGCGATGCCCATTTCCTGAATCGTCTGGGCGACACGTACGGCGATTTCGCCGCGATTGGCGATGAGGACTTTTTTTGAACATTCCACGAAAGGATAGTCGGCGTTTCAGGACGTGTCACGGCAGAGCGAGAGCCACGAAGCCACGAAGGGAAACGTCAAAACGTCGAAAAGTCCAAACAAGGGCGAACAAGACAAGTGTTGTCGTTTCGCTCCCGCTCCGCGCTCTGCTCGGAGCATGGAGTTGTTTTTCGAGTCCGCGTACAGGGACGGGCGACGAACGATCACCGCGCCACGAAGTTCGAGAGGACGGCAAAGTCTTTCAGGTCCACGTCGCCGTCGCAGGTGAGGTCGGCGTCGTAGAAGGCGGCGGGCGCGCACCCTTCCGGCGCTTCCGTCGCACCGGGGCCGGAGAGGCAATCGAGAAGTACCGTGATTTCGGCCAAGCCGGTGATCCCTTCCGGATTCGGCGTCGCGGAAACCTCTGCCGATTCGCCGCCTTCGTTACCGCCCTCAACCGTGGTCACGACGAAGTAATGGGCCGCGCCATTCACCAATTCGCACACCTTAATGGACGGCGACGCGATCCCCGCGATTTGCCGGCCGCCGGGCAGCGAGGCGTAGTTATCCCTGGTGACGCCGGGCTGCTCGGCCAGATAGAGGTTGTACGACGATGCGCCGAGGATGCCATCCCACTCCAGAAAAATGCTATGGTTATCCGGCGTGGCGACAATCAGGATGGGAGGCATCGGCTGATCGGCGTCATTCGGAGGAATCCCATCCCGAATGAATACCTCGTTGTCGGTTTCGAGTGAACCCTGTACCGGTCCGAATCCCGCGATAAAGCCGTCGGCCAGCCACGGGGCGCTGAACGCGGTCGCGGGCATCAAACACAGGGTCTCGATGGCGCCGTCCGCCGCGTAGCGCAGGTTTGACTGGATATCCTTCCAGAGCAACTGGCCGCGTTGGAGTTGGAGCGGGAACTCGTTGTTGCCCAGCGGCGTGAACGGGCGGCTCGACGCGTCGTTCAGTTGCAGGCCGCCGTAGAGGAGGATGTCCAGGTTGGTTTGATCGGCGTCGCCGAACAGCCACGCGATGTGGTAACCGTCGGTGGCCGGCGCGAAGTTACCGTGGGCCGCATCGGTGTCCGCGCTGATGCGGATGGGAGTGGGGTCGGTCAGCGTGCTGTCGTAAAGGAACACATGGCTGACGCCGTCGTCGATTTTTTCGTAGACCAGGCGTCCTCGCGCCAGACGAAGCATCACGCCGTTGATCTCGCCCGAGTCGATCTCGGCGATGTTTGAGCCGTCGTAATAATGCAGCTTGGGGTTTGGGGAGTCGACAAAGAGCCACGCCGCCTCGCCGCCGCTGGTCGTGATGCGCGACACGCCGGGCACGGCGGCGTCGCCGGTCAAATTGGTTGCTATGCCCGACACCGGATCGACGCGGAACACGTGCTTGACCGCGTTGGCGTCGAAGAACGCCTGCAACACCATGAAGACGCTGCCGTCCTCGATCGCAATGGCTTCGGGGTTTAGCGGCTGTTGCGGGTCAATCGGATTGACGGCGCTCACGAGCACGGGCTGACCGCCGCTTGGCCACACCCAGGCGAAGTCGGTGCCGCGCCGCCAGGCGCCGATCACCTGACCGGCGCTAGTGCCGCTACCCAGGCCGAAAACGACATCTTCGACGGTCTCAAGGTCGCCGCGCGCCTGCACAAGCTGCGTGCTGGTTCCGTTGTCGAAAAACACATCGTCGCCGTTGGTCCAGAGCACATTGCCGCCGACGGTGCTCGAATGACGCGGACTCCAGCGGTCGTTGTCGGCGTTGTCGGTGATCCGCTCCGTCGGGCCGACGTTGAGCGTTGCCTGTACGGTCTGGCCGCCGAAGGCGGCGGAGATCACCGCCGAAGCGCAGTCCGCGACCGCGTGGCTCTGCACGAGGAAGCAGCCGTCGTTGTCGCCGCTGACAATCTGCAACGTGGGCTGCACGCTTGCGACGCTCGGATCGCTGCTCGAAAGCATGATGGATGCGCCGCCGACAGCCGCCGGGCCGTTCAGCGCGATGCAACCGAGCGACGCGTCGCCGCCTGTTACGCTCGAAGGCGTGAGCGCGATCGACTCGACCCGCGTCGGGACGACGGTGAGGAACCATTGAACAGTCGGACTTTGCCCGGTCGGTGGTCGGACCGTGATTTGCACCGTAACCGGATCCGCCACGGCGACGGTGTTCACGGTCTTGGTCGTCGATGTCGCTCCGGGGGTAAAGCTGACGATCGATATCGGTATCGGTTCGGTCACGAAATAGATCGGGGGGTACGGACCCTGGATGGAGCAGAGCCAGTCCGCCGGTGCCGGGCGGTTGATCGTGATGGCGGCGATGCTGTCGTCCAAACCGCGCACCGGATTGGGACTGAATAATACGGAGGTCAAGATCGGCGGGCGGACGGTGATCACGGCCTGCTTGGACACACCGCCCTCAGTGGCCGTGATGACGACGTTGGTCTGCACGGCCACCGGGTACGTCGTGACCGTGAAGTGAACAACGGTTTGGCTCAAGCGGGTAGTCGTTACGGAGGCCGGTACTGACGCGACGGCCGGGTTGCTGCTGCTCAGAGTGACCGTGCGTATTGCACCCGGACGCCCCGTATCCAGGGTCACCGTACCGGTCGAGCTGTCCGTTCCATAGACGCTCGTCGGATTAAAAGTGAGTGACAAAACGTCGGCGAGCGCCGACGAAGCGCACAGGTTGATCAACAGGGACGCCACGACTCCGGACGCCACCATCGGCGCGCTTCGGTTTTGACTTTGCATGAACTGCTTCCTTCCTCCTCCACCGCATCCGGTGCGCGTCCGCCCGACCGGCGCCGACCGCAAGGCCATGTGACGACCCTGCCGCGGACGGCGAGCCGACTCGGCGACGCCGTACCAGCATCATCCGCGCGACGCGGGATCACGGCGCGGAAACCGCGCCGAGCGGGAACCGCCCGCGCGCCAAGATGCACAGTAACTTTTTTCTGACGGCCCGACAGCCTGCTATTGTAGCAAACCAAGCTCCTTCATTACAAGCTCGGTTTGGTCCAGAAGGTCCTTAAATAACTTCATCCCGTCACGGATCGGCTCCGGCGAGGTCATATCGACACGCGCCATCTTAAGCAGGTCGATGGGGTACTTGCTGCTGCCGCCTTTGAGGAACGCCAGGTAGGCGTCACGGGCGCCCTGGTCGCCCTTCTGAATGCGCGCGGCGATGTTGGAGGCCGCGCAGTAACTCGTCGCATATTTGTACACGTAGAAGTTGTAATAGAAATGGGGGATCCGCGCCCAGTAGTCGTCTGTCAGCGCGTCGTGAACATACGACGGGCCGTAGTATTTCTTCATGATCTCGCCGTAGACGACGCCGAGGGAGTCGGCGGTCAGCGGCTGGCCCTTTTCGGCCAACTCGTGGACGCGCTGCTCGAACTCGCTGAACATCGTCTGGCGGAAAATCGTGCCGCGCATGCCCTCCAGAAACTCGCTGAGCAGGTAGAGCTTTTGCTTGAGGTCCTTGGTGTTCGCGAGCACGTAGTCCTGCAACAGGATTTCGTTGCACGTGGAGGCCACCTCGGCGCAGAAGATGTCGTAATCGCTGTAGACATACGGCTGGCTCGAACGCGAGAAGAAGGAATGCATCGAGTGCCCCATCTCGTGGGCCAGCGTGGAGACGTCATTGTAGGCCCCGTGATAGTTCATCAGGATGTAGGGCTGCGTTAGAAAGGTGCCGCTGGAGTAGGCTCCGCTTCGTTTTCCCTTGGTGGGATAGACGTCGACCCATCGGGAGTCGAAGCCCTTTTTCATGGCGTTCAGGTATTCATCGCCGAGAGGCTTGAGAGCGGTCGTGATCGTATCCACGCCCTTCTCGTAGGAGTATTCCGGGGCTTGTCCGGCGATGAGCGGGCAGTACAGGTCGTAGTCGTGCGTTCCGTCTTGAAGCGCCAGCACTTTTTTGCGCAGTTCGGCGTAACGGTGCAGGAGGGTCAGGTTTTCATTGACCGTCTTGACGAGATTGTTGTACACCTCGACGGGAATGTTGCCGCTGTCCAGCGAGGCCGCCAGGCAACTCGGATACCCGCGGGCCTTCATGTTGAAGATGTGGCTTTGCACCACGCCGTTGAGCAGGGCGGCCGCCGTATTGCGATGCCCGGCGTAGGCGCCGACGATGCCCTCGTAGGCTTCCTTGCGAACGCGACGGTCGGATGAGTCCAGCATGATGTAAAAGGCCGAATCGGATAGCTCGGCCGTCTTGCCGTCGGCGTCTTTGATGGAAGGAAACTTGAGGTCGGCGTTGGCCAGCAGGTTGAAGGCGTTGTACGGCGTGGCCGTCACCTCTCCCGCCATCGCCAGCAGCTCTTCCTCCCGCGGCGAAAGGATGTACTTCTTCCGACGGAAGAGGTTGTCAATGAACTGACGATACTTCTCCAGATCGCTCTTCTCGCGCATCCACGAGTCGAGCTGCTCAAACGGTATGCCCGTCAGCTCGGGCTGGAACCAGGCGATTGCTTGCGTGTAGTTGACGGCCAGGGTCTGGGCGCGGGCCTTCACGCCCTGAGCGTCGCCTGCTCGCGTGTCCTGGTCGGCAATCAGCGAAGCGTAGACGTAGACGCGGTCGACGCGGGACTCGGTTTCGTCTTTGACCTTGAGCACCTTGAGGAGTTGATCCGCGCCGCTCTTGAGGCTGCCCTTGAAGCCGGCCATCTCCTGGACCTTCTTCTCGACAGCGGCGTATTCGGCCTCCCACGCCTTGGCGTCAGGAAAGACGCCCTCGGTGGCCCAGGTGTATTTCTTCTCGATCTCGCCACGTTCGGGGACTTTTTTTTCGGCTTGATCGGCCGCGAACAGAACCGTCGCGGGGGCGAAGGACAGAACAACCATCGTGTGATTCCAATATTTTCGTTGGGGCCGCCGGATCATGGCAGTCGCTCCCGGCGGGGCATGTTGGAATGCCGCCAGCGGAAGCCCCGCCTGCGACCGCCGGAGCTGACAGGGACGATAGGGTATGCCCTCGCCGCACAATCCGCAACCGCCGCGAATGCGATTGTCCGATTTTCGGTGCAGCGCTGTCAGAACCCGGAGCGGAAGCAACGGGCCAACACCGACCGCCCCGCACTTGCGCTTGGGGTTCGGACACACCGCGCGGGCTGAAGCCCGCGGCTCAGGAAACCCAGTTCGGCGGACGCTTTTCGAGGTAGGCCTTGAGCCCTTCCTGGCCTTCGGGGGAGGCGCGAAGCTCGGCGATGGTCCGCGTCGTCCGCTCCTGCACCTTGTCCCACAAGACGCCGGAAACTTCGGAGAAGATTTGCTTGGCGGCGGCAAGGGCGTTGGGGCCGTTGGATTTGAGCAGGTCGCACGTCTGGGCGATCCAGGCGTCCATGTCGGCTTCTGTAGCGAAAACTTCGTGGATCAGGCCGATGCGGCGGGCCTCGGCGGCGGAAAACTTTTCGGCGGTCAGTCCGTAGCGGCGCATCTGGCCGGGGCCGATTTTTTCCATCACGTAGGGCGAGATCACGGCGGGGACGATGCCGAGCTTGACCTCGCTGAGGCAAAACACGGCCGACTCGACCGCGACGGCGATGTCGCAGGCGGCGGTGAGGCCGACCCCGCCGCCGATGGCGGCCCCGTGGATGCGGGCGATCACCGGCTTGGGACATTCGCGGATGGTGCGGAGCATCGTGGCCATGGCGTCGGCGTCCTTCACGTTCTCCTCGAACGTGTAGTCCACCATCTTTTTCATCCAGTGAATGTCCCCGCCGGCCGAAAAAGATTTCCCTTCGCCCGACAGCACGATCACCCGCACGTCGTCGCGCTTACCCAACTTGCGGAACGCCTCGGTGATCTCTGCGATCATGACCTCGTTGAAGGCGTTGTGGAGGTCGGGCCGCAGGAGCGTGCCGAATGCCACGTTGTTGTCTACCAAATGTCGAAATAAGCTTGTCATTAGCTCGGGATCAGTCACAACCTATTCCCAGCCGTTACGTTTTGCAGCAATGTCATCAAGGTCAACTTCGCTGGCGTAAGTATCTGAGACAAAGTAGAGCTTGTCGCGAAGTTTCAATAGACTTCCGCCAGCAATGCTGACGATCGGCCCAAAGTCAGGTCGCCAACTCGCAAGGAGTTCACCATTCTTTGTACTGATTGCATAAAGTGTCGGAATCGTAACTGGATGCTCGTCATTAATGTACTCTGATCCACAGGTTATCACAAAGTCTTGCAATGCAACGACTGATCGCGCATCCGGATTGCCCCTGGGACATGGGTCGGCAATCTCCCAGACCGTAGAGCCTGTGTCCCAGTCGATAAGCCGGTAGCGGTTTTTGTCACCAATACTCGTCACGAACACTGCACGGTGGGTGCCTGGTACCCAATCCAACAATCGCGCGTTTGGCCCAATACCAAGGGACCGCGCTTTGCCCGTCGTTTGATAAAACGTGAACTGCTGCGGCTGTTCACCGGTGTTGACTTCAAGTAAAATGCCATCCGCAGCGGGCGTCACCGCCGGATGCATCACCGGATCATCGCAACGGGTTGTAAATCGGACTTTGGCACGCTCATCAAAAACCACGACCTGAACGGGGCCATTGGGGCCTTCTCGCGCCAGTAACGCGGCATCTCCCCGCTCAGAGAGCATCGCATCCCCACGATAAAGATGATAAGGCCCAACCGTTCCAACCAGCTCACCGTGAAGATATACATCCACGGCTATCATTCGATCCTCCGGACGATAGTTGTGGTGAAAGACGCGGCTGTCAGGAGTGGCGTTTATGAAGCCAGGTCTGCCGGGCTTTTTGGGCACTTCGATTCGCCAATCTTCGTGAAGACCGTAGATGATCTGCGGACCGGAGTTGTCGGATACGAATCCGGAGTTCGGATGGATCATTGGGCCTGACAGTTCGCGCCGTACCGATCCGTCAGGGTTATACCAACTCACGGAAGTAAAACCTGACGCCTGATTTGGACCGAACACGTACGTCGTCGTCGTAATGTACGGACCCAGGTTGCGAGTCCTAATTTCTTGGAGCAAAGTGCCTGGCGTTGGACGTGGCGGTGCCGGAGGACTAGCGATTGCCGAAATGGACAGGACGATAAACGAGAAACTCAAGCCCAATAGACTTCGTTTTCTCCACCGCATGTCTACACGAGCGCTGAATCCCAAGCGGCGCGTGCCCCGCGCGACTCAATCAATCCTCAATCGTACCTACGATCGACGGTTTGGGGAATCGCCGTCGCCGGCCGAGTTCAGGTTGCTTCAGCGACCTTTCCCGCCGCAGGCGGTATAGGCCAGGCGTTTAACCTTGCTGTTACCCACATTTTTCCGAGGCGGATGCCTCTTGGGCGTATGGAAACAG
>ERZ1292630.4540-Hain-H41-02um-R3-4540-length-11720-cov-9_pt1 | contig 11720 bp, 7 predicted proteins | sample MGYA00564408_ERZ1292630 | MGnify/ENA primary metagenome ERZ1292630 (study PRJEB36523, sample SAMEA6512641) | groundwater metagenome | collected 2019-01-08 | study: AquaDiva: Metagenomics assemblies of 32 groundwater samples | reverse complement strand
GCAAATTTTCTTCCGGCTCGCATCACCGCGCTCTTGCTGGTTCTGTCAGTGGGAATCGTCTCTCGATCATGGCCCACCATGCAGCGGGCCTGGCAGATTGTGCTTCGTGACGGTGGACAACATCCAAGCCCGAACAGTGGACGCCCGGAAGCCGCGATGGCCGGCGCGCTCGGGGTGCAACTGGGCGGGATCAATCGCTATGACGGGCTTCCTATTGACCGTCCCTCTCTTGGCGATCCGGATCGGCCCTTGACGAAGGCTCACATTGGCAGGGCACTCACGCTCATGCTCTGGACCAGTCTCTTGGGAGTCCTCTTGAGCATGGGATGGCTCCTATGGTGAAGGGATGACGCAACCCACTCACGGCGGGAATGTCTACAAGGTCGCTCGGGAACAACGAATTCCCGTCGATCGGATCATGGATTTTAGCGCCAGCATTAATCCGCTGGGTTTTCCTCATGTGGGGCTCCGCGCGATCAGCTCGGCGCTCAAGCAGATCGTGCACTATCCAGATCCCGATTGTTGGAAGCTCAGACAAGTATTGGCGCAACAGTGTGGCGTCGATCCGGACCTGATCCTCGTCGGCAACGGCTCGACCGAACTGATCCATCTGCTGCCCCGCGCGCTCGCGATCAAGTCCGCGCTCATTATGGGTCCCACGTTTGAGGAGTATGCGCGTGCGCTGATGGATGCAGGGAGTTCGGTTCAGTACGTTCACGCCACACAAGAGGAACGGTTTCGCCCTCCGTTGAAAGAAGTCCTATGGCAGCTCTCTGCCAAGCGATCGAGATTCGACGCCGTGTTTTTGTGCAATCCCAACAATCCGACCGGCCTAGTGATGAACAGGCTGGCTGTGCGCGAGCTTGCGGAGGCCGTCGATCGGCAGCAGGGCTGGTTGATCGTGGATGAAGCCTTCATCGACTATTGTCAGAGCCAGTCCGTCGTGTCTCTGCTGAGTGAACATCCGCGCATGATTGTGTTGCGCAGTCTGACAAAATTCTATGCCATGCCGGGGCTGCGAATCGGCTATCTGGTTGGTGCGAGCAAGGTCGTGGATCGGCTGAAAGATCGTCAGCCTCCCTGGTCGGTCAATTCACTAGCCCAAGAGGTCTCCCTCGCGGTGCTGCGCGATCATGCCTATGCGACGAAAAGTTGCTCATTCATGAAGAGCGAACGATCGCGATTCATGCGTGCGCTTCGCTCCTTGTCCGGTCTGCGCGTCTACCCATCAGCCGCGAATTTTGTGCTGATCGAGCTTCCTGCCGCAACCTGCGCCGGCGAGGTGACGGAGCGGCTGGCTTCTGAGAGGTTGCTCGTCCGCGACTGTTCGGCCTTGCCAGGCCTGACCACGCAGATGATTCGTGTTGCGATCAGGACCGCGAAAGAGAATCGACGATTGCTTGCAGCCCTTGGCGCCTGCGTGAGGAAGGGGCAGTCATGAGGACGCTCAGCGGGCGCGCGATGCAGACGGCCTTTAAGGTCAGACGAAAGACGCTGATCGTCGACCTGGGGGGCCTCCGGTCCGTTCTCTCCTCCGCCCCCAGGGCCGGTGGGATCACGAAGGCCAGGTATATCTTGAACCATCAAGTCGTGGCCACGCCGATTGGCAGAGCTGATCGTGGCCTGGGTGCGGGCGTGCGATGTGCCGATCCGGCAAGGACGCTGAGCAAGCTGGCCATCTCTCTCGGCATCCGCGACAAATTCGTCGGTCTTATGACGGCCGTGTCGCTCGCGGACTTAGTCACGGTGCGCGAGGCCTCTGACCAGATCTGGGCCGAAGGGTTTGTCACGGTCGGAACTTCGAATGCCGTGCGGGCAGGGGAACCGGTGACGCCGGGACAGCGTATGAACAGCAGTACTCATCCTGGCACGATCAACCTGATCCTCGTGACCAACGCGCGTCTGTCCGCTTCGGCGATGGTCGGGATGGTGCAGGTGGCGACCGAAGCCAAGACTGCGGTCTTGTTGCGTGCGAAGGTGAAGAGTTGGACCGGTCGCGCGGGGGCGACGGGAACGGGGACAGACGCAGTTGTGGTGGTGAGTGGAAATGGGCCTCCTCTGCGGTACAGTGGAACCCACACGATCCTCGGTGAACTTGTCGGGCGAGTAATTGGGACGGCCGTCACAGAAGGGCTGGCCCGCTATGAGCGTGGGCATGCTCCTCGTACAGCAGGAAGAGGTGGGAAGAAGTTATGACGATGTCCGGTACGCCAGTCAAAGCCCTTGCCATTCTTGGAACCGGCTCCGATGTGGGGAAGAGCCTCATCGCCGCAGGGATTTGCCGACTCTTGTCTCGAAAAGGTGTACGGGTTGCGCCATTCAAAGCGCAGAACATGGCGCTGAATTCTTTCGTGACGCTTGAGGGAGGGGAGATTGGCCGGGCGCAGGCGCTGCAAGCGCAGGCTTGCGGGATCGAGCCGACGGTGGACATGAACCCGATTCTGCTGAAGCCCGAGTCGGATTCGCGGTCTCAGGTGGTCGTGAGGGGAAAGGTCTACGAGGTGTTGGATGCGCTCGCCTACTTTGAACGGAAAGAGACGCTGTTCAAGATTGTTCGAGACTGCTATGCACGACTGGCCAGCGAGTACGAGTGCGTCGTGGTCGAAGGGGCGGGGAGTGCTGCGGAGATCAATCTTCGCGATCGGGACATGGTAAATTGGCCTGTTGTCGAGTTAGCCGATGCGTCGGTCCTGTTGGTGGCGGATATCGATCGGGGCGGGGTCTTCGCGCAGATCATCGGGACGCTCGACTTGTTAGCGCCTCACGAACGTCGGCGCGTGCGCGGTGTGATCGTGAATAAGTTTCGCGGCGACCGTCGCCTCTTTGAAGATGGCGTCCGTATACTTGAGTCGAGCACAGGTCTTCCGGTTCTGGGAGTCGTTCCTTTTCTTCGAGACCTTCGGTTGGATCAAGAGGATAGCCTCGATCTCGCTCGTTCCCGGTCGGTGCAGTTCAAGCCGGATCTCACAAATGTGGCCGTGGTCCTGCTGCCTCGCATGAGCAACTTCACGGATTTCAATGCGCTGGCAGCGGAGAATGATGTAGCGCTCCGGTTTGCAGCTTCGCCGGAAGATCTCCGAGGGGCTGACGTGGTGATTCTTCCTGGAAGCAAGAATACGCTTGAAGACCTCGATTATCTTGTGAGGGCAGGATTCTCCGGTGCCTTGGACTCGCATGTGCAAAGGGGAGGCGAACTGGTAGGGATCTGTGGCGGATACCAGATGCTTGGCCAAGAGATTGCGGACCCCAAGGGATTGGAGGGGGGAGGAACGGCAAAGGGTTTAGCGTTTCTCGACGTGATGACCGAGCTCGATGCTCCAAAGATTTGCAGGCAAGTCCAAGCTACGTCGTTGCTTCATGGTGTGGAGCAGCATGCGCCAGTCCGTGGTTATGAAATCCATCTGGGCCGGGCCAGTCGAGGAGCCGTCAGAGCCTGTTTTCAGATTGACACCTCTGAAGTCTGGGAAGGCCAAGCGAGGAGTGATGAAGGTGCTGCAAGTGAGAATGGCCTTGTCTGGGGCACCAGCATTCATGGTCTATTCGATCAGGCCGGGTTTCGTCGTGGCTGGTTGAACCGCGCAAGGGGCCGGAAGGGACTCCCGTTCGTTTCCCCTCGCGAGTCTGAGCTCGTGACGACACAACTGGGCGCTGAGTTAGATCGTTGGGCCGATCATCTTCAGCAACACCTGAATATGGACTTGATCTACGTTGCGTTAGAGTTACAGCAGAAGAAGGTGTCCTAACGTCGTGTATTTGAACTGCAGCAAGAGTGCGCGGTTTTTCTGTCACGATAGGCAGTTTCCTGAAGCGGTATGGGGCTCTCCTCGGTAGCAGCTCTGACGACCCGCCCTCTCCTCATGTTTTCCGGATTCCTTTGCCAGCGGTGACATTCCTCTCGATCGCTTCGATCCGACTCAACCCTGCGGTACAGCGGACAATCCTCCTGGTTCAACATCCTCGGTAGACCTTTGTTGAGTTTCTGTATTACCCGCTTTGGGCGATGCAGCATGGTGTGCGTTTTCCTGTACTCGTAAGCAACCGGCTGTTCGAATGGTCTGAGGTGCTCTGCGGTCTGAGGAGTTTGCTTGTCTGAGTGAACAGGGGCATGCCTTCGTCAATCTTTTCCCACGCGAAAAAATCTGAATTGCCAACTCAAAGGTCAACGGTAATGAGTGATGAGATGCAACAGGTCTCAGATCTGTGCTGACGCCGTGCTCTCTCTGGTGGAGACACCGTCATGTTTGCCGGGGAAGCAAAGCCAAATAAAAATTGTCTGCTACACTTTTCTCGGTAGATGAGGGGCATGACAAACAGAATATCGGGCTGTGGGAAGTTCAGGTCGTGATCGAAGCTATGGTGATGCCGAAGTCTATGCTTGTGGTGGGTAATGGTCATTTTTTGCCAGGACGACATCATTTTGTCACAAGGTGAACAGTTCTGTGCTGGAGTGACGAGAACGGCGACTGCAAGAACAGATTCTAACCAATTGAAACCATAAGGTAATTTCATTGCGTGTGACAGGTTGAGTGCGAGAGTGGTTGCTCAAGCATAACCTTTGCAGGATTGCCGCGTGATGAGGGGCGATTTCTCGATCTTTCACAGAGATAAGTTCTTGAGAATTATGGCTGCAACGCACAGAGGGTAAACGGATGGAGAGTAGCAGAGTGGAGTCTTCTACCGAGGGATCAAGGAGGAGGAAGGGCATGAAACAGACACGGCTTAGTTGGCGAGTGGTGAGCGGGGTGGCTGCGACCGTCCTAGCGCTCTCTGCGAGTCCTGTGATGGCTGGGAATGAAGCGGAAGTGGCGGAGCACTTGATCGAGTTGGTCAAGATCGGCCGTGCCGTCTTGTCGGAGCAGATGAAGAATATCAATGACCCGGCGAAGGCCGACAAGGGGTTTACCGGCGATTACATGGCAGGCCAGGTCGTGGAGCGTTTTAAAAAAACCACGAAACTCGATCTGCGGATTCCCAACGTCGTGCCGCAGGCGAATCTCTATCTCGCCTTAATTCAAGCTGAAAAAGAAGTGGTGGACGAAGCCCAGCCGGTCATTAACAAGCCAGGCATCGCCTTCAAGGGATTCATCCCAGCCGTGTTTGCCCGGAGAGTCGGAGAGCAGTTCTATAAGAAGTCTGGTGTTCGTGTGAAGCTCACGGGGATCGACTACCGGAATGCCAATAATAAGCCAGATGACTTTGAGGCGGAGGTGTTGCGGATGTTCGGCGACCCGCGTCATCCCAAGGGACAGTCCTATGTGCGGAATACGATGGTGGATGGACGACCGGTCCTTCGTATGATGGACCCGGAATACGCCGGAGCGACCTGCCTGGGTTGTCATGGCGCACCGAAAGGTGAGCGCGATGTGACCGGCATGAAGAAAGAGGGATGGAAAGAAGGGGAGTTGGCCGGGGCGATCAGCGTGGTGCTACCGCTGAAATAGCGTCAGGAGACTGGACCAGACCGAGGTTGAGATAGCACACATTCACGTTACATCACCAAAGGAGTGCGCAAGATGAGCAAGATTGTTGTGGTCGATGATTCGTACGCCGAACTACAATTGATCGAAGGGTGCCTCAAGGCGGCCAACCACACAGTGGTGTCCTTTCCCAACTCCGATAAACTCGAAGACAAAGTGGCCAGCGAGAAGCCTGATCTCATCGTGATGGACGTCGTGATGCCGGGACGCAACGGGTTCCAGGCCTGTCGTGACTTGAAGGCCGATGAGCGGTGCAAGAATGTCCCCATCATTCTCTGCACCTCGAAAGGCAACGAGAGCGACAAGTTCTGGGGGCAGCAGCAAGGGGCGAACGGTCACATTGTCAAGCCGTTCAAAAACGAAGAGCTGCTGGCGGCCATCAAGCGAGTGATGGGCTAAGTCAATGGCATCGATGCAGCATGTCATGACCGTGGATTCCAACAGGCCTGCGTCTGGGGCTTCGAGCTCAGGAGACGGCCCGGGTGATTCGTCTGGGGCGACGACCATTCGTGCCGCCATTATCTCCATGGGGGGAGAGCTTTTCACGATCGACCTGCACAACGTGCGCGAAGTGTTCGTCGTGGAATCCATCACGCCGGTTCCTGGGATGCCGTCCGGCTTGGTGGGGGTCACGAACCTGCGCGGTACGGTGATTCCGCTGCTCGATCTGAGGACGATGTTTTCCCTCAACGCAGAGGCAACGTTGCAATATGCCGTCGTCGTGAAGCACGGGAATTGGCAAGTTGGTGTCTTGGTGGATACGGTGCCGGAAATTCGCACCCTCTCCAAGGATCAATTTTTGCCGGCTCCAACCGGTACGGGACAAGGGGCGTTTCCCTTTGTGTCGACGGTGGTCAAACTCGAGGATCGGCTACGGGGGGTTCTGGAAACCGCCGCGGTGCTCTCGCATTTCGAGGGCGCAGGATAAGTTTGCGGAGACGTCGCTATGCACCGCAGTTCACGACATGAATGCATCGATCGTTAGCTAGCTAGAAGGAGGAGATTCCCATGGTGAGGCCTACTGCATTGCAACGGTTTGAAGATTTAAAAACACAGACGAAGCTCTTGACGGCGTTCGGCGTCGTCAGTGTCATCATCGTGATCATGAGCTCGCTCGGTGTCTGGACCAATAAGCGCCTCAGTCAACAGACTGACGCGATTTACGTCAACTACACGGTGCCGCTGATTGACTTCAATACGATGTTGTTCAACATCAACAAGTACCATGAGACGCTCCAAGACCTTGCCCGGGCGCCTCGTGCCGCGGACTTTAAAGTTGACGTAGCCAAGATTGCGCCATACAGGCAGGGGGTCGATCAGCTGATCACCAACTATGAGGCGAAGACCTTGCGCGTCTCAAGCTCCGGGCGCGAGGAAGCCAAGGATCTTGCCGAGTTAAAGGGTGCCCTCGCGACATTTTTCCAACAGGCAGAGGCTGGGGTGGCCGCCATCGCTGAAAGCTTTGAATCGAAGACACTGTCGGCTGGACAGGCGCAACAGATGCGGGAACTGGGACAGCTCGCCCTCACGGTGAGCATTGCGCCGGCCTTTGATGCAGTAAGCAGTCGCCATGCAGAACAGATTAAAACGATGCAAGCAGTCGCCAAGGACCTCAGCAATGAAGCTAACACACTGGCCTGGAACGGGACCCTTGCGCTGGTGATCGGTGGAGTGGTCGCGGTGTTCTTGGGCTTATCGATCGGTTACTGGGTGGCGCACAAATTGGCGCTGGGTATTGGACAGGTTGCACACGTCGCGCAGTTAGCGGCAAGCGGCAACTATCAAGCCCGCGCGAAGATCACGTCGAAGGACGAACTCGGGCAGATGGCCGGCTCGTTCAACACCATGTTGGATCGCATCACGGCCCTTGTGACGTCTGAGTCCGAGCGCGACGACATGCAAAAGCGATTGATGAGCTTCCTGGTCTTGGTCTCGGATGTCGGTAAGGGAGATCTGACGAAGCGCGGTGAGGTGACCGCCGACATGTTCGGTAATCTTGCGGACGGTTTCAACCTCATGGTGACCCGGTTCGGACAGTTGCTGAAACAGGTTCGAGAAGCTGCCGAACGCGTGAACAAATCAGCCGGGACTCTCCGGGAGAGCGCAGGACAGATGGCTGGTACCGCGAAACATCAGGCGGATGAATCCACGAAGACCTTGGGTGCGGTCGAACAGTTGGCCTTTTCCATGCGTCAGGTGGCGGAAACCGCCGGTGCCTCCTCGGAGTCTGCCAAGCAGGTGTTGCAGGCGACGGAACGCGGACGTGTGGCCGTGGAAGAAACCGTGCAGGACATGCAGAGTATTCGTTCGGCGGTGCAACGTATGTCGAAGCAGGTCAAGGCGTTGGGTGATCGGTCGTTGGAAATTTCGCAGATCGTGTCGACGATTCGCGATATTGCCAATCAGACCAACCTGCTTGCGCTGAACGCCGCCATTGAGGCGGCGGGTGCAGGCGAAGCCGGAGCGCGATTTGCCGTCGTCGCCGACCAGGTCAGGAAACTGGCCGAAAGTTCGACGCAAGCGACTCGTGAAATCGCCGACCTCGTGAAGGTGATTCAGACGGAAACGCAGGATGCGGTCGTCGCGATGGAGCAGGAAACTCAGGCGGTGGAAGCCGGATCGGCCTCCGCGCTGCGTACGGGTGAAGTGTTTAGTGAAATTTCAGGGATCGCTCAGCGTTCGGCGGAGTTGGCCCAGACGATCGCCAGTGCCGCGGTGACTCAGACCGCTTCTACGGACCAGGTGGGTCGCTCGATTAAGGACTTCTCCGGCGGTGCCGTGGCGACGCAAAAAGTGACGGACTCTACGCGCGTGACCGTCGAAGATATGGCGAAACTTGCCGAAGGGCTGACGTCCTCCGTCGCCCAGTTCAAATTGGTCTAGGTCGGCTTCCCGGAGCATCCGCTGGATGCTCCGGGTAAGAAAGGATAGGGATGAGCTCCGAACTTGACCGACAGGGTCTCGTTGACATTTTCGTTGCTGAAGCGTCAGAAGCGATGGGCATCCTTAGGAAGGCGTTCCATCCGTCTGATGGGACGGCACCAACTCCGATACAGCTTCAAGAGCAGTATGTGTGGGCGCATAAGATCCGGGGGGCGTCCGCGCTCTACGGATACGAGGGGTTAGCACTGATGGGGGCGTTGCTTGAATCGACGCTGGAAGAGGCGCCGTCTATTGAGGCCTCGCTCTGGCCGAAGGCGTTGGAGATCTTGCGTGGGATGGTGCCTTCGTTCGAGTCTCAGTTGAAAGTGGTCGCGCAGGGGGGCGCTGAAGACCCGTCGGTGAGTGCGCGATGGAAAGGCGAAGTGGCTGGGTTGTTCCCGTCTTTACTGGCCACAATTCCATCTGCACCGATATTGCTCGAGCCTGACTATCTTGTTCCAAATCTCGATGCCGAGGTGTTGTCGTATTTTGCTCCGGAAGTAGATGAGTATCTGCACACCATCGAGTCGCTTCTGCATCGCCTGCGGCAGGATTCCAAGGATGGGGAGACCATCCACACGCTGTACCGTACGGCCCACACGCTCAAAGGGTCTGCGCACACGATCGGATTCAAGGTGATCGGCGATGTGGTTCATCCGGTCGAAAATTGCATGGTCGCGGTTCGTGAGGGACGGATTGCGCTGTCGTCTGACTTGCTCGGGGCCATCAGTCGGGCGGTCGAGGTTATTCGATTGCTCATGCGTCGAGACGACACCAAGGTCGCCCAATTGCAGCATGATGTGCCTGAAGTCACTCAGGCGCTTGAGCAGATCCGTAGCAGGGAAAGTAAGACGGTGACGGCTCAGGCTGCGGCATCGATCGCTCCGGTCGTTCAGGTTGCGACGGCCGTCATGGATCGTCCCGAGGAATCTGCCGCCCCCGAGGTGGAATCGTCTTCTGCCTCGAGTACGTTGACGGAGGAGTATCTGTTGCCGCTTCTCGATGCCGAAGTGTTGTCCTATTTCGCCCCGGAAGCGCAGGAATACCTCGAGTCGCTTGAAGCCCAGTTGCTTCGCCTCGAGAAAGAACAGGACAGTCCGGAAGTGATCAATCAACTCTTCCGGACAGCTCATACGCTCAAGGGGTCTGCCTATACTGTTGGATTCCAGTCGATCGGCGATCTGACGCACTATGTCGAAGATTTCATGGGGGCGGTGCGCGAGGGCCGCGTCAAGATTCTCCCTGGGCATACGGACGTGCTGTTGCGAGCGGTCGATGTGGTACGCCTGTTGATGCGGCGGGATCCTACCTCTCTCGACATGCTGCGCCAGCGATTTACTGCCGCGATGCAAGGGCTCAAGCAATTGGATCAGCCGGTGATAACTCAAGTGATGGAGTCGGGGGCATCTGTCTATCGAGTTGAAGAGTTGACGGTCAGCGAACCGCACGATCAATCAGAAACCGAGCCCGCCAAGGCGGCCGATGCGAAAGCGGGGGATGGTAAATCCGCTGAAGATCGCGAAGTGATCCGTGTCAGCCGCGATCGCTTGGAGCGATTGTTGAACCTGGTCGGTGAGTTAGTCATCGGTCGTGGACGGCTCGAACAGCGACTGCATATGCTGGAGCGACTCTCGCAACAAGTTTTGGTATGCAAAGGGCGACTGGTCGAATCGGTTCGTTCGTTTGAGGAAAAACATACCTTTACCCTTCCGATCGCTTCCTCTGGTCCAGCGACCGCCCCGGCTCAAGGATTAACCGGTCTTAGTGACTTCGGAAGTCTCGAATTCGACAAGTACGACGATTTCAATATTTTGGCTCGTCGTATCAGTGAGGTCACGGCGGATATTTCCGAGTCGATGACACAGTTGAGCGGATCGATTCGCCGTTCACATGAAGACATGAGTCACTTGGCACAGCTGACCCTCGGCATGCGGGATGAAATCGCCCGGGCCCGCATGGTGCCGATCGGCACACCGTTCACCCGATTCCGCCGCGCCACGCGCGAGATGGCACGTGCGACAGGGAAAGAAGTGACGTTGGTCACATCCGGTGAACATACCGAAGTCGATACGGGCGTCGTGGAGCGGCTGGTTGATCCGTTGGTACACCTCGTGCGCAACGCAGTCTATCACGGGATCGAGCCTGCGGCTGTGCGCGTGTCGCAGGGGAAGCCGGCCGCCGGGACGATATATCTCCACGCGGCGCATCGCGGGAATGCGGTGTTGATCGAAGTTGAAGACGATGGGGCCGGGCTCGATGTTGAAAAGATCAGGGCCAAAGCGGTAGAGCGAGGATTGATCCGCCTGGAAGTGGCGCGCTCGTTGCCGGAATCCGAAGTCATCAAGTTTATTTTTATGCCGGGATTTTCGACGGCCGACCAGATCGGTGATCAGGCAGGGCGAGGGGTCGGCATGGATGTGGTTAAACGTGTCATCGAAAGCATGAACGGCCATATCGATGTTGAATCCGTTCGCGGCGTGGGGACGAAGTTCACGTTGAGTCTCCCGCTCACATTGTTGATCGCGACGGCACTCATGGTGCAGGCAGGGAGTGAGTGCTATGCGATTCCTTTGCCGGCGGTGCGTGAAGTCACTATGTTGACAGCCAGTTCGCATCAACGGATGGGCGAACGATCGATCTTGCACATCGGCGACGAGGCGATTGAGGTGCATCCGCTTCAGCAGCTCCTGCATCGAAACAGTGTGCCGGTGGAAGTCGGGAAGCCGGTCGTCATTGTGCGATCGGCTGCTGGGATGATCGGCATATTGGTTGATGAATTGCTCGGTCGTCAGGAAATCGTCATTAAGCCGTTGGGGTCGTTTAAGTCGTTGGATCGTTCCAGCTTCGGAGGCGCGACTATCGACCCGGAAGGTCGCGTGGTCCTGGTGTTGGATCCTGCCAGATTGCTGGCGCGAGAGGCGCAAGCCGCTGCGGGACCGGAATTGTCGTCAGACGCGAGGCCGTCGGCTGACTCGATGCTCCCATACGCCGAGGCACCAGAGCCGAAAGCCGCGGGGCACTCGATTTTGTTGATCGATGACTCATTGAGCATCCGAAAGTTCGTGGGCCGGATGTTGGAGTCGGCCGGGTATAAAGTCGATACAGCGGTGGATGGAGAAGAAGGTCTCCGTAAAGCGTCTGCGCAACAGTATCGACTGATCCTCACCGATCTTGAGATGCCGAAGCTCAATGGCTATGAAGTGATCCAGGGATTGCGGAGTCGCGCGCAAACGCAGCAGACACCCATCATCGTCATGACGACGCGGGCCGGTGACAAGCACCGACAAATGGCACTCAATATCGGAGCGAGTTCCTATATTG